>Ga0207648_10007241_pt1 | contig 10939 bp, 10 predicted proteins | sample KBSMisM32_FD_184310 | JGI IMG/M metagenome (GOLD analysis project Ga0207648, IMG submission 184310) | Miscanthus rhizosphere microbial communities from Kellogg Biological Station, Michigan, USA - KBS Miscanthus M3-2 (SPAdes) (version 2) | ecosystem: Host-associated > Plants > Roots >... | reverse complement strand
GACCGAGATCGGCGCCAGGTCGATCCCGCCCGCCTGCTGGAAATAGGTGAACTGCGTGATCTCCTGGCCGTCGAACAGCACCTGCCAGCCGATGCCCCAGGCGCCGAGCGTCGGCGATTCCCAGTTGTCCTCCTCGAAGCGGACGTCGTGGGTGCGCAGGTCGATGCCGCAGGCCTCCAGGCTCTGCAGGTAGAGCTGCTGCACTTCGTCGGGCGCGGGCTTGAGAATCACCTGGAACTGGTGGTGCTTGTAGAGGCGGTTGGGGTTCTCGCCGAAGCGCCCGTCCGCGGGGCGCCGCGACGGCTGCACGTAGGCCACGCTCCAGTGCTCCGGCCCCAGCACCCGCAGGAACGTCTCCGGGTGCATCGTCCCCGCCCCCATCTCGATGTCGAGGGGCTGCTGGAGGAGGCAGCCCCGGGTCGCCCAGAATTCCGACAGCTTGAAGATCAGTTGCTGTAACGTCACGCGATCTGGAGATTATATCGTGCGCCGCCGCGCCGAGGCCGATCAGCTCAGCGGAGCTGACGGAGCACCCGGGCGGACTTCAGTTCCTTCTCGAGGTGCAGGTGGATCAGCCGGCGGTGCGCGGTTTCGAGCTCGCGCCCGGCGCCTTCGTCGAGAGGAATCCCTTTCAGCGCCTCGGGGGCCGCGCCGGCGGCGCTGCGGAGGAAGCGCAGGGCCTCGAGCGAGACGCTGGTGCCGCCCGGCGCCGCGCAGCGGCGGCAGAAAAAGTGATGGTCGCGCGGCGGCATCACCGCGCCGCCGTCGAACGGACCCCCGCAGCCCGGGCACGCCGACACCTGCGGGTAGACGCCTTGCAGCCGCAGCAGCCAGAACTCGAAGTAGCGGGCCAGGCGATCGGTCGGCGCGCCGTCGGCGAGCGCGTCGATCATCGACGATCCGAGACGGTACAACCGCTCGTCGGCGTGCCCCTCGGGCGCCCACTCGTCGATGAGCTCGGCGAAATACTCGGAATGCCCCAGCGCGGAGGCATCCGGCGTGCTGCGCGCGACCACGGCCAGCGGGCTGCGCTGCGGCTCGACGTAGTTGATGCGGACGAGATCGCGCAGCTCGCGCTCGTAGTAGGCGACGCCGGCCCGCGTCAGCGACTCGAGCGTGCCGGTGAACTTCGACTTCGCCCGCCGCGCCCCTTTCGCCACGCCGCGCTTCTTTCCGCGATCGCGCGTCAGGAACACCACGATCCGGTCGGCCTCGCCCAGCTTGTAGGTCCGCAGGATGAGCGCCTCTGAGGTGTACACCGGCATGGGGATGGATCGGTTTATCCCGTCGACCCGAGGCGATTGAGGAACAGCGTGGCGAGACCGAGCCACGACAGGAAGCCGAACACGTCGGTCAGCGTGGTGATGAAGACCGACGAGGCGAGCGCGGGATCGACCTTGAGCGCGCGCAGCGCCAGCGGGATCAGCGTCCCGGCCGTCGCCGCGACGAACATGTTGATGATCATCGCGGCGCAGAGGATGCCGCCCAGCCAGATATTCCCCTTCCACAGCCAGACCACGAGCGCTCGGACGACGCCGCAGGCGACGCCGTTGCCGATGCCGACCGCCGCTTCCTTGAACAGCGCCTTGCGCGAGTTCGCCCAGGTCAGCTCGCCGAGCGCGATGCCGCGGACGATGACGGTCAGCGTCTGCGTCGCGGCGTTGCCGCCCATGCCCGCGACCACCGGCATGAAGACCGCGAGCGCCGGCACGCTCTTGATGCGCCCCTCGAAGATGGCCACCACCGACGCGGCGATGAAGGCGGTGACCAGGTTCACCTGCAGCCACGGCACGCGCTTGCGCAGCGACTCGCGCGCGGTTGAGAACACGCGATCGTCGCCGGCAACGCCGGCCAGGCGGTAGACGTCCTCGGTCGCCTCGTCCTTGATGACGTCGATGACGTCGTCAACCGTGATGACCCCGACGAGCTTGTTCTCTTCGTCGACGACCGGAATGGCGAGCAGGTTGTACGACGCGACCAGGCGCGCCACTTCTTCCTGGTCGGTGTCGGTCCTGACGCTGGTGATGTCGGTCGTCATGATCCGCTTGAGCGGCGTGGCCGGCGACACGAGCAGCAGCCGCCGCAGCGAGATGACGCCGACGAGGTGGCGGCGCACGTCGACCACGTAGAGGTAGAAGACCATCTCGACGTCGCGCGATCCCTGCAGCGTGGTGATGGCCTCGCCGGCGGTCATGTCCTCCGAAAGCGCGAAGACTTTCGGGTTCATGATGCGGCCGGCGGTCTGCTCGGCGTACTCGAGCAGCTCGCCGACTTCGTCGCCCGGCCGCTTCTCGATCAGCTCGAGGACGGCCGCCGACACCGGCTCCGGCAGGTTGTCGATGATCGCGGCGGCGTCGTCCGACGGCAGATCGTGCAGCAGGCGGGCGATCTCTTCGGCCGAGCGATCGGCGAGCAGCGCCGCGCCGCCCTCCGGCCCGAGCTCGGAAAGGGCTTCCATCGCCAGCTTGCTGTTGCGCTCGACCAGCACCGCGAACGCGGCGCTGCGATCCTTCTCGGCGAGCTCGGCGAAGACCTGGGCGAGGTCGGCGGGATGCTGTTTCTGGAGCAGATTGACGAGATTCGCCGTCGCGCCGAGGCGCATCAGGCGCCGGACGGAATCGAGGACGACGTCAATCTTGCGCTGGGCCATGGGATCCGCTCAATTTACCATGCGATTGAGCGGATTCCGTAGCGCCGCGGGACGGACGCCCGCGCTATTTGCGGATGCGCGCTTCTTCCATGCGCTTGATGCCGGTCTCCTTGATCTCGTAGTCGGGCGGGACCATGAACAGCGAGCGGTCCGGCTCGGCGCGGACGATGTTCTGCAGCCGGTAGATCGACTCGCCGGTGCGCGGATCGGAGTGCCGCGTGAAGACGAGCACGCCGAGCTCGGGCGACTGCCATTGTTCCGAGGTGATCGTGATCGGCTGCTCGTTGCCGATCTGCCCGGCGGGGATGGTCGTCGTGGTCTTGCGTCCCTCGACGTTGAGGCCCTCGATGACCTTGTGCTCGAGCGGCGTGTTCGGCTCGTGGCCGGCCGGCATCACCGGGGGCACCGAGCCTCGGGCGATCATCCCGGCGCGTCCGCCGCCGCCGGCCGCGCCGCCACCGCGGGCGGCCGCCACGGCGCCGACCGTCATCTGCTCCTGCGCGATCTTTTCCTTCAGCTTGACCTTGTCTTCCTCGCTCATCGTGGCCATCTTCTCGGCCAGCGCCTTGTCGAGTTCCATCTTCCTGCGCTCTTCGGTGGCCGCGATTTCGACCTTGCCGAGAATCGCGCCGGCGACGCCGATCGCGGTACGCCACGCGACCTTGTTCTCGGCGTCGAGCGAGTACGAATAACCCGCCACCGGATCGACAATCGACACGCCCGTCCTGGCGCTGGTGAACCCCACGCTCGGATTGCCGCCTCTGCCGTCCGGCTCGGCGGTGAACAGCCTCAGGTTGCGCTCTTCTTCGCGGCGCGTACGCCCTTCGCTGTCGCGATAGACGCGGCCGGTCGTCTTCTGGTTGATGCGGTTGCCGTCGGCCAGCGTCTGCGTCGATTCGATGACGGTCTCCGCCGAGTACGGGGCGCCCTTGACCGCCTTTTCGAACGGCATGCGCGCCGCGACTTCCACCGCGCGCCGCGTGGCATCGTCCTGCGCGGAGGCGCCCACTGCGATCAGCAGCGCGCCGGCCGCGAATCCTGCAATCTTCATTGCAATCTCCTTGTCAGTTGACCAGGCGCACGGCCCTTGGCAGGCCGTCCTGGCCCAGAATCAAATCCGCTTTCACCCTCGCGACCGCGCCCGACGGCGGCATGACGCCGAGCGCCGGCAACGCGGACACAGGCAAGTCGATCCGCACGAGCGATCCGCTCTCGATCTCCGGCAAGGCCATGGCGCCGGGGACCATCACGAATTCGCTCGGCGGCGGACCCTTCGACTCGCTTCGCTCGCTCAGGGCAGGGCTCGTTGCCGGCGATCTCGGAGGCGACCCAATGCCGATCGCGATGAGCACGGCGGCTGCGGCGGCAAGTCCCGCCATGCCCCAGTAGTCCCATCGGCCTCGCGTCTCGACTCGCCGCCTGCCCTGAGCGAGCGGAGCGAGTCGATGGGCGTCGAACGCCGCCATGAGCGCCGCCTCGCGAGCGGGCTCGGGCGGCGGCACCACCGACACCTCGTCCAGGCGGCGCAGCGCCAGCGCGAGCGCGAGATCGTCGATGTTGCTGTCGTCGTCAGTTGTGGTCATCACAGCCATCCCGCGGCGGGCCAGCCGGCGAAGGCCCGTCGCTCGCCGCGCATCTTCGCCGCCAGCATCTGCCGCCCGCGGTGCAGGCGCGACCTGACGGTGCCGATGGCGCAGCCCGCCGCCGTCGCGGCGTCCTGGTAGCTCAGCTCCTGCAGATCGCACAGCACGACGGCCTCCCGGTAGGCCACCGGCAGCGTCCCGAGCGCCTGGCGCAGCGCGTTGACCTGCTGCATCCGCGCGATCCCGTCGGCGGGATCCGCGCGCACGCCCGGCTCGCGGCCGTCGTCGGGCAGCGGCTCGTGCTGCCGCGCCGAGAGCCGCCGCCGCGCATGATTTCGTGCGATCCCCAGCAGCCACGGCACCAGGGCCGATCGTCCCGGCGCATACCGGTGCGCCTCGTGGATCACGGTCAGGAAGACGTCCTGCGCGACATCCTCCGCCGTTGCGGGCAACCCGGTCATGTGCAGGGCAAACCGGTAGACGTCGGGCCGGCGCCGCCGGTACAGCGCCGCAAACGCCTCACGATCCCCCGCGGCCACGGCCGCGATCAAGTCCTCGTCAGTCATTCACTGGCGCTCGGGGCCGCGGCTTCGCCGCGGTTCCCTCCGGCCCCTCGCTTGGGCTCGCTTCACTCGCTCGCCGCTCCGCCGGCTCGCTCCGTTCCGCTCGCGGTCACCGCTGCCGGGTTTGACGCCCGCTGCCTATATTCAGTTGGAGGGTCTGCGAAGTTCCAGAAGTTTAGCCACGCCCGTGGGTGTGAGCCTTACCTTCGTTTGGGAAGGCCCAGGTCGTCGAGCGCGCGTTCGTCGTTGCGCCAGTCGGACTTCACCTTGACGCGCAGGTCGAGGTAGACCTTGCACTGGAAGAACTGCTCCAGGTCGCGGCGGGCCTCGGTGCCGATCTGCTTGATCATCGCGCCGGCGCGGCCGATGACGATGGGCTTCTGCGACTCCTGCTCGACGAGGATCGTGCAGAAGAGCCGCATCAGGCCGCCCGGGCGATCCGGCTCTTCGAACTGGTCGACGACCACCGCGGTGGAGAACGGCAGCTCGGCGCGCGTGTGCAGCAGCACCTTCTCGCGGACGGTCTCGGAGGCCAGCACGCGCTCCGGTTGATCGGTGAGGAAGTCCTCCGGATAGAGCGCCTCCCCTTCCGGCATCTTCGCCAGCAGCAGGCGCTCCAGTTCCTCGACGCCGTCGCCGGTCGCGGCCGAGATGGGGACGATGTCGGAGAAGTCGCGCCACTGGCGCAGCTGATCGATGAGCGGCAGCAGCTTCGACTTCGCGATCAGATCGATCTTGTTGAGGACGAGCACGACCGGGATCTTGACGTGCTTCAGCAGGTTCGACACGTACTCGTCGCCGTGGCCGGGGCGCGTCGAGGCGTCGTGCATGTACATGACGGCGTCGACCTCGCGCAGCGTCTCGACGGCCGCGTCCACCATGCGCACGTTCATGCGGTGCAGCGGACGGTGGATGCCGGGGGTGTCGACGAAGGCGATTTGACCCGCCTCCGCACCCTGCGGGTGCGTCGGCGAGGCAGGCTCCTCCGGATAGTTCTTCGTGCCGAGGATCCGCGTCCGCGTCGTCTGCGGCTTGTCGGAGACGATGGCGATCTTCTCGCCGATGATGCGGTTGAGGAGCGTGGATTTGCCGGCGTTGGGCCGGCCGATGATCGAGACGACGCCGGCTCGCATCAGGAGTTCGTGATGACCGCGGGCTTGCGGAAGCGGACCTTGTGGATGCGGCGGCGCTCCGCCTCGAGCACTTCGACGAACAGGCCGTCGAGCTCGAACGTCTCGCCGACGGCCGGGACGCGCCCGAGCCGGCTGAGGATGTAGCCGCCGACGGTCTCGAACCCTTCGGACTCGATCTCGAGATCGAGCCGCTCGCGCAGATCGTCGAAGCTCACCTTCGCGCTGAACACGTACGATCCGTTGCCTTCGTCGACGATCGGCTCGCTTTCGACGTCGTCTTCGTCGCGGATCTCGCCGACGATCTCCTCCAGCAGGTCCTCGATGGTGACCAGGCCCGCGGTGCCGCCGTACTCGTCGACGACGATCGCCATCTGCACCTGCTTGCGCTGGAACTCCTTTAACAGCTCCGGCACGCGCTTGGTCTCCGGCACGAAGGTCGCCGGCCGGATGAGCGACGCGATCGGGTGGCGGTCGAGCGCGGCGGCGTCGATCTGCAACAGATCCTTGACGCGGATCAGGCCGAGGATGTTGTCGAGGTTTTCCTTGTAGACGGGAAACCGCGAGTACTCCTGCTCGCGGAAGAGCGCGCGCAGATCGGTGACGCTGGCGTCCCCCTGGATCGCGACGATGTCGGGGCGCGGCGTCATCACCTCGCGGACGAGGGTGTCGCCGAAATCGACGATCGACTGCAGCAGGCGGCGCTCGTCCCCTTCGATCAGCCCCTGCTCCTCGCCCGCCTCGAGGTAGGCGTGCGCGACCTCTCCCGGCTCTTCCTCGCCCTGCTCCTGCGTCGCGGCGGGGCGCTCGTACTTGCCGCTGGTGAGCAATCGCACCAGTCCGCCGGAGATCGGCGACATCGCGCGCGCGAGCACGCTGAACGGCGGCAGCAGCACCTGCAGCACCGCCTCCGGGTTGCGGCGCACGATCACCGAGGGCAGCACGTGCTCGCAGAGGAGGATGTAGACCGCCACGCAGGCCAGCAGCGTCGTCAGCGACGTGAAGCTGATCCCGGAGCGTCCGGTGACCACCGCCAGCAGCACGGTCGCCAGCGAGAAGATCAGCCCGAGCAGCAGCCGCGCCGGCACGAACAGCTGGATCGGATCGTCGAGGTAGTAGCCGAGGCGATCGTCGCGTCCCCGCTCCGCCATCAGCCGCAGCGACAGCTTCATCAGCGAGCTGAAGGCGGTCTCGATCGTGCCGACGTAGACGGCGGCGACGCCGAGCAGGAACAGCATCAAAGGAATCATTTCTTACAGCTCGCGGGGCCCCAGCCCCGCTCGCGCTCGCTCGGCGCCGGCGCTGCGCGCCGGTCCGCTCCGCCGCCTCGCTCGGGCCGCAGGCGCTTGCGCGCGCTCGATCAGTCCCGCCTTGAGGCCTCCCTTGCGCCGGAGGCGTGTTTCCAGCCGCGACATCCGGCCCGCGTCCGACGAGTCGTGGTGATCGTAACCCATCAGGTGCAGCAGGCCGTGCAGCGCCAGCACCTTCAGCTCGTCGCCGTAGGGGTGTCCCGCTTCCCGCGCCTGACGGCGCGCGACGCCGGTGGCAATGACGATGTCGGAGGGTTCGAACGAGAGGACGTCGGTCGTCTTGTCGGTGCGCCGGAACCGCCGGTTGAGCGCGCGAATGCGCGCGTCGGAGACCAGGGCGATGGCGACGTCGCGCGGCGCCGCCGACGGCGCGACCCGCGCCAGCCATTGCGCCAGCCCGGGCGCAGCGGCGCGGCCGCCACGCCCATCGCTGAGCGTGACCGAGATGCGTGATCTACTGCCTGGGTGGTCCACTGTAAGCTTCGTACGCCTTGACGATCTGCTGGACGAGCGCATGGCGCACGACGTCCTTCTCGTCGAAGTGCACGAAAGCGATCCCGTCGACGTTGCCCACCACCTTCATCGCTTCGATCAGGCCGGAGGTCCGTCCGGTGGGCAGATCGATCTGCGTCACGTCGCCGGTGATGACCGCCTTCGATCCGAACCCGAGGCGCGTCAGGAACATCTTCATCTGCTCGGAGGTGGTGTTCTGCGCCTCGTCGAGGATCACGAACGCGTCGTTGAGGGTGCGGCCGCGCATGAACGCGATCGGCGCGACCTCGATGGTGCCGCGCTCGAGCAGCCGCTCGGCGCGCTCCATCTCCATCATGTCGTAGAGCGCGTCGTAGAGCGGGCGCAGGTAGGGGTTCACCTTCTCCTGCAGATCGCCGGGCAGGAAGCCGAGCTTCTCGCCGGCTTCGACCGCCGGACGCGCCAGGATGATGCGGCTCACGCGCTTGGCCAGCAGGAACGACACCGCCTGCGCCATCGCGAGATACGTCTTGCCGGTGCCCGCGGGGCCGATGCCGAAGACGATGTCGAACTGCTCGATCGCGTCGAGGTACTTCTTCTGCGTGACGCTCTTCGGGACGATCTGCCGCCGGCCCGAGGTCTTCGTCGCCGAGCGCAGGAAATAGTCGGCGAGCTCGACGTTCTCGTCCTGCGCCACCAGCTGCGCGGCGGTACGGACGTCCCCCTTGCCCAGGCGGTAGCCGCCGCGGATCAACGTGGACAGCTGATCCAGGACCTTCTCGGCGCGGGCGACGTCGGCCGGCTCACCTTCGACGATGAGCTCTTTGCCGGACGTACGAATCCGTACGCCGAACTGGGACTCGAGCTGCTTGAGGTTCTCGTCGTAGGTACCGAACAGGGATTCAGCGCCCTCGTCGGGAATCTGAATCTTGCGCATCGCGGAGGTTGGCAAAACTAATTCAGGATCGTAACACGTTTCATACCGTGCGGACGTGCAGGTCCCGCAGCTGTTTCGGATCCACCTCGGACGGCGCACCTGCCATCAGGTCAACGGCTTGCGCGGTTTTCGGAAACGCGATGACCTCGCGGATCGACTGCTCGCCCGACAGGATCGCGGCGATACGGTCGAGCCCCAGCGCGATGCCGCCGTGCGGCGGCGTGCCGTACTCCAGCGCGTCCACGAAGAAGCCGAAGCGCGCCTTCGCCTCCTCGTCCGACATGCCGAGCAGCTTGAAGACCAGCCGCTGCAGCCGCTGGTCGTGGATGCGGATGCTGCCGCCGCCGATCTCGCTGCCGTTGAGGACCATGTCGTAGGCGCGCGCGCGCACGCTGCCGGGGTCCGATTCCAGCCGGTCCGCGTCCGACTCCAGTGGCGCGGTGAAGGGATGGTGCATGAACTCCCATCGCTTCTCCTCTTCCAGCCATTCGAACATCGGGAAGTCCACGACCCACAGGAACTCGTAGCGGTTCGGATCGAGCAGGTTCTCGCGCTTGGCGATGTTCAGCCGCAACTGCCCGAGCACGCGCGTCGTCATGGCGTGCGTGCCGGCGGCGAGCACCAGCAGGTCCCCGGCCGCCGCGCCGGCGATCTCGAGCGCCTGGCGGATCACGTCTTCGCCGGCCGCCTTCAGCGCGGAGCTCTGCACGCCGCCCTCGCCGTGGCGGGCCCACACCAGACCCGAGGCGCCCAGCTGCTTCGCTTCGTCGACGAGGTTGTCGAGATCCTTGCGCGAGTAGCGGCCGGCCTTCGGGATCACGAAGCCGCGCACTTCGCCGCCTCCCTCGATCGCGCCGCGGAACACCGAGAAATTCGACGCGGCGAACGGCGCCGACAGATCCTTCAGCTCCATGCCCGCGCGCAGGTCCGGCTTGTCGCTGCCGAACCGCGCCATCGCCTCGGCGTACGGCATGCGGCGGAACGGCTGCGGCGCGTCGCGCCCGATGAGCGCCATCAGGCGCCCCATCAGCGGCTCGAGGATCGAGAAGACGAGGTTCTCGGTGGCGAAGGAGATCTCGAGGTCCACCTGCGTGAACTCCGGCTGGCGATCGGCGCGCAGATCCTCGTCGCGGAAGCACTTCGCGATCTGGAAGTAGCGATCCATGCCCGAGATCATCAGGATCTGCTTGAAGATCTGCGGCGACTGCGGCAGCGCGAAGAACTCGCCGGGGTGCACGCGGCTCGGCACCAGGTAGTCGCGCGCCCCTTCGGGCGTCGACTTGGTGAGGATCGGCGTCTCGATCTCGAGGAAGCCCTGCTCGTCGAAGTACTGCCGCACCGCGAACGCCGCCTTGTGGCGCAGGATCATGTTCTGCTGGATCCTCGGACGCCGCAGATCGAGATAGCGGTAGCGCAGCCGCATCTCCTCGGAGACCTGCGTGTCCTCGTTGATCGGGAACGGCGGGGTCTTGGCGTCGTTGAGCAGGCGGATCTCGCGCGCGTTGACCTCGATCTCGCCGGTCTTCAGCTTCGGGTTGACGGCTTCCTTGGCGCGCGCTTCGACGCGGCCGATCACGCCGATGACGAACTCCGGGCGCAGCCGCTTGGCCTTGGCCTCGAGCGCTTCGCCGTGCACGACCACCTGCGTGATGCCGTGGCGGTCGCGCACGTCGAGGAACAGCACGCCGCCGAGATCGCGCACGCGGTGCACCCAGCCAAGGAGCACGACGTCCTTGTTCACGTCACTCGTCGTGAGTGCTCCACATGTGTGCGTGCGGGCGAGCGATCCGAGCGGTTCTACTGTCATTGCGCGTCCGATGTCCGATGTGAGGTGTCCGGGGTCCGAGGTCCGAGGTCCGAAGTCCGAGGTGCGACGGCGGAAGCGACCGAGGCCCTGGGCAGGGTCTGCTGCTGGCCCGTGCTCAGCTCCTTGATCTTAACTTCTCCGCGCGCGATCTCATCCTGGCCGAGCACGGCGACGAAGCGGGCCCGCCGGGCGTCGGCATACTTGAAGGCCTTGCCGAGATCCTTGCCGCCCCGCAGCGGGTCGGGATACATCTCGACGCGGAAGCCGCCGCCGCGCAGTTCCGTCGCCAGCCGGAGCGACTCCGCCGCGAGCGCCTCCTCGAAGACCGTGACGAGCACGTCAGGCCCGGACGACTGCAGGTCGCCCGGGAACATGTTGCGCTCCCCCATCACGACGAGGATGCGCTCGAGTCCCAGCGAGAACCCGCAGGCCGGGATCTGCTCGCCCGAGAACATGCCGATCAGCCCGTCGTAGCGGCCGCCGCCGCC
>Ga0207648_10007233_pt1 | contig 10945 bp, 14 predicted proteins | sample KBSMisM32_FD_184310 | JGI IMG/M metagenome (GOLD analysis project Ga0207648, IMG submission 184310) | Miscanthus rhizosphere microbial communities from Kellogg Biological Station, Michigan, USA - KBS Miscanthus M3-2 (SPAdes) (version 2) | ecosystem: Host-associated > Plants > Roots >... | reverse complement strand
TCACCCTCCCGCCGCTGGGCACGATCTGGCTGCGACCCGCCATCTAGGCTTGACCGGGTGAGCGACACCCAGAGCATGCCGGTCGGTGACGGCGTGGTCCGCATCTCGTGGACCGCTGAAACGACCATCGACGCCGTCCGGCTCACGGTCGCCTCCGCCATCGACGAGGGCGCCCACCGGGTCGAGGCGTACGTCGACCCCGGGGACGTGACGGCGCAGCGTGCGGCGACGTTCAGCGGGCTGCGCAAGGAGGGGATCTCGCGCGGGATCCATGCGCGCGAGGACCGCATCGTCTACGCGCGGCTCGCCTCCGACGTACCCACGGACCAGCCGGAGGGGTTCCGCGCCCTGCTGAACTCCTTCCTCCCCCGCAAGCGGGCGATCAGCCAGCTCCTGGTGCGCGACCCGGACGACCGCGTCCTGCTGTGCAACCTGACCTACAAGCGCGACTGGGACCTCCCCGGCGGCGTGGTCGAGGTCGGGGAGTCGCCCCAGGGCGCCGTGGCCCGTGAGGTCGAGGAGGAGCTCGCCCTGCGGATCCCCGCCGGCCCACTGCTGCTCACCGACTGGCTCCCACCCTGGGGCGGCTGGGACGACGCCCTCTGCCTGGTCTTCGACGGTGGCGTCCACGACGCCTCGCTCGTCGATGGGATCGTGCGACAGGAGCGTGAGATCCGGTCGGCCGGGTTCTGCACCCTCGAGGAGGCGCGCGAACGCTGCGCCGACTTCACCGCGAGGCGCATCGCGTCCGCGCTGGCCAACCTGGCCGGCGCGTCGCCGGCGTACGTCGAGTCCGGTCGGCCGGTCTGACTCCTAGCTCTCCGGGATGGCTCCGGCCGGCGGCGTGTTGGCCGGACCGTCGTACACCTCGGGCTCGCTATCACTGTCGTCGGTCGTGTAGGTCGGACCGAAGTACTGCTGCGTGCCGTTGCTGATCTTGCCCATCCGGGCGCCGCCGTATCCGGTGTGGTCGTCGGTCGAGAAGCGCATCGGCACAATGCCGCCGCCGGTCAGGTCGCCCTTGGTGCTCACCCACTGCGGCTTGAAGTCGATCTTCGCCGCGGCGGCAAGGGCCAGCGCGGTGAAGCCGGGCACGGTCGCCAGCTGGACCACCTCGCAGCCGGCGCTCTTCAGCTTGCCGATCTGCGGGCCCACGTTGGTGTTCGTGACGACGTACCTCTGGGCCTCGGTGACCCCGCTCCCGCCCAGCACGATCTCCAGACCCTTGAGCGCGTCGGCGCCGAAGTCGTCGTCCTGGCCGAACGACGTGGCTGCTCCTTCGCGACGACTTCGGGATGAGTCCCGAGGCGTGCACCGCGGTGATGCGCAGCACGATGTCTTCCCTGCTCGACGAGTGAGGGGCGGGGCTGACGACTGAGGGCGTGCCGACGGCCCGCCGGTGGTGGTCCTGGCGGGCGTGGGGCGGTCAGGGTCGTCGGCGTCGGGTGCGGCGGCGGGTGTGGACCGCGAGGAGGTCGCCGGTGGGGGTGGTCCACAGGTAGTGGTTGTCGGCGAGGCGTTGGTAGGTCCAGCCGCCGTGGGTCTTGAGGCGGTGGTGGGTGCGGCACAGGGGCGCGAGGTTGGCCAGCCGGGTCTGGGCCGGTGCTCCGCCGTCCTCGATCCGGCGGTAGGCGGTGATGTGGTCCAGGTCGCAGCCGCGGGAGTCGCGGCTGCAGCCGGGAAACACGCACGTGGCGTCGACCTGGACCGCGGTCTCGCGCATCCAGGCCGGGGGGTGGTGCCGATCCACGGTGTCGGGGCGGTGCAGGTCGAGGACCGGGCGGACGGTGATGCCGGCCAGGTCGGGCCGCCCGAGCCAGGCCGCGAGCAGGCCCCGGGTCGCCGCACCCAGCCGCTCGATCTCCCCGCCGGCCCGGGTCGGGTCGGCCAGGTCGGCGGACGCCAGGTGCACGAACAGCTCGACCCGTCCGCCGCGGCTGGTCGGCTCGGCGAGGACCCCGGTCTCGAGCAGGTCCAGCGCCCGTTGCGGATCCGCGAGCACGCCGACCGCCTTGGCCCGGCGTACCTCGAGGCTGTCGGTGTCCCCGAGCCGGCTCAGGCTGGTGGCGAGGTCGGCCAGGGTGTCGTCGAGGTGCAGGGCGTCGAGCGTGTCCAGCCGCATGTGGACCTCGGTGGTGCCCGGGCCGCTGTCGTGAACGAGGGTGACATGGCGGGCGGCCAGGGCTGCCTGCTCATCAGCGGCCGCCCGGTCGGGGTCGTAGTGCAGGACGGTCTCGTCCACGATCCGGCGGACCCGGGTCACGGTCAGGTGCTGCGGGTCGCAGGCCAGCATCTTGTCCACCCAGGTCGCCATCTCGATGGTCAGCCGCGTGGTCAGGGCGGCCGCCTGCCGGGCCCGCCACGCGGGCACGGTGCCGGCCAGAACCAGGTCGAACAGCCGGGGCAGCCGGTGCCGCAGCTCCAGCGCGTCGCCGATCAGCTGCCGACCGGCGTCGTGGGAGATCCCCAGGTGTCCGGCCAGCTCGACCGGCGCGAACTCCGCGACCTGCGGGGTCCCTTCTCCCGCCAACGGGACCAGGCCCTCGCCGTGCAGGTCCACCTCACCCCACCCGGCCGGCTGTCCGTTGCGTGGGACTGGGTGCAGGTCGGCCCACTCCGCCGCGACCACCAGCAGCTCCGCCGCCGCGGCCAGCTCCGCGCGGCGGGCGGCACGGGCCCGGTCCAGCACCGTGCGGGTGCCGGCCCCGGGCTCCAGCCCGGCCTCGATCGTGACCTCGAACATGTGTTCGAGTCTAGTGGAGGCCACCGACACTCACCAGCCCGGATACGGATCTGTGGAGAACTGGATGTGGTGGTTCGAGACGGCGCTGGGGCGCCTCCTCAAACACCGGCGTGCCGCTGGCGCGCCTCCTCAACCACTGTGCACCCGCAACCCCGGAAGCAGACGCCCACCCCGCGCCGTACTCTCCCCGTTGCTGCGTTTCCTCGCGCCACCTGCCCCGCGATGTCGGGGTCTCGACAAGCTCGACCACCGGAGTCGCTGGGCGCCTCCTCAACCACCGCCCACCGCGATGTCGGGGTCTCGACAAGCTCAACCGCCGGAAGCGCCCGTGAGGGCTACATTCGTGAGATGGCCCATCGCCCCGAGCGCGTGTGCGTGCCGTTGGAGACGGAAATGCTGCCGCTCCACCGCGAGCCACCCGGGGCGGCGCGGCTACGACGCGAGCAGAGGCGTGAACAGCGGCGCGAGAAGCGTGAGAGGCGGGACACGCCGACGCGCAGGGAGCGCGTGCTCGCACGTCTCGCCACCGCAGCACGCGCCGTCACCCGGCGTCGACGCGCCTGACGGGCTGGCGCGCAGCGTCACGGCTGGACTGCCCGCTCCTGGCTGTCGTGCCCTGGGTCGAGGTGGTCCGCCCCCGAGAGACGCAGGGGCACGAAGCCTTCTGCGGTGTGCGCCGAGGAGACGCGGGTGGTCAGGCACACATGGTCTCCACCGTCGTCCAGGACGGCGATGCGTTCGAGCGACATCCGGCTGGGGCATGCCTCCAGCAGCGGTACGCCGTGCTCGTCGAGGCTGAAGTCGACGCCTGCAAACTTGTCGGTGTCCTCACCGGTCAGGGTGCCGAACCGCTCCGCCAGCGCGAGGTCCTGCGCCGTCAGGAAGTGAACCGCGAAGTGCGCGGCGCGCAGGCCCACGCGGTAGGTGTGGTTGGCCTTCGACAGCCACACAGAGTAGTGCGGGGGCGTGATGCTCGACTGTGCATGGAAACCCACCAGGCATCCGGCCCGTTCACCCTCGGCAGCGGTGGTCAGCACGATCAGCGGCGGGTCGGCCGAGCCCATCAGTGTTTCGAATGCTTCATCACTCACGTTTCCCACCTGTCTCTCGCGGTCGCTCGTAGCGGAGGAAGAGGGTGTCTGCCTCAACCATGGCGGCTTGCAGCTCGAACATGGCGAGCCCTGCGCCGGGTGGGGTCACGGAGACCGGAAGCTGGTCACCGCCCATGAGCGGAGATATCGAGAGGCACAGCTCATCGAGGCGGTCCGCTGCGACGAGCTCCCCGAGCCAGGTCGGGCCGCCCTCACAGAGCACCACCCGGTGGCCGAGCCCAGCGAGGGCCCGCATCGCGGCTGCCGGCTCGACACGATCGTCACCTGCCACGATGACGGTCGCGACCGCCTCGGCCTCGGCCCGGCGCACCGGATCCGCGGCCGCACAGGTGATCAGATGGGTGCGAGCGTCCTCGGGCGCATCAGCGAACACGTTTGCCGTCCAGTCGAAAGCGAGCGACCGGCTGACTACGGCGAGGGGCGGGTTCGGTGGTCGCCCCTCTCGCCGCCGCTGCTCCTTGGCTTCCTCACTGAGCCGGACGGCTCCGTATCCTTCGCGACGTACCGTTTCGGCACCCACCAGCACGATGTCCGCGATCTGGCGCACCCTCGGGAACAGCGCCTGGTCCGGAGCGGTGGACAGGGCGCCGACTCGACCACCCACGGACGCGGTGCCATCGAGCCCGGCGACCATGTGTCCGGTCACCCAGCACTCGCGCTTCGGCTGGGAGCGGTCGACGGCGAGATACGGGTCAAGCGCATCAGGCACGACCGCGCCGCGCTCCAGCTCCTGCACCCGCTCACCATAGGCCTACGCTGGCGGCGTGCGCGTGCTGATCGTCGACGGCGCCAACGTGGTCGGCAGCCGGCCGAACGGCTGGTGGCGTGACCGAGCCGGTGCGGCCGAGCGACTGCACCACTCGATCACGAAGGCTGACCTCGGCTACGACGTGGTCGTGCTGGTCCTGGAGGGCGCCGCCAAGCGTGGCTGGCCGAGTGGTGAGACCGACGCGATCCACACCGTGCACGCTCCGGGCGCGGGCGACGACACGATCGTCGAGCAGGTCCGCGCCCGGAGCATGGGTGGCGACGAGGTCGTGGTCGTCACCGCCGACCGGGCGTTGCGGGAGCGGGTGGCGGCAGCCGGCGGCTCTCACGTCGGGCCGTCATGGCTCCTTGCCCGCACGTCCTGATGCACCTGCCGCCGATGCATTTCGGCAGACCGCGCATCGCTTGCCGGGGGGCTCGCCGTTCGGGCGAGTGCGGCGACAGTACGGTTCAGGGAGAAGACTTCGAACACACGCCCCGAGGAGACGACATGGACCTGTTCGAGATCGCTGAGACCCGGCATCTCCGTCGCGAGGAGGCCGCGGCCCAGCTCCACGCCCTGGCCGACGCCCTTGCTCGCAACAACACCGTGGAGTTCGATCGCGCGGGTCGTCGGATCACCGTGCGTGTGCCCGACGAGGTCGACCTGAAGGTCGAGGTCGAGCTCGGGGACGACAAGAACGAGCTGGAGATCGAGCTCACCTGGTGACGCCCTGGCGGATTCATGGGCGTGACGGATCACGGGCGGCCCCGTCGCCTGCGAGACCGCCCGTCAAAGCCTGGGGCGTCAGTCGTCCATCGCGACGGCGAAGTAGGCTCCGAGAGTCCCTAGGGGCGTGGCGTTTCGGACAAGGACGATGGGGTCTGCGCAGTCGTCCTCGTCGAACTCTCCGATGCGGTCACTGATGCTTCCGTTGCCGTCGTCACTCACCGCGAAGGGCTGCGTGGAATCGACGACCACGCCGCCGCAGACGAGGCTGGCGGCCATGAAGTCTATCGGGTTGCCCACGCCGGGAATGACCAGGTGGTTGACGACGACGGTGATCCGGCCGTCCTCACGCAGGCGAACGTGGCTGTCCGCGTCGAGCACCCACGGCGCTCCGCCCGCGGGGACGCCAGCGATCGGCAGGCTGGGGTTGACCGGGTCCCTCGAACCAGCGATGCCCTGGAAATGCTCGCGGACGAGTGAGTGACCACTCGCCATGGCGGGAGCCGCAGTAGTGGCGGTGACCACCAGGACAGCAGTGACGGCGATGGCCTGAGCCAGTACCGACCGGAATTTGCGCATGACGTTCCTCTCGTGGCGCTGAAGGGCCCGCCGGGAGGCGCGGACCCCTGATGCTGGTTACACGTTCGAGGCGCGCGGATGGTTCACCCAAGTCGTCACCGCGGGGCGACGGTGCGGCTCTCGGCGTACCAGGTCTCCTGGATGCTCCGGCGCATGAGTGCCCGCTGCATGACCTGGATGACGATGCCGCCGATGGCGAGCACGAACAGGAGAAGGGACCAGCCGAAGCTGTTCGACACGGTGTCGGTGAAGTCGCTCCTGCTGAAGTCGGCGGTGTTCAGTGCGCCCACCAGCAGCATCAGGCCGCCGGTCACGCCGACGGCACCCGCGATGGAGCCGATGAAGACGAGCACGATCATCGGCGCGTTCGCGAACAGCGACACCAGGCCGAAGATGATGCCCACGGCCAGGCCCACCAGGACCGCCAACCAGTTCCAGGAGATCCCGAGCGCGACGATGATGCCGGAGCCGATCGCGAAGCCGGCCGCCCCCATGGCAAGGACGATGGCGACGTAGTAGTACAGGTAGGCCAGGACCGCGAAGATCACAGCGAAGACCAGGCCCAGCACCCAGCCGAGCACGGTGCCGAGGAAGTGCTCGTCGGCGAAACTTGCGACCAGGCCGGCGCCGAACGCAAACCCGGCGAGGAAGCCCCAGAAGGGGATCACGAGTCGCAGCACGAACTGCCCTGCGACGAGCATGGCGCCGCCGGCGATGATCGCAAGGACGCCCAGGATGATGTCGGCCATGCCAGCAATGTATGGCGCGTGGACGGCTCGCCCCGGGACGACACGTGCCTGGGGTGCGTGTCGTTCCGCGTCGGACGTCCGATATCACGCGTTGAGCTCCAGCGACACGTGGCAGGCGGCCGCCAGCGGCCTTACGCTCGGCATGTTCGAGGGGACGCAACACTCAAGGAGCCATATGCGCAGCGATCTGTTCGGAACGAACCTCGAGTCGGCGACAGCCGACCGCTTCACGTTGCAGAACTCCCGCATGCTGCGGGTCGCGCTCGACGGGGAGGTGATGGCGCGTCAGGGAGCAATGGTCGCCTACCAGGGCCAGGTCGACTTCGCCTACCAAGGCGCCGGAGGCATGGGGAAGCTCTTCAAGAAGGCCTTCACCGGTGAGGGCATGGCCCTGATGAAGGTCTCCGGTCAGGGCGATGTCTTCCTCGCCGACGACGCCATGGAGATTCATCTGGTGAACCTCGAGAACGACGCGTTCACCGTCAACGGCAGCAACGTCCTCGCCTTCGACTCAGCACTCACGTGGGACATCAAGAAGGTCGAGGGTGCGTCGATGATGGCCGGAGGCGTCTTCAACACCACGTTCACCGGCACCGGCACGGTCGCGATCACCTCGCACGGCACGCCCGTCGTCCTGAACGTCGACGCCCCCACGTACGCCGACATCCAGGCGGCCGTCGCTTGGTCGACATCGCTGACGACGAGCGTGCGGCGTACGGCCGGTGCGAGCGCGCTGATCGGTCGCGGTTCAGGGGAGGCGTTCCAGCTCGTCTTCAACGGCCAGGGCTTCGTCATTGTCCAGGCGAGCGAGGGACGCCAGGTGGTGCCTCACAGCCACTGAGCAGGATGCTGCTCCTGCCCCTACCGCAGGCACGCAAACGGCGTGTCATTCCGGGTCCCCGATCCGCTCGAGCTTGGTCCAGCCGCGCCAGCCGCGCTCCTCGAGCAGCTCGATGAGCCGGGGCGCGATCGGCATCGAGTCGAGGAAGACCGAGTCGAGGAGCCCCGCGAGCTCGTCGCTCATCTCCTCCTCGTGGCTCTCGTACGCCTCGGCATCGGCGGCGTCGAGTAGGGCGACGAGACGGTCCCTCACGGCCACCAGTCGAGGGTCGTCCGCCTGCCACGCGATCGCGTCGGCGAGGTCGCGGTAGAGCTCGACCGTCGCCGGGTCGTCGAGCTGCTGCTGCTTCATCCGCATGTAGAACGACATGTGCTCCGGCAGCTGTGCGGCCACCAGGATCCACGCGTCGCGCTCGCCCTCGATCATCGCTTCCGGCAGCCCGAGGCCGCGCAGGCGGTGGAGGTACGCCACTGCCTCCGGCGGCAGGGCCAGACTGTCCCCGGCTGCCAGCTGCGCGATCCGCTCGCGGTGCCGCTGCCGCTCCCTGATCTCCGCGCGCAGGCGCCGGTCGATGTCGTCGACGGCCGCCTTGAACTCGTCCTCGTCGGCGCACAGCAGCTCGCGGACCCGCGCGAGCGGCACTCCGGCCTCGGCGAGAGTACGGATCTTGATCAGCTCGACGACTGCGTGTGCGTCGTAGCGCCGGTAACCGGAGTGGTCGCGCTCCGGCTCCGGCAGGAGACCCTTGGCGTGGTAGTGCCGCACCGCGCGCACGGTAACGCCGGCGTACGACGCCAGCTGGCCGATCGTGAGCACCGCGCCAGTCTCCTACTTCGCGGGCACGCGGAGGAACAGCCGGCGCGACCAGAGGTACCCGAGGACCGAGGCCAGCACGCACCAGCCGATCGCGAGCCACAGGTCGGAGCCCGTCGGCGCGCCCGTGATGAGTGCCCGGAGGGTCTCGATGATGGGTGTGAACGGTTGGTGTTCCGCGAAGTAGCGCAGCCCGGCCGGCATCGCGTCGGTCGGCACGAAAGCGCTGCTGACGAACGGCAGGATCATCAGGAACATCGGGGTGTTGCTGGCCGTCTCGACGCTGTCTGCCGCCAGGCCCATGCCCACGGTCAGCCAGGTGAGCGAGAACGCCGTGAGGATCAGCAGCGCGATCGCGCCGAGCCAGCCGAGCGGTCCGGCGTCGGAGCGGAACCCGAGCAGGAGAACGAACGACGTCACGATCACCACGGCGAACCCGGTCTTGATCACAGCTCCCAGCACGTGGCCGGTGAGCACGGACACCCGCGCGATGTCCATGGTGCGGAACCGCGCGATGATTCCCGTCGTCATGTCGGTGGCGGTCGAGATCGCGGTGCCGAGCGCGACACTGGCGACGGTCATGATCAGGATGCCCGGCGCGATGTACACGAGGTAGTCGCTGCGGTCTCCGGCGCCCTCGTGGCCCGGCAGGCCGGCGCCCATGGTCCCGCCGAAGACGTACACGAACAGCAGCAGGAACAGGATCGGCTGTGCAACGAGCATGATCGACAGAGAGGGGTAACGGCGGATGTGCAACAGGTTGCGCCGCAGCATCGTCGCCGAGTCCCTGACAGCGTAGGTAGTGCTCATGCGGGAACCTCCTCGGATGCGGGCGCCTCGGCCGTGCGGCCGGTGAGCGCGAGGAACACGTCGTCGAGGTCGGCGGACTCGACCGTGAGGCCGACCACGCCGTCGTCGTCGAGTCCGTCGAGCACGCGGCGCAGCCCGGCGACGCTGCCGTCGTTGGGCAACTGCAGGGTGAGCGCCTCGCCGATCGTTGCGGCGCCCGGGTGTGCGGCCGCTGCCGCGGTCAGTCGGGCGGCGTCGGTGAACTGCACCGACACGTGTCCGCCCGGAACCCGACGCTTCAGCTCCGCAGCCGTGCCCTCGGCGACCAGCAGGCCGCCGTCGAGTACCCCGATCCGGTCGGCGAGGTGGTCGGCCTCGTCGAGGTACTGCGTGGTCAGGAGCACCGTCACGCCGTCGGCGACCTGCTCGCGCACGATCGCCCACAGGTCGCGACGGCTGCGCGGATCCAGGCCGGCCGTCGGCTCGTCGAGGAAGATCAGCCGTGGCCGGGCGATAAGCGTCATCGCCAGGTCCAGCCGACGCTTCATCCCGCCCGAGTAGGTCTGTGCTCGCCGGTCGGCCGCCTCGACGAGGTCGAAGCGCTCCAGCATCACGGTCACGCTGGTGGTCGCGGCGGTCCGGTCCAGGTGGGCGAGGTCGGCCATCAGGCGCAGGTTCTCGCGGCCGGTGAGCAGCTCGTCGATCGCCGAGAACTGCCCGGTGACACCGATCGCGGCGCGCACCCCGGCTGGCTCCCGTCGTACGTCGAAGCCGGCGACCCGGATCTCGCCGTCGTCGGGGGTCAGCAGGGTGGAGAGGATGTTGACGATGGTCGTCTTCCCGGCGCCGTTGGGTCCGAGGAGGGCGTAGACGCTGCCCTCCGGAACAGTCAGGTCGACGCCCGCCAGCACGGAATGATCGCCGTAGGACTTGGTCAGTCCGGCGACCTCGATCGCGGGGTTGGTATCGGTCATGCCACCATCCTCGAACCCTGACGCGGGGTGAAGGTCAAGCGGCGTCAGGTGCGGCCGGAAGCGACGCGCGAGCTGTCACGAACCACACCGGGCTCACGGTGAACGCGCACCTGTCGTTCATCCCGGTTCGCACCAGACGGGGGCCTCGGACGTGCCACGTGGGGGAACGCGGAACGCAGCCCGAGGCCTCCGCACTGCATCGAGGCCCGAGGGGCGTAAGGGGGTACCCCACGACCCCGACGACCATTACGGTACGCCGCTGGTCGTAATTGGCCGGCTGCCCGCATGGCGTGTCGTCCGCCAGCGCACGGTGCGCGGCTGGTGGGGCATGCTTGTCGGGTCCCACGACGAAGGGAGCGACCCATGCTGCTGGTGCCCAGGCAGCTTCGACGCGCCGGTATGACCGGCGACGTGCCCTACTACGGCGGCAGGTTCACACCGGCCCAGGCGTACGCCGCCGCGCACCCTCGCGCGCGTCCCGTCGAGGCTCCCCCACCCCCGCGCGCCGACCAGCTGGCCGCCCTTCAACATCTCCTCGACACCGGCGTGATCACGCCGGAGGAGCACCGGCGGCTGCGTGGCCGAGTGGCGCCATGAGCGGCCCGGTACAGGTCCTCGTGGTCGGTTTCGAGGAGCCTTCGATGTCCGGGGAGATCCTGGCCGAGCTGACCAGGCTAGGCGAGGCCGGCGTCGTGCGGCTGCTCGACGTCCTGCTCGTCACGCGCGCCGAGGACGGTCGCCTCGAGACGCTGCCTGCTCCGCCAGGCGCAGACCCGGACCTCGGCCGGCTGGCCGCCGCGTTCCTCGGCCAGGCGGAGAACGAGGAAGTCCGCGCTGGAACGGGCGGAACCGGCCACCCCGCCTGGTC
>Ga0207648_10007230_pt1 | contig 10945 bp, 9 predicted proteins | sample KBSMisM32_FD_184310 | JGI IMG/M metagenome (GOLD analysis project Ga0207648, IMG submission 184310) | Miscanthus rhizosphere microbial communities from Kellogg Biological Station, Michigan, USA - KBS Miscanthus M3-2 (SPAdes) (version 2) | ecosystem: Host-associated > Plants > Roots > Rhizosphere... | reverse complement strand
TCCACGACAGCAAACGCCAACGTTCTGCGCAACGCCGCCCTGCATGCCGCAGCTGCTGGTGGCAGCGCGTCGCCGCCTTGATCGCCGCACTCGCTGTGGTCGTGGCGGTGACCCCGGCGCTCGCCCAACCGGTCGAAATCGCCTACAACACCTTTCTCGACCCCGCCAATGCGAACGACCCTCGCGCCGCGGCCCAAACGAAGGTGCTAGCTGAGTTCGAGCGGCTGAACCCCAATATCAAAGTGCGCGTCGTCGTCGACCCGCCCGGGTCGAATGGCGCGCGCGCCCTCCGGACCCGCGCAGATTCACCGGACGTCATCCGCGCAACCAACTTCCAGATGCCGGAGTACGTCGCGACGGGATCGCTCATGCAACTCGACGAGCTTGTTGCGCGCGACAAGGTCGACCCGAACGATTGGCTGGTGCCACTCGGCAAAACGATGGTGCGCGGCCATATCTACGGCCTGCAGCAGGATTACCGCATCCCGATCCTCATCTACCGCAAGCATCTGCTCAACGAGGCGAAAGTGGAGCCGCCGCGCACGTGGGCCGACGTGTGCATCACCGGCGCGAAGCTTGCGAAGGGCAACGTCTCGGGCTTCGCAATCCCGGTCGGAGTGACCGGCGGCATCGGCGGCGCGCAGGCCTTCGGTGAGTTCCACCTGAGCACGATGCTTTCCGGGTCGGACGGGAAGTACTTCGCCGACGACAACAGGACGATCGCCTTCAGCAAGGACGCGTTCATCCGCGCCGGGCAGGTGATCAAGGACCAGTTCGTGAAGTGCAAGTCGGCTCCGATGACCAACCTGCAATACGGCTACAACGAGGTTCACGACGGGCTGCGCGCGGACACCGTTGCGATGGCGACGTTCGGGCTTTACCGGTATCGCACGATACAGGCACAAGGCGCGGGCGATGATCTAGCGTGGGCACCGGCGCCGGGCTTCTCGCCCGACGATCCGCAGGCCGTGTACGGGTTCCAACTTACGATCAACGCGCAATCGAAGCAGAAGGAAGCAGCGTGGCAATTCGTGAAATTCATGACGAGTCCTGCGGCGCAAGCAATTATTGCGCAGGGCGGCGAGGTGGTCGCTCGTGCTTCCGCGTACAACGATCCGTACTTCGCGTCGCCACAGGGGCGCGATCAGCGCGCCTGGGCGGAGCTCATCAAGGTCCGCGGCCGCCAGGTGAACTATTCCATCATCCAAACGGCTTTCCACCAGATCGTCGCCGACGCGTTCCAGCGCATGGTCCTGCGCAACACGACCCCTGAGGAAGCGTACCAAGAGGTAGTGACCAAGTACAACGAAGCGATCGCAAAGACGCCATGACAGCTGACTTGTTCTGCAACAACCTTTCACAACGGTGGGTGGCGTGAGTGCGGCACCCGCTGGATTTTCAGCACGTGAGTAGAGGAACTTCAAATGCCACCAGCTCGTGCAGTCCTTAGCGCGGACCAGATCGAGGCTTATCATCGCGACGGATTCATCGTTCCGCCTTACCGGCTGCCAGAAAAGGACATCGCCAAGCTCCAGGCGCTGACCTTGAAGTTGATTGAAGACAATCCGACTCTCGCGGATCACCACATGGTGGGTCCGCATGTTCCGGGAAGCGGCTTCGAAGGTCTCAAATCGAGTCCCGGCTGGCCGGATATCGCCACCCATCCCGACATCGTCGACATCGTTGAGCAGATCGTCGGCCCTGACATCATTCTTTGGGGTACCGGCATCTTCCACAAGCGCGCGCTTGCCGGCCCCGCCACGCCATGGCACCGCGACGCCAGCCATACCCCGGTCAAGCCGCTTGCGACGACATCCGTGTGGATTGCCGTCTTCGACAGTCTGCGCACGAACGGATGCTTGCGTTTCCTGCCCGGAACCCATGCGGCAAGGCAAGCGGGAAACCACATCTGGCAAGAAGGCGACGACCTGATTTTTGGGGTCACGGTCGACCCGAATGAAGTGGATGAAAGCACGGCAGTGGACGTCGAGCTCAAAGCCGGTGAGATGGTGCTGTTCGACATCTTCACGATTCACGGAGCAAGACATAATCTGGGCGACAAGCCACGCGCCGGTTACACGCTCCGCTTCATGCCCTCCACGAGCCACTACGATCACGACGCTGCGGTGCTGCGTGACAAACCGGGCTACGGCCACGATACGCGGCCGTTGATCCTCGTTCGCGGTGTCGATCGTTGTGGCAAGAACGATTTCAAGCGCGGTCATCCGAGCGCCGCAACCAAGGTGCCCGCCTAGCGTTTACGTTTAAGTCAGCGGCCGCCGAATAGACGCATGACCGAGGCTTAGAGAGAACGGCACCAACGGCCTGCGCGGAGTCGATGCGTGAAGTTGAATCGGGGCCGTCGGGAATCAATTCGAATTTTTTTAAGAACGCCGATGGCCAACCCGAAGCATGAGTCCGCCGCGCAATTCCTGCTCGCCGCACGCAAGCGCGGCACGCCGGGGCCGCGCATTCCTGCAGAGTTCCGCCCCACCGACAATGCAGATGGGCTGGCGATCCAGGCGCGCGTCACCGCGCTTCTTGAGAAGCCGATTGGCGGTTACAAGTGTTCGTTCCCAAGCGCACCGCGCCCGGTCCTCGTCGCGCCGATCTTCGTCCCGACGATCGTGCACGCGTCGCCCTGCCCCGTGCTTGCCACTGGGGCGACGGTGCGTATCGAGCCCGAGATTGCGTTTGTCATGGCACGCGACCTTCCCCCGAGAGGCTCCCCGTACACCCAAAGTGAGATTCGCGACGCAATTGGGGAAACGCGTGTGGTGCTCGAGATTCTCGGATCGCGGTATAGCGAAGCGGACAGCGCGACTTTCCCGGAGATGCTCGCGGACGGCCTGGCGAACCAAGGCTTGTTTGTCGGGCCGGTGCTGCAGGATCCGTGGGAAAAAGAGCTCGAATCGGTACGAATAGTGATCAACTCGCCATCCGGTGTCCTAGTGAGCCATGAAGGCAAGCACGCGGATGGCCACCCGGTGAGGCCGTTGTACTGGCTCGCCAACTACCTGGCGAAAGACGGTACACCTCTGCGCGCGGGCATGATCGTCACCACCGGTTCGTATTGCGGCGCGCTCGACGTGCCAATCGACACGCCGCTCACCTTCAAGTACGGCGACCTCGGCTCGTTGTCGGTGACACTGAACCGTGCGTAGCTGAAAAACCTAGGCCGCGTCAATTCGATACGGCCATCAGACCGTGTAGGACCGACAACGGAGGAAACGATGAAGGCAATCCAAGAGAGGCAAGGCGGCACGCGATGCCGCGCAGAGTGGTCACAGCGCGTCGCCCAATTGTTCGCCGCACTCGCTGTCGCCGTGGCGGTAACCCCGATGTCGTTCGCGCAGCCGGTCGAAATCGCCTACAACACCTTCCTCGACCCGAACAACGCGACTGATCCAAGGTCTGTTGCGCAGACGAAGATGATCGCGGAGTTCGAACGCCAGAATCCCAACATCAAGGTGCGGGTCGTGGTCGATCCGACCGGCGCCAATGGCGCGCGTATCCTGCGCACGCGTGCCGATTCACCTGACGTCGTGCGCGCGACGAGCTTCCAGATGCCGGAATACGTCGCCACCGGCTCGCTGCTGCAGCTCGACGACCTGGTCAAACGCGATAAAGTCGACCCCAACGACTGGCTGCTGCCGCTATCCGCTGGCATGGTCGATGGGCACGTTTATGGGCTCCCGCAGGACTATCGCATCCCTATCCTGATCTACCGGAAGCACTTGCTCGAGGAGGCGAAGGTCACACCTCCCCGCACCTGGCCAGAGGTTTGCGACACCGGCGCCAAGCTCACCAAGAACAACGTGATGGGGTACGCCATTCCGCTCGGCACGACCGGTGGCATCGGGGGCGCACAGGCGTTTGGCGAGTTGTACCTCAGTACGCTGCTGGCAGCACCCGACGGCAAGTATTTCGGCGCCGACAACAAGACCATCGCCTTCAGCAAGGAATCATTCGTGCGCGGCGCGCAAATGATCAAGGACCAGTTCCTCAAATGCAAATCGACGCCCATGGCGAGTCTTCAATTCGGTTTCAACGAAGTTCACGATGGACTGCGCTCGGGCACGATCGCGATGGCCACGTTCGGGCTGTATCGCTATCGCACGATTCAGGCGCAGGGGGCCGGCGATGATCTGTCGTGGGCTCCGCCCCCCGGATTCACACCGGACGAGCGCGAGACCGTCTACGGCTTCCAGCTCACGATCAACGGTCTTTCCAAGCAGAAAGAAGCGGCTTGGCAATTCGTGAAATTCATGACCACGCCAGCCGCTCAGGCGATTGCGGCGCAGGGCGGCGAAGTCGTCGCCCGTGCTTCGGCGTACACCGATCCGTATTTTTCGTCACCTCAGGGGCGCGACCAGCGCGCGTGGGCAGATCTCGTCAAGGCGCGCGGGCGCCAAGTGAACTACTCGATCATCCAGTCGACCTTCCACCAGATCGTCGCCGATGCGTTCCAACGCATGGTCCTGCGCAACACGACTCCGGAGGACGCGTACCAGGAGGTCGTGACCAAGTACAACGAAGCGCTCGCCAAAGCGAAGTAAGCGGCACTGTGTTTCCATTTCAATTCCATGGGATCAAGCGATGAGCCTCGCAGGACTAGGCGCAGTTTGCATCTGGCACGACCTGTTACCGGAAGCGCGTGACGACTTCCATCAGTGGCACAACCGCGAGCACATGCCCGAGCGGGTCGGCATTCCAGGATTTCGTCGGGGACGTCGCTACGTGGCCATTGCGGGCACGCCGGAGTACTTCAATCTCTACGAGGCCGACAGCGCGGAAGTGCTCGGCGGGCAGGACTACCTGAACCGCCTGAATGCTCCCACAGAATGGACCCGGCAAGTCGTGCCGTCGTTCCGCAACGTGTCGCGCTCGATCTGCCGCGTGGTCTACACCCATGGCGTCGGTCAGGGCGCGTTCATGCTCACACAGCGCTTCGACGTCGGCGAGCGCGACCGTTCACAGGTTGTCAAAACGTTGCGGCAGCGCCTGCTGCCGCCACTGTGTGACAACAAGGGTATCGCGGGGGTCCACCTCTGCCTCGCCGACGAGTCCATCAGCAAAGTGGAAACGGCCGAAAAGAAAGCGCGCGCCGACACGACGCAGGTGCCTACCTCGATCATCTTGATCGAAGGCAACTCTGCCGCAGACGTGGGAGCGGCAGGCGCAGCTCTCGGCCAGGAGCTGCAGCCTCTGCTCGGCGCCGCTGCCGCGCCGATCCTGACATCGGTGTATCAACTGGAATTCTCGCGATGCAAGACGCCGTGGAGCGCCGGCTGACGTGAACCCCGTCTCGCATATCAAAGGGACAACGCGACTCTACGGCTTGGTGGGCGATCCACTGACCACGGCCAAGTCCCCGGAATTGTTGAACCGGCTCTTCATCGAACAGGGCGCAGATGCGGTTTGCGTCCCGTTCCAAGTCGAAGCCGATGACCTGTCCGCATTTGTCACCGGTGCACGAGTCATGAAAAATCTCGCCGGCGTACTAGTGACCATGCCACACAAGCAGCGGATGATGGCCTTCGTCGACGAACTGCATCCGACTGCCCGTCAGGTGGGCGCGCTCAACGTAGTCCGTTGCCATGACGACGGACGCTGGGTCGGTGCCATCTTCGATGGCCTCGGCTGCGTCCTCGGGATGCAATGGGAAGGTAATCACCCGGCGAACAAATCGGTTCTTCTCATCGGTGCCGGGGGCGCAGGCAGGGCCATCGCATTTGCTGTCGGATCCGCGGGTGCCCGGTCGCTTGCCATATTCGATGTCGACGAGGGACGCGCCAAGGACCTCGCCTACTCCGTCGCTGCGGCAACCGGTTGCCGTACAGGTGTGGGGTCAGCCGATCCACACGGCTATGAGATCGTTATCAATGCCACGCCCTTGGGCATGAAGTCGGACGATCCGATTCCCGTCGACGTCAATCGGCTCGAGCCGGGCAGCACCGTCGTCGACATCGTCAATTCACCGGACCCGACGCCCCTTTGTCGTGCCGCCCGCGCGCGTGGTTGTCGCACCCAGAGTGGACGCCCGATGCACGAAGGGCAGGCTGTGCATGCTTTGCGCTTCCTGGGATTCGATTACCTCCCCGAAGGGAAGTCAGTGTCGGACATTGGCTTGCCGCATTGACGGCTGAGGACGGCGCTACACACTGCCATTTATGCCCTGCACTGAAGGAGAATTCAGATGAAAGTTGCGTTGCTCGAGGCGAGCCATTGGCACGTACCGCTCTATCTCGACCCGCTCGAAGCGCGCGGGATCGAGGTGGTGGCGGTTTCGGATGCGGAGCAGGTTCAGGGAGAGGCGGTTGCAGCGCGATATGGAAGTCGACTCTATCAATCGAGCCATGAGCTCCTCGAAAACGAGAAAGTGGATTTTGCGTTCGCGTTCGGTCGGCATTCGGAAATGCCGGCGATCGCGGAAGCGTTGATCGCGCGCAAGATTGCGTTCGCGCTGGAAAAGCCCTGCGGTGTCAACATGTCGCAGGTTACGCGGCTTCGCAAACTGGCCGAGGAAGCCAACGTCTATTGTGCGATACCGTTCATCTTCCGCATAAGCGACCTGCTCACTGCCCTCAAAGATGCCGAGGGGCAGATTCCATCGAGCTTCAACTACATGTCGTTCCGATTCATCGTCGGTGCGCCTAACCGGTACGAACAAGCAGGCGCCGGCTGGGCGCTTGATCCCGCGTTTTCCGGTGGTGGATCCACGATCAACGTCGCTACGCACTTCATCGACCTCTTTAGATTGTTGACGGGCAAGGAAGTCGCTCGGGTCTCTGCCATCATGCATTCCCGAACGCATCGAGGGGACGTCGAGGACTATTCCCTGGTGACCATGCAAACCGCGGATGGCGTTGTTGGCCTCGTGGAAACGGGATACAGCTTCCCGAGCACTTCCGACGAGCAACGCGAGTTCTCGTACACCATTTCATCTGATCGCATGTACGCAAAGTCGGGTGCCGACAGGATCGAGATCCGCGACCGGAAAAACCTCGCCGCCGGCACCCGAAGCCTCCGTATCCGTATCGAAACCGACGTGTATTACCCACTGTTCGTGAAGCGTGTGCTCGCGGAGTCCGGCTCTGGCGCAAAGCCGCTCGCATCGTTGCGCGATGCGGAAGCGATGATGCAGATCATGGACGCAGCGTACGCTTCGGCCCGGCAAGGCGGTACTCCACAGACTCTTGCGCCAATTCCTACGTGATTTGAGCTTTGATGGCGCGCGAGCCCTATGAGGTGATGACCAATTCCGCGCCTGCGGTCGCGCCTTTCCAAGTAAGCAGTCGCGAGCGGCATGCTCCAGGTTGGTGATCGCTGGTCGCCACCCGCACATGAAGCGTCGAGTGGACTTCACCGGTAATGTCTGTAGACGCGCGCAGAGCAACCCATTGGAGATGAGCTCGTGAGCAAGATGCCCGTAGGCGTCATCGGCGCCGGAGCAATCGGCAAGACGCACGTCGATCGTGCGCTGAGGCATGCGGACGTGGAATTGGTCGGCATCGCCGATCCCTCACCCCAGGCCGAGGAGTTCGCGCGCACGGTAGGCGTGCCTTGGTTCGCCGACTATGAACAGATGCTGGACGTCGCTCGGCCGCGAGGAGTCATGATCGCCACTCCCAATGTGACGCATGCGCGCATCGCCACAGACTGCCTGAAGCGCGGCGTGCCGCTGATCGTCGAAAAGCCGATAGCCCTCACCGTGGAGGACGCGCAACACATCTGCGATGTCTCACGGAGCAAAGACATCCCGGCGCTGGTCGGGCATCATCGTCGTTACAATCCGATCGTGCGCCACGCGAAGCAAGTCGTCGATTCAGGCAAGCTCGGACGCCCCGTGGCGGCGACGGTGCTTTGCACCTGGCGCAAGCCAGACGAGTATTTCAATGTCGAATGGCGCCGGCAGCCCGGCGGTGGACCAGTCCTCATGAACGCGATCCACGACATCGATTTGTTGCGCCACTTGTTCGGTGAGTTCGAGAGCGTGCAGGCGGTGGTGTCGAATGCGGTGCGCGGGTTCGTCGTCGAAGACACGGCTGCATTCGTCTGCAAATTCCGCAACGGCGCCGTCGGCACCATGACGGTGTCCGACACCACCCCCGCGCCCTGGAATTGGGATCTCAACGCCGGCGAGGGCGAGAGCTTCCCGCGCCAGGATACCGATGCATACTTTCTGTCAGGCACCGAGGCGTCGATCACCCTGCCCCGTCTCCAGATCTGGGAATACCGGCAGGGAGGCGGGTGGCGCGACCCGCTCACCGTCGAGCGAACGGCATTCCACAACGCCTGTCCGTACACCGAGCAATGGCGTCATTTCCGTGCGTTGATCGAAGGCAGCGAACCGCCAGTGTGCTCCGCGCTGGACGGGCTGCGCACGCTTGAAGCGACGCTGGCGGTGCATACGGCTGCCGAATCCGAACGGTCCGTGCGCCTCAAGGATTAGTCGACGGGCCATGACCATCGGCACAATTGGCGCGCGTTGACGCCTGTGAACTGATGATCGCGCACTCTTTTGCGGCGCGCTTGGAGATCTGACGATGCGAGCAATAGTAACCGGTGCCAGTCGTGGTATTGGCGGTGCGACATGCATGAAGCTCGCCCGCGACTCAATTGCCCGAGGAGAACCGGCGAAGTTCGTTGCATGCGCGACTGGAATGCGCCCGGACCTGCACGAGCTTGTCGCTGAGCTCAACGCGTTGGGCGCTGAAGCCATCGCCCTGACGGGCGATTTGGCGGACCCCGAAGTTCCGGCACGGCTGGTCGCCGAAGCGCAGGCGTTTTGCGGCGGCCTGGACGCGGTCGTGTCGAATGCCGGATACAGCAGCGCGGGGGCTCTGGCGGAACTTTCGATCGCCGACTGGGAACAGGTGTTTTCCATCAATTTGCGTCCGACGTGGCTTCTCGCCAAAGCCGCGTATGAGCCGCTGAAGGCAAGCCGCGGTGCATTGGTTGCGGTCGGTTCTTTCGCCGGCGTCCTGCCTCGCGCGGGCGGGGGCGCGTACGCTGCCGCAAAAGCGGCTTTGATCGTTCTGTGCCAACAGCTCGCCCAGGAGTGGGCACCAGACGGCATTCGCGTGAATGTCGTTTCACCCGGCATGATCCACACGCCATTGTCCGCTTCGATTTACGCCGACCCTGTCATGGCGCGACGGCGCGCGGACCTCATACCGCTGCGTCGTGTCGGCACACCGGACGACGTCGCCAACACCATTGCATTTCTCGTGGGACGCGACTCGGCGTATGTCACCGGCCAGAACATCATCGTCGATGGCGGCTTCGCCGCTTCGATACTCAGCCACATTCCCGGCGTGCCTGGCGCAACCAAGAGCACGACGTCGACTGGCTGAACGCGGGTTCGGCCACTCTTGCTCGTGAACCAGTATGGCCTTCCGAGTGCGCTAACGTTGGTCTCCTCACTCGGAGGCGACCATGTCAAGCACGCGCACGCCAGGGATCCGGATCGACAACCGGACCAATTGTCTGATCATCGATAAGGAGCACCGCGGCATTCCGATCTATGTTCGCTTGGGAGTTACCGATCAAGACAGCGCAGAGCGGCGACTATCGGAAGAGGTGCGTTGCGTTAACGAGATGCTTGCGCTGCGCTCTAGTCGACGCGCGACATTCGCCGACTGTGCCGGACGTTACCTCAGCGCGTTCAAAGGGAAGCACGCAGCCGAGGTCACCGCCTGGCATATTCGTCTGTTACTTCCGTACATCGGTCGCTTGGATGTTCACTCCGTGCACGATGCCACGCTGCAGTCGTTCATTGCGGACCGAGTTGCCTCAGGCGTTTGCGCAACGACCATCAACCGCACTCTCGAGGTTGTACGATCGATTCGCGTACGCCGCGCGCTCGTATCGACATCAAGATGGCACCCCATGGTTGCGAACGATGCCGCCGCTCATCACGATGCTGGAGGCGACACCACGTCTGCCCTCCCCTATTACTTGGAACGAACAGGACCAATTATTTTCGCGATTACCAGCTCGCCTCGCCCGGATGGTGCTCTTTGCCGTGAATACTGGGTTGCGAGAGAGCAACGTATGCAAGCTGCAGTGGGAATGGGAGGTTGCGGTACCAGAATTGAGACGCAGCGTTTTCGTTGTTCCGCCGGACGCATGCAAGACGCGCCGCGCGCACGTCGTGATTCTCAACGACGTCGCATGGTCGGTGATCCAAGGGCAACGAGGCCAGGATGCGGTGTGGGTGTTTCCCTATCGAGGGAAGCCGGTGGGAACGATGAACAACACGGCGTGGCAACGCGCGCGAAAGGAAGTTGGCCTTCCACGCGTCCGAATCCACGACTTGCGCCACACCTTCGCGTGTCGACTGCGCGCAGTGGGCGTGTCGATGGAAGATCGGCAAGTGCTGCTCCGCCACGCGAGTCGATCGATGGCGGGGCACTACGCAAGCGCCGACGTTGGGCGCTTGCTCGGACAAGCCAATCTGGTGTTAAAACGTGAGGAAACGCGCACGGTGCTGCGCGTCGCGCGCGACACCGATGCATTCGCTACGACGCAATAGCTCGCGAATTTGAGGGAGCCGGAATGATTCGCGCGATTCTCACACCGTCGGTACGATCGTTGTGTTTGCCAAAAAGACCCGCAGCGCGAGTTCAGAAGCCTCGGGACTACCAGTGGCATAGGCGTCTCCGTGCGTGGACCACAGGCATCGTTGGCCGCCAGTCTCGACGCGACATGGTCGCGAACCCGCGGCCACGCTTGCCGTCAACCTCCGTATTTCTTGATGAGCGCCCGTGCGTCGTTGAGCAGCGCCTCGCCGTTGGCGCCCTTCGCGCCCACTTCGGTCACCCACTCCTTGTTGACGCCTTCGGTCGCCTTCACCCAGCGTTCGTATTCGGCCGCCGTCAGCGTGTCGAACACGCCGCCCGCTGCCACGGCAAGCTTCTTCGCCGGCTCGGTCGTGCCG
>Ga0207648_10007226_pt1 | contig 10947 bp, 8 predicted proteins | sample KBSMisM32_FD_184310 | JGI IMG/M metagenome (GOLD analysis project Ga0207648, IMG submission 184310) | Miscanthus rhizosphere microbial communities from Kellogg Biological Station, Michigan, USA - KBS Miscanthus M3-2 (SPAdes) (version 2) | ecosystem: Host-associated > Plants > Roots > Rhizosphere... | reverse complement strand
TGATGTGACGGGCCGGGCCGCGGCAAGGATTGCGGATATCTGCACCCCCCATCAGGGGTGCAGATATCCGCGATGATGCCGTCACGGAGCGGGCGCGGCCGGGCACCGGGGTTACCAGGGGCCGAAGGTGCGCTGGGCGGTGGCGGTTACCGTGTCGCACAGGTCGGCCAGGTCCAGGCCCTTGACCTCGGCCAGGCAGCGCAGGGTGTCGGCGGTCAGGGCGGGCTCGTTGGGCTTGCCGCGGTTGGGGACCGGGGTGAGGAACGGCGCGTCGGTCTCGGCCAGGATGAGGTCGGCCGGGGCGGCCGCGGCGGCGTCCCGCAGCGGCTGCGCGTTGGCGAACGTCACGTTGCCGGCGAACGACATCACGTAGCCCGCCTCGGCGCACTGCTTGGCCATGGCCACGTCGCCGGAGAAGCAGTGGAACACCACCCGGTCCGGCGGGCCCTCCTCTTCCAGGATGCGCAGCACGTCGGCATGCGCCTCCCGGTCGTGGATCATCAGCGCCTGGCCGGTCCGCTTCGCGATCGTGATGTGCTCCCGGAACCACCAGCGCTGCACGTCGGGCTCGGCGTGGTGGCGGTAGTAGTCCAGCCCGGTCTCGCCGACCGCGACGACGCGCGGCAAACGGGCCAGGGCCTCGATCTGGGCCAGCACCTCGGCGGCGGCGGGGCTGCCGGGGGCCGGGGCGCCCGCGCCGACCTCGGCGGAGACGGCCTGGGTCTCGTTCGGGTGGATGGCCACGGCCGCATAGACCCCGTCGTGCTCGTCGGCGCAGCGCACGGACCAGCGGGAGGACTCCAGGTCGGTGCCGACCGTGACGATGCGGACGATGCCGGCGGCCCGGGCCGAGGCGACTACCTCGGATAGCGGGAGGGTGATCATATCCAGGTGGGTGTGGCTGTCCAGCGCCGGCCGGGACAGCGGAGAGGGCTGTGCCGGGGCCGTCACCATGGACCGTTCGGCTTCCGGCACATGGTCATGCGCCGAGCCGGGCGAGTTCCTCGTCCACCACCGACGTGTCCAGCTTGGCGAACAGCGGCTTGGGCGCGGCCAGCGGCGTGCCGGCCCGCAGCGGTACCGAGGCCCAGCGCGGCGTGCTGTCGTACGTCCCGGTGATCACCGGGTAGGACGGGCCGCCGGCCTCGTCGACCTCTTCCACCCGCGGCATTTCCGACCAGGTCCCGGTGCCGCCCAGCATCTCGTGCACCTGCTGGGAGGAGCGGGGCAGGAACGGGGTGAGCAGCGTCTTGGCGTCGTCGACCAGCTGCAAGGCCACGTGCAGCACGGTGCGCATCCGCTCCGGGTCGGACTCGCGCAGCTTCCACGGCGCCTGCTCGGAGAAGTACTTGTTCGCCTCGGCCACCGTGCGCATCGCCTCGTTGATCGCGAACTTGAACCGCGAGGCGGACAGGTGCCCTCCGACGGTGCCGAACGCCTGCCGGGACCGGGCCAGCAAGTCCTGGTCCAGGTCGGTCAGGGCCCCCGCCGCCGGGATCGACCCGATGTTCTTCGCCGCGAACGAGACCGCGCGGTTGACCAGGTTGCCCCAGGTCGCGACCAGCTCGTCGTTGTTGCGGCGGACGAACTCGCTCCAGGTGAAGTCGGTGTCCTGGGTCTCCGGGCCGGCCACGGCCACGTAGTAGCGCAGGGCGTCCACGTCGTAGCGGTCCAGGAAGTCCCTGACGTAGATGACCACCGCGCGGGAGGAGGAGAACTTGCGGCCTTCCATGGTCAGGTACTCGCTCGAGACCACCTCGGTCGGCAGGTTCAGCTTGCCGAGCGGGCCGGGCTGGCCGCCGCGCGCGCCGAGCCCGCTGTAGCCGAGCAGCATGGCCGGCCAGATCTCGGAGTGGAAGACGATGTTGTCCTTGCCCATGAAGTAGTACGCCTCGGCGTCCGGCTCGTTCCACCAGGCCCGCCAGGCGTCCGGGTCGCCGCTGCGCCGGGCCCACTCGATCGACGCGGACAGGTACCCGATCACCGCGTCGAACCAGACGTAGATCCGCTTGTCCGGCCGGTCCCGCCAGCCGTCGAGCGGAACGGGCACGCCCCAGTCCAGGTCGCGCGTTATCGCCCGCGGCTGCAGGTCGTCGAGGAGGTTGAGGGAGAACTTGAGCACGTTCGGCCGCCAGTGGCCCGCCTTGGCCTGCAGCCAGGTGCCCAGCACCTCGGCGAGCGCCGGCAGGTCCAGGAAGTAGTGCTCGGTCTCCCTGAAGATGGGCGTCTCGCCGTTGATCTTGGACCGGGGGTTGATCAGGTCGGCCGGGTCGAGCTGGTTGCCGCAGTTGTCGCACTGGTCGCCGCGGGCGCTCGGGTAGCCGCAGATCGGGCACGTGCCCTCGATGTAGCGGTCGGGCAGCGTCCGCCCGGTGGACGGCGAGATCGCGCCCAGCGTGGTCTTGCTGAAGATGTAGCCGTTCTCCAGCAGCCGGACGAAGATCTCCTGGGTGACCGCGTAGTGGTTCAGCGTGGTGGTCCGGGTGAACAGGTCGTAGGTCATGCCCAGGCTGGTCAGGTCGTTGACGATGACCCGGTTGTAGCGGTCGGCCAGCTCACGGGCCGACACCCCCTCGGCGTCGGCCTGGACCTGAATCGGCGTGCCGTGCTCGTCGGTGCCGCTCACCATCAGCACCCTGTTGCCCGCCATTCGCTGGTACCGGCTGAACATGTCGCACGGCAGGGCGAAGCCGGAGACGTGACCGATGTGCCGGGGGCCGTTCGCGTAGGGCCAGGCGGGGGCGGACAAGATGGTGCGCATGGTTAAAGCCTAGGGGCAGCGGCCGACTGCTCACGGTGATTAACCGACTCGTCCGAAACGGGGCCCGGCGCCGCGGTCACCGGGTGCCTGGTGTGCTTGATGCCCAGGATGGACAGGAAGAACGTGCCCAGGACCACCTGGCAGCTCACGATCAGCGCGGTCACCGACGGGATCATGATCCGCAGCGAGTGCTCGTAGTTGAGGTGGCTGAACTTCTGGCCGTTCCAGTACAGCAGCGAGAAGATCAGCCCGGCCAGGCCCGCGAGCCCGATCAGGGCGCCGAGCATCAGGCCGCGCTCCAGGCTGAGCTTCTCCAGCACCCGCTGGACCTTCGGCTCCTCGGGCAGGAAGCCCTCCGAGCCGGCGTACACCTGCGTGAACAGCCAGAACAGCACGGACTGGAACCCGATCACGACCATGGCCGAGGCCGCGACCAGCGTGTCCACGTCAAAGGTCACGCTGCCGATGCTGAACGGGTGCGGTGCCACCAGGGCGCCGATAATCAGGCCCGCGATGAGCAGCGCCAGGCCGGGCAGGAAGAACAGCCAGCGCGGGCTGAACAGCAGCAGGAAGCGCAGGTGCCGCCAGCCGTCCCGCCAGGAGCGCAGGTGCGGCGGCCGGCTCCGGCCGTCCTTGGACAGCGTGGTGGGCACCTCGGTCACGTGCTGGCCGGCCAGGGTCGCCTTGACCACCATCTCGCTGGCGAACTCCATCCCGGTCGCCTGCAGGTTCAGCGCCATCACGCTGTCCCGGCTGAAGCCGCGCAGGCCGCAGTGGAAGTCGCCGATCTTGCTGCGGAAGAACAGCCGGCCGATGAAGCTGAGCACCGGGTTGCCGAGGTACTTGTGCAGCGGCGGCATGGCGCCCGGCGCGATCCCGCCCCGGAACCGGTTGCCCATCACCAGGTCCGCGCCCTTGCGCAGTTCGTTAACAAAGGGCATCAGGTTGGTGAAATCATAGGAATCGTCGGCGTCGCCCATGATCACGTACTTGCCGCGGGCCGCGACGATCCCGCCCATCAGCGCGTTGCCGTAACCCTTGTCGCTGATCGGCACCACCCGGGCGCCGGCGTCGGTGGCCAGCCGCTGGCTGCCGTCCGTGCTGCCGTTGTCGGCGACCAGCACCTCGCCGCTGATACCGCTCTCGGCCAGGAATCCAATAGCCTTGCGGACGCACGTCGCCACGGTCTCTGCCTCGTTGAGGCAAGGCATGACCACGGTCAGCTCCACGTTTTCGTCTCCTTCAGCGTCAGCAGATCTGGTCGCATGGCCCGGTCCTGGTCGCGCGTCGTATTACCGTAGGCGGGGGACGAACGCACCGAACTGGCCGTTTGTTGGTTGTCAGGGTTCATCAGCCCAGCACAGGAGGGTACGGCTTGAGGGTAATGCCTGCGGCCCCGTCGCGTGAGCCAACAGCGCGGCGAGCCTGGTCAATTAGGTCCATCAAGCCCGGCAGGCCGGGCTGGACGACCCGGGCGGGCGCCCGCGCGCTGGCCGCCCGCGCCTGGGCCGGGCACCGCCTGTTCATCATCGTGCTCACTCCCGCCGTGCTGCTCCGGGTCGACGCTGAGCTTGGCTACCGGTGGCACGCCTGGTTCAACGACTCGTTCCAGTACATCCAGAACACGGTGCACTTCAACCTGGACCCGACCCGGGTGTCCGGGTACTCGATCTGGCTGTGGATCCTGCAGCCGCTGCACACTTACGCCGTTGTAACAATATTGCAACACCTGATGGCGCTGGCCGTCGCGGTGATGATCTACGCCCTGGCCAGGCACCGCTTCCGTACGCCGGCCTGGCTGGCCACGCTGGCTACCGTGCCGGTGCTCTACGACGGGTTCGAGATCCAGCTCGAGCACCTGATCATGGCTGACGTGCCGTTCCTGTTCCTGCTTACGCTGGCGGTCACGCTGCTGCTGTGGGATCCGGCGCCGTCGCTGCGCCGGTGCATGATCATCGGCGCCCTGCTCGGCCTCTCCGAGGTCATGCGCTCGGTCGGGCTGCCGCTGCTCGCGGTGTTCGCCGTGTACATGATCATCAAGCGGATCAGCTGGCGGAAGGTCGCGGCCACCATCGTGGTCTGCCTGATCCCGGTGTTCGGGTACGCGGGATGGTTCTACGCCGAGCACGGGCAGTTCGCGATGACCGACAGCACCGGCGTGTTCCTGTACTCCCGGGTGATGTCGTTCGCCGACTGCACCAAGATGAAGGTGCCGGCCAACGAGCTGTCGCTGTGCACCACCGTGCCGCCGGACAAGCGGCCGATCGCGCAGGCCTACATCTGGACCTCCGAGTCGCCGCTGGACCGCTTCCCGCCGTCGAAGTTCTCGCCGGTGCCGAACCAGCTGGCCGAGAACTTCGCCATCCGGGCCATCAAGGCCCAGCCGCTGGACTACGCCACGGTGGTGGCCAAGGACACCCTGCGGGTGTTCGCGTGGAAGCGGGTGGTCTTCCCGAACGCCCCGACCTACGACGAGTACATCTTCGGCTATCGCTCGCTGCCCATCCCGGACTGGGACCAGGCCGACCTCGGGCCGTACGACTCCTACGCCGCGGCGTACGTTCACGGCAACCCGCTGACCCAGGTGGTCGCGCCGTTCGCCGACATCATCCGCGGCTACCAGCGGTACGTCTGGCTGCCGGGCTCCGTGTACGGGCTGATCCTGGTGGCCGGCCTGGGCGGCATGGTGCTGGCCTGGCGGCGGTTCGGCGGGGAGGCCCTGCTGCCGTGGACGATCTCGCTCGCGCTGATCGTGATCCCGGCCGCCACCGCCGAGTTCGACTACCGGTACGTGCTGGTGGCCGTGCCGTTCGCCTGCCTGGCCGCGGCCCTGGCGTTCAGCCCGGGCACGGCGGGCGGGAACCTGGCGCGCCGGCTGGGGGCACGGCTAGGGAAGCGGAGGCAGCGGCCCGGTGAGGCGGCTGACGTCATCCCCGCTAGGGACAGGGCGGCGGCTCCGGCGGGCGGCTCCGGCGACGACCAGCGTGATCTCGCCGCGGACGGCACCTGACGCCTTCTTTTTCTTCGTCTCGCGCGGATCCGCCCCGCTGACCAGGGCGGCCCAGTCGGCCAGTTCGGCCAGCGTGCCGCGTTTGATCTCCTCGTGGGTCTTGGTGAGCTCGCGGCACACCACGGCCGGCCGGTCCTCGCCGTGCGAGCCGGCCAGCTCGGCCAGCGTCGCGGCCAGCCTGCGTCCGGCCTCGAAGAAGACCTGGGTACGGCGGTCGGCGGCCAGCTCGGTGAAGCGCCGGGCCCGCTCGCCCTGGCCGCGCGGCGGGAACCCCTCGAAGCTGAACCGGTCGGTGGGCAGCCCGGAGACGGCCAGCGCCGTCGTCACCGCCGACGGGCCCGGCAGGGCGGTGACCCGCAGCCCGGCCATTGCCGCGGCCGAGACGAGCCGGTAGCCCGGATCGCTGATCCCCGGGGTACCCGCGTCGGTCACGAGCAGGACGTCCCGGCCGGCCTTGAGCTCACCGAGCAGTTCCGCGGTACGGCGCGTCTCGACCGCGTCGTAGTAGGACACCACCCGCGCCTTCAGCTCGATGTTCAGGCTCGAGGCCAGCCAGCGCACCCGGCGCGTGTCCTCGGCCGCGATCAGGCTGGCCCCGGCCAGCTCGGCCACCAGCCGGGCCGAAGCGTCGTCGGCCCGGCCGATGGGCACCGCGGCGAGCGTCAGCACCCCGCCGTTCTCGGTTCCGGCGTCGGTGGTAGATCCCGGCATGTCCGTTGCGTCCCGTCTCTAGCCCGTGGTCTCTGCTGTTGCACGGTCGTGCCGGGCACTTCAGCACTCGGCTAGCCGGACTTTACCGGCGCCAGTAGCATGTGGCCGGTGACGGCAACCGAGGCAGATATGCCCGCTGCGCCCTCAGATGAGCGCAGCAGGCTCGCGGCACTGCGCGCCCGGCTGGTCGTGCCGATGCCGGACGACCGTCCCTGGGGGTGGCTGGGCCCGCTGCTGGTCACGGCGTTCGGCGCGATCCTGCGGTTCGACCGGCTGCGGGTGCCGCGGGCGCTGATCTTCGACGAGACGTACTACGCCAAGGACGCCTGGAGCATCCTGAACCACGGGGTCGAGCTGACCCTGGCCGGCAACGCCAACTCGATCATCCAGGCCGGCCACACGAACATCTTCGCCGCGTGCAGCGGGACCTCGGCCTGCGGGGAATACGTGGTCCAGCCCGAGGTCGGCAAGCTGCTGATCGCGGTGGGCGAGTGGCTGTTCGGCCTGAACTCCTTCGGCTGGCGGTTCGCCAGCGCGGTGTTCGGCTCGCTGGCCATCCTGCTGATCTGCCGGATCGCCCGGCGGATGACCCGCTCCACGCTGCTCGGCTGCATCGCCGGGCTGCTCATGTCGCTGGACGGGCTGGAGTTCGTGCTGTCCAGGACCGGGATCCTGGACATCTTCCTGATGTTCTTCGTGCTGGCCGCGTTCGGCTGCATCCTGATCGACCGGGACGCCGGCCGGGCGCAGCTCGCCGACGGGGTCGCCCGCGGGCAGGGCGGCCAGCTCGGGCCCAGGTTCGGGATCCGCCGGTGGCGGGTGGCGGCCGGGATCTGCCTCGGCCTGGCCGTGGCCACCAAGTGGAACGCCGCCTGGTACATCATCGGCTTCGCCGCGCTGATCACCGCGTGGGACATCGGCGCGCGCCGGGCCGCCGGGCTGAAGTCGTTCGTCCGCGGCGGGCTCCGCGAGGCCCGCTGGCTGCCGGTCACGTTCATCGCGATCCCGCTGGGCGTCTACCTCGCCAGCTGGAGCGGCTGGTTCGCCACCAGCACCGGCTACTACCGGGACTACGCCCAGAACCACGGCGTGCACACCCCGGTGATCTCGGCGCTGTACTCGCTGTGGGAGTACCACCTGCAGGCGATCACCTTCGGCGTGGGGCTGAAAACCCCGCACCCGTACCAGTCGCAGCCGTGGGACTGGCTGCTGGTGACCCGGCCGGTCGCCTTCTTCTACGAGTGCTACACCGGCCCGGTGCCGGGTCCCTCGCACTACTGCCCGTCCGGCTACAAGGGCGCGGAATGGTCGCAGGAGGTGCTGGCGCTCGGCACGCCGGCGATCTGGTGGGGCTCGATGCTGGCGCTGCTGTTCTGCCTGGGCTGGTGGCTGCTGCGCCGGGACTGGCGGGCCGGGGCGGTGCTGCTCGGCGTGCTGGCCGGCTGGGGCCCGTGGTTCCCGCTGGTGACCAGGACCAAGTTCTACTACTACGCGCTGGAGTTCGAGCCGTTCCTGATCTTGTCCATCGTGCTCTGCCTGGGCCTGATCCTCGGACCCGTCACGGCCAGCGCGCTGCGCCGGGCGACCGGCGCCCTCATCGTCGGCGCCTACGTGCTGTGCGTGCTGCTCATGTTCTGGTACTTTTATTCGGTTCTGGCCGGAAAGGTCATCCCGTACCAGGATTGGCTGGATCACATGTGGTACCGGATCGGCCGCGGCTGGATCTAGCCTTCCGAACGGGCCGGGTTCCCCGCGCCCGCGCCGACCACCCCGTACTGGCGGTCCCCATACCGGCGGTCCCAGCCTCTGTCCATCCGCTCAGGCGGCCTTCAGGTTACGTTCAGCTCGGCTGGGCATCCTATGTTTACGCCGTTAGCAGACGGGCACGGGGAAGTCGCCTTGAGCGACGTGATTTTCGCAACAACGGGGTACGTTTCCGGGCCTGTTAAGCGTCTATATACAGTGAGATGACAAACCACCGGAGCGAACATGAGCCGAGCCGAACACTCTAGCGACGATCGCGCGCGATTTGAGCGTGACGTCATCCCTCAGCTTGGCCAGCTGTACCCGGCGGCGCTCCGGATGACGAGGAACCCCACCGACGCCGAGGACCTGGTCCAGGAGACGTCGGTTAAGGCCTACGCGGCGTTCCAGCAGTTCACTCCCGGCACCAACCTGCGAGCGTGGCTGAACAGGATCCTGACCACCACGTTCATCAACGTGTACCGGAAGCGGCGCCGGGAGCCGCAGCAGGCACTCGGCGGTGACCTGCAGGAATGGCAGATGTCCGCGGACCGGCTGACGCCGCCGGTGCCGTCGGCCGAGGCCGAGGCGCTGGACCGGACCACCGACTCTGACCTGCTTCGGGCCCTGCGTGACCTGCCCGGCGAGTTCCGCACCGCGGTGTACCTGGCGGACATCGAGGGTTACCCCTACCGCGAGATCGCCGAGATGATGGGGACGCCGGTCGGGACCGTGATGTCCCGGCTGCACCGCGGGCGCAAGAAGATCCGTGAGCAGCTGATGGCCAGCGGGTTCGGCACCCCGCGGGCGGAGTCGTCCGGGGCCTGAGCCGCCGGGGGCCCGGGCCGGGCCGGCCGGTCAGGTTCCGTACAGGGTGAGCATGACCTCGCCGGCCTGCCAGCGGTGCAGGATGCGCATCCCGGCACCGGCTAGCAGCGCCAGCTTCTCCTTGCCCATCGGCGTGGACGCCCTGGGAAACTTGTAGGTGCTGGCGCCGGTGACCACCCACACCCGCCTGACGTCGGTGAACCGGCTCTTCAGCAGCGCAGGGCTGGTGACCTCGGTACCGGTCAGGGTGCCCGAGGCGATCGCGGACTTGTTCAGCGCGATGTCGCGCAGCCGGGCAAACGGCGCCGGGTATGCCGTGCCGAGCACGTGCATGGTGGCCGGAAGGTAGAACACCACGTCGCCGGGCTGCTCGTGGGCGGCCACGATGGCGGAGGCCAGCCGCAGGTTGTCCGGGCGGGCGGCGGTCTGCCTGATCGCCTGCTGTGGCCCGGCCAGCAGCGCGGCGAGCACCGCGACGGCCAGCACGGCCGGCAGCCACTTCAGGCCCAGCCGCCAGCGGCCCGGTCGCGACCAGCGCAGCGGCGTGACCGCCGCCAGCCTGATCAGCCCGGTCAGCCCCGCGCCGGCCAGGATGGCCAGCGCCGGCAGGCAGAACTCGATGTAACGCACGTAGTACACCGGCTTGACGAACGACACCGCGACCAGCACGAACGGCGGGACGACCAGCCACGGCAGCGCGATCGCGGCCGGGTTGAGCGGCCGCCAGTGGTCCGCCCGCCAGGCGGTGAGCAGCCCGCCCAGCGCGAGCAGCGCGAACGGTGCGATCAGCGGCCGGGAGCCTGCGAGGTTAGTGAGCAGCCGCTCCATCGTGTTCAGCGTGGGCCGGTTCAGCCAGGCGATCTGCACCTGCTGGCGGCTGGCCAGGCCGAGCAGCGGCCCGAGCACGATCACCGCGGCCCCGCACGCGGCCAGCCAGCGCAGCGGGATCCGGCCGATCCGCCGTCCGGGCGCGGTCTGGCCGCGGGCGTCCGTGAGCAGCAGCGTGATCCCGTGCGCGGCCACGATCAGCAGCCCGAAGATGTTGAACAGGCCGGTCAGCGCCACCGCCGCGGCGTACCCCAGCCACCACCGCCAGCGGCCGTCGGGCCACGCCCGCAGCAGCAGGTAGGAGGCGATCACGGCGAACATCGTCTCGATCGCGTACGACCTGGCCATCTGCGCGTAGTAGGTCATGTACGGCGCGGTGGCGAACAGCAGGCCGGAGAACAGCCCGGTCAGCGCGGGGACGTCCAGCCCGCGACCGTTCCGCCCGGCGTCCGGGGCCAGCGCCAGGGTGGTCGCCCGGCGGCCGGTGGCCGCGACGAACCCGGTCGCGATGACCATGGCGAACAGCGAGGGGAACCGCAGCGCGGCGGCGGAGGTGCCGAGCACCGCCGCGACCACGTGCATGAGCAGGTAGTAGGCGCCGTGCACCGCGTCCTGGTGGCCGAGCAGGACAAAGATCTGGCCGAACGGGCGTGCGATCGCGTCCTTGGTATACGCCTCGTCCCGCCAGAGCGAAGCGCCGCCGATCTGGTATCCGCCCAGCACGAACGAGACGGCGGCGGGAACGGCCACGATCAGCCAGCCGCGCCGGCGCCGCCAGAACCCCGCGTCAGGGACCCGGGCCGCCGCCGGGCCGGCCGCGACGTCCCCCGGCTCGGCCGCGAGCGTCGTGGCCGGGTCTGGTGACCCGATGTCGGTGTCCGGCACGGTTGTCCTTCCCGGGCGCCAGCCCAGGCCAGATGGCACCCTGCCCCCAGGCTATCCAGCCGGTCCTCAGGAGGCGGCCACCGTTAATGTTCTCTTAACTTCGGCTCCGCCCCTTCGGTTCCCTCGTGGGCGATGGCGGTTCCCGCGCACCCCGCCCGCCGCGCCGGCCCCGGCAGCCCCT
>Ga0207648_10007223_pt1 | contig 10949 bp, 11 predicted proteins | sample KBSMisM32_FD_184310 | JGI IMG/M metagenome (GOLD analysis project Ga0207648, IMG submission 184310) | Miscanthus rhizosphere microbial communities from Kellogg Biological Station, Michigan, USA - KBS Miscanthus M3-2 (SPAdes) (version 2) | ecosystem: Host-associated > Plants > Roots >... | reverse complement strand
CCTCCCAGGTCTTAAGCTCAATGTATTTTGAATGCCTGCCATTTATCATTGATGCGGTTCTAACCCGGACTGAGTCAAGAAAGACAAGATCACGCTCATCTGTAAAATAGGATTTTGTTATATAACTATGAAGACTAATGCTAAATGGAATTAATAAAAGAATATCGATGATTATAATAAACCAGATTTTAATTTGCCTTTCGGTCGGCCTTTTTTTTAGCAACATTTTGATGACCGGTTATCAGTTAACGGGATATTTGCCCACTGCCTCAACTCCCTTTTCTGAAAACTTTAATATTTCAGTTGTAATTGGATAGCCCGATTGTTTGTATTCGTCAACTACAACTCTTCCAATTCTCTCTGAGAAAAAATCAGCATCTTTTTTGGAAAATATGTAACAAAAATCTCTGACGGGTATTACAGCGTAAAATGGAAATCCAAAATCTTTTTTTACTTTCTCTTTCATTGTTGGAGCAAAAAGAAGGGCGCCTTTCAAATAGGTGTCATTGGCGTTTATTATTCCAAGTTTTCTGTTTTCAATTGTGTCAAATGAAATGATGGTTTGTTCCAGGAGCTTATCTGCATTATTATTTGCCTGGCTGTCAAGATCGGATTCTGTTATATTCCATTTTACCAGGTTGTCTTTAGTTACCCAGGTCAATTTATTATTTCCGACGTGGATATACACCTTACTAAAATCATCTGTAATTTTCTTATTGAGGTAGTCTTTGAAGTTATAATCATTTGGAAACAATGAAATGTAAATATCATTTTTGGCCTCTGCCCAGTTGTCAGGAATGGCTATTGAAACATTAACTACCGTTTCAACCAGGTCTGAAATATGTGAGAGGTCTTTATCTCTTTCGTAACTCCTTCTGACATTATCCAGGCTTATGCTTAATTTCCAATCACCCTGGGAAATATATATTAAGTCTGCATTATCAACAGAGTCAATTTTCATCCCTTTCTTTTCAATTTGAGCCTTAAACTCCTCAAATACAACATCACCTTTTTTGTTGTACTTACAGCCAAATAGTCCAAATAGCATAATTAATAATGGTGTCTGGAAGCAGTATCTCATAATTTCAGGTCAGTTCAACTTAAAAGCCCAACAATTAAATTCATTCAACGGCCTTTATATTTTTTGTCTAATTTAAGTACTTCATCTTTACCAATCCGAATTTCCAGCAAACTCCTTATTTCTTTGTATATGTCAAACTTAACCCATTTTTCAATTTCCAGTTTTGTTTCTTCATAATCAACAAGGTGTTCATAAAAAGCTACTCCTGCGGCATTCCATAATTCTTTTTGCTTAAAGCACCATTCTGCAAAGCCATAAATTTTCTCGATTCTTTCAGTGTCTTGTTTTTTATGCGCCTCAATTAAAGCGGGTAAAATTTCAAAGAAGACCCCGTAAATAGAAGTTTCAGGGTCTTCAAAATCCTGTTTTAACTCTGGAAAGCAGTTAATTGCTTTTTGTCGCCACTTGCTCATATTAAAAATTATTCCTTGTAAAAAAGGTTTCAACCGGGACTTTTAACCATTGACCATTTGTAACATCCCGTCTACCTCCAATCGACCACCTTTTCGGGTTCTCAAAATCCATGATTCAACCTAGCCAATTTCTGCAGAAACCTGTTTCCAGGTTATTTTCCGATTTTGCCTTTCATCATCCAGCAACTTGGTTAATAAGGTAGAATCAAAGCGAACCATGGAAATGTAAATATTGTTCAAGGTAGGATTATTCTTTTCCACGTAAGTACTTTAACGCCATCAGAATAATGGGAAATTTCAGGCATGCTTGTCATGAGGTCAATCTCTTCACCTTTGTGTGAAATTTCAAGCGTGTTGATTTTTATTGACCTTAACGGCCATTCTTGATGATGTATATCATATCTGAATATCTTACTGTTTTCCTCAAGGAACAGGCAATATCGTTCGGTTAAAAATTTATCCAGATCAGTTTTCGTAGAAATAACACCAGCCACTTTAAACTCTACATGCAATTTTGAGCCACCTGCAGGATTTTCAGAACTATATTTTCCATTTTCACGCCTTATCGTTGACTTTTTATAGGGAAGCCCTGACAGCCTACGAGCAATAATGGCGGACATAAGTTTCTGTGCTTCTATATTCAAAAACAACACACCATGGATATCATTCTTAGATACATAAGTTCTGATATTAATTTCATGAAAGTCTGAGATCAATGGAATGGAAGGGAAATAGCGAGGGCGTGTATTTTTCATCGAGAACGGTACCAACGAGATATATGCTTTCCCATTATATGTATCAATCTCCAGGTCTTTTGGGACTAATTTTCTAAGGATTTCAACCGGGATTGTCCAATGAAGGAAAAGTACCTCATTCCACTCCTGGTAATATTGCCAGCGACCTTTGGGAAGTTGATAAGGCCTGTGTGAAGTATCTTTAATTATATCCGAAATCGTATCCATTATTTAACCCGTCTGGCTTCCTATAAATACCAGATATGGATTAAGTCCATATCAGCAAAGCTCGCCAATTTACAAATTGATATCATTTTTCTAACCGCTTCTGCGCCATCCTCAGAGTATTCAATTTCCTCATCCGGATAGTTCTCCGCCATTTTCCTGTACCATTCTTTCGCGATTAATGAGGCATTGCTTTCATCCTGTAAGGCGAAAACCTGGATAATAACCGGCGAAACTTTAATAGCTCCTTTATCCGGTTCATCAACACAAAACTGTTCAAATAGCAAATATTCACGCAGGCTATTTATAGGAGTAATTGTGGTACTGGTTACCAGGCTTACCAGTGTATCCAAATCCTTTGGCTGCAAATGAAGACTAAAATCAGCCCGCCTGTTCAATGACTCTAATTGATTAAGATAGTCGAAATCATTTTCTTTAACAGCTTCTATTATCTGCTCAGCCTTTCCGATTTCTGAAAGTTGAATTAGTGCCATTTGAAGCTTCAATCTCTCCTGTCAGGTTTTCAATTTCACTATTATTATACACTCCTGGAATGATTGTAAATCCAAATTGATCTACTTCCTGTCTTTGCATAATGTCACCTTAATTCTTATTAAAGGAAAGTTATAGGTGCGAGCACTTATGTTCAATAGTGTTGAACTAAAACGTGTATAGGAATATTTAGGCCTGCATGAAGTTGCCGGATCATTTCAAGCGTGAGTTTTCTTTTTTTATTCAAAATTTCACTTGCCCTGCTTTTAAGACCGACTATTTTAGCAAGATCATTTTGATTATACCCGAGTTGTTCCATTCTAAACTTTATAGCCTCAATTGGATCGGGCATTTCTATGGGGAAATGATCATTTTCATATTTTTCAATAAGAATTCCAAGGATCTCCAGTTCGTCACCTTCCCTGGTTCCTGGTTTTGCATCAAAGATGACTTCTAGCCTAGACAGGGCATTTTGGTAATCTTTTTTTGTTTTTATAGGTTTAATATTCATTGATTAAATATTTGATGCATCAATTCGGTCATATTGAGCATGAGTTCCTATGAACCGAATCCATACCATTTTGTATGAATAATTAACTTTCACAATCAACCGGTAATGATTCCCTTTAATATTGAAAACAATTCGATTGCTAGCCAGAAAACTTGCAGTCGGAAAATCCTGTTTTATATCTCTGGGACCTGTTCAAATAGCTTCATCTGCTTCTTGGTGCCAGTCTTTCAGTTGTTGTTCACAATCTGGATATTTATCCCAAAACTCGCGTAGAGTTTTCTTAGCTATTACTCTCACAATAATCAGCATTTACAAAGGTAAAAATAAGTTCCCGATTTGGGAAACTTTTATTTCTAAAATCTAAATAATAACCGTTTGAAAATGGGCCAACGGCTTTGACACTAAGATATTATTGCGGGTAAATTCAAACCAAGGTGTTTTGCTCGAATAGTATGTGAAAATTTTGATTCAGTCATTTCGCTAAAAAACCAATTTACGCGGTGTTTTTCACATGGGATCGAGCATTGGCAGATGTACTTTAGGTTTGCGAATTCAAGAAAAGTCAAGAATTTAAAATTAAATCATGCCTGGCGGAGAGCAGGTGGCACCCGAAATTAAGCATCATGGAACATGGTTGGATCAGCTAGGATTTCATCCAGGAAAGCGAGTAGTAGTAACAACTATGAAAGAACTTGTGATTATCACTTTACAGCCCGAGGAATCCTCAAGCCAATAGCAATACTGGCTTTTTTGATCCGTTTATTTCAACAGTGAATCCATCGTTATCCGTTTTATATTCATGAAGTATAAATAACAATTAAAGCCTTGTAATTTAAAGAAAATAGAAGATCTTTCACTGGTACTTCCAATAAGGCGGTTCCCGACCTTTAATGAGAATACAGGGGTAAAAACCTCCCGGGTTATTGCAAATAAATTCTAGCTACTTTATCATAAATTGTTAAATTTTCAAATAACATCAGTCATTTATAATCTCTATTTCAAACAATTCGTTTAAAATTGGACAATGAAAAAAGTACTAATTCCTTTCCTGTTATTATTTTCTGTAATCACCCACGGGCAGGCACCTCTTTCCTACAACAACCCGATTCTGTCCGGCTTCTACCCTGATCCCAGTATCTGCCGCGTGGGAAATGATTATTATATCGTCACCTCCACCTTTGCCTATTTCCCCGGTCTTCCGATATTTCACAGTACTGACCTGGTGAACTGGCAACAGATCGGTAGTGCGATGGACCGGAAAGAGCAACTGGACCAGACCAATGCTGGCGTATCAAGGGGATTGTTTGCGCCATCCATTACTTACCATAATGGCACTTACTATATTATCTGTACGCTGATAGACAAAGGGGGCAATTTTATAATAACAGCTAAAGATCCCAAAGGTCCCTGGAGCAATCCTATCTGGCTGAAAGAGGCTAATGGCATTGATCCTTCGCTTTTCATTGACGCAAGCGGCAAAGCCTATATCGTGTTTAACAGTATTCCGCCAGATAATAAATCACTCTATAATGGCCATCGAACTATCCGAATTGTGGATTTTGATATCAATACAATGAAGGTTACCAGTGAACCCAGGATACTGGTGAACGGTGGAGTGGATATTTCAAAGAACCCGGTCTGGATTGAAGCACCTCATATTTTTAAAAAAGGAGATTGGTATTACCTGATCTGTGCCGAAGGTGGAACAGGCTATAATCACTCAGAAGTTGTGTTTAGAAGTAAAGCGGCTGATGGGCCCTTTGTTCCTTATGAAAAGAACCCCATCTTAACCCAAAGGCACCTGGATAAATCCAGGCCCAATCCAATTACAACAACCGGCCACGCCGAGTTTGTTGAAACTCCAGATGGAAAATGGTATGCCGTTTTTTTAGGATGCAGGCCCTATGAAGGTGATTTTTATAATACGGGTAGGGATACTTATATGGCTCCCGTACAATGGAAGGATGAATGGCCGATGATCCTGGAAGGTAATGAAGAAGTGAAATACAGTTATCCGGTTCCGATGCCGCAATCAACAAAAGCTGTTGCCAATAATTTCAATGGAAATCTTTACTTCAAAGATGATTTTAAAGCAACGGAGATCAACAAACGCTACCTGTTCCTGCGCAATCCCGAAAAAGATTTTTATAGTTTAACGGAGGATAAAGGATCTCTGACAATGAAACTATTAAGACAAAATGTTTCAGGAAAAGAAAGCCCGGGTTTTATTGGCTTACGGCAGGCTAATCTCAATGGCTATGCAGCCACTGAAATGGATTTCACCCCATTTACACGAAATGAAAAGGCAGGGCTTTTGATCTTCCAGAATGAAAATCATTATTATTTTTTGTGCAAGTCTATAGAAAATGATAAACCAGTAGTTCAATTGTATCAATCTGCTGCGAAAATCGGAGATCCGGATATATTGATGACATCTCAAAAGCTGGATTCTAAAAAGACCATTTACCTTAAGATTGTCGCCAAAGCTGATAAATATGATTTCTATTTTGCGGAGAAGAAAGATAAATGGAATATCCTCCAGGAAAATGTAGATGGGAAGTTCTTAAGCACAAGCAAGGCTGGTGGGTTTGTCGGAAGTCTTTTCGCGCTTTATGGGAGTTCCTATGGCAAGCCTACAAACGTTACGGCTAAATATGACTGGTTTGAATACAAGGGGGATGATCCTGTGTATAAAAGCCAAACAGCAAATTGAGTTAATAAAAATTATTGACGTTTAGATCCGGGTGTAACGATGTTATGAACTAAACAGGGGAGGTGTATGAAATACCGCTTAGGCTTGTTGATAATGATGAATGTGATAACAGGGTTCATTCCCCTGCTGGGATTTTATTTTATCTCAAATTTCCCTTCGTTTCTTCATTTTTTACCAGGCGGAAAAGATCTGTTTCCCTTCTTTGTCGTTTTCCATTTTGGAGTTATCCTGGCTTTATTACAATTATTTGACCGGTTTAACCGGGAAATGCTACTTTACCAGGTTTCAATAAGTATCCTGTTTTACCTTCTCGCTGCCCTGCTATTTGGTTATTTCACTTTCTAAGCAGGAATATTAACCACTTTCTTTACATAAGTATTTATAAATCATTGAATTAGCTGATGCGGGAAAGGCCTAAAGGCCTTTCCCGCTGGCGTTTTCTCCCATTTTCAAGTCCAGGGTAAGGCTGTTTTTCTTTTTCAATTCCTTGAGATGGCTTGATCTACCTGTAAGGTACTTAGCTTTATCCGGGTTGTCTGGGAGTTGGCTCCGATCATTCTTCGGTCATCCTCCGTTAAAAGTCGGAGGAGAACCGGAGTTAATACGGAAAAAACCCGGGTAATACTAAGTAGAATACAGGTGGAATACTATATCTTTAGAGTATGGCTAGAACTAAAAACCCCCTGTTTCGACAAGTATCTGGTAGTCTTGGCGGACAAATCGTATACAAACAGTATCACGATATGACGGTGATTTCTAAAATGCCTGATTTCAGCAAAAGAAAATTGAGTGACAAACAGAAAGACTGGAATGAGCGAATGTCAATAGCGACCGCTTACGCTAAATACACGTGTCAATCCGAAGAAAAAAAACTAAGGGCCAAAATAAGACTTGATTTACCCTCGCATAAACCAGTCTTCCAGGCACTGGTCAAAGCCCACCTCGATTATCATAAAAACATTCCACTCGACGAATTTCCCGATTTAACAAATTCCAAACTGGATTTCGATAGTATTATAATCCTTTGAAATGAAGGTCATTTATTTGGTGTTCATACTTTTGTCAATTATACTTATTCAATCCTGCAACAATTCAACCGGATCGAATGATGTGGTGAAAAAAGTCGATAGCCTGGCTATTGAACAAAAGACTCAGGACCAGGCAAGGTCTGATACGCAGGCACCCCCGATTATACAAACTCATTTGCAGGACACAATATCGATGAAGGGAGATTTCATTCTTTTCCTTCAACCTGACTCTGCAAGATTTGAAAGTTTAGAGGATGAGCCTGGTATTTATGATGGTGACTCGGATTTTGGTGTTGGAATATCCAATACAATAATTGGTCTTTCAAAAAGTAAACAGCTTAATAAAATTACAGTACGTACTTCGGATAAAAGGTTTATAAACATTAGCGATTGTAAAGAATGCCCGGTCATTATCGATAGAGATACCGTTAACTATGGTTACATTTTATCGGGGAAAGGCAGAAGCCTTGAAACAAAGTATAAAGAGGTTCATTCGGGCGACTATCAGCAAGAGATAGAAAAATACTTTGATCTTAAAAAACCACAGGATTAAGCTGAGCATCAACCGTCCGGTATTATTCCAATCCGCCATACCTGGCTCCATTCCCACAGATAGCTATGCGGTTCATTTTATCCTCATTCTCTCTTATTTATTTTAGAAAGAAGAAAAACCAAACAGCGTCATATAAGGTATTGCAATCGGTTGCATTGAGCCGAAAATCCCTAATTTTAAGCTTAAATATCTTTTCATGGAAAAAAATAATGGGAAGAATTTTTTCCGGTTTCAGTTTTCAGAGTCATTGACGGGCAATTTTTTCCAGCTGTCAGAAGAGCCAATCTGTAATTATTTAGGTTAACTATGCACCTCATCTAATTATTGTACTATTTCCATTCAAAGCCATTTATGAATACTCTAAAACAAAATAGTAAAGAAGCCCTGAATTTTGCTAACCAGGTCCAAAATGATAGTGGCCGATCCATTGAACACCACGTATCGGCAAATCCGTTTTTAATCGGCTCGCTATTCCTGCTCTCCTTACTTTTTTCCTGCAAATCTCACAATACCTATCAATATCCATTTCTTGATCCCAGGCTCTCCATTGAAGAAAGAGTGAATGATCTCGTTGGCAGAATGACCCTGGATGAAAAGATCAGCCAGATGGTTAACCAGGCTCCAGCCATTACAAGACTTGGAGTTCCTGAGTATAACTGGTGGAATGAAGGTCTTCATGGAAGTGCACGTGCAGGACTGGCAACGGTATATCCCCAGGCTATTGGACTCGGTGCCAGCTGGGATGAAGACATGTTGTTCCGTGTAGCCTCCGCCATTAGCGATGAAACCCGCGCCAAACACCATGAATTCGTGAGAAGGAATAAGCGTTTCCTTTACCAGGGACTTACATTATGGTCTCCGAACATAAATATTTTCAGAGATCCAAGATGGGGTCGCGGACAGGAAACCTATGGTGAAGATCCATTCCTAACCGGAAGAATGGGTGTTCAATTCATTAAAGGTCTCCAGGGTGATGATCCTGTTTATTTCAAGACCATTGCTACGGTTAAACATTTCGCGGTGCACAGTGGTCCGGAACCAGAACGTCATGTATTCGATGCCAAAATAGGAATGAAGGATTTCTATGAAACCTATCTGCCCCAATTTGAAATGGGTATCAAAGAAGGTAAGGCGTATTCACTTATGTGTGCATACAATCGCTTAAATGGCGAAGCCTGCTGCGGTAATAATGGTTTTAATTCTTTATTACGTACCAACTGGCATTTCAATGGCTATATCGTCTCCGATTGTGAAGCTATCACTGATATCTATGCCAACCATAAATTAGTTGCTACACCGGAAGAAGCTGCAGCACTGGCAGTAAAAGCAGGAACTGATCTTGAATGTGGTAAAACTTATCTCAGCCTTAAGAAAGCAGTAGAGAAAAACCTTATCACCGAAAAAGAGATTGATATTGCTGTTAAGCGATTATTCACTGCACGTTTCCGGTTGGGCATGTTTGATACGCCGGATATCGACAAATATGCCAATATCCCTTACAGTGTTGTAGATAATGATGAGCACAGGCAACTGGCCCTTGAAGCCGCTCATAAATCAATTGTATTATTAAAGAATGAGAACAATACACTGCCATTAAAAAAGAATCCGGGTACTGTTGCCGTTATCGGTCCCAATGCTGATCAATGGTTGATGCTGCTCGGGAATTATAATGGTGTTCCTTCTGATCCTATTACACCTTTGCGTGGTATCCGCGAAAAACTTCCTTCTTCCAAAGTGCTATTTGCCCAGGGCTGTGAACTCGCAGCAGGCATGCCTATGTTTTACACCATTCCTTCTAATGTTTTATTTACGCCAGATAAAAAGCCCGGTATCAAAGCTGAATTTTATAATAACAAGGACTGGAGCGGATCTGTATTATATAGCCAAACAGACTCCACGCTTGATGCCAACTGGAAAGATCGTGCGCCAAGAGATGATATGGATGATGATAATTTCAGCGTTCGGTGGACCGGCATTTTAAAACCCACTCAAAGCGGAACCTATCAACTTGGTTTCATCGGCACCTGTAATACCAAATTGTATTTAGGCGATAGCATGATTGCTAAAACGGTTTATCATTTCCGCGATGAATATGGTGATCCGCGCTTACGCAAATCTGTTCCCATTCAACTCGAAGCCGGAAAAGAATATAAGATCAAAGTAGAAGCATCAGAGACCTTTGCGGATGCGCAGGTGCAACTGGTTTGGGCAGCACCCAAACCTTTCCTGGAACAGGAAGCAATGGATGTAGCAAAGCAGGCTGATGTGGTTGTTCTCTGTATGGGCATCACCCCCCGTATGGAAGGTGAAGAAATGGATGTTCAGATCGATGGGTTCCGAGGTGGCGACAGAACAAAACTCGCTCTCCCCGAAGTACAGGAACAATTGATCAAAAAAATACAATCACTTGGCAAACCTGTAGTGCTGGTATTATTAAATGGTTCAGCACTTGCAGTGAACTGGGAGAACTCAAACATTCCCGCCATAGTGGAAGCGTGGTACCCGGGACAGGCAGCCGGTAGGGCATTAGCTGATGTGCTTTTCGGAGATTATAATCCTGCAGGAAGATTGCCCGTCACTTTTTACAAATCGGAGAATGATCTACCCTCATTTAGTGATTATAATATTACTACTCAGACTTATCGCTATTTCCCGGGTGAGCCTCTGTATCCTTTTGGTTATGGCTTAAGCTATACTCAATTCCAGTACCAGGATCTAAAACTAAATAAATCATATAGCAAAGGCGAAGATGTGAAGTTTACTGTCAATGTAAAGAACGCCGGTTCTATGGATGGAGATGAAGTGGTTCAGGTTTATTTAACAAGTCCTAAAATGGAGGGACATTTTCCCATCCGGTCATTGTGTGCGTTTAAGAGAATAAATGTTAAGGCAGGAGAAACCGTAACAGTTGAATTGAGCATTCGTGGGGATGCGTTTTCTTTTATCAATGATAAAAATGAGAAAGAGCATAAACCAGGACAATATATAGTTTCAGTGGGAGGAGGGCAGCCAAATGTGAAAGCTAAGACTACTTCAAATGTGATAACGCAGGAATTATTGATGAACTAGGAAAATGGTTCGTGGGACACGAACCATGGCGGCAAAGCTGCGACTACTTCAAATGTGATAACCCAGGAAGTAATGATGAACCAGGAAAATGGTTCGTGAGGCCTCGCCTATGGCGGGTGATCCATTGGGG
>Ga0207648_10007222_pt1 | contig 10951 bp, 9 predicted proteins | sample KBSMisM32_FD_184310 | JGI IMG/M metagenome (GOLD analysis project Ga0207648, IMG submission 184310) | Miscanthus rhizosphere microbial communities from Kellogg Biological Station, Michigan, USA - KBS Miscanthus M3-2 (SPAdes) (version 2) | ecosystem: Host-associated > Plants > Roots > Rhizosphere... | reverse complement strand
CGGAAAGGACGTCGAGGCGTTTCTCGCCGCGCACCGCACGATATTCGTCATCGAGCAGAACCGCGACGCGCAGCTTCGGTCGCTGCTCACGCTCGAGACGGCGGTCGAGAAGTCGAAGCTCCGTTCCATCCTCCACTACAGCGGGCTTTCGATCAGCTCGCAGGTGATCGTCGACGGCGTGATGGCGGAGCTCGGCGAAGGCCGGCGGCCGAGCGTCACCGTTGTCCGGAAGTGAAGCCAGATGTCATTCATTAACAAACCGAAAGTCCGCCACCCGGATCTGCCCAGGAACGAGCTCGGGCTGACACGCCGCGACTACGAGGGCGGTATGTCGACGCTCTGCGCCGGCTGCGGCCACGACACCGTCACCGCGTCGATCATCGAGGCGATCTGGGACTTAGGAATCCGTCCGGAGCAGCTCGTAAAGCTGTCCGGGATCGGCTGCTCATCGAAAACGACCGCCTATTTCGCGAGCGGCGCGCACGGCTTCAACGGCGTGCACGGCCGCATGCCCTCCGTCGCGACCGGCGCGAATGCCGCCAACAAAAACCTGTACTACATCGGCGTCTCGGGCGACGGCGATTCGCTATCGATCGGCTTCGGGCAGTTCGCGCACGCGATCCGCCGCAACGTCAACATGCTCTACATCTGCGAGAACAACGGCGTCTACGGGTTGACCAAGGGCCAGTTCTCGGCGTCCGCGGACATCGGCAGCAAGACCAAGAAAGGCGAGGAAAACCTGCAGGCGCCGGTCGACCCGGTGCTCGCGGCGCTGTCTCTTGGCGGGTCGTTCATCGCGCGCAGCTTCTCGGGAGATCGCGCGCAACTGATCCCGCTCATCAAGGCGGGGCTGATGCACAAGGGGTTCGCTCTGATCGACGTCATTTCGCCCTGCGTGACCTTCAACGACCACGAGGGCTCGACCAAGAGCTACGCGTACACGCGCGAGCATTACGAGCCGGCGGTGAATGCCGACTACATCCCGCCGCAGCGGGAGATCCATGTCGACTACGCGGAAGGCGAGGTCGCCCCGGTCGAGATGCACGACGGCAGCCGAATCCTGCTTCGCAAGCTTGCCCCGGACTACGACCCGACGCATCGCGGCAAGGCGTTCAATTACCTTCGCGACCGGTTGCGCGAAGGCGAGCACGTCACGGGACTGATCTACATCTCGCACAACCGCCCGGAGATGCACGAGATGAACGCGACGGTGGATGTACCGTTAAATGCCGTGCCGTACGAGAAGCTGCAGCCGGGAGCGGCGGGGCTGGCGAAGATCCTCAAGCGCTACGCGTGACGTGAAACTCGCACCCGTGCTCGTCGCGGTCGCATTCGTGGCACACACCGGCCACGCCGCGACGGTCTACCGCTGGGTCGACGAAGCCGGTGTCATCCACATCACGACCGACAAGCCGCCCGCGGGTGTGCGCGCGGAGCGGCTCGACTTGCCGACCGCAAAGCAACCCCCGGGTTCGCCGGCCAGGTCGGGCGGGACGCAGGCAAGAGCCCCGGCTGTCTCGCCCGCTCTTGCCGCAGAGCGCGCGGAAGTGCTCGACTCGTTCAAGAACCGTGAGTGCGTCATTGCGCTCGAGGAGCTCGACCGCAAGACAAGCGCGAGCGAACCGACGAGCGCCGCAGAGCTCAAGCGTCTGCAGCAGACCGTCAATGGCAACTGCAGCGCGAACCGGGAGCAGCGGCGCGAACAGGAAGACATGGCGGTGCGCCTGCGCGTGGCGAACGGTCCGACCTGCGTGGAGGCACGCAGCAAGCTCAGCCAGATGCTCGACGGGTCGGCCGAGGTCGCCAAAGGCGCCGTGCGGGCGCAGCAGCAGTTCGTCGACGATTACTGCACGCCGCCCGTGCGCTGATTCGCAGCAATTTCGCGTCGCAAGATCGCGCCAGCAATAATACGACTTGCCCGACACACACCTGCCTTGGCTCGCGATCGTCAACCCGCTGGCCGGACGGTCGCGGGGACATTCCTGGCCGACCGTCGAGCAGGCGCTCCGCGACACGGGTGTGCCGCTCGAGGTAAAGCGAACCGCTGAAGCCCACGACGGCGAGCACATCGCGCGTCGCGCGCTGCAGGCGGGCCGGCGGCGTGTGCTGGTAGCCGGAGGCGACGGCTCGGTGCACGACGTGGTCAACGGCATCATGAGCGCCGCACCGCATGACCGCGCGAACACGATACTCGCCGTCTCACCGCTCGGAACTGGCAACGACTGGGCACGATCGCTGGGGATGGATCTCACGGCGCCGGCGCTTGCGGCAGCGATCGCCACGGGCCGCACGATTGCGCACGACGTCGGCGTCATCGACTTTCCAGAGACGGTTCCACCCACACGGCGCTGGTTCATCAACGTCGCGGGCGCGGGTTACGACGCGCACGTCATCGGCCGACTTCCACCCCACGTGCCATCGACCTTCGCCTATCTGCGTGGCGCGCTGGCCGGGCTCCTGAGCTACCGCGCACCCCGCTTCACGATCGAAGTCAACGGCGAGCTGATCGATCGGCGCCTGCTCCTCGCGTTCGTGGCCAATGCGCAGACTTGCGGCAACGGAATGCGCGTGGCGCCGGCCGCACGGGTCGACGACGGACTGCTCGACCTGGTGACGATCGACGAAGTGGGCCTGCTGCGTGCCCTCCTCAAGATCGCGAAGCTCTACCGCGGGAACCTGCTCGCTGATGCCGTGGCCCGTCACGTCCGCACTACGAGAGTGCGCATCGACGCCGAGCCGCCGGCGGAGGTCGAGGCGGAGGGTCAGATCGTGGGGCAAACCCCGGTGGTTTTCTCGGTCCTGCCGAGTGCGCTCAAAGTCGTCGTCCCATTCTAAGAATCAGGGACACCGCCGATCACAGCCAAACTGACGCGCCCGAACGCACCGTGTACTGGAACCCGGTCGCGGAGGGATGCGAAGGATTTCTAGGCCTTGTGACCGTGGACGCCGGTCGTGTGTCCCCCGAGGTAGAGCCGGTCCAGCACCCTGGCTGCGCACTCCGTAAGTAGAGGCTCGAGCCGAGCCGCGAGCCGCGCAGTGTCGGAGTCTTCGGCCGATGCTGTCCACAACCCTGTCAGCTCCCCCTCCTGCCGCACCGCCACATCCACCACCGAGACCCAGTGGTGCGGGTACTCGCTCTGCACGTATTCGCCCCGTCCGCGCCCGAAGTGCGCCACCGCGAGATAGCGCAGCACGGCGGCGCTCACCCGCGCGGTCATGAACTCCGGCGACCAGCTGACGACCGTCGAATCGCTGCCCCGCGACGAGTTGTACGCGTGTGCAAGCTGAGTCATGCCTGCGGCGCCGAGCAAGCCGCCAATCAGCGCGCCCGCCCCGAAGGTGAGCCCGCCCGCAGCGAGATCCGCAGCAAGACCGCCGAGCGCGCCGCTCACGATGGCTCCGAGAACACCGGCGCCGGCCGGCTCCGCTGCTTCGCGCACTGCGAATTCGCCACCCACCCGCTTCAGGATCTCCGCACGCGCGGAGCCCGCGAGCCCGTGAAGCCGAATGAGCTGGTCCGTTGATTCGCGAACGGCGGCATCCGCACGCTCGGCGAGCGCGGTCATCGCACGGTCGAGCGCGGGATCGCGCGTCTCACCGCCAGTGAGCTGACCGATCAACACCCGGGTCGCCGCCAGCGCGCCGCGTGCCGGCACGTGCTCGCGGTCGAGCGCAGTGGCGGCGAGCTGCTGCGCGAGCACCGCCATCGACTGCTCGAACACCGCGCGGTTGCGCGTCTGCCAGGCGGCCGCGAGCCGCTTGAACGCCTCGACACGCTCGCCCTCGAGCACCGCGCCCACGCGTTCGAGCAGCGTGTCTTCCTGCACCCAGCAGCGCGCGAATGCATCGAAGGCGAGCACGTCGCGGACGATCGGGTGCGCGGCGAGATGGCGCGCCCACGCGTCGACATCCGCGGCTTCGAGATCGGCAGGCCGCGGCGGGCCGAGCTGATTCAACAGGACGACGACGGGCTTGCCGGTCCACCCGAGGATGCGCATCTCCGGATCGACGTATCCGGCGGTCGCCGGCTCTTCCGTTGCGTTGACGAGGTAGAGCACCACGTCGGCGTGATCGCGGACGTTGCGCACCGCCTGCTGGCTGCTCCAGAACGGCCGGTCGGTGAATCGGTCCCAGACCTGGGTCAGGAACCACCCGAGCGGATTGCCGCTCTGCTCAAGACGGCGCAGGAGCCGCGCGCTGTCGCCGAAGCCCGGCGTGTCCCACAGCACGAGCGCGTCGCCCTCCGGCGTCTCGATCAGCGTGTGGCTCTCGGCAACCTCGGTCACGTGCGCGGCATCGCGCACCTCGCCGATGTCGCGACGCAGCAGCGTGCGCGCGAGCGTGGTCTTGCCCACGTTCGTGTGCGAGATGAGGCTCCACCGCACGCTCTGGCGGTCGGCGAGGCGGTCCGGTTCCACGCGTGCTATGCCGGTTCCTCCGCGTCGAGCAGGGTCGCTTCGAGTCCGTAGCTCGCGAGGAAGCGCCGCCAGAGATCGCGACGCTCGTCGAGGCGCCGCTCATACGACTCGTCCGCGCCGAGCCGCGCGGCGTACGGCGCCTCGTCGACCACGACCAGCAGCTCTGCCGCCGGTCGGGCGCGCTGCACCGCGTCGCGGGTCATGGCGACGACCAGACCATGATTCTCGGTTTCCGGCGTCGCACCGAGGCTGAAGAGCAGCACCTGCGCATCGGCGGGCGGCTGCCCCGCGGCGGGCGAGTTGCGGCCGACGAGTGCCTCCTCGCCGTAATGCAGGAGCGGCTGCATCGCGAGGCGAACCGCCGCGCCGAGACGCACGGTCAGCAAGCTCTCGAGCGCGGCCAGCGTCCCGGCGGGCGGCTCGTAGGCATACGGTGTGACCGTCACATTCGCCTGGCGCAGCCCGCGGCCGGGTGCGCCGAAGACCCGTCGTGCGTAGGGCTCCAACGCGGCCGGCAGCCCGGTGCCGAAGCGAAGCCACAGCTCTCCGGCCCAAGCGGCCGCCGCGAGCACGAAACGCGGAATCACCACATAGATCGCGAGCGTGACCGCGATCAGGTGTATCCACGGCGCGGCGTCGCCCCCGCCGCCGGCCCCGTCCCAGCGCAGCGCCGCCACCGCGTCGGTCGATGCGGGCAGCGCGACGCCCGACCACCGCGCCGCCGGGCCGAACACCACCGCGATCACGTCGCGCACCTGCGAGGGCCCGAGAAAAGTGCTCTCCCAGCCCGCCTCGTAGCGGAAGACGATGCCGCGGAAGTAGAGCCCCGCGATCAGCCCAAGCGCGATGGCGGCGGATCCCAGGTGCAGCAACCGACGCGAATGCGCGGCGATGGCCGGCGCCGCGTACCGGCTCCACTCGCCGACAAACGTTTCCACGGCGCGTCCGAGCACACCGTGCACGCCCGCGGTCCTTCGAGCGAGCGCGTTCAGCGGCCGGGACAGGGTGCGCGTCGCGACGGCAGAGAGGGCCCGACCGCGGGCGGGCTTGACCGCCGGGCCCGTGCGACCCGCGGCGCGTCGCAACCAGGCGAGCAGAAGGACGAGGTACACCAGCAGGTTCCACGCGATCACACCCAGGAACGGGAACGCAAGGATGTTGATGCGACGCGGCTCCTGCACGCTCGCGAGCACCGCACCGGTCGCAAAGGCCGTCAGCACCAGGAGCACGCTGAGCCACGCCGGCCAGCGCAGCTGGGCAAGCAAGTCGGAGATGACCGGGTAGCGTTGACCGAGAGTCTCCGCCAGTCGCCGGGCGCGCTCGGCAAGCGCCCGCGCGTAGCGGCGGGCATTGGCGGCGAAATCGGCCTCGGCGGTCTGAAGGCCGAGCGCCCTCAAGGTCTCGCGCGTGGCGTGTTCGCGATCGGCGAGCGGCAGCAACGCGTGAGTCGCGTCGGCTTCCTCGACGGCCTTGACCAGCAGGACGACCGGCATCCCTGTGCGCATCGCGGTCGCATGCTACCGCAATGAGAGGATCGGCTCGAAATTCGGCTCGGAGCCAGATTACCCGTTGGCAATCTGGCTCTGAGCCGAGGTCAGACGGTGAGCTGCGCGCGCTGTTTTACTGCGCCACCGGCTGGAAGTAGTTCTTGGCGATCCAGTGCGCGACCTTTCGTCCCATCACCGAGCCATGCACGCCCGACGTCCGGTAGTGCATGCCGCCATAGATGCGGGCAGCGATGATCTCCTTGATGATTTCGTCAGTGCTGTGGAAGGTGTGGGTCGTTCCAGTGAAGATGCTGCTCAGAGTGATCGTGACCTTCTTGGTGCCGAAGAAGTGCCGAATCGCCTCGGCGTAGGCAGTGCTGACGGCGCCGTGGGCGGCTGGATACTCGGGATGATTCGGTGTCGGAACGAGCGTCACCCACCCGGCATCCAGTTCGGTCGCGTCGTTGCCGTCCGTGTCGGCGGCGCGGATCGCCGTCACCGGCCGCCAGAAGTTGTAGAAGTACTTGGAATCGAAAACGGCGATGATCGCGTCGGCGGCGGTTATGTGCAGGATGGCCAGCAGCCGCGCCCGGTCCGCGACGCTCATCGACTGGTCGAGGGCAAAGTCCCGTAGGTTTCGAATCAGCTGGGCGCCGGGATGCTCCGCATAGAAGCGGCCAATCTCGGTCTGTTCATCCGTGCGTGACGAGCCGTTCAGGACACCCATGGCCTTCACTTCATTGAGGTCTTCGGCCCAGCGTGCGCTCGTGAGATCCGGCGGGCCTTCGGCGCGGAATTGCCAGGGGCTCTGCAGTGCGAACGGCCGCATCTGCGCCACCCATGGGGTAGCGGGTGAGGCGGGCGGCGCTGGCGCACCGGGCGTCAGCTGGTACACGCCCGGACCGCTGCCGAACGCGTAGGGAACGACGGCGTTGCGACCATCGTTTGCCCGCAGCGCCAGGAAGGCCGTGGCCACCTGTACACCGACTGCGTTGCCTTGGTCCCGGGCGGGGCCCGGCGGAATGGCAGCCATCGAGGCCGCAAGAGCGCCGTCGAGGAATACCTGTTGGGTCGGGTAGAAGGTCTTCAGGACGTGGTGTGCGGCGGCGGCCGCGGCCGCCTCCTGCGAAGCGCTCGGCGATGCGGACACGCTCACCGCGAACGCGGTGTAGCGGCCATCGATGGCGTTCACCGCGTCATACACGGCGGCAAAGACGTATGCCACATCGATGATGGTGCCCGATGGCGGACGCCCGGCGTTGGTCACGATGGCGGTCTGAGCGATGGCGCTCCAGTCGGTGACTACATCGGCTCGGGTCGAATTCGTCCAGCCGAGCGGAAACGCCGTGATCAGCAGGGCGGTCAGCGTCAGGTAACGGCGGCGAGTGAAGTGTGGTGCATGGGTGCGCATGGATGATCCCCTATGTCGTAGCTGTCTTGGCTGCTCTCTCTCGTAAGTCAGTTATTGGGCTTCGCCTTGAATCCAACGAGATGGCCAGCCCTGTCGATGTATCGGCCGACGATCACGCCGTCGTCATTGATGTCCCACGCATCCGTGCCCTGCGCGCCAGGGAAGTGGATCGGGGTGAATTCGCCGTCCCGAAGCAGGAAGCCACGGGCATCGCCGAAGGGCGGGAAGCAGTCGTCGGTGGCAACCGATCCGACCATGTCGCCGCGCTCATTCATCCCGCGGATGGCGGTGCAGGCGCCCGGTAGATCGGGGTACGAAATCAGCTCGATCTCACCGGCCCTGCGGCTGATGAATCCGTTGATGCCCGAGTTGCTGATCGCAGTGCCGACCAGAACGCGCCCGTTGTCCTGGACGTCGAACAGTCGGTAGTCGACTCCACGTACACCACCGCTGGGCACTGTGCGGAATTTGCCGTCCCGAAGGAGGAAACCTCCGCTATCCGAGACGCCCACGATGTCGCCCGCATCATTGAGCCCAAAGGCCCACGTAAAGGTCGAATCCGGCTTCTGGATGTGAGTGAGCTGGCCGCCACTCAGCAGGAAGCCATGAAGCCCACCGTCGAAGTCATGCCAGACCCCGGCGATGTCGCCCCGGGAGTTGATCCGGCGTGCCGCGAGCGCATCAGCGTCCGGGTGCTCGATGGTGGTGTACACGCCCTTGCGCAGCACATAGCCGTGCGTACCGCCGTCGGCCGTGAGATAGAGGCCGACGATGTCCCCCCGGGCGTTGATGCCATTGGCCCAGGTCTCGATGGACCCGGGGACGCTGATCCTCACGTAGGTGTAGTCGGCCGCCTGCAGCTGCAGGCTCGCGAGCAAGCAGCCCAGGCCAGCCAACGCGATGTGTCGCAGACCGATGTGCCGCCAAGCTGTCACGGATGCTGTGGTTTTCATGTCCTCCCCTCCCGATGGACTACTCTTGGACGCGTGGCCTCGTGGTCGCGCCCAAAACGCTCTTCGTTGCGAGTTGACTCGCGATGTTGACTAAGAGCCTGTTGCAGTCAGATCGGGTACCGGATTTCCGATCGACTCAAGTTCTGGTACCCGAATGGCTCAAGAGGGACTCTATAGTTCTTGGGAATCCAGGCCGTTTTCGTAGATCGTCCGTGTGCCGGGAATGGCTGAACCGAGAAAGGGGCTCGTCGAGAGATTGTTCGCGGAGCACCGCCGTGCCCTGCAGACGTTCTTTTATCGGCGCATCAGGACGAAATCCGATGCACCGGACCTCGCGCAGGAAGTCTACGTGCGCATGCTGCGGGTGAACGATATAGACGCGATTCGCAATCCTGAGCGGTATCTCTATACCGTCGCGAGCAATCTCGTGAAGGAATACGCGGTGCTGGATCGTTGGCAGGCCCGCGGCGTGGACCTTGATGAGGCGAGCATCCAGCAACGGCTGGGCGAACTACCGACCATCGATGGGCAACTCGACATCACGCAACGTGTCGCGCGCTTGCGCACGGTGCTTGCGCAACTCTCTCCCAAGTGTCGAGCCGCGGTCATTCTTCAATATCGCCACGGCCTGAGCTACCAGGAGATCGGCGAGCGTCTCAACGTGTCGCCGCACATGGTGAAAAAGTACCTGGCGCAGGGGCTCGCTCATTGCCGGCGTCGAATGGCGCGAATGGAGTGATGTCGTGACACCAAGCGAAGAGCAGGTTCGCGCCGCGGTCGCCCAGCAGGCAGGGACCTGGTTCATTGCCAACCAGTCCGGATCGCTCGAGCAGGCCGAGCGCGCGGCCTTCGTGGCCTGGCTCAAGGCCTCGCCGATCCATGTCGAGGAGTACCTGGGCGTTGCTCTCATCGCGCATGACCTGCCCGCGGCCATGGATGAGCCCGATCTGCCGCTGGAGTCGCTCCTTGAAATGGCGCGCGCCGATGACACGAACGGTGTCGTGTCGCTCGAGCCACCGATGCGCGTGCGCGACTTGCCCTCGAAGCAGGTCAGCAGACCGCGAACATGGTCATTCGCCACGTCCACCGCTGCCGCCGTGCTGGTGCTGGCGGCATCAGCGCTGTGGTGGCTGCACGATGGAGACCTGCTGGGCCTGCCGAAGACCTACCAGACGGCACATGGCGAACAGATCGTGACGCAACTCCCTGACAGCTCTGAGCTTCATCTCAACACGGATTCATCCGTTACGGTTCGATACACCCGCAGCGAGCGGGTGGTCGAGATTACTCGCGGTCAAGCACTGTTCACGGTTGCAAGAGACGATCACCGGCGCTTTCGGGTCGCGGCTGGCGATGCACAAATAATCGCCGTGGGAACCCAGTTTGATATCCACCGTAGACCCCATTCGACGGTCGTGACGGTCGTTGAGGGGAGCGTCGCCGTGCTCGCTGGACAGTCGCCTCCCCCGGGCGTGACCGGATTCCCGCCCGGTGCACTGCGCGTCAGCGCGGGATCCCAGGTGCGCGTTGACGCAGGCGGTGTGTTGGCGCAACCTCTCCCGGTCGATGTGCAGCAGACCGTGGCCTGGCTGCAGCAGAAGATAGCTTTTGACCGGCGACCACTCGGAGAGGTGGCGGACGAGTTCAACCGCTATGGCTCAATCCCCATCGAAATCGATGACGCAGCCCTGCGTGCTTTGCCGATCAGTGGCGTGTTTGACGCCTACGACATCGACTCGTTCGTCGCGTTTCTGCAGACACTCGATGGAGTTCGCGTGGAAAGGACTACTGCGCGGATTCGTGTCTTCAGTGTGAAGTCACAGAAGGAATGAGACGGCTCCAACCGCTGACGACGCTGCCGCGTTGGAAGAAAACTAATGACTTCGGTGCGCAACGTGCTCGCCATTTGCGCAAGCTCGGGTTTCCTCGTCTTCTCACCCGCCGAGGCCTCCGAAGAACTCTCACGTGACATCGCCGCCCAGCCGCTCGCCCAAGCCCTGAGCCAGTTCGCCACTCAGACCGACCTGCAGGTCGTCTACGTCTCCGGAGTCGTAGCGAGCCAGGACTCGAAAGGCGCGGCACGGGGGTTGCCGGCGGCTGAGGCGCTTCAGCGCCTGCTGGCCGGTACCGGGCTGCGCTTCGAGTTTCTGAATGCCCGGACGGTCAGGATCTTTGAGGAGTCGAGCTGCGTCGCGCCGTCTGACTGCGCCGCCGCGTCCCAGGGCGCGGCTGCGCTCGCGGTCGCGAGTCGGTCAAGACCTTCTTCGCCGGATGATCCGCTCGAGGAAGTAATCATCAACGGCTCGCGCTGGTGGCTGGATCCGACCCAGGCGGTGGCGCCCTTGACCGTGCTCGACCGCCGCGACCTCAAGCGTGGCGGCAAGGACTCACTCGGCAAGGTCCTGCAGTCGCTGCCGATGACAACCGGCTCACCGCTCAATACCAACGTCAATGCTGCCGGCTCGGAGCCGCGCGACGGTCGCGGCGTTGCGGGCGACGGATCTTTCCGCGTCTTCTTGCACGATCTGCCCACGGTCGTGTTGCTCAATGGCCGGCGTCTACCCAACAGCGGTCTCGGTGCCGACGCCTCGGTCGATCTCAACACACTGCCGATGTCCTTCATCGAGCGCGTCGAGGTGCTGGCGAACGGCGCTTCAGCCGCATTCGGTGCGGATGCCGTCG
>Ga0207648_10007221_pt1 | contig 10951 bp, 9 predicted proteins | sample KBSMisM32_FD_184310 | JGI IMG/M metagenome (GOLD analysis project Ga0207648, IMG submission 184310) | Miscanthus rhizosphere microbial communities from Kellogg Biological Station, Michigan, USA - KBS Miscanthus M3-2 (SPAdes) (version 2) | ecosystem: Host-associated > Plants > Roots > Rhizosphere... | reverse complement strand
GAAGGTGAAGGGCGAGGAGACCAAGAAGATCTCCGCCGCGGAGTGGGCCAGGGGCGCGGGCGTGGCCGCCGGCACGATCCTCGGGACCTGACCGGCCTCAGACGCCCAGGTAGCGGTGCAGCACCTCGGGCTTGGCCTTGAGCTCGGCCGCCGGGCTCTCGTGCACGATGTGCCCGTTGTTGAGCACGTAGATGCGGTGGGCGAGCGCTAGCGTCGCCGCGATGTTCTGCTCCACCAGCACGATGGTCTGGCCCGCCTGCGCGAGCGTTCGGCACGCCGACACGAGGTCGCGCACGATCACCGGGGCCAGGCCCTCGAACGGCTCGTCCAGCAGCACGATGTGCGGGTTGCGGATGAGCGCGCGGGCGATGGCGAGCATCTGCTGCTCGCCTCCCGACAGGTCCGTGCCGCGGCTGCGGCGCCGCTCCTTCAGGCGCGGGAACATCTCCCAGATGCGCTCGACCGGCCAGCGGCCCGGCGCGGTGAGGCCCGCGAGCACCAGGTTCTCCTCCACGTCCAGGCTGCCGAAGATGCGCCGGTCCTCGTGCACCAGCTGCATGCCGGCCTTCGCGATGTCGTGGCTCTTGCGCCCGGCGAGCTCGATGCCCTCGAGCCTCACCGAGCCGCGCGTGGGCGTCACCACGCCCATGAGGCTCTTCAGCGTGGTGCTCTTGCCCGCGCCGTTGCGGCCGAGGAGCGCCACGACCTCGTTCTTCTCGACGCGCATCGCGACGTCGAACAGGATGTGCGAGTCGCCGTAGTGGCTGTTGAGGCCGTCGACCTCGAGCAGGCTCATGCCGCGAGCTCCCCGTCCATGCCGCCGAGGTAGGCCTCCTGCACGCGGGCATCGTTGCGGATCTCTTCCGGCGTGCCTTCCACCAGCACGCGGCCTTCCTGGAGCACGGTGATGCGGGCGGCGAGCTCGAAGATGGCATCCATGTCGTGGTCGATCACGATCATCGTGCGGCCCACGGCGATCGACTTGAGGAGCTTCACCGTCTCGGTGCGCTCGCTCGGGCTCATCCCGGCGAGCGGCTCGTCCAGCAGCAGCAGGCTGGGCGAGGAGGCGAGCGCCAGCGCGATCTCCAGCCGGCGCTTCTCGCCGTAGGCGAGCTCGGCCACCGGCACCTCGCGCCGGCCGCCGAGGCCCACGAGCTCGAGCGTGTGCTCGACCTGGTCGTCGAGGCCCGCGACCGAGGACATGGAGCCGAAAAGGTCGAGGCGGAACTTGCCGCGCAGGTAACCGAGCGCGGCGATGGTCACGTTCTCGCGCACCGTGAGCTTGTTGAAGAGCTGGTTGACCTGGTAGCTCTTGGTGAGGCCCAGCTGGCAGACGTCGGTCACGCCCTTTCCGGTGATGTCGCGTCCCTCGAACGTGATGCGGCCGGAGGTCGGTGGCACCTCGCAGGTGAGCATCTTGAAGAACGTGCTCTTGCCCGCGCCGTTGGGGCCGATGATGCCGCGGATCTCGCCGCGGGTCACCGCGAAATCGATATCGCAGTTCGCGACCACGCCGCCATAGCGCTTGGTGAGCCCCGCGGCCTGCAGGATCGGGCCCTCCGCATGATCGGCGGCGCGCCGGCGGCCGCGCATCGGGATGGGCGGGTTGGCGTGCGGGCGAGGCGCGGCCGGCGCGGCGGGCGCGGCGAGGGCGCGCTTGCGGCGCGAGCTCGCGATGAGGCCGCGGATGCCGCCGACGATGCCGTGCGGCAGGAAGCAGACGAGCAGCACGAACACCAGGCCGAGCACCAGCTTCCAGGCGGCGCCCAGCTTGAGCGCGCCCTGCAGGATGTCCTCCAGGAAGAGCCACACGGCCGCGCCCACCACCGGCCCGATGAGCGTGCCGCGGCCGCCGATCACGGTCTGCATCACGAGCTGGCCGGAGGTGTCGAACATGAACGCGTCGGGCGGCATGAAGCCCTGCATCACGCCCAGCAGCCCGCCCGCGATGCCGGCGTAGGCGGCGGCGATCACGAACGCGGTGAGCTTGTAGCCGTGGATGTTGTGCCCCACGGCGGCCGCGCGCAGCGGGTTCTCGCGGATGGCGCGGAAGATCACGCCCACGGGCGAGCGCACGATGCGCATGGCCAGCACGATTCCCACGAAGAAGCAGAAGGCGAGGAACGGGTAGAGCTTCCACCCCGACGAGAAGTTGAGGACCGTGAACCCGAGGTCGATCTTCGGCGCCGGGACCCCGGGCAGGCCGTTCTCCCCGCCCGTCCATTCCGACAGCGGGTTGAACTCGACGAAGTAGAACACCTCGGCGATCGCGACCGTGATCATCGCGAAGTAGATGCCGGTGCGCCGCAGGGCCACCAGCCCGACGAGGTAGCCCACCACGGCGGAGGCCACCATGCCGATCACGAGCGCCGTGATCACGTGGGGGAAGCCCGCGCGAGTGAGGAGGTACGCCGCCACCATTCCGCCGGTTCCGTAGAGCGCCGACTGCCCGAAGGAAAGCAGCCCCGTGTAGCCGAAGAGGATGTCGAAGCCGATCCCGAAGAGGCCCCACACCAGGATGCGGTTCACGGTGTTCGGCGCGGCACCCAGGTACGGCAGCACGAAGGGCGCGGCGATGAGGCAGGCGCCGATGATGATCTCGAGCAGGAACGGCGCGCGCCGTCCCGCAGGGGCCCAGGAGCTCATTCGCGACCCGGCGTGCCGAGCAGCCCGTGCGGGCGGAGCATCAGCACGAGCGTCATGGCCGCGAACAGCATCACGTAGGCGTAGCCCGGGTTGATCATCGAGGTGATGCTGATGATCTCGCCGGCGATGAGGCCGCCCAGCACCGCGCCGGGGAACGAGCCCACGCCGCCGATCACCACCACCACGAAGGTCTGCACCAGGATCGCCTCGCCCACCTCCGGGGTGAGCGACACGACGGGCGCGTTGGCGATGCCGGCGAACCCTGCCGCCATGGCGCCGATGCCGAAGACGACCATGAACACGCGGTAGACGTTGATTCCCAGCGAATCCACCATCACCGGATCCTCGATGCCGGCGCGCACGATCATGCCCAGGCGCGTGCGGTAAAGGACGATGAAGAGCGCCAGCAGCGCCGCGGCCACGATGCCGACCAGGGCCAGCCGGTACTTGGGGTAGATCATGAAGCCCAGGGAGACCACGCCGTTCAGCGCCTCGGGCGCCGGGACGTTGCGGGTCTCGCTGCCGAAGAAGAAGCGCACCGCCTCGACGATGACGATCGACAGGCCGAAGGTCACGAGGAGCTGGTCCTCGTGCGGGCGCGAATAGAAGTAGCGGATCACCACGCGCTCGAGGACGAGGCCGAAGACCATGAGCGCGAGGGCGCCGGCGGCGACCGCCACGATGAACGAGTTGGTCGCCGTGTACGCCATGTAGCCCGCGTAGCCGCCCAGCATGAACATGGCGCCGTGGGCGAGGTTGAGGACCCCCAGCGTGCCGTAGATGATCGTCAGCCCCGAGCTGATGAGCGCGAGCAGCGCCCCCAGCGCGAGGCCGTTGATCAGTTGCGAGACGAAGTTGGTCCAGTTGATCAAGTGTAGTCGCCGAGGTTGCAGCCGAACGCGTCGGGCTTCTGCATCAGCGGGGCGCCCGGCATCACCTCGAGCACCTCCCAGAAGTCCTCCTTGTTCTTCATGTCCGACTGCTTCTTGCCCTGGACGATCACCACCGGGCGCACCAGCTGGTGGTCTTCCTTGCGGAAGTACACCTCGCCCACCGTCGACTGCAGCTTGCGGCCGGCCTCGAACGACTTGATCACGTCGGGCGGATAGAAGGTGCCCGCGTTCTCCACGGCATCCGCCCAGAAGGCGAACGACATGTAGGCGTTGTTCGCGCCCCACTCCGGCTTGTAGCCCCAGCGCTTCTCGAACGCGTCGACGAACTGCTTGGCCAGGGGATACTTGTCCTGCAGCGTCCACCAGAAGTCGGTGGCCGCGTATACGCCCGCGAGCAGGCCCCCGCCCACTTCGGGCGCCAGGAACGGGATCTGGTACGGGACGGCGAGCTTCATCTTCTCGAAGATGCCGAAGCGCTGCGCCTGCTGGATCGACAGCACCGCGTCGTGGCCCCAGTTCACGTTGATGAGGACGTCGGCGCCGGAGTTGGCGATGTTGAGCAGGTACGAGGAGAAGTCCGGCGCGCCCAGCGGCGACACCTGGTTCGTGACCGTGGTCCACCCGGCCGTGGCGAGGTAGTCCTGCATCGACTTGGTGACCGTGTGCCCGTAGGTGTAGTCGGGCGTCATGTACGCGGCCTTCTTGTTCTTGCCGAAGGCCTTCACCAGCACCGGGCCCAGCGCCGCGGCCGCGGTCTGGCCGTAGAAGTTCTGGCGGAAGCCGTAGCGCACGCAGTCCTTGCCGGTGGTGTCGTTGGAGCCCGAGATGCCGGTCACGTACAGCACCTTCTCGCGTTGCGCGAGCTTGTTCATCGCCACCGCCACCGCGCTCGAGGTCGATCCGGTCATCAGGATCGCCTTGTTCTCGGTGATGAAGCGCTGTTCGGCTTGAACGGCGTTGTTCGGCTTGGCGGCCGAGTCGGCCACGCCGTACTTCACTTCCTTGCCGAGCACGCCCTTCCTGGTCTTGGGCGAGATCGCCTTCATCAGCGGGTGGCCGGAGTTCAGGTGCTCGATGGCGAGCTGCCAGCCCTTGAGCTCGTCCTCGCCCTGCACCGCGTAGGTGCCGGTGCGCGGCACGGCGATGCCGATGAACACGGAGTTGCCTTCGGCGCCCGCGGGCCAGGTGCCCACCGGCGGCTGATTCTCCGCGGCCATCGCGCGGGTCGCGAAGCCGGGAAGCGCCAGGGCGCCGACGGCGCCCAGTCCCGCGCGGATGAAGTCACGGCGCCCCTTGGGGGCCTTCGGATCGAATTCGGACATACTGTTCCCTCCTCGTCTCGTTGTGCGGTAGATATATCGTGAAACGATCATATCCGAGTGCGATATTACACAGCGCGCGGCCGCCGTCCATTGGGGTAAACCCTTGCTCCTGAAGAAGGCCGAGCGCCGCTACCACCTGAAGACGAGCGACTACGCGCGGCTGGCGGCCTTCCGGGGGCAGGTGCGCGAATTCCTGCGCTTCAGCGAGGATGCGGCCGCGAAGGTAGGCCTTACCGCCCAGCACTACCAGGCGATGCTGGTGCTGCGTGCCTCGCCGGACGGCGAGCCGGTCACGATCAACGACCTGGCGCGCAAGCTGCTGATCAAGCACAACAGCGCCGTGGGCCTGGTCGACCGGCTGGAGCGCGAGGGCCTCATCGGCCGCGCGCCCTCGAGGGCCGACCGCCGCAAGGTGGAGCTCAGGCTCTCGCCCAAGGGGCGCCTGGTGCTCGCCAAGCTGGCGGGCATGCACCGCGCGGAGCTGGAGCGCATCGGCCCGGTCCTGCGCCAGCTCATCGCCGACGTTTTCCGCGACGATACAATGGCGGCTACCCCCGAGAGGAAGACCCGATGAGCCACGCAATCCGTTTCCACAAGACCGGCGGTCCCGAAGTCCTGCAGTGGGAGGACGTGTCGCTGCCGCAGCCCGCGGCGGGCGAGTGCCTGGTGCGGCACAAGGCGGTCGGCCTGAACTACATCGACACCTATCACCGCACCGGGCTCTACCCGGTGCCGCTGCCCTCGGGCATCGGCCTGGAGGCCGCGGGCGTCGTGGAGGCCGTCGGAACCGGCGTGTCCGAATTCAAGGCGGGCGACCGCGTGGCGTACTGCAACGGCCCGCTGGGCGCGTACTCGGAGCTCAAGATCCATCCGGCCGAGCGGCTGGTGAAGATCCCCGAGGGCATCAGCTTCGAGCAGGCGGCCAGCATGATGCTGCAGGGCCTGACCGCGCAGTACCTCCTGCGCCGGCTGCACCTGGTGCCAAAGGCCGGCGACACCATCCTGTGGCAGGCGGCCGCCGGCGGCGTGGGCCTCATCGCCTGCCAGTACGCCAAGGCGCTGGGCATCAACCTCATCGGCACCGTGAGCTCGGAGGAGAAGGCGAAGCTCGCGCGCGAGCACGGCGCCGCGCACACGATCATCTACACGAAGGAGGACTTCGTGGCGCGCGTCAACGAGATCACCGGCGGCAAGAAGTGCCCGGTGGTGTACGACTCGGTCGGCAAGGACACCTTCCTCAAGTCGCTCGACTGCCTGCAGCCGCGCGGCCTGCTCGCGCTCTTCGGCAACGCGTCGGGGCCGGTGGATGCCCTCAACACGGGATTGCTGTCGGCCAAGGGCTCGCTCTACGTGACGCGGCCCACGCTCATCTCGTACACCTCGAAGCGCGAGGAGCTCGTGGCCGCGGCCAAGGAGCTCTTCGACCTGGTGCTCGCGGGCAAGATCAAGGTCACGCCGCGCCAGTCCTACCCCCTCAAGGAAGCCGCGCAGGCGCACCGCGACCTGGAAGCCCGCAAGACGACCGGCTCCACGATCCTGGTGCCGTAGCCCCGGTTGCGCGCGGCCGCGCGCAGGTCTAGGCTCGCTTTTCCTTTCGGTGAAAGGGAGGCTCCATGAGACTGCGCATGTACGTGACGCTCCCGGACCTCAGCAGCGCGCGCCAGCTCGCCAACGACCTGCTGCTCGCGCGCATCGAGGATCGCCACATGCACTTCCTGGCGCGCCGCGGCACCGACCTGGGCGAGCTCCACGAGGCCTCCTACCTGCAGAAGACCGACGCCGTGCACGGGGCCTTCACCGGCCTGGTGATCGGTGGCGTCGTCGGCGTGCTGGTGGGGTTGCTGCTGGTCTACTTCCCGCCCGGGGGCGCCTCGATCCAGCTGGTGGCGGTGCTGATCGCCGCGGTGGTGGGCGCCTTCCTGGGCATCTGGGTCGCGAGCATGGTGGGGCTGCAGGTGCCCAACTCGCGGCTGAAGGGCTTCGACACCGACATCCAGGAAGGCAAGATCCTGCTGATGCTGGACGTGCCCGCCGGACGCTACGAGGAGATCCACGAGGTCATCGCGCGCACGCACCCGGAGGCGGTCGACCGGGGCAACGAGCCGACCGTCCCGGCCTTCCCCTGAGGCTCATTTCAGCTCGTAGGACGCGAGCTCGTGGCGCTCGTGCTGCAGGACCTTTCCTGCGTCGGTGACGGTCGTCGTCTCGCCGAGGATCATCCGCTTCACGTTGGCGTTGTACCAATAGGTCCAGGTGTTCACCCCGGCGCCCTTGCCGTCGCGTGCCTTCCAGTGCGCGACCCGCTCGACGCGCAGCCCGCGCATCTTGCCCATCGCGGTGTCGACTTCCTCCTCGGCGCCGACCTTGAGGTTCACCTTGAGGTCGTAGGTGCGCTGCCCGATCATCTGGACGCTGGTGAGGTCCCAGGCGGCGCCGGTGCGCATCGGGAAGAGGTAGAAGTGGTTCGACGGGTGCATCTCCTCGACCGTGCCGCCCTGTCGCACGACGCGCGACATGTTGCCCACCATGTCGCCGATGTTGCCGTTGGCGTAGAAGACCTCGTCGCCCTTGATCGCCTTCACGCGCATCTGTCCCTGGCGCTGCGTGTTGTCCAGCAGGTTCGTGATCCGGTAGCTCCACGTGTCGCCCACGTTGAACGCGGGCGGCGCCGTCAACGGCAGCGAGCGTCTGGGCGAGGGCGCCGGCGCCGCGGGCTTGGCGGCCGCGACCGCGACCGGCGGCGTCTTCGGCAACGGCGCATCGTGGAACGCGAACGTGGTCTCGAGCGAGGTGCTCTCCCACGGCACCTGCGCGTTCTTCGAGTCCTTGCGCACGCCGGCACGGACCGCCTTGAAGACCTCCTCGATCGGCAGCCCCGGCTTCGCGATCGCCTGCACCAGGTGCTGCGTGTAGAGGCCGTTTCGCCCGGCCCCATCCGCGGCGGTCGAACCGGGGGCGGTGGCGAACGCGATGAAGGTGCCGGGCGGCGCGTCGATCGGCGCCAGGCCCTTCGCGTTCACCTGCAGCCGGCTGCCGAACGGGTTGTTGCGGCACGCATCGAGGATCACGATGTTCACCGGGTTCTTGGCGCTGTCGAGCTTCTCCATCACCGCGGCGACATCCAGCGCGGAGAAGGCGACCTCGTCCTCCCGCGCGATGTCCGCGTCGACCGGGAGCAGGTAGTTGCGGCCGCGCACCTGCAGTCCGTGGCCCGCGAAGTACACCAGCCCCGTGGACTGGCGCCCGAGCCGGTCGCCGAATTCCCGCAGCGCCAGGTGCATCTCGCGCAGGCTCGCGTTCTCGCGCTTCATCACGGTGAAGCCGCTCGCCTCCAGCGCCTTGGCCATGTCGGCGGCGTCGTTGACCGGGTTGGGAAGCGGTGCGTCCTTGTACGCCGCGTTGCCGATGACCAGCGCCAGGCGGGCGGGCTTGGCGGGCGCGGCCGGTGATTGGCCGCAGGCCGCCGTCGCGGCGAGGGCCGTCGCGAGGGCGAGCAGGGCGGGGAGCCGCCAGTCCATGGGGACCGATTGTATAAAATCCCGCGATGGCCCTCTTCCTGCGCGAATCCGACGTCCAGCAGCTCCTCACGATGAAGACCACGCTCGAGCTCGTCGAGCGGGTGCACCGCGAATACTCCACCGGGCAGGCGATCGACGTGCCGCGCGAGCGCACGCGCCTGCCGAAGGCGGCGTTGCACATCCTGCAGGGGGCGGTGCCCAACTCGAACATCTTCGGCTACAAGGCCTACACCTCGAGCCGCGAGGGGATCCGCTTCCTCGTCTACGGTTTCAATGCCGAGCGCGGCAATCTCGACGTGGTGGTGGAAGCCAACCACCTCGGCATGATGCGCACCGGTGCCGCGGGCGGCGTGGCGGCGAAGTGGCTCGCGCGTCCCGACGCGAAAGTCGTCGGCGTGTTCGGCTCGGGATGGCAGGCGCAGGGCCAGGTCGAGGCGCTCGCCGCCGTGCGCAAGCTCGCGCGCGTGAAGGTGTGGTCGCGCACCGCGGACAAGCGCGAGAAGTTCTGCGAGAAGATGCGCGCCAGGCTCTCGATCGATGTCGTCCCCGCCGGCTCTCCCGAGGATTGCGTGAAGGGCAGCGACATCGTGGTGACCATTACTACATCTGCAACGCCGGTGTTTCCCGGCGAGGCGGTGGAGCCCGGCACCCACATCAACGCCGCCGGCTCCAACTCGCTGCTGCGGCAGGAGATCGACGAGGCGACGCTGCGCAAGTGCGACCCGATCGTGGTCGACTCGCGCCCTACGGCCTTGAAAGAAGCGGGAGATTTGCTGCCGGCGCTCGAAAAAGGGCGCCTCCATGCGGGCGCCTTGACCGAGCTGGGCGAGGTCATCGCGGGGCTGCGACCCGGCCGCGCATCCTCCGAACAGACTACGCTCTTCGAGTCCCAGGGCATGGCGATCCAGGACCTGGTGATCGCCGCGGAGCTCCTGCGGCTCGCCCGGGAGCGCGGAATCGGCTCGGAGCTCGACCTGGGACGGTGATTCCGTTCCCCTCCCCATGTAAGATGTTTGGATAGGGGAGAACTCAGGGGAGAGTTCATGAAAACCGCTTTCTGGAAGGCCGATTGGTTCTTTGGCCTCGTCATCGTCGTCGCCCTCTTCGGTTTCGCGCGCATGTCGGGATTCATCCCCGGCCTGGAGCGCTGGGCCTACGACCAGGGCGTCAGGCTCACCTCGAAATCGCCGAGCGACAAGGTCGCGGTGATCGCCATCGACGAGCAGTCGATCGCGAACATCGGCCGCTGGCCGTGGCCGCGCGAGGTGCAGGCCAAGATGATCGACCAGCTGGCCGGCGCCAAGGCCAAGGTCATCGGCAACACCTCGTTCTTCTTCGAGCCGCAGAAGGATCCCGGCCTCGCCTACGTCGAGAAGATGCTCGACATCTACAACAAGGCCTACCCGCCGACCCCGGGCGAACCGGTCGCGGGTGTGGCGCCCATCGGTGGCCAGACGCCGGCCGCCACGCCGAACTATCCCGCCGGTGAAGTGGGCGAGATCGGCAAGCTGCTGAACGAGGCGTCGACCACGTTGAACAGCGACGTGCGCCTGGCCGCCAGCATGAAGAAGGCCAACAACGTGCTCGTGCCGCTGGTGTTCGAGCAGATGTCGTACGTGCCCGCGCCCGGCAAGCCCGACAAGCCGCTGCCCGAGTACGTGTCGAAGAACACCATCGGCGGCTTCTCCGGCACCGGCGGCCAGTTCCTCTACGGCATCAACGCGCTGATCCCGATCGAGCAGATCGGCGGCTCGGCCGCGGGCCTGGGCCACCTCAACTCGAGCCTCGACGAGGACGGCGCCGTGCGCTTCGAGCCGCTCGTGATCGACTACTACGGCCAGCAGTACCCGTCGCTGTCGCTGATGCTCGCCGCCAGGAGCCTGAACCTCACCTCGAAGGACGTGAAGGTGAAGCTGGGCGAGAGCGTCTCGGTCGGCGGCAAGACCATCCGCACCGACGAGCTCGGGCAGATGTACACCTACTTCTACAAGGATCGCGACGGGCGCCAGGCCTTCCCGATCGACTCCTTCTTCGACGTCTACTCGGGCAAGATCCCGGCCTCCAAGTACGCCGACAAGATCGTGCTCATCGGCGCGACCGCCACCGGCATTGGTGCCAGCCAGGTCACCCCGATCTCGGCGCAGATGAACCCGGTCACCACACTCGCGCACTCGGTGTCGTCGATCCTGCAGGAGCATTTCTTCGTGACGCCGACCTGGGCCCCGTGGGCCTCGCTCGGCGCCTACCTGCTGGTCTCGCTCTACATCGTGCTGCTGCTGCCGCGCATGAAGGCCGGCATGGCCGCCGGCCTCACCGTGGGCCTGCTCGCCGCGATCTTCGCCGCGCACTTCGGCCTCATGACGAGCGCGGGCCTGTGGATCCAGCTCATGCTGCCCGCCTCGCTGCTGGTGGTGGGCCACGCGGCGCTCACGACCAAGCGCTTCCTCGTCACCGAGCGCGGCAAGGAAGCCGCCGACCTCGCCGGCGCGGAATCCAACCGCATGCTGGGCCTCGCCTTCCAGCAGCAGGGCCAGCTCGACATGGCGTTCGACAAGTTCCGCAAGGCGCCGCT
>Ga0207648_10007217_pt1 | contig 10957 bp, 10 predicted proteins | sample KBSMisM32_FD_184310 | JGI IMG/M metagenome (GOLD analysis project Ga0207648, IMG submission 184310) | Miscanthus rhizosphere microbial communities from Kellogg Biological Station, Michigan, USA - KBS Miscanthus M3-2 (SPAdes) (version 2) | ecosystem: Host-associated > Plants > Roots >... | reverse complement strand
GCGACGCTTCCCTTCTGCGCGGGGAAGTGCGTGAAGATCGACTGCAGCAGCCACTCCACCGCGCTCGTCTTCGTCGCCAGGCCAGAGACGCCGCTGATGTTCAGGTGCGCCGCCTCGGGACCGATGAGGAAATCGGCGTCGAGATAGATCGGCGCATCGGTGCCGCCGGCGCGATAGACGCCGATCGGGATTCCGGTGCGCGCGCCCGGCTTCAGGTAGCCGTCCATGCGGAGCGCGACCTCGACATCCGACTCGTCGGCGAGGAAGACGGTGCCCATCGGCACCGGCTGCAGCGGCTCCTCCGGCACGTGGCGCAGCACGGCCGCGGTGTAGAGCCGGATCTCCGCCCGACTGGTCTGGTGCAGCGACTCCGCGTCGGGCATGCCGTCGAACCCCATCACGTCGTGCAGCGGCGACGCGAGATCGGTCCAGCTGAATCCTTCCGTCACGATGCCGTACACGTGTGGCAGGACGCCGTTCACCGCATCTCGTCCGTCGACGCGCACGATCGTCCCGATCCCGACCGGCGAGTCGAGCGCAGTCCAGAAGTGGAACTCGTGGGGAGTGTTCGGGCGCCGCTCCGTGGCGACGACTCGACCGAGAATCGAGGACATGCGGGGGATGCCGGGATGCGGGGAATGCGGAACTGCGGACGACGATGTCAGAGGGACGAGTTGCGTTAGCCAGCGACGGCTCTGAGGAATTCCTCACAGTCGCGGATGCCGTACACCATCTTGTCCCAGCGCGCGTCCGGAAGGGAGAGCGGCGACGCTTCGGCCAGGATCCAGCGCGAGACCTCGTCCGCTCGATCGCCGATCGCGTGCAGCTCCTGCGGCCCGGGGTAGGCGATCTCGACGCGGACCAGTCCCCACATCGGGTCGCGGCCGGAGGGATCGCGCAGCCGGAGGTACCAGCTCGCCACCCTGGTGCGACGCGAGGCTTTTTCGTTGATCACGAAGACGCTCGACCGCTCGCTGTGGCCGAGGCCCAACACGACGGCCAGCGCAGGCCCCTCGGCGTAGAGCGTCCGGTGCGACTTCACGACCCCGACTGTGCACGCCGACACGGCGACCTCTTCGCTGCCGCTGATCCCGCCATCGATGAACAGGCGCTCGTTCTCCACCGTGCACCACCGCTCGGCGAGGCGCCGCTCGAGGTCCTCGCGATGCGCCTGGACGCCGTGATAGGCGGCGTCCTTGAGGGTGAACGGGTGGGCACTGGCCTCGGGATCCCGGTCCGTCGTGTCGACCAGCTGGCCGCGGGAGACCGCCGTCAGCGACTCCCAGGCGCGCTTGCCCACCAGGTCGCGGGGGGCGTACATGCGCGTCTCGACGAGAGGGGGCGACCAGGTGTGCATGCGCCGGTTCCGTCGATCGCGGATCACGGCCGCCGCCGTTCCGACGACGATCGGGATGCCGTGCAGGTGGGCCGCGACCAGGCTCCGCTGGGTTCCGTCCAGGAATGCCCGGAAGGCGGGCGACGGCCCGCCGAACACCCTTCGGGCTTTCAACGGCCCGGACCCCTCCAGAACGGTTGCGCTTATCAAGCGGGGTGCGTCTACAGATGAGGTCGCGAGTATCTCGAGCGTCCCCTCGCCCTCACCAGTGGGGCGTGCCTCCGGCAGCAGGGCCGCGAGCTGCCGCCTCACCGTGCGCACGTCCAAAGCTGGGTCGCCTCTAGAACTCGAATGCACCCGATCTTCCCCGCTCCGCGAGACCTGCTCGGCGAACGTGTAATCCTCCTCGCCCAGAGGAGGCTACGGGCGATCTTCGGGGCCGCGGCAATGGCCAGCATCCTAACCGCCACCGCAGGCTGTAGCAAGAAGGTCGAGTCGGCTGAAGTGGAGGTGCCGCACACCAACATCGCCACCAAGCCGAACGTGGTGTTCCTCCTGTTCGGAGATCGCGGCGACCCGCGGCTTCTCCCGGTCGCGACGAGCATTCAGGGCCAGGTGGCTCCCGTCGTGCTCGACGGAAAGGGCTGGAAGGACTTCGACCACCTGTATTTCCGTCCGGGCACCCCGCTCAGCATCTACAAGGACGGCAAGCCCGATGGCGAGGCGACGATCCGGCGCGGGATGTGGGACGATTCCGGGCCGCTGTACAAGCTGCCGCGCTGCCACTCCCTCAAGCCGCTTGCGGCAGTGTCCCCGCGGGCATCGGAAGCGCAGGACGTCATGCTCGAGCGGATCGCGACAAGCGAGCCTCTCGCGGCGCCCGGCATTCGCGCGCCGATCTCGCCGAGCATGCTCGACACCGCACGCGCGATCGCCAATTCTGTCGCGCAACACGAGGGGCTGACGAAGAACGCGCGGGCCGAGCTCGATCTCGCGGTCTCCGCCATCTCGACCGGTGCGTCGAATGCTCCCACGCTGGTCGCGTCGTACATGGAGCGCGGTGGCGGGATCCACGGCCATCCGCGCCATCTCTTCCTGCTCGCCGATTCGACCGCGAAAGGCTATGCGGCGACCTTCGTCCACGTGGCCGGCGACTCGCTGCCGGAGTTCCGCCGCCTCATCGACCACGCCGACGTCACCGGCGACGGCGTCGACGAGCTGCTCCTCGAGGGGTGGGCGAACGGCGGCCAGAGCTTCCTGCTCTTCCTCCGCTTCTACGACGGCAAATGGGTGGAGATGGCGCGCGGCGAGACCAGCTGGTGCGCCGACCCGAAGAAGAAAGCCTGAGTTGAGCGCGCGCTGCGAGCGCGCGCCTCACTCCACGCCGATGTCCCATGCCTGCTGAAGGTCCTTCCTGGCGTACGCGCGAAATGCCGTGAGCGTCTGCGTGCGTTGCAGCCCCGGCACCGTGGGAAAGATCTCCGTCACCACGCGAGCGATCTGATCGTACTCGGGCACCTTCACGATCGCCACGAGATCCCAGTCGCCGCTCACGGAATAGACCTCGGTGACACCGTCGATCTCCGCGAGTCGCTGTGCGGTGACGGGAACTGACGCGGGCTCGGCGCGAATCAGCACGATGGTCGTGATCACGTGGAGAGTGGCGTGGGAGAGGGCGGCACGTTGAGCAGCCAGAGTCCTGCGATGCGGCTCTGCGGGTCGACGTCGAGCAGCAGATCGTGCCCGAGACGCACCGTGCGCACGGGCCGCGGCGCTCCCAGCCGGAAGTGAATCACGCGCTGCGTGTCGTCGGCCTCGGCGAGCAATCGCGTCTCCACCTCGACCGCGGCGATCTCGCGACCATCGCCGTTGGCCGGCACGACGACGCGCGCATCTTCCGCCGCCGGCGGAGCGAGTCCGCGACGCTTGTGCACGTCGGGCCAGACCGCGACCTCCACGCCGTCGATGCATCCAGACGCGACGTCGAGGATGAGCCACGAGCCATCCGAGCCTTCGAGCTCCACGGAGCCCGACATGCCCGTGCGACCACTGGTTCCGCGAAGTCGAGCGGTGAGGATATCGGTGTCTGCGTCCCAGCGATACTCGACGGATGGGACGCTTGCGGTCGGTTCGAGCTGTACGGCGACGGTCACAACAGTCCTCCGGTCGGCGGTGACCAAACGTGCTACCTCGGCGACGTGACGTGTCGCCGTTTCGCTGCGTTCGGGATCGTCCGATCAATACGTCCGCAATCGTACGCGAGAGATATACCGCTGGCCCCACACTGCAAACAGGGGGCGAGCATGGCGGTGGCCGGCGTGCGATTGGATTCGCCCGCGGCAGGCGGCTACCTTTCGCTTCCCATTTGACAACTCAAAGCGGCGCGCGCAGCGCACTCGACCGGAGCAACAGCCGTGGAAGGAGAAGCGAAGGAGTCGACCGGAGTCACCCGCGGCCAGAATGCCGTGCACGCCCTGCCCCTCGACTGGGCGGCTCTTGCTCGCGTGCTCGGACCGATCGTCGACCGCATCGATCTCGCGCGAAGCGAGCCGCAGCTGCTCGTCGTCACCAGCGACGCGGAGAGTGCCGCCGCCGCTGCGGATGCGCTCGTCGGGATCGTTGGCGTGCGTGAGGTGCGCGTCCTCGCGGTGTCGAACAGTCCGCGCGCGGCGCGATTGCTGAAGTCGGCCCCGCCCCACATCGTCGTCGGTGCACCCGCCGAGCTCGTAGCGCTGCTGCAGAGCTCCGCGCTCAAGGCGGAGAGTGTGCGCGCCGTCGCGCTCGCCTGGCTCGATGCATTGGTCGGTACGCCCGAGGGCGAGCCGCTCGAGACGCTCTTCAGCGAGCTGCCAAAGGAAGGCGCTCGCATCATCTTCGCCGGCGAGCTGACGCCAGCGTACGAGGCGATCATCGAGCGCTACGCCCGACGTGCACGCCGCGAGGCGGAGCCCGCGGGCGAAGCGGAGACGCCGCTGTCGGCGGAATACGTCGCCGCGACGCCTGCCGGTCGCGCCTCCGCGCTGCGCCGCCTGCTCGACGCGCTCGATCTTCCACAGGCAGCACTCTACGCGCGCGACGAGCGCACGCGCGCCGATGCGACGCGCGTGGTGCGCGCGCTCGGCTATCCGCGCGACGCCGTGCGCGTCGTGAGCGACGCGAGCGCGGCGGGCCGCGCCGAACCGCTCGTCCTGCTCGACCTTCCGGCATCACGCGCCGAGATGCGTGCGCTCGCCGGCGAGGGCAGAAAGCTCTACGTCGTCGTCCAGCCGTCGCAGCTCGACAGCCTGCGTTCGCTCCTTGGCGGCGGCTCGGTGAGCCCGATCGCGCTCGTGGACGCAGCCGAGCGCGCACGAGGAAAGGACGCCGCGCTGCGCGCGTCGCTGCGCGAGGTACTGACCGGCGGCGACGTGCGTCGCGAAGTGCTCGCGCTCGAGCCGCTGCTCGAGGAGTTCGACGGGATCGAGATCGCCGCCGCGGCGCTCCGGCTGCTCGAGCAGCAGCGACCGGCGCGTCCGGCCGCCGTCGCCGCGCAGCGCGCGCCCATGACGGCGCTCTTCGTCAATGTCGGAGAGCGCGACGGCGTGCGTCCCCAGGAGCTCGCGACCGCGGTCTCGACGTCTGCGGGGCTGCCGAGCTCCCAGATCGGGAAGATCGAGGTGCGGGACAACCATTCGATCGTCGAAGTCGCCGCATCGGTCGCCGAGCTCGCGGCGGAGAAGCTCACCGGCAGCGTGATTCGTGGGCGGCGCGTCCAGGCGCGCGTGGATCGTCCACGCGAGGCACGCCCGTTCGGCGCGGCCGCTCGCGGCGATCGTGGTGATCGAGGTGATCGCGGTGAGCGCGGCGATCGGCCAGCGCGGAGTGGACCACCCCGCGGTGCACCGCGCGGCGATCGTTCGGAGCGGCCGGCGCGTTCGTTCGAGCGCGGCGCCAAGAAGCCGTACGACCGCGCTGGCTCCGAGCGTCGCCCGCCGCGCGCGGCCGGTCCGTCCCGTCCGCGCCGCGACGACGCATGATCGGCGATCTCTATCCCGGCGATACGCGCGGATGGATCGAGGTGATCTGCGGGGTGATGTTCAGCGGGAAGAGTGAGGAGCTCATTCGACGCGTGCGCCGCGCGTTGATCGCCCGGAAGCGCGTGCAGGTGTTCAAGTCGCACCTCGACGAGCGCTACTCCGGCATCTACCACGTGTCGAGCCACGACGGGCGGACGGTCGAAGCAGTGCCGATCGACACACCGGAGCAGATCGCGCGCGAGCTGCGCCCCGACACGCAGGTCGTGGCGATCGACGAAGCGCAGTTCCTGCCCGCCGCCATCGTCGATCTCGCGACCGCGCTCGCGTCGAGCGGGCGGCGCGTGATCCTCGCGGGAACGGACACCGACTTCCGCGGCGAGCCGTTCGGCCCGATGCCGCAGCTCCTCGCCGTGGCGGAGCTCGTCGACAAGCTGCACGCGATCTGCGTCGTGTGCGGCAATCCGGCGAGCCGGAACCAGCGCCTGATCGGCGGCCGGCCCGCCCGCTACGACTCGCCGACGATCATGGTCGGCGGCGACGAGAGCTACGAGGCGCGCTGCCGCAGCTGCCACTCCGTGCCGCGCCGCGACGAGGATCAGGTCAGGCTGCTCTAACGCTTGCCGTCGCCGCGCCCCCGCAGCGCGTCGGCGTAGAGCGTGGCGATGTTCTCGCCGAACGCGCGCGCGCTGAACTTGCCCTCCACGAGCGCGCGCCCTCCAACCGCGATGCGACACGCGCGCTCCGGATCGCGGAGGAGCCCGAGGAGATGGCCGGCGAGCGTCTCGTCGTCCTCGTGCGGCGCGAGCAGGCCGACCGAGTCGCTGGTGATGAGCTCCGGAATGCCGTTCACGGCCGTCGCGACGACGGGAAGCTGCATCGCCATCGCCTCGAGGATGACGAGCGGCAGCCCCTCGAAGTGCGTGCTGAGCACGAAGACGTCGAAGGCGCCCATCACCCGGGCGACATCGCTGCGAAAGCCGGTGAAGATGAACGCGTGCGCGACGCCGAGTCGCTCGAGCTCGCGCTGCACGAGCGCGTAATGCTCGCGATGCGCGGCGTGCCGCTCGTGATCGCCGACGATGACGAACCGTGCGTCCGGCACGACGTCCAGCACACGTTTCGCGGCGCGTGCGAGCGTGATGTAGTCCTTCTGCTCGGAGACGCGCGCCGTCATGCCGACGACCGGCACTCCCTCCGCGATGCCGAGCTCGCGACGCACCTCCGCGCGCGACGCCTGGTCGGGCGCTGCCTGCACGTCGAGACCGTCGTACAACACGCGGCCGCGCGCGGGACCGACGCGATACGCGAAGGTCGACCACGTATCCCGAGACACGAACACGAACGTGTCGACGGCGGACAGGACGACCGCCTCGCGACGCATCATGCTCGTCCACGGGTTCCGGATGTGGCAGAGCACGGGCACGCCGGCGAGGCGGCCCGCCGGCGCTACCTGGAGCGCGGCGTCGATGTCGGCGCAGTGAACGAGGTTCACCCCGTGCGCCCGAAATGCATGGCGCAGCGCGAGCGTGTTCCGCACGAATGGCAGCGGACGGCGCGCACTGAGCTCGGCGAGCTCGTACGGCGCGGTCTCCAATCCGGCATCGCGAAAGAACTCGCCGACGACGGGCGAATCCTTTCGGTAGAAGGCGATGTTCCTATAGCCGCGCTCCGCCGCGGCTCGCGCGATCCGTAGCGTCGCGTGCTCGGTGCCGCCGATGCCCGGCCACGGGAGCAGATGCGCTACAGTCAGCGCGCGCTGCGCTGATCGTACAGCCATGACAGGACTCGTGGCATGACGAGCAGGCCGACCGTGACGAGAGCGAGCTTGCGGCTTCCCATGACCGCGTTCGCCTCCCCGATCGCTCGGCGCGCACGCGGGTAGTCGCGCTCGATGAAAGCGCGCTTCCCTTCGATGAACCGCTTCTCGGCGAGCTGGCGTTTCCGCGCGGCCTGCACCGCGGCACGATCGGTCTCGTCGAGCTGGAGCGTGCGCTCGCACTTGTCCAACACGGTGAGCACTGCGTCAGCCATCAGCTCGAGATCCGCGGACGTGCCCTGGTCGTGACGACGGTAGTACGCGAGCACTCGCGACGTGCCGTCGAAGCGGCCGCCCGCATGCGCGATGCGCAGCCACAGATCGAAATCCTCCGAGCGGCGCAGCGCGGGATCGAAGCGTCCCACGCGATCCCACCACTCCCGCCGGAGAACCGTGCACGACGTGGTGAGCGTGTAGCGCTCGGTCACGATCGCAGCGAAGCTGGCGTCCCCGCCCGAACGGTTGAGCTGTCGCAGCGTCATGCCGGCCGCCGTCGGATCGCCGAAGACTTCGGCGTCGGCGTGGACGACGGCGATACCGGGATCGGCGCTCGCGCGCGCCACCTGTTCGGCCAGGCACTGGGGGAGCCAGATGTCGTCCCCGTCCAGGAACGCGATCAGCTCACCGCGGGCGCGCTCGATCCCGGCGTTTCGCGCCGCGCTGGGGCCTTTGTTCTCCTGCTCGATGTACGTGATCCTGTCACGATACGGCTCGAGCGCTTTCGCCAGCACATCGCCATCCGGCGAGCCGTCGTTGACGACGAGGACCTCGTAGTTCCGGTAGCTCTGCGCAAAAACAGAGTCGAGCGTTTGCGCGATCAGGGTGCCGACATTGTACGCCGGAATGACCACGCTGACGAGCGTGTCTTCCGCGGGCGTGGGGGGCATTGAGCCTCAGGTTGTCGGCGTGAGCGACGGGCGGCGTGCGCTCGGCGGGCGTTCCGCTTCAGCCGCGCCATTCTGCGCGGGTGTCGCGGATTGTGCCTGCCGCAGAAGCTTCCAGCGGTTGCTCTGGTAGAACTGTCCGCGCGTGATCCGGCCCGGATCGACGCGGAGGGTGGCTGCATGATACTGCCAGTTGATCGCCTCGGAGGCCAGCCGCTCCTTCACGCAGACGTTGGCGTGATACATCCCCGGCTGCAGCGAGAGCTCGTCGCAATGGAACTCGAGCGTGCCCGGGCCGACCGGAAGATTGATCGGGCTCCCGCTGGTCTCCGTCGTGAGCTGGCACATCTCCGTGAGGTCACCCGTGCGCACGAAGATCTCGAAGACCGCGTCCTTCACCTCGTGATGCGCCACGTAATCGATCCGGGCCACCAGTGGATCGCCGGTATGGAACACGCTGGGCCGGAGTCCGCTTGGCGTATAGAACGCGAGCGACTCGATGATGGCGCGATCGTCCTCCACCGCCGTCTTCATCGTGTTGATCCGCGACGGCTCGATCTGCTGCTGATAGAGAGAGATGATGTCGCGCGGCTTTCCCGACGCCGCCACCTCTCCGCGCCGCATCAGGATCACGCGATCGCAGATGCGCTCCACCGCCGCGAGATCATGTGAGATGAACACGATCGTCGTGCCGGCGCGACGAAGCCCTTCGATGCGCTGGAGACACTTCTCCTGGAACGCCGCGTCGCCGACGGCGAGCACCTCGTCCAGCAGCAGGATGTCCGGATCGAGGTGCGACGCGATCGAGAAGCCGAGGCGGACGTACATCCCGGACGAGAAGCGCTTCACCGGTACGTCGAGAAATGCCTTGACGCCGGCGAAGTCGGCGATGCTCTCCAGCTTCTCGGCGATCTCACGGCGACCCATGCCCAGGATCGCGCCGTTGAGGAAGATGTTCTCGCGCCCCGTCAGCTCCGGGTGGAACCCCGAGCCGACCTCGATCAGCGCGGACAGCCGGCCATTGATCACGATCTCGCCCGAGGTGGGTGCCGTGATGTTCGCCAGCAGCTTGAGGATCGTGCTCTTCCCCGCGCCGTTGTGCCCGATGATCCCAACGGTTTCGCCGCGCTCCACGGTAAAGCTCACGTCGCGCAACGCCCAGAACTCGTCACGCCGCTTCCGCAACGCGTTGAGCTTGCGGATCCACGGGTGCTTCGTCGCGTCGTCGTCCACTTCGTGGCGGACGATGTAGCGCTTCGAGACGTTGTTGAAGGTCAGGTCGCTGGGCACTTGAAGCCGGTACTAGATGACGTCTGCCACCGTCGCCTCTACCCGCTTGAAGTAGAGGTACGACAGGGGGAGGAGCACCACGGACATTATCGTGGAGATGACCAGCGAGTGGCTGTCGATCGGATTGCCGAGGAGCGCCGACCGGAAGTTCTCGATGATGCCGACCATCGGGTTGAGCAGATAGTAGTCCCGGAACCTTTCAGGAACCTGTCTCAGCGAATAGACGACCGGCGACCCGAACATCCAGAGCTGCAGCACGAGCGGCATTGCCATCCCGATGTCGCGCACGCGGACCTGCATCGCCGAGAAGATCAGTGAGCAGGCGGTAGTGAAGGCCGCCATGATCAACGTCACGGGAATCAGCCACAGCGCCTGCGGCGTCAGCGAGACGTGGTAGTAGATCATCAGCCCGGTCATGACGATCGACGCGATGAGCAGGTCGACCAGGGCGGCGACGATGTACGAGATCGGAAGGATCTCGCGCGGGAAGTACACCTTCGTGACGAGCTGGGCGTGGGACACGAGCCCGTTCGTCGCGTTGGTGAGCGACGTCGAGAAGAAGGTCCAGGGGAGGAGCGCGGCGTAGGCGAAGACGGCGTACGGAACCCCAGGCGTCTTGATCCGCGTGAACACGGAGAAGACCAGGGTATAGATGAGCATCAGCGCGACGGGCTGGATGACCGCCCACGCGATACCTAGCATCGACTGCTTGTAGCGGATCTTGAGCCGGTGCGCGCTCAGGACGACCAGCAGGTCGGCGTACGCCGACAGGCCCATCAGGCCGGCCCAGAGGTCCCGAATGGAAAAGGCGACGGGACGGATGACCTTGGTCCGGCGCGGGCCGTCGCGGCCGACCCCGGCCGCGACCAGGTCAGCCTCTGAGAGTGCCATGTTGATGAAGCACAAAGAGTTATGTCAGGAATGAAACAATTGTCGCCGCGCGACTGACTGAAGACGCGTCGGCAAGGCGAAAGGTATCCGCCGGACGCGCTCACATCGGGGCGTGGGTAGGGTGCGGGCACCGACGCTCTGAGCAATCTCAGCGGCGGTGCACCTAAGTTCAATCTACATGCCGCGGGGCCGCCGCCTGGAGCCTCAGACCCCCAGTTTGGCGTGCGCGAGCGAGAGGAACTCCTCTCGAGTCCGGGCATCGTCCCGGAACACGCCACGCAGCGCCGAGGTGATCGTGCGCGAGTTCTGCTTCTCTACGCCGCGCATCATCATGCACAGGTGGAAGGCCTCGATCACGACCCCGACACCCAGGGGGGCGAGGACATCGTCGATCGCGTCGGCAATCTGTTCGGTGAGGCGTTCCTGCACCTGGAGCCGCCGAGCGAAGACGTCTACGAGGCGGGGGAGCTTCGACAGGCCGACGATCCGGCCGTCCGGGATGTAGGCGACATGCGCCTTCCCGAAGAAGGGCAGCATGTGATGCTCACACAACGAATACAGCTCGATGTCGCGGACCATCACCATGTTCTTGTGCTCTTCGCGGAAGATGGCGTCCCCCACGACATCCTCGACGCGAATCTGGTAGCCGCGCGTGAGGAACTGCATCGCCTTCGCCACCCGCTCCGGGGTCTTGAGCAGCCCTTCCCGCCCCGGATCCTCCCCG
>Ga0207648_10007215_pt1 | contig 10958 bp, 11 predicted proteins | sample KBSMisM32_FD_184310 | JGI IMG/M metagenome (GOLD analysis project Ga0207648, IMG submission 184310) | Miscanthus rhizosphere microbial communities from Kellogg Biological Station, Michigan, USA - KBS Miscanthus M3-2 (SPAdes) (version 2) | ecosystem: Host-associated > Plants > Roots >... | reverse complement strand
CGCCTGGTGGGCTGGCACCGTGACCCTGGGCGTGGCCAAGATCATCGAGAACATGGAGATCGGCCACAACGTCATGCACGGCCAGTGGGATTGGATGAACGATCCCGAGATTCACTCCTCGACGTGGGAGTGGGACATGAGCGGAGTGTCCAAGCACTGGCGTTTGACCCACAACTTCATGCACCACAAGTACACCAACATCCTCGGCATGGACCACGATGTGGGCTACGGCGTGCTGCGCGTCACCCGCGACCAGAGATGGACACCGTTCAACCTCGGCAACCTGATCTTCAACACCATCCTCGCCATCGGGTTCGAGTGGGGAATCGGCCTGCAGCCCTTGGAGCTCGAAAGGTTCTTCAAGGGCCAGTCGGACCGCGCGGCGACCCTGGTGCGGATGCGAGAGTTCTCGATCAAGGCCGGCCGGCAGATGGTCAAGGACTACGTCGCGTTCCCGGCGCTGACCTTGCTGTCGCCCTGGGCGACCTACACGTCGACGCTGACAGCCGACGCCCTCGCCAACGTGATCCGCAACGTGTGGTCCAATGCCGTGATCTTCTGCGGCCATTTCCCTGACGGTGCAGAGAAGTTCACCAAGACCGACATGGTCGGCGAGACCAACGGCGAGTGGTACCTGCGGCAGATGCTCGGCAGCGCCAACTTCGAAGCCGGTCCGGCGCTGCGGTTCATGAGCGGCAACCTGTGCCACCAGATCGAGCACCACCTCTACCCCGATCTGCCCAGCAACCGGCTACACGAGATCTCAATCCGGGTCAAAGAGGTCTGCGACAAGTACGACCTGCCCTACACCACAGGCTCGTTCCTCCTGCAGTACGGCAAGACGTGGCGGACCATCGCCAAGCTGTCGCTGCCCGACCGTTACCTGCGCGACACCGCCGATGACGCACCGGAAACCCGCAGCGAGCGGATGTTTACTGAACTGGGGCCCGGCTTGGCCGGCGCCACACCGGCCGCGGACGGCAGACGGGGATTGAAGACCGCGATCGCAACGGCGCGGCAATGGCGCCGCGACCAACGCGTCGAACGGCCGACGGCTCAGGGTGCAACAGCGGTGCGTCATCGCCTTGTTGGCACACCTCACGACGTCGTCTGCATATGAGGCACGTGTGCGCGCAGGGCCCGCCGTGATGCACATGTGTAACCGGCGATTGGGACGGATAGGGCGGGATTGTTGACCAGAAGAGACAGACGAATATGTGGCGATGGGTGTCCTGGTCGGACTACGAGGATGCTGCGAGCAGAGGCGTTCGACGAGATTGCCTGCGCCGTTCGCCCCTGTTTGAGGGACGAATTGTGTGCGGCCGCGCGCTCACTGACCCAGTAGCACTGCTCGCAGGCACTGTCGGCACCACTATCACGCGCCGCGGCATCCGCGCCGGAGCCAACGACGCACTGGCCCTCACCGGAGCCGCCGACCAGAAGGGAACCAGCCGATGACGCACGGTTTAGGAGTCAGCCGGGGGGCGGGCCGCGACGGAGGTGAGCCGCGGTTGCAGCTCAAGCCCAGCAGGCCCGAATCTACCTTCCTCGACGGCGCCTGGTGGCCACGGTCAACGCAGTTAGCGATCGAGCTCCCCGTCCTGGTCGAGGCCTTGTCCGATCGGCTCGGCGAGGTGGCTGTCGTGGGCTACCACCGCAACGCATGGACGCAGACACCGACGCAGATGCAGGTCGCCGACGCGACAGTCCAATTGCAGGGTTTCACCTCCGACGAGCCAGCCAGTGTCATCCTGATCGGTCGCGACGGTCGCCGCGTCACACTGCTGGTCATCTCACCGGGGCGCGAGTGAGGCAGTCGCTCGAGAGAAACTCGACGCGGCGTCATCAGACGCCGGCGATGCCGACCCAGCGAACAACCAGGCCGAGCGGGTCGCTACCCGATCGGCGGCCGAAGTGGCAGCCCAGTTGGCCCGCCACGAGGGGCGCGACGACCCTCAGCGCACCGCCGAGATCGCACGGTGGTGCCAGGAGGCCGCTCAACAGTTCGTCAATGCACCGATCCAGGCCTTCGTGCCGATCCTGGTCCATCACATAGACCGCAACCGCATGGTCGGCACCCACCCTGCGACCTGACAGCGGCGATCTGTGATTAACAGCCACACCCCTTCAGTCGTCGCCGGCACGCCGTCGGTGACCAAGACGCCGCTGAGCCAGCGATGGGCGGCCACGGCTGCGCTCGAGGAGGTGCTGGCGCGGCTGGACAGCTCGACCGACGGGCTCTCGAGTACGGAGGCCGCTGCACGTCTGCAGCGATACGGTCCGAATGCCCTTCGCACGCATCGGGTGAACGCGCTCGCAGTCCTTGGTCGGCAGCTGCGCAGCGTCGTGCTCGGGCTATTGGCGGCCACAGCCGTCGTCTCGTACTTCCTCGGCGACACCACGCAGGCGATCATCATCGGCGTCATCCTTGCCGCCAGCATCGGCCTTGGTTTCGTCAACGAATACCGCGCCGAACGGGCGACAGCGGCGTTGCATTCGCGCGTGCACCACAGCGCGGTGGTGCGCCGCGACGGGCACTTCATCAAGGTCGATGTCACCGATCTGGTCCCCGGGGACGTCATCCGACTGGCGCTCGGCGAAACCGTGCCCGCCGACGTCCGATTGATCGAGGTCACCGAACTGGAATGCAACGAAGGCATATTGTCCGGCGAGTCATCGGCTTCGGAGAAGTCGCTGCAACCGGTGAATCCTGATGCCGCATTGGCTGATTCGGTCGACCTGGCATTCATGGGCACCATCGTCAGCGCCGGGGAAGGGGTCGGGGTGGTCTATGCGAGCGGCGTCGACGCACAGTTCGGCCGCATCGCCGCCGGCCTCGGTGAGCGTCAGCCCGAGACCGACTTTCAGGCCGGCTTGCGCCGATTCTCCTACCTGCTGCTGTGGGTCGCAATGACGCTGACGGTCCTCATCCTGGTCACCAACCTGCTGCTCGGGCGCCCGGTCATCGACTCGGTGCTGTTCGCGCTAGCGATCGCGGTGGGGATCACCCCGCAACTGCTTCCCGCGGTGGTCAGTACCAGCCTGGCGACCGGATCGCGGCGCCTAGGCAAGCTCAAGGTGCTCGTCAAACGACTGGTGTGTATCGAGGACCTCGGTGACATCGACGTGCTGGTCACCGACAAGACCGGAACGCTGACCGAAGGCCGCATCACCCTCGTCGATGCTGTCGACCCTGCCGGCGCCCACGCAGACACGGTGCTGCGCGCGGGACTACTCGCCGCCGGCGCGGACTCCGACTCCGTGGTCAGCGCCAACGCGATGGACGCCGCGCTATCGCGGTGTACCGACGCGGAGCGCCTGATGACCGGCACCGTCCACCGCATCGCCACACTGCCGTTCGATCACACCCGCCGCGCCATGTCATGTGTGCTCGATGACGACGGGCGCCGCGTGCTCCTGGTGAAGGGTGCACCCGAGCAGGTGCTGGCCAAGTGCGTGGCGGTGCCCGACGCCGCGCAGCAGACGCTGTCGGCGCTCTTCGCCGACGGCCGACGTGTGGTGGCGGTGGCCAGTAGGGCGGCACCGGGGCTGACCACCATCGACCCGGGCGACGAGGCGGGCCTGCGGCTCGACGGGTTTCTGGTGTTCTCCGACGAGCCCAAAGCCGCCGCGCGCGATTCGCTGGCACAGCTGGCCGCCTTGGGCATTGAGGTCAAGGTCGCTACTGGCGATAATCCGCAGGTTGCCGAAAAAGTCTGCGCCGACTTGGGTTTGGCATCCAAAGGCACGATCACCGGCGCCGAGATGGAGACCCTCGACGACAATGCGTTCGACGATGCAGCGCAGAACAACACCATCTTCGCCCGGATCTCGCCTGAGCAGAAGGCGCGGCTGGTCGTCTCGCTGCGTCGCACCGGCCGTTCGGTCGGCTTCCTCGGCGACGGTGTCAAACGATGCGCTGGCGCTACACGGTGCCGACGTCGGGATCTCGGTCGACACCGCCACCGACGTCGCCAAGGACGCCGCCGACGTGGTGTTGCTGGAAAAGGATCTCGGTCTGCTCGCCTCCGGTGTCGCCGAGGGCCGGCGCATTTTCGCCAACACCATCAAGTACGTGCTGATGGGCACATCAAGCAATTTTGGCAACATGTTCAGCGCGGCCGCGGCGTCGGCCGTGCTGTCGTTCCTGCCGATGCTGCCCAGCCAGATCCTGCTCAACAACCTGCTCTACGACAGCTCCCAGCTGTCGATCCCCACCGACAACGTCGACGCCGAGCAGTTGCACGCGCCCTCGCACTGGAACATCGCATTCATCCGCCGGTTCATGCTGACATTCGGTCCGATCAGCTCGCTGTTCGACTTCATGACCTTCGGGCTGATGCTGGGTGTGCTGCACGCCGGGCCGGTCGAGTTCCGCACCGGATGGTTCGTGGAATCCCTTGCCACCCAAACCCTGATCATTTTCGCGATCCGGACCCGGCGCGTGCCCTTCATCCGCAGCCGGCCCGGCCTGGTCATCACAGTGGCCACCTTCGCCGTCGTCGCCGTCGGCATCGCGATCACCGTCTCCCCGATCGCGCACAGCCTTGGTTTCACCACCCTGCCGTGGCAGTTCTTCACCGCACTGGTGTTGCTCACCGTCGCATATCTGATCCTCGTCGAGATAACGAAGAAGGTGTTCTACGCCGACCCGATCCACCTGCCCGGCACACCTCAACGCACCCGCGGTCGCGAACACCGCATCCACCGCCGCGCCGCGCGTTTCAGCCACAGCGGCTGAAAGCCCCAGCACTATGAGGCCGGGCAACAAAGTCAGGCGTATCAGCAGGACACCGGGGCGCCGGCGCGCAGCCTGCCTGCCTGAGCATCCGGACGCGGGAACTGTCTCTAGCAACGGTGGATCTGATCTTGGTCCGACACGCTGAGCTGTGCTTGGCGTGAAGGGCTGACGATGGCAGAAACACTCGGCCCGTCGCGATGGAATTGGATCAACGCAGCTGGCCGAGCGGCTGCTGGCGCAGGCCAAAAGAATCAAAGAGTCGAACTGGCCGGCCCGAACGGGTTTCTCAACCAGTTGATCAAGAACGTGTTGGAGACCGGTGCATGCGGAGATGACCGAGCACGCTATGACGGGCACGACCCGGCTGGGCGTGGCAGGGCAACTCGCGTAACGGCACTCGAGCTAAGACGGTGCTGCCCGAGATCGGCCCGGTCAAGATCGCAGCGCCCCCTGACACGAATAGTTCGTTCGAGCCGCAGATCGTCAAGAGGTCAGCGTCGGTTGACGGAGATCGATGAGATCGTATTGCCTTTGACGGCAAAGGGTTTGACGATCGGCGAGGTCGCCGCGCACGTCGCCGAAGTCTACGGCGGAGATGGTGTCCAAGGACGCCATGTCCCGGATCACCGACAAGGTGAAGGGTGAAATGACCGAGTGGTGCAACCGGCCGTTAGACTGATGCCATCGTGGTCTGTGACGGGCTGAAGGGATCGCCGGAGGAGGTCAACAAGGTGTGGGACCACGCGGTCGTCCAGACGTTGTGATTCATCTGTATCGCAACACGATTCGCTACGGATCACGGAAGTACTGGCATCAGATCGCCAAGGACATCCGGCCGGTCTACCCCGCCCCGACCGAGGCGGCCAAGGACCGCTTCGTCGAATTCGCCGCCAGATGAGTACTCAGTACCCGGCGGTCGTGCGGCTGTGGGAGAACGCCAGGAGCGATTTCGTGGCGTTCCTGGACTACGACGTCAAGATCGGATCCACCGTTAATCGGACAGCCCCCAGTAGATGCCGAAATGCTGGTCATCGTCGCCGGTGTTGATCTTGGCGAGGATGTGGTAGGCGGCGGTGTGTCGGTCGGTTCCGGCGTGGGCAGCCTGGGTGTCGAGTTCCCAGTGGGCTTGCTGTGGGGTGTAGCCGCGCCCGATGAGAACGCCGAGGGCTTGGTTGATCGCTGATGCCGCGCGCAGCTGTCCCTCGGGCAGCGGCCCGGTGGCGAGGGAGAGGTGCTGATCGAGGATGAACTCGCTCAGTGAGCGTGCAGTGAGCCACGCCAGGTCCGCGGCGAGGTCGACGAACGCTCCCGGTGATCCCGCGTACAGAATGATGGCCACCGCCGGCGAGTTCTGAGGACCATTGGGGCCCAGCAGACTCAGGTGCAGCGAGGTGCGGATGTCGCTGGCTAGGGCCCCCTCGGCCAGAGCGGTGACGGTGAACGGGGAATCGCTGTGGGACACAACCACGCTCAGACCGAGGTAGCTTGTTACGGCGGCCGCGGCGTCGAGGGTCAACCGGTGCAGGCTGTGCGCGATGTCGGTGCCGGGTTCATCCAGCGCTTCGGTCAGGATGGCCAACGCGGCGGCCATCGCTGCGGTGATCCTCACGAGGTGAATGCTCCGCTGGGCGCTCCCGAGCGCCGATCGAGCCTGCCAAAGCCGAACAGGGCGAGTTGCCGTGCACGGTGGAGGATCCAGGATGCAGGTCAGGACCGTCCCCTGGGACTGTGCCTCCATCCTCAACCCTACGCGGGACCCGCCTTGCACCGACACCCCGGCATGGCGATCGGGACTCAGGTCGGCTTGTGGCGGGCGCGGGCGCGGCGGACGGCTTCATCGACGATCCGTTGCGCCACGTCAGCCAATTTGCGGTGTTCGGCTTGGCTGATCGCCCGCAGCTGGGCGAATGCGTCCTCGGCGCTGCGCCCGCTGCGTCCGCGCAGCAGCCCGATCGCTTGATCGATCACCGGTCGCGTCGACAGGGCGGTCTGCAACTGGACCGTCAGCGCCATCGCCTGGGCGAGGACGTGAGCGTTGTGCACGGCGACCGCTGCGGGTTTGGCGAACAGTTCCCCGAGTTCGACCGCGTGCTCATCGAAGACGTCCTTGTCGTGGGAGTACACGTTGATCGCCCCGACCACCTGATCGGGCAGCAGCAGCGGCAGTGACAGTGCACTGTGCACGCCCAACCTGCCCACGCGGGGGCCGAACCGCGGCCACATCTTCTCGCCGCCCAGCGACCCCGACCGCACCGTGCGGCGCTCCAGCGCTGCAGTGATACAGGGGCCCTCCTGCAGTGTGACGTACTGGATCTCGTCGATTTCGGCGACAAACGGTGCACTCGCCGCCAGCGCTTCAACCATGTTGTCGATCCGGTCGACCCGCAATAAGGTCACCCCGGCCCCCTCGGCGCCCGGGATCGCGTGCACTGCGAATGTCGCCACCTCGGTCAACAACTCCGACAAGCCCAGACTGCCCGCCACCAAGCCCGCCAAATCGCCGATGGCGGCCTGCAAATCGGAGATGTCCGCGCGCGCCTGTTCGGCGCCCAGTGGCCCTGCCGGGGTGCGGTCGGCGCCGGTGGTGAACTCGGTCATCCGTTGCCACCTGCGCTCACGTAGTCTTGCTCGGCCTCGGCATCCCTAGCCAGAGCCCGGCGACATACCCTTGCAGCCCAACAGCCACGAGGTGCTTTGTCACGCCAAGAGTACCGCCGCTGAAGGTTTGGGGCCCGTGCCGGTTACTGCGGTTGCGTGTCCGCGATGTCGCACCCGCGCACATCCACCGCCAGCTACGGAGGGCACGCGGTCGAATCGGGTTCGCCCCGAATCCGATTCGACAGGCGGTAACGGGGTGTAACGTCGGGGGTGCTGAGAATCTCAGCTGGTTCGGGATGAGTTCCGCTGTCCGCTGCAGAACTCTGGGAGCGTCGGGCTCCAAGGCCCTTACATGCCTTTGATCGTCTGCACATCGGGATCACCATGACTGTTCCGCAGAGTTTTATGGCTCGATCCGCCCCGTTATCACGCCCCAGATGTCTGGCCGTTGCCGCACGTCGAGCGGCCTAGGCTGAGTGTTCGCGTAGGCATCGGGGCAGGATCACATCCGGATTGGCAATCGCTCACCTGCGCGTCTGCCCCCAGCCGAGCTGTGGCATTGTGAGCGGGGGTCGATTGCCCAGAAGGTGCATCGCGTGACTTACTGTATCGGCGTAATGCTCGACAAGGGCATGATTTTCGCCTCGGACTCCCGGACGAATGCCGGTGTGGATAACTTCGCCAAGTTCTGCAAGATGACGGTATTCGAGCGTCGCGACAACCGCGTCGTGGTTCTGCTGAGTTCGGGAAACCTGGCCGGAACTCAGGCCGTCATCAGCGTATTGACGCAGCGTTGTGCTGACGGCGACGCGGCCACCAATCTCATGGGTGCCCGGACGATGTTCGACGTCGTGAGGCTGGTCTCCGACGCGATGCGCGACATCGAGAATCGCGATGCTGGATACCTGGAAGAGAACAACATCCGCTTCAACGCGTCGTTCATCGTCGGTGGGCAGATCGGCGGCGAGCCTATACGGCTGTTCCGGATCTATGCCGAGGGCAATTTCATCGAAGCCGGGATCGATACACCCTTCTTGCAGACCGGTGAGACCAAGTACGGAAAGCCGATCCTCGACCGCGTAATTACGCAACATACGGCCCTTGCAGACGCCACAAAGTGTGTACTGGTGTCTTTCGATTCGACTATGCGCAGCAATTTGTCGGTGGGCATGCCGATCGACTTGATTTGCTACGAACGGGACAGCCTCAAAGTGCAGTGGCGGCGGCGATTCGATGAGGGGGACCCCTATTTCACCACGCTCAGCGACAAATGGGGCGAAGGTGTGCGGCAGGTGTTTCGCCACTTGCCCGAGTTGCGCTGGTGACGGGTTGTCACGATGGACACCTTCATTATCACCTGTGAACACGGCGGTAACCGGATACCCGCGCCCTATCGGCGGCTGTTTCGGGAACAAAGCGCGCTGCTGGATTCCCACCGTGGCTACGATCCCGGTTCGCTGGTGATGGCGAAGGCACTCGCCAGTGCATACCGGGCGCCGCTGGTAGCTTCGACTGTCAGCCGTCTGCTTATCGATCTCAATCGCTCGATCGGCAACCCACAACTTTTTTCGGCGGTGACACGCGCCGCGCCGGCCGAGACCCGGGCGCAAATCGTCGAACAGCATTACCAGCCCTATCGCGTGCAGGTCGAGCGTCTCGTTGGGCAAGCGGTGTCGCGCGGCCATCGCGTGATCCACATTTCGTCGCACAGCTTTACCGCGGAGCTGGATGGCAAGGTGCGCTGCGCCGACGTGGGTTTGCTCTACCACCCAGATCGGCGCGGGGAGGCCGAGGTGTGCGCCCGGTGGAAGGAAACGCTGGCGGCATTCGCGCCGGAACTTCGCGTACGCCGCAATTACCCCTATGCCGGCAAAGGAGACGGGTTGACCTCGCACTTGCGCTTGCGCTTCGCGCCGATCGACTACGTCGGAATCGAACTGGAGGTCAACCAGAGCATCGTTTCCGCCGCGGGCCGGCGCTGGACGGCGTTGCGGCGTGTGCTGATCGATTCGTTACGCAAGGCATATGCGCCCTGAGCGCGCAACCCCACCTGCCGGATACCGGAGACAAATAATGCGCATTCGTGTCGGCTTCGAAATGGTTTACGACTGCCCGCAGCCAACGCCGATGATATTCAACCTCAGCGTCCACTTCACCCGCGTGTCGGATCTCATCGGCCGTGACGCCCTGGTGTTCGACCCGCCGGTCCCGGTGGCGGCTTATCGTGACGGCTTCGGCAACTGGTGCACCCGCATTGTTGCGCCTAAGGGCCGCACGTGCGTCTCGGCTGATGTACTTGTCAACGACACCGGAGTCCCCGACGTCATCGTTCCTGAGGCGCAACAGATTCCCGTGCCGGACCTGCCCGAGGAGACGCTTGTCTTCTTGCTCGGGAGCCGCTACTGCGAAACCGATCGGCTATCCGAGGCGGCGTGGAATCTCTTTGGGCAGGCACCAACGGGATGGGGCCGCGTTCAGGCAATCTGCGACTACGTTCACCGACATCTCACGTTCGGCTACGAACACGCGCGCATGACCCGCACAGCGTTGGAAGCTTTTTATGACCGGACCGGCGTCTGCCGTGATTTCACGCATCTTGCCGTTGCCTTCTGTCGCTGCATGAACATCCCTGCGCGCTACTGCACCGGGTACCTCGGCGACATCGGTGTGCCGCCGGTGGACGCTCCGATGGATTTCTCTGCCTGGTTCGAGGTGTTCCTCGGCGGACAATGGCATACCTTCGACGCGCGCCACAACACGCCGCGCATCGGCAGGGTGTTGATCGCGCGTGGCCGCGACGCCGCCGACGTCGCGCTAAGCAACACCTTCGGTCTCGCCACTTTGACGAGCTTCAGAGTATGGACCGATGAGGTGCCCACCGGTTGAGTCAAGCCGCGCCGCGCGGGCGACATTGCCCCCCACCGGCGAGGGCGGCGCTCGGCTCGCGGACGATGCGAATGTCGTTGATGCGTCGCGTGCTTGGCATGCGTCGGGCGCGATGTTGGGGCGCGCGGCCTGCTGTCGTCCTTGACAACATTCGTCGAATCCGAGGTGTCCGCGAGTTCGAAGTGCAGCTTGCCAGTTGCACGGACGACGCAGCGAGTGCCGGCCTGCGGGTAAAGCTCGACGCCACCCAGACGGCCGTACGTTCGGACAAGCCCGGGCGGGGTGGCAGCAGAATTTGAAGCTGTCCACAACGTGGAGCGGGGCACGCCAGATGGGTTCGGTGCCCCCGCGCATCGTCGCAGCTGTGGACTGTCGGATGGCCCGGACAATGGATACGCTCGGTCACTGATTCCGTTGAGGGATGAGGACCGACGCCTCCGCGCACTGGATGTTTCCTCACGCGGGCTGTTGGTGGACAGCCGGTCGCCTTCTCATTGCCGCATTTTCCCTGCCGCCCTTCTGCTTCGCTGATCGAGCCGTCAGAGCGGGAGCCAGGTCAACATCGCTTCAACAGAGCCTGAGTTTCAACATTGTCTGTCAACAACAAATGTCAACAGTGTTGACAGTCTTGCAAATGGGGCGTGTACTGGAGTTCTAGCCCCAGGATCAGAGGCGTCGACATGATTGTCATCGTTGGATTAATTGTTCTGCTTGTCGCCGTGATCGTCGGGTT
>Ga0207648_10007214_pt1 | contig 10958 bp, 7 predicted proteins | sample KBSMisM32_FD_184310 | JGI IMG/M metagenome (GOLD analysis project Ga0207648, IMG submission 184310) | Miscanthus rhizosphere microbial communities from Kellogg Biological Station, Michigan, USA - KBS Miscanthus M3-2 (SPAdes) (version 2) | ecosystem: Host-associated > Plants > Roots > Rhizosphere... | reverse complement strand
ACTTGTGGAGCAGCTCTTATGTCCTGTATGCAGGTGGCTGGAGCCTGGTGCTATTTGCATTGTTCTATTGGATAATTGATATTGCAGGATATAAAAGATGGAGCTTACCCTTTGTATGGATTGGAACTAATTCCATCCTTATCTATATGGCAGCACATGGTGTTATCAATTTTGAATACATTTCCAATTTCCTGTTTGGTGGTTTAATAAACCTTACTAATGCTGCCTGGCATCCGGCATTGCTGTGGACAGGTGTTTTAATTATTCAGTTGGCTGCATTATACTTTCTGTACAAAAAGAAATGGTTTTTAAAATTATGAGTAACCAGGTTAGTGAGGTAGTTTCTCTCTGAAATAGCCATACACCCAGGTTCCTGCAATTGCACTTAATAAAGTAACCGCTATTACAGTAGCGCCCGATCCAATTTGTGCAAATAAAGGACCCGGGCATGCGCCTGTTATTGCCCAACCCAAACCAAACAGCAATCCTCCAAAAATCTGTCCCTTACTAAAAGGTTTGCGATGGAATTCTATTTTTTCTCCATAAACAGTTTTGATATTGAATTTTTTGATCAGCCACACTGAAATACCCGCAACTATAATTGCGCTACCAATCACGCCATACATGTGGAATGATTGCAGGTGAAACATTTCCTGTATCCTGAACCAACTGATCACTTCCGACTTTATCAATATCACACCAAAAGCCATTCCTGCAATGCTGTACCGGAGATACTGGTACCATTTATCTGTAAGCTTGCTTTCATTGATACCGGCCTCATCCAATGTGCTTACTTCGAAATCTGTATTTATTGTTTGCATTTTCATTTAGTATTAAAGAGCCAGGATATATGGTAAGATCAGGTTGGCCATTATAAACCCACCTATCATAAAACAACAGGTAGCTACCAGCGAAGGCCATTGAAGTGTGGCAATACCCATAATGGAATGTCCGCTTGTACAACCGCCGGCATACCGGGTACCAAATCCGATCAGGAATCCGCCACCAACCATCATGATCAATCCTTTTATTGTTAACAGGTTTGACCAACTAAATAATTGTTTAGGTACGGTGCCTGTAAAATCTGTGATGCCATATGCAGCCAGATCTGTTGCCAGTTTACTGTTGACCTGAACGGGATTAGGGTCAGCCAGTAATCCCATGGAAATAACCCCACCTAATATGATACCTCCCGCGAAAAATAAATTCCATTGTTCTTTTTTCCAATCGTATTTGAAATAGGAAATATTGGCTGGCAAACAGGCGGCACAGAGATGCCGCATGGAAGAGCTTACACCAAAAGTTTTATTTCCAATGATGAGGAGAACCGGCACAACCAAACCAATCAGGGGTCCCGCCACATACCAGGGCCAGGGCTGCCGAAGCCATTCAATAAACGCCATGAACGGAATTTTGAACTACAAATATACCAGCCGTTTAGAGGACGGGGCCGCGCCAATTTTCGGGCATTTTTTCAGTCATTTTGGCTACTCCCTGACCACCATTGCAGCGTGGTCTTATTGTCGATTCTTCGAGGTTGCTAATTGGCGCTAACAATCCGCTTTATCAAAGCGCTCGGAACGCTTTGATAAAGCGAGGTGTCAGCAACTAATCAGCAACCTCGAAGCATCGACACAGCAATGAATATCAAACAATTAGGAGAAATATTGAAGGAGGTTCAGCCCTGATTTAAGGTGTTTGGAGGAATTCATGGGGTTTCCGGGGTTTTTAACCCCAAAAAAGGCCGGTTATATTATTAATATATGTCTACAGGACCCTCCCCCATTTGTAGATGTAAGGTCCCTCCTTTTTTGATGGCCGACCATGGCACAAAGGGGCGGTGAACAGCCTGGCCGTTCAAATTGATCGATTGGATATAATTATTATTTCCACCATTATTAACGGCAATAATTGTGAACTCCTTTCCGGGATAATATTTTTGATTTAACTGAATTCGCACCTTGCTGAATAAAGGACTTCCCAATCCCAATTCCGCATCCGGTTCCGTAAATCCTTTTACATCAAACAATCCAATACCAGCCATCACAAACCAGGCACCTAATTGACCCTGGTCTTCATCCTGTCCATAACCATAACCATGTATCCCTTCGGTTCCATAAAATTTATCACAAATGGAACGAACCCATTTTTGCGTGAGTGATGGTCTTCCTGAATGATTGAACAACCATGATACATGCAAATTGGGTTGGTTGCCATGATTATAAATACCGGCAATACCTGCAAATGCATCGATATTGGCCCCACCTCCAAAAAAAGCTTTCTCTGCCAGTTCAAATGTGCTATCGAGTCTTCTATTAAATGTGGCCTGTCCCATTTTCTTCACGAGTAATTCAGGTTGATGTGGTACAAAATAGGTATACTGGTACGCATTGCCTTCCTGGAATCCACGCCAGGGTTTCATTGGATCGAAATTGCCAATGAATTGGCCGTTGTCCAATTTCGGATGGATCAGTTGCAAAGAAGAATCCCATAGATTTTCCCAGGCATAGGATAGCTTATTAAACTGATTGTAATCATCCGTCTTGCTCAACTGCTTTGCCCAATTAGCCATTGCATAGGCACTGAATGCATACTCCAACGTATGTGAAGCCGAGAATTGCCATAACTCTCCCCCACCCTTTCCTTTATCCAAATGATTTACATATCCGTATTGAAGAAAACGATCTACATCCAGTTTACCTGCACCAAAAGGACGGTCTTTCCAATCCAGTTCATTTTTCCTGCCGGCAGCATATCCTTCATTGATATCAAAATCACGAATGCCTGCATTGTAAGCACTGGCAATGCAAAGTCCAACCATATTGGTGCCAACACCTGAAACATATTTGCTGCTGGCTATACCATCGCCCAGCCATCCTGCATCTTTATATACAAGGAGCTGACTCTTTACAAAATCAGAATAATATTCAGGATACGCCAGTGTCCAGAGCTGGGTGAGATTCCAGTAAGCGCCCCAAACCGCATCTGTATTATAATGATTGTATTGAGGTGAGCCGTTTTTTGATAGGGGGATTCTTCCAACTGTTCCATCATTTTTTGGATAATAGCCATTAATATCACTCGCCAGTCCACGACCCAAAAGCGCATGATACAACCCGGTATAAAACTTGACCAGGTTTTCCCTTGTACCTCCTTCTACATCTATCCTGCCCAGGTATTGATTCCATGTTTTTTTAGATTGCTGTCTTACTGCATCAAAACCGAGATTAGCAGCTTCCGATTTTAAATTGATCCGGGCATTTTCAATGGAAGTAAGTGAAAGACCCACCTTAATTGTAATAGCTTCTCCAGCATTTGTAGAAAAATTAAGATAGAGTCCAGCCCCTTTACCCTTCTGATCTTTTTGTCCCGCATGAACTTCAGTACCACTGAAGGTTCCAAAACCAGTTGGCTTCTTGCTTAACATTGCCGAAAAATACATGGTTACCTCGGCCCCGGGTTGATACTTCTGAACATAAACCGGCAATGTAGTTACCCATCCTTCTACCCTGCCATCTGGCATTAATGATACCTGTGCATCTTTTACTGGTCCGCTTTCTCCCAGTTTATTCCCTATATCAAAAAGGATATGCGATTCTTTAGATGCAGGAAATGTATATCGATGAAAAGCCACACGTTTAGTGGCAGTCAATTCTGCTTTAATATTATAATCCTTCAGTAACACCGAGTAGTAACCTGCAGTACTGATCTCATCCTTATGGTCAAATCCTGACCGGTAACCGCCATCAGGATCTTCCAATTTGCCAGGTACAGTTTGCAACGGACCTGTAGTTACAGCAATTAATACACCACCCAATTGAAATTCATGAAAATTGGCAAATCCTTCTATAGAAGTATGGCGAAAATCATAACCGGTAGCTTCCCATCCACTGGCATTGCCATAAGTTCCATTAGTAGACGGAGCAGGCTTGGCCATTCCAAAAGGCATGGCACCAGGAGTATAATGAAACCATCTGCAATGTGCCGTGCCGATATTTGGATCAATATATTGTGTATAATCCTTTGTTTGCGCAATTCCTGAATTATAACTGCTATAAACTGCGAAGAATGAAAAACTGATTAATATGGCCTTTACCGTTTGCGCTAAATTCATGGATTAATTTTCGTTTATTAATTATCAGGAAGAACAGGTGATGATTTCTGATTTTGTAGCCAGCTGCCAACAGCACCTGCCAGGGGAGCTTCCTCTCCCAAGATCGCCCGTTCTATTTTTATAGTTGGATGTTTTGCATTGATGATTGAAGTCAGTGTTGGTCCGAACCAGTCAAAAGCCCTGGAAATATTGCCACCGATCACAATTGTCGCCGGTGATTCATTTGCGATGAAATCAAATAAAAAACCAGACAGGTTTGAATTAAACTCTGCAAATAGCTCGTCTGCTTTCCTTTTTGGGCTGTCAGATTCCAAAATCTCCCTGACCCCGTTGACCGATTCACCTGTGAGCTCTTTCCAGCGCTTCACGAACCAGCGGGTACATATATAATCTTCTGCAATTCCCTCCTTAAAGGGCCAACGCCACATATCACCATCCTTACTGGTTCCCATTCTATACACAGCAGACCCTAACCCGGTTCCCAATGTTATTCCAATAACTGTTTCTTTAGCATATTTACCGGCTGCACCGCTAAATACTTCTCCCTGCAAAAAACAGGCAGCGTCATTTTCCAGGAATATGGACTGGACTGGAAAATTCAATGAAGCCCCAAGCAGATCCTTTATATTCAGTTTATACAGGTTTTCATATTTTGCCTGTCCGGTTATCAGGGAAATGCCAGATTCATAATCAAAGGGGCCTGGTATTGCCAGGCAAATACTTTCTACCTCTTTATCCCGCCTGGCTTCACTAATGCAATCAGCCCATGACCTAATGATCTCATCGGCTGAACCTGCCGCATTAACATTTTTTCGTTTTACAGAAGAAGGAACAATTGATTTACCCTCCGGGTCTATTAATGCCGCAGTAATATGGGTGCCACCGATATCCGCTCCTATTGCTAATTTTGAATTGCTCATGATTATGGCAATTTAGCAACAACATTGTCAGCAGCCAGATTCTTATCGGTATTTTTTCTGTTTTGTCCTTTCCATTCCGCTTCAATTTGTTCAAGCGATTTGCCCTTGGTCTCCGGCAATAATTTATAAACTGTAAAAAATGCAATCACACAGAATGCTGCAAACAGCCAGAAAGTAACCGGCGTACCAACGCTTTTTAAAAGAACAGGTGTTAATTGGCCTACAATTGTATCTGCTATCCACATCACCATTATGCTGATCGCCATTGCACGGCCCCTGATCTTATTCGGGAATATTTCAGCTGCAACTACAAATTTTAAGGGCCCAATCGAAAACGCAAAACATGCCAAAAAGGCCAGCACAAATATCAATAACCAAATGCTGGTTGTTGCTCCGGCGGCAAAACAGATACCGGTGCACAATAAACTGATAGCTGCACCCGCAGTGCCTGCCAGGTATAATGGACGTCGGCCAGCACTATCAACCTTCCAAATAGCAATAAGGGTAAATAACATATTGGCTGCTCCAAATATCACCTGGCTTATTAATGAACTACTCAGGGAGGATCCTGCATTACTTAATATACTGGGGCCATAATAAATGATGGCATTGATCCCACTGAATTGAGAAAATAACGGAAGTAAAATTCCAATCAGCAAAGCTTTGCGCCACCGTGGAGAGAATAATTCTTTATACGATACCTTTTCATCCTCATTTTTTAATATGGCAGTAGCTTCCTTCTCTGATTCAGCGCCCATTCCGATAGCGGTCATTATGTTTTTCCCTTCTTCTATCCTGCCCTGCTGAAATAACCAGCGTGGACTTTCAGGGACCATGAACATACCCAATAAGAAAAATACAGCCGGAACTGCTCCCAATCCAATCATGGCTCTCCATACTTCAGTGGTAGTGGCAATTGTAAACCAGCCTTCACCCGCAACTGTATGATCCAGGGAATAATTCAACAATCCTGCATTTGTCAAATAAGCTACAAGGATTCCGAATGTCAGGGCAAACTGGTAGTAGGTGATCAACCTGCCCCTGTTTTTGGCGGGTGCAATTTCACCAATATATAAAGGCACCACATTTGATGCAAGGCCAATACCAATACCACCAATAAAACGGGAGGCTGTTATCAAAAACAGGGTTGGCATAGTAGCACATCCCAAAGCCGACAAAAGAAATAATACTGCAGCGATCAACAGTGGCTTCTTCCTGCCGATGCGATCTGTTAACTCACCCGAAATGGCAACACCTACAATACAACCTACCAATGCCGATGACACAAACCAGCCTTCCTGGAATGCCGAGAGATTGAACTGCTTCTGCAGCAAGGGCAATACCCCTGATACAACTGCCATATCAAACCCGAACAAAAACCCACCAAGGGAAGCAACGAGTGTGATAGTGAGGATGGATATTCTTTTAGTCTGCGGTTGCATGAATCGTTAATTGTTGATCAATTAGTAGATCTTATTTTTCGGTGTTGGGCGACATAGAAGGTGGTGCATCTCCGGCCTTACTCCCCCAATTCATGTTTGGCCTGGCGCCCATTTGTAAAACCAATGAACCCCCATCCACCAGGTCTGCATGATAAAACCAGGGTTTTGTCAATGGTTTACCATCCAACTGAGCAGATTGTATATATTGATTTACATCGGATACACCTTTCGCAATTATAGTAAAGGTTTTCCCTTTATAATATTTTGGATCGAGTTGAATGGTGATCTTCTCAAACAGGGGACTTCCGATTTCATAGAAAGGCTTTACATCCGTTCCACCATTTGTTTCAAATAAACCCATTGCCGCCATTACAAACCATGCGCCCATCTGCCCTTCGTCCTCATCACCCAACCATCCATGATAGGGAGTTGATCCGTAATACCGGTTCATGATCTCTCTTGTCCATTTCTGGGTGAGCCAGGGTTTTCCTGAATAGTTAAACAGCCATGCTGCCTGCATATTGGGTTGGTTTCCGTGGTTGATAGGTACCAGATCATACAGATCGCCATCTGCATTGAAATTATATTTCACTGATTTTTGAAATCCTTCATCCAGTCTTTTATTGAACTCATCCCTTCCCATGAGGTTCAGGATTCCCTGCACATCATGCGGATTAAAGAAACTATACTGCCAGGCATTACCTTCCAGGTAACCTGGTCCACTGAAACTGGTACAGCAATAAGGATTCCACTCTTTATCACTCACCCAGGTCCCATCCCTGTGCTTCATTCGAATGTATTTGGTAGAAGGATCAAAGACATTCTTATAATTACCTGCCCGCTTGATGAATTGCTGGTACACATCTTCATTACCCAATGCTTTTGCCAATTGCGCCACACACCAGTCGTCATAAGCATATTCCAGCGTATTGGATACCTGACCTTCTTCTGTCGGCACATAGCCCAACTCCATATATGATTTGAAGAATTTATTTCCGGCATAGCCATTTTCCGGAGTTACAACACCTGGAGTGGTTTGCTGGTGGATCATTGCTTTTAAAGCGGTCTGCACATCAAAGTCATGAATACCTTTTTGATACGCACCAACGATCAACGGAATTTCATGAGATGCCTCCATGATCCCGGAATATTCAATACCTGCAGGTCCTTTTGCCAGCCAACCTCCTGTTTTATATATTTCCAGTTCAGATCTTGCCCAGTTACTGGCCAGGTCAGGATTAACCAGTTCCCATAGCTGATTCAGGTTCCAGAATGTATTCCATAGAGCATCACTACCATAGATCGGACTTTTTGGATCAACCTGCTGGATCTTCTCGTTCACATCCACATATTTTCCATCTACATCACTCCAGGTTGTGCGTGCACAATAAGAGCGATAAAAATTAGAATAGAATTTTTTCTTATTGATCTCGGTACCACCTTCCACTTTGATCTTGCTCAGTAAATTATTCCAGACCGTTCTTGCATTCTGTCGAACTGCATCGAAGTTCCATCCGAATGAAGAAAGTTCGGTATTCATATTCAATCTCGCTCCATCAATACTTACCAGGGAAATAGCTGTCTGCATTAAGATCACTTCACCCTTTTTAGTATCAAAATCGGCAAAAGCCCCTATCCTTGGGCCCTTACCAATCATTTCTTTAATATTCTTTTCTACCGCATAATTTCCTTTCCATCCCCCAAAAGATTTCATGGGTTTATTAAAGCGAACTACAAAGTGAACCGTGTATTCATTCCAGCTCCATTTTTGATGAGAGTAGCCTTCAATCTCCGTGTCTGAAACTTTGGTAAACTTCGCATCTAATATTTCTGCTGTATTCTCAAATGGTATGTCCAGGTCCAGGAGAACATGTGCGCTTTCTTCTTCAGGGAACGTAAAGCGAAAAAATCCTGTGCGGGTGGTAGCAGTGAGTTCTGTATGGATATTTCCATTCATCAGGGTCACTGCATAATAACCGGGACTGGCCTTCTCTGTAGTTTTGTCGATCCGGGAACGATATCCTGTGGTCCAGCCGGTGGTTGGTCCATCTGCCGGTCCGCGACGAACATTCAAAACTCCCACGGTTGGCATAACCGATAAACCGGCCATGGTCCATGAGTGAATATGACTGAATCCGCCTACATTATTCAAACTATACTCGTATCCTGATTTCCAAACACCACCCTGGTTATCTGGCGCCAGCTGAACCATTCCAAACGGCATGGTAGCGCCTGGATTTAACATCCACCTGGACTCTGATGTTCCCAACAGCGGATCAGCATAATCAACAGGTTGTTTGAATTGCGCAGATACTGTTATTAAACAACAACTGTAAAAAAGTGAAGCAATAATTTTTTTCATAGTTACTTTAAATGATCAATTGAATCCTTGATAAATGCTTTTACCAGTTTGGCCTTTTCATTGCCCTCGTTGATAATGGTGTAGTTTTTAACGGCAGCAGGAACAACAAAGGTCTCTGCATAATGGAATCGCTGTATATCATTTCCAATTTTCACTTTTACTGAACTTCCTTCCACCAGCATCAATACATTACAACTATCATCAGTATTCAGCGTTACTTCCTTGTTGAATTCTACCCGGTGCACATCATAAAAATGTTCAGCATGTGTTGGCAGATGCCAAATTTCCACTCCAGGCTGTTGAGAGAACAATTTCGGCTTTGAAATTAACTCATCCTTTACCTTTTTTCCCTGGCGTTCAAACTTAAGATTATTATATGCATGGTCAATATTGATAGCGCGTGGTTCGCCATTCAGATCAAGCCTTAACCAATCATACATTTTAAAGGTGAAGATATAGGGAGTTGAACTGATCTCCAGCACCAGGTTATTGGCACCGGCACTATGAATAGTGCCATTGGGGATCAGGAACAGATCATGCTTGTGCGCCGGCTGCGCTTGAACATATTTTTCTATTTTGACCTCTTCCCCATTGGCTTTGCTGTTTTCCAATTGCTTTTTGAAATCTGCAGGCTCAACTCCTTCCTGGAAACCAAGGTATACTTTGGCACCAGGCTTACAATCGAGAATATAATAGGTTTCATCCTGGGTGATATGCTCACCAAATTGTTCTCTTATATATTTCAGAGAAGGGTGACACTGAATAGAAAGATTGCCACCATCCCAGGTATCTAAAAAGTCAAACCTTATTGGGAATTCTTTTCCAAAAAAACCGGCATGCTTACCCAAAATCTTTTTACTGGCGGCCGACATCAGCAGGTCAAAGGGCACCTCCAATAAATAACCATCACTCTCGAACACCAGGCCATTTTCAGGAACAATCAATTCAAATGACCATGCATAATTTACTTCGTCTTTATTCAATCCCTCAAAACGCTCCTGCATCCAATGACCTCCCCATGCCCCTGGTTCAAACCAGGGACGAACACGAAGAACCGTTTCTGTCAATTCATCCAGTCCTTTGACAAGATCCCTTGTAAACATCCAGTTGATAACACCTTCCCATTGTACATCTCCCTGTAAACTGATCCGATCAATGATCCGCTCTTTATACTCATTCAGTACCACCCAGTCAATAAAATAACAGTGTTTGTACATATGGGCAGGTTCATCAGCCTGGTCCATACCAAGATTGGTTACCGTCCCGGCCCGCATACGATACTGGATCTCATTTTTGGGAACATCCAGGTAAACAATCGGCGCATTCCATGGAACAAGGGATGCACCCTGACCAAGAATAATATTGCAATTGTATCCTGCTTCCTGTTTTACTCCCCTGATGTTTTCCAATTGAAAATAATCTTCCAGTTGCACAGTCGCTTTTGTTCCCCATACAGAGTCCCTGTCTCCCAGGAATGGAGCTGTCAATTCTTCTATTTCTGCAGAGGGTTTAAAAAATTGATCGGCTTTTACCCAACGAACCTTTAATCCTTCTTTCTCAAAAGCTTCGGTGAGGCAGGCCTGTACATCATCCCATACAACGCCACTGAATCCATCTATGATTACAGAATCGTATTCTGACATCCATTTTACCAGTGATTCATAGCCATTGAAAATTTTTCCTTTCCCAATTGAATGATAAGGATAGATATTGTATCCGCCATTCAAATGTGAATTGTCAGGGACCTGGTACGGCATTATTGCCTGTGTAGTTTTTCGGAAACGGGAGTTTTGTTTCTCACGCACACCTTCTTCTCGATTTCTAATTTCAAACATGTTGGTTTATTAACTTTTACTTTTAATCGTCGTATAAGCAGCACTAATATATTTAGAAGACAAGCCTGAGATTGATCATCCCATACGGCTCTATCTTTACATTATTCTTAAATGTTTCTGTCACCTGTTCATCAGCCTTACACTGCATCACTTCTTTTGGTTTAGCCGATGTCCAATCCAGTTTAACCAACTCTGATCTATCTGAAATGGATTTTATTCTAAGCAGCACAGCTTTATTGTCAGTTGTTCTCTTAATAGTGGAAATCATCAGTCGCTCATTGTTGA
>Ga0207648_10007212_pt1 | contig 10960 bp, 11 predicted proteins | sample KBSMisM32_FD_184310 | JGI IMG/M metagenome (GOLD analysis project Ga0207648, IMG submission 184310) | Miscanthus rhizosphere microbial communities from Kellogg Biological Station, Michigan, USA - KBS Miscanthus M3-2 (SPAdes) (version 2) | ecosystem: Host-associated > Plants > Roots >... | reverse complement strand
GTCCACGGCCTCGAAGTCATCGAGGACCCGGAACGCTCCATTGATCACCTCGTCCTGGATGTTGCCCTTGTGCGGAATGCGAATGTCGTTCGTGACATCGCCGACCACGAGCCCGTTGCAGCAGACAAAGCGGAACTATGTCCCGTGCCGAACTATGTCCCGTCGCTCGGTGCTTGCCTGAGCCTGCGACGCTCGCTCGCCAACAACGCTGGGCATAGCAATCCTCCTTGCCAGGCATTCCGCCTGCAAGGAGTCCATCTTGGAACCAACCCTCGAGGGCGCGATGGCGCTGGCCCGAAGCGCGACCGGGCCTTTGTCGCCGCACCTGCCGGCGTTCGTCGCGTCTTTGATCGATCAGCGTTACGCCGTCGTTTGCGTGCGCGCCAAGGCCTGGCGTGCCACGGCTTTCGACGGCTGGCTTTCCAGCCAAGGCGTCGATCTCGCGGACGTCCGAGACGGGCACGTCGACGAGTTCATCCGCCGCGCGTATCGGCCGCGCAGTGACTGTCAGGCTCCGCCGCGTCGCCACGAGCCATTTGCGGTTCGCCAGCTGCTGGGTTACCTGCGTGGGCAAGGCCTGTGCGCAGCAGCACCTGCAATCGCCGTCCCAGGCGATGCGCTGGTGGCGAGCTTCGAGCAGTTCCTGCTGCGTGAACGAGGCCTGGCCGCTACCACGATCGGCTACTACCGGACGGTCACACGCGACTTTCTCGTCCATCGCTTCGGCAACGACAGCGTCGACCTCGGCGCCATCTGTGCCACCGACATCATCGGCTTCGTTCAGCGCCAAGCCCGGCGGATCCGCCCAAGCGCGCTCAAGCAAGTCGTGGGCGCGCTGCGCGCATTCCTTCACTACGCCGAGTACCGCGGCGAGATCGGCGCATCCCTGATCGGCGCGGTGCCGGCAGTGGCGGTGTGGACCACTACGCCGCCGTTGCCCAAGGCCATCTCGGCCGAGCATGCCCGGCTCGCCATTGCGAGCTGCGACCAGCGGACCGGGGTGGGCCGGCGTGACCGTGCCATCTTGCTGCTGCTGGCGCGACTGGGCTTGCGCGGTGGCGAGGTCATCACACTGCTGCTCGAGGACGTCGATTGGGACGCCGGTCGTCTGTGCGTGCGTGGCAAGAACGGGCACCAGTGCCTGATGCCACTGCCGGTCGACGTCGGCGAGGCCATCGCCGCGTACCTGCAGAACGGCCGGCCCGCGTGTGCCGACCGCCATCTGTTCTTGCGCTCACGGGCACCGCTTCAAGGTTTGATGCAGGGGTCCGACGGCGTCGGGTCACTCGTTCGCAACGCACTGCGACGCGCCGGTGTCGATGCGCCGCACAAGGGGTCACATCAGTTCCGCCATGCCCTGGCCGTTCGAATGTTGCAAGGCGGCGCGTCATTGCCGGAGATCGGCGAGCTGCTGCGCCACCGCAGCCTGCTCTCCACCTCGATCTACGCCAAGGTGGACATCGTCGCTCTGCGCGCATTGGCGCTGCCGTGGCCGGGGAGTGCGCCATGAACACGCTGCGCGAAGCCCTGCCCGACTATCTCCAACTTCGCCGCAGCCTTGGCTTCAAGCTGCAGGACGCGGGCCTGGTGCTTCCGCACTTCGTGAGCTTCGTCGAAGCGCACCGGGACGACCACATCACGACACGCCGAGCGTTGCAGTGGGCGCAGCTGCCGGCAAGTGTGCAGCCGGCCGAGTGGACGCGGCGGCTGGGTTGCGTTCGCGGCTTCGCCCGCTATCGCGTTGCCACAGATAGCCGGACCGAGATCCCTGCGGCAGGGCTGCTGCCGCACAGGTCGACCCGTGCGCGGCCGTACCTGTACAACGACGAAGAGGTCGACGGGTTGCTGGCGGCCGCGTTGCGGCTGCCGACGACATGGCACTCGACGCCACTGCGTCCCTGGGTATTCCACTGCTTGCTCGGCCTACTCGCCGCCACCGGCTTGCGATATTCCGAGGCACTGAACCTGCATGTCGCCGATCTGGATGTCGATCACGCGGTGTTGACGGTCCGCGGCGCCAAGCTTGGCAAGACGCGACTGGTTCCGCTCCACGCATCGACGGTCCAGGTCTTGATGGACTACCTGCGGCGCCGTGAAGCATTGTTCGGTCGCGGCGTCTCGCCGTTCCTCTTCGTCAACTGCCGCGGCAAGAGGCTCGACCAGGCCCAGGTGCACCGAACGTTCTACGAACTGTCGCGCACCATCGGTCTACGCGGCGCGCAGGCCAGTCATGGGCCACGGCTGCACGACTTTCGACATCGCTTCGCGGTACGGGTGCTGACGCAGTGGTACGAGGCGGGCGAGGATGCTGCGCGCCTGTTGCCGGTGTTGTCGACTTACCTCGGCCATGTGTGTGTGCAGGACACGTATTGGTATCTGAGCGCGTGGCCGGAGCTGATGACGCAGGCCATGTCGCGGCTGGAGAAGCGCTGGGGAGCGGCATCATGACGGCCCGGGTCAGCCTTGCCGTGTTGTTGGAGCGCTTCTTCACCCAGCGCCTGATGCATCAACGCCAGGCCAGCGCGCACACGATCGCCTCGTACCGCGACACGTTCAAGATGCTGCTGCAGTTTGTCCAGAAGCGGCTGCACAAGGCACCGTCGACGCTTGCCCTGGAGGACATCGACGCGCAGCTGGTGGCGGCATTCCTCGATGACCTGGAGGCCACGCGCGGCGTCACGACGCGAACGCGCAACCTTCGGCTGACGGCGGTGCACTCGTTCTTCCGGTACGCATCCTATGAAGCGCCGACTCATGCGGCGCATGATTGCACGCGTGCTGGCCATACCGGCGAAGAAGTTCAAGCGCGCCTTGGTGCCCTTCCTCAGTCGAGTGGAGGTCGATGCTCTTCTTGCGGCGCCGGATCAGCGCACGTGGTCCGGCCGCCGGGACCACGCGCTGATGCTGCTGGCGGTACAGACGGGGCTGCGGCTGTCGGAGTTGACGAGCCTTCTCAGTGACGACTTGAACCTGGGTACAGGCTCGCACGTGCGGGTCGTCGGCAAGGGGCGCAAGGAACGGTGCACGCCGCTCAGCAAAGCCACGCGCGCGGTCATGGCGGCGTGGTTGCGTGAGCCGCTTCGAGCGATTGAGCAACCGGTGTTCCCCAGCGCGCGCGGCGGGCCGCTGAGCTCGCACGGCGTGCAATACCTGCTGGCCAAGCATGTTGCGACGGCCGGCATGGAATGCGCATCGCTCAAGCGCAAGCGCGTCTCTCCGCACGTGCTTCGCCACACGACAGCGATGGACCTGCTGCAGGCCGGCGTCGAGCAATCGGTCATCGCGCTGTGGCTCGGGCACGAGTCGATCGAGACGACACAGATCTACCTGGACGCGAACCTGGAGTTGAAGGAGAAGATGCTTGCCAGGACGACACCGCCCGGTGGCAAGCCTGGGCTCTACAGACCCGATGACGCGCTGCTGGCGTTCCTCAAGGGCTTGTAGACGCTGCCGACTATGTTCACTGTTGCTCAGCTGTTTGGTGGTCGTCGTCACCCTAACGGGACATAGTTCGGCACGGGACATAGTTCCGCTTCGTGTGCTGTAACGGGCTCGTGGTCGGTGATATCTGCAACGACATCCGAATCCCTCACCTATGGATAGTCATCAACTACGAAGAGCTGACGACCTTGTGCCCGTCGTGCTCGTTGTTCACCGCCTGTCCTATCGGTCATCGGGCATGCGCAGCTATACATAGTTCCTGACTTCGCATGCACTGGCGTCTCCACTACTTGGAGATCGTCATGACTGTCAGACCTGTCCCTTTCGTTACCGTTGACTCGACCAGCAGTGCCTCACTGCTGGTCGATCATGGGCCTGCCTACCGGGCGTATCTGGTCGATCGCGGCTACGCGGCTTCCTATGTCGAGCACTGCGAGGCTGTGGTTGCTCGCCTCGATCTATGGATGACGCAGGCATGCGGGCGCCTGGGTGACCTCGACGAGACTTCGATCGCAGAGTTCCTGTACCAGCGTGTTCCGCGTCGGCGCGCTGCCGTGGCTGGGCGTCGACCAGACGATCACCACGCTCCGCTGGTCCATCTGCTGGTCGTACTTCGCACCGCCCGTGCGGTGCCGCCGAAGGCGCTCGACGCGACGCCCGTAGGGGAAGAACTGCGCCGGTATGACCACTACCTGTCACACGCGCGCGGGCTGGCACGGTGCACGCGCGAGAACATCTTGCGCATCGTCGGCCGACTCCTGCGCGAGAGGTTTGTTGGCGATGCCATCAAGTTCGATGCGATCGGCCCAGAGCACGTTCGCAGCTTCCTTGCAGATCAAGCCAAGGCCCACACGACGCCCGCCAGCTTGAGCAGGGTCGTATCAAGCCTGCGCGGCTACTTCCGTTGGCGTTCGTCGCAAGGGGACCCCGTCCACGCGCTGGTCGGTGCGCTGTCAGCTCCAGCGAATTGGCAGCAGGCGTCGTTGCCGACTTCGCTCAAGCCAGGGGAGGTTGAACAGCTTCTCGCTTCCTTCGGCCAGGCGGGGGCGTCGATGCGCCGTGCGGACGCCATCGTGCGCTGCGCCCTGGACCTGGGCCTGCGCATCGGCGAAGTCGCTCGCCTGAGCCTGGACGACATTGACTGGGCTGCCGGCACGATCACATTGCGCCGGACCAAGTGCCGACGCGAACACATGATGCCTTTGCCCGTTTCCACTGGTGACGCCATCGTCGCCTACCTGCGCAGCGAGAGGCCCAAGACCTTGCACCGCATGGTCTTCGCCAGCCACAAGACACCCCAAGAGCGTTGTCTTGGAAGGGCTGCGATCGGCCGGATCATTCGCGAGGCCTACGCGCGGGCGGGCCTGCCCTACACACGGCCGCACCTGCTGCGTCACACCATGGCGAGCCGACTGCTGGCCACGGGCTCGTCGATCAAGGAAGTCGCCGATGTCCTGCGGCACCGCTCTCTGAACGCCACGCGCGTCTATGCCAAGCTCGACAGCCGTCACCTGGTCGAGGTGGCACTGCCATGGCCTGGTGCAGGTGCCCCCAGCACCACCGGGAGCCAAGCATGACGGACGACGTGATCATCCTCGTCGAACGCTACCTTGCTGAACGGCAGCGTCTTGGTTTCGAACTCAGGCAATCCGGCTACTGCCTGCGCAGCCTTGCGCGGCACGTCCAGCGCAGCAACCATCTGGGCCCGCTCACGCTCGAAGTCATGACCCAGTGGGCGGCGCAGGGGCGATCCTCGATGCCGGCATCCTTGCACATGGCTCGTCGGATGAGGCACCTGCGGCCCTTTGCACGCTGGCTGCTGCAGTTCGAGCCGAACACCGAAGTACCGGACGAGATGGTCTGCGGGCATCGGCCCGTTCGGGGAACGCCGCACATCTACAGCGAGCAAGAGATCGAGGAACTGCTGGCTGCAGCGCGGCGCCTGGGGCCGACGACCAGCATCCGAGGCGTGCTGTACGAGACACTCTTCGGCCTCCTCGCAAGCACGGGGTTGCGGATTTCCGAGGCGCTGGCCCTGCGCCTGGCCGACGTCGATCTGCAGCAGGGGGTGCTTACCATCCGACGGACGAAGTTCGGCAAATCGCGTGCAGTGCCGTTGCATCCAAGCACGACCCAGGCACTGCGCCGGTATCGCGCATGTCGTGACACGACCAGTGCATCCTCGGAGGAGGACCAACACTTGTTCATCGGTCTGCGAGCCGACATCCTGGGCACGCCATTGGCAGGGCACCAGGCCAGGTTGGTTTTTGCTGGTCTGCGCCGCGAACTGGGCTGGGTCAATCGCGGCACCCACCATGCAGCACGCGTCCATGATCTGCGGCACACGTTCGTCGTCAGGCGCGTGCTGCTGTGGCAGCAACAGGGGGTCGACGTGGATCAGGCGATGCTGTCGCTGTCGACATACCTCGGACACGCGGGCGTCGCCGACACTTACTGGTATCTGCAGGCGGTGCCTGATCTCATGGCGGTTGCCGCGCAGCGGTTTGACGCTTGCATGCCGGCGCGGTGCGATGCGTGAGGCAACCATCAAACCGCCAAGCTTTCCGGCGATCGTCCAGCAGTTCTTCACCGAGTACCTGGTTGCGCAACGGGCGCTCAGTCCGCAGACGGTCGCTTGCTATCGGGACGCCATCAAGCTGTTTCTCGGGTTCGCGGCCGCGCGGCTGCGCAAGTCGCCCGCAGCCATGCTGCTGACGGACATCACGCCGGATTTGATTCTTGGGTTCCTGGACAACCTGGAGGCGGAGCGACAGAACTCGGTTCGAAGCCGCAATCTGAGGCTGACCGCGCTGCGCACGTTCCTGAAGTTCGCCGGCCGGCGTGACGTGACCGCGCTGCACTCGGTCGAACGTGCGCTGGGTGTGCCGATGAAGCGCTTCGACCGGCCGATGCTCGGCTACCTGAGCCGACCCGAGATCGTCGCGGTGCTGGGCCAGCCTGGCGGCGAGTGGACATCACAGCGCGACCACCTGTTGCTCACGCTGCTCTACAACACCGGCGCTCGCGTGTCCGAGATCATCGGCGTGCGGGTCGACGACGTTGTTCTGGACGGTGCGGCCTGCGTGCACCTGCTGGGCAAGGGACGCAAGCAGCGATCGGTGCCGCTGTGGAAGTCCACGGTGGCAGCGACACGGGCCTGGTTGCGCGGCAATCCGCAGCTGCGCGGTGAATCAGCCCTGCTTCCCAATCGATCGGGCCAGGCGATGACGCGTTGCAACGTGACGCAGCGATTGATGCTGGCGGTTGATCGAGCTACAGCCAAGGTCCCCGGCCTGAAGGGCAAGCGCATATCTCCCCACATCTTGAGACACACGACAGCCATGCATCTGCTGCAGAGCGGCGTGCCCTTCAACGTCATCGCGCTGTGGCTCGGTCACGAGAGCACGAACACGACCCACCGCTACGTTGAAGCCAACCTGGAAATAAAGGAGAAGGCCCTGGCCCGGCTCGACGCCCCGGACGTCAAGCTCACGCGTTTCCGTGCCACCGATGACCTGATGAAGTTCTTGGAGACGCTCTAACTATGGCAAGCGGCGCACGCCCGGATTGGGCAGCCGACCCAGGTGGGCCGAGGCCGGAATGTGTTCGAACTATTCGTAGTTGATGTCTATCCATAGGTGCGGCTATGAGTAGCGATCCATAGCCGCACAAGGGCAACATCCAAGACGATGTCACCAACGGGGCGTTCCGGGTCCTTGACGACTTCGAGGCGGTGGACGCTTCGAGCGAAGGCATGAAGGCGCTCGAGTTGCAGCCTGAGGAGGAGCGCGCCTTCGCAACCGCGGCCTTGACGCTGCGCTTTGGGGATCGCAGCGAGGGCCAGCCGCCTGCGCCAATCACCGCCGAGCAGCTGGTCGAGGCGTGCCGCCCCGAAGACCTCGGCCACAGCCTCTGGACCACCTTCCAGCGGGTCCAGTAACGGTGAGCTCACCGTTACTGCACTTGTGTGCACAGCTTCGTAATGTGGCGCAGCGGGTACCGGTGGCGCTGTACAGCGGCTGACGACCGCATCGCTCCACATTACCGATGTCCGCCGTAGCTTGAGGGTCCCCATGACCAACCTGGAGACCCGTCATGCTCGAGCAACTGTTCTCGCGTTCGCTGTCGCGCTACACCGCTTCGCCGCATGCCGCCGACCTCGATGCGTTCGCCACCATGGTGGCAGCGTGCGGGCACAAGTCCCGCACCCCGGAGCGCCACACACGAAGGCTTCAGCTCGTGCTGGCCAAGGCCGAACTGCCATCGAACGCCACCATCGGCATTGACGCGCTGCGTGCGGCGTTCGCCCCTTGGCCACGCCATGGCTATGTCGGCACCTACCGGCTCTTCGTTCGCTACTTGCGCGACCGTGGACGCCTGGGGCCACGCGCACCCTGCGAGCCGCGCTTCGCGTTGAAGGAACAGCACCTGCGGCGCTTGATCGAACTGCGTGGTATCGCGCCGGCTACGGTGAGCTACGACGACTGGGCGTTGACCGATTTCCTGAGTCGCGTACTCGAGCCCGATCAGGAACCGTCGTCGATCACGCGGCTATCGCTCGACGAGTTCTTTCGACGGCGCGGGTCGCAGCTTGCCCGGCGGACGTTCCACCACACCGTGCAGGTCGTGCGCCGCTACCTGCGCTATGCCTTCGACACTGGAGTGATGCCCGATCCTCTGCATGAGTTCGAGCTTCCCCAGGCGTTTCGGTTCGAGCAACCGCCGCGGGCATTGCCGGCCGGCCAGGTGCAGGCCCTGCTGGCATCGATCGACCGGTCAACGCGCATCGGCATACGCGACCACGCGATCCTTCACCTGATGGCCGGCTATGGGCTGCGCCCAGGCGAAGTCGCAGCACTGAAGCGCTCGTCGATCGACTGGCAGGCGCTTACCTTGCAAGTCGAGCAGTCGAAGACGCGCTCGATCCTGTTGATGCCACTGGCGCCCGACACGATCGATGTGTTGCGCCAGCATGTCGAGCGATGCGCTGCCGCTTCGAGTGAAGCCGAGCTGTTCGGCCTGGCACAAGCGCCGTTCGGACCGATGAGTCCGGGCGCCGTCTCGGCGCGCTTCAAGGTGCATGCTCAGCGCAGCGGGCTGCCGATCGCCGAAGCCTCGGCCTACGCACTGCGCCACAGCTTCGCCATGCGGCTGCTGGGTACCGGCGTGAGCATGAAGTCGATCGGCGATCTCATGGGCCACAGCAGCCTGGCCAGCACAAGCGCATACCTGCGCATCCAGACTGACATGCTGCGCGAAGTGGCGCTGGACGTGCCCGCTGCGGTGGCGCCATGAACGGCAGCGCCAGCCCCGCATTCGTCGAACAGGTCGGTGCCTACCTGGCCCACTGGCGCGCCCTCGGCCGGCGCTACCGTCAGGAGCAGTGGCTGCTCGAGACGCTGCTGCGCGAGCTGCCAGCGCTCGGCCATGACGACCTCACCGCCGACAGCTTCCAGTGCTGGTTCGACGGTCGCAAGAATCACCACCCGAACAGCCGGCGCAAGTGGGCGCAACTGCTGCGCCACTTCTGCGTCTGGCGCCGTCGCTGCGATCCCGGCTGCTTCGTCCCCGAGGCCGATCTGATCTGTCGTGCCCAGCCCACGTCACACCGGTGATCCTCGATGCTCGGCACGTCGCGCGCATGCTCGCGGCGGCCGATGCCTTGGAGCCGAGCCCTAACTCACCGCTGCGGCCGGCGACCATGCGCTTGGCGGTGGTGTTGCTCTATACAACGGGCCTGCGGCTCGGCGAGTTGCAGCGGCTGACGCTGGGCGACATCGTGGACGACGACGGCATGCTTCGCGTGCGCGAGTCGAAGTTCCACAAGTCGCGTCTGCTGCCGCTGTCGGCCGGCGCCCGCGTCGAGCTTCGCAACTACTTGGTTCGGCGAGCTGGCGCCAGCTTTGACGCTAGGCCGACGGCGCCCTTGCTGTGTACACGCGCCCGAGGCCGGATGAAGGCCTATTCCATCAGCGGCTTGCAGCACGGGTTGAACTCGCTGCTTCGCGGTGCCGGCACGTTCGCCGACGGGACGCACCGACCTCGTGTTCATGATCTTCGCCACAGCTTCGCCGTTCAGGCGCTGGCCCGGTGGTATCGGCAGGGCGCCGATGTTCAGGCGCAGCTGCCCAAGCTGGCGATGTACATGGGGCATGTATCGATCGAGTCGACGGCGTACTACCTGCGCTGGACCGACGAGCTGGCCGCACTTGCCAGCGCGCGGTTCGCGCAGCACTTTGCGAACACGATCGGAGGCCGGTCATGAGCCGCCAGTGCGTGACCGACCTTGGCGTATCGGTGGTGCAGTTCTTCGAGACGCATCTGCCGGCGCAGCGAGGGATGAGCCGGCACACGATCCGCAGCTATCGTGATGCGGTCGTGATGCTGCTGCAGTTCATCGCCCGACGGCGTGGCTGCGGTATCGAGGCGCTCGATCTGGTCGATCTCGATGTCGCCGCGGTCGAAGACTTCCTGAGGCATCTGGAGGTCGAGCGGCACAACGGCATCGCGACGCGCAATGTGCGACTGGCCGCCATTCACACGCTGGCGCGCTTCCTGGCGGGGCGGCACGCCGAACGGCTGGGGACCTGGCAGGCCATCATCGCGCTGCCCTTCAAGCGCGGCGCGCAGCAGCGGCCTCCCGAGCACCTGGCTGCCGACGGCGTGAAGGCCTTGCTCGAAGCCATCGATCGCAGCACTGGCAGCGGCGAACGGGACTTCGCTTTGCTCGCACTGATGTTCAATACCGGTGCGCGGGTTCAGGAGCTGCTGGACTTGCGGCTGCGCGATGTTCGACTCGATCCGCCGCAACAGATCCGGCTCAACGGCAAGGGCAACAAGGTGCGCGTGTGTCCGATCTGGCCGCGAACAGCGCAGCTGCTCGGCGAACTCGCGCGGCGTCGGTCGAACGAGGGGACCGACGCACCGCTGTTCGTGAACCAGCGTGGTGAGCCGTTGTCGCGGTTCGGTGTGCGCTACGTGCTGCGCAAGTACGCGATACGGTCAGGCGTCACGACGGTGGCGTCGCAGACGCTGCCGCATCCTCACACGTTGAGGCACACGACCGCCGTTCATCTGCTGAAGGCCGGCGTCGACTTCGCCACGATCAGCCAGTGGCTCGGCCACGCAAGTCTGAACACGACGATGCGTTATGCGCGCTCGGACCTCGACTTGAAGCGGCAGGCGTTGTCGCAGGTGTTCCCCGACATCCTCGCGCCGAACGCGAAGGCCCACGTGCTGTTCGATCCAGGCGGCTTGAGGCATTGGCTGCGACGGCTGTAGGTAATGTGGCGGGATCACGGCAACGACGCGAGCGCGTCTCAGAGGCAAGGGCTATGCACTTCACATAAACGCACCGCGCACACAAGTCCAGTAACGGTGAGCTCACCGTTACTGCACCCGTTGGAATGTGGTCCAGAGGCTGTGCCCGAGGTCTTCAGGTCGGCGCGCTTCGATCAGCTGCTCGGCCGTGATCGGTGCCGGCGGCTGACCTTCGCTGCGGTCACCGTAGCGCAACGTC
>Ga0207648_10007209_pt1 | contig 10963 bp, 9 predicted proteins | sample KBSMisM32_FD_184310 | JGI IMG/M metagenome (GOLD analysis project Ga0207648, IMG submission 184310) | Miscanthus rhizosphere microbial communities from Kellogg Biological Station, Michigan, USA - KBS Miscanthus M3-2 (SPAdes) (version 2) | ecosystem: Host-associated > Plants > Roots > Rhizosphere... | reverse complement strand
CGGCCGGGCGACTTGCGGCTGCTGCTCGGGTCGCCGCCGTCGCGGTGCTTGACCACCTCGGTGGTGCGCTTCAAGGTGCTGACCTTGCTGATGCCGGCGACATAACGCCCGTCCCACTTGACCCGGAATTTGAAGTTCTTATAAGGATCAAAGCGTTGCGGATTGGCAGTGAACTGAGCCATGAGATTCCCTCCTTACGTCGCGATCTGTCCGGCGATCTGCTGAATCTTTATGACCACAAACTCGGCAGGCTTCAGCGGAGCAAAGCCGACCACAATGTTGACGATGCCGAGATTGATGTCACTTTGGGTGGTGGTTTCCTTGTCGCATTTGACGAAGTAGGCTTCGGCTGGCGTTTTTCCCTGGAACGCTCCTTGGCGGAACAGGTTTTGCATGAAGGCGCCGACATTCAAACGGATCTCCGCCCAGAGTGGTTCGTCGTTCGGTTCGAACACCACCCACTTCAGTGCGCGGAACAGGCTCTCCTCGATAAACAGGGCGGTACGGCGCACCGGAATGTATTTCCACTCCGACCCGATCTCATCGTTGCCTCGTAGCGTGCGCGCGCCCCAGACAACCGTTCCATACACGCTAAAATTTCGAATACAGTTAATCGCCTGCGGGTTCAACTGTCCGTTCTCCGGATCACTCATTGGAACAGCGACGCCCATAGCACCGAGAACACTCGCATCAGTTCCAGCAGGAGCTTTCCAAATGCCGCGCGAAGCATCGGTTCGGGCATAAATACCGGCCACGAAGCCGCCCGGAGGATATTGGGCAGGTACATTCTGGCTGAGCGCATCGGGTGCAGTGATCCATGGAAAATAAAACGCAGCATTGATGGCATCGTCGCCTGTGATACCGCTAAGCGCACCCGCCACGTTCTTCAATGTCGCGCCATCGGGAGAATCTGCGATCAAAAAAGCTCGGTGGTCGCGGCAGTATTTCTCCAGGGCCTGCAAGACGGTCCCAGTCGTTTCTCCCGGAACAATGAGCAGGTTAAACAAATCGACATGGTCCAGCAGGTTTACGCCATCCGTACCGCTGGTCAAACCCAAGGCGTCCTCAAACGATGCGCTATTCGGCTGCAGCGCTGTTCCATCGACGCCTCCGGAGAGGGTTTGCGTGGCGGTCAAGCTGCCCACTTTCGGGGTGTCGCCGGGAGTTGCCGGAGCCGGCGGTTGAGTAACGTCCACAGTGATGTAGCTGGATTGGTTGTTGACGATGTCCCCGACATAGCGCCCTTGCGAATCGGGGCTGGCGGCAGACAAATTTGCAAACGACTCTACGACGGTTTGCGTTTTTCCGGTCGAGTCGGCGGGGTCAATGAAAACGACCTGAAGCTGAAACCGATTGCCGCTCGCCTGGTTCTTAATGGCGACGGCGTAGTGATTTGCCCACTCGCCCTGGTTTTGTGCCTTAATGTTAAGAGGCGCGAGAGCCAGAGCTGCAGAGGCGGCATTGTTTGCGGCCGTTGCATCCTTGGTGCTCACCAACCTGATGATGTAGGCCTGCTGACCTCCGTTCAAAAAGAACTGCGAGACCGCATACCCCAAATAGCTGTTGGCGTTGAGACCTCCGTAGTCCCGCACAAAGTCTGCCCAACTGAGGACAAGACCGGCTTGGTCGGTTGGGCCCTTCGGGGCCCATCCCACAAACGCAGCGATCGAGGTCGCCACCCCAGTGATGGTGCGAACGCCACTCGGAATTTCTTCGACATAGACGCCTGGAAAAGATAGAGCGACTGGCATCGGGGGATCCTCCTCCCGAACAAGACCGTTCTGGTCTCGCCGTAGAATAGACTCGTGACCCGGTTAAGACGATAAGGCTGTAGGAAGCTGTCGGGTATTCAACTCCAGGCCGAGATTTTGCGCTAGGAATCTTTTGCAGATGATTAGTACTTTGTTGCGCTGCTGCCGACGAGATCTCTTGTGAGAATCGCAAACAGCTCGATCCTGTTCGGAGTGCTCCCCTTCCGACGCCTAAGTTACGAGCGAGGCATTTGAACGAGGCAAGGGATTCGACCTGCATCCATTAGGACTAGTGTTCCCCGCAGCCTCGCAATGATCTTGATGCTTTCTTCTGGGCTGAAACAGTTATAATCGCGCGGTTTCCCGGAGGAGAATTTGCTCAACCGAGACAATCTCTCGTTGCTTCCCCTTCTATTGCTCGCTTCCTTGCCGCTCTTCTGTCAACAACGCGATCCCGTATTGCAGCAGGTCGATGTCCCGCATCGTTACTACTACCGCGAAATGTATTTGCCACAGCTGACGAGTGGTCCGAGTGCGGCAGCCTGGACGCCGGATTCGCGAGCACTGGTGTACTCGATGGCCGGGTCCTTGTGGCGTCAGCGGTTAGATTCGACCACCGCTGAGCAGCTAACCGCCGGACCTGGCTACGACTATCAGCCGGACTGCTCCCCCGACGGTCGCTGGGTCGTTTTTTCCTCTTACCAGAAAGATGCGATCGAGCTTTGGGTAGTGAATCTCGAAAGCAAACATACGCAGGAACTGACCTTCGGCGGAGCCGTCAACGTAGAGCCGCGTTTTTCGGCGGACGGCAAGCGCCTAGCTTTCGTCTCTACATCCTACGAGGGGCATTTCCATATTTTCTTGGGTGAGTTTCACGACGGCGAGCTTAAGAATGTGCAGCGCCTCACAGGAGAAACGCGCACCAGCCAGTCGCGCTTCTACTACAGCCCAATCGATCACGAAATCAACCCTGCATGGTCCCCGGATGGAAGCGAACTGGTTTTCGTTTCGAATCACGGGCACGTCTACGGAACCGGAGGATTCTGGCGAATCAAAGCAGAGCCCGGTGCCGAACCTCGCGAGATTCATTACGAAGAGACCGCATGGAAGGCCCACCCGGAATTTTCCCCCGACGGAAAGCGTCTGGTTTACTCATCCTATCTGGGACAAACCTGGCATCAGCTGTGGCTCATTCCAGTGAATGGGGGAGACGCGTTTCCCATTTCTTATGGAGACTTCGACAACGTGAACCCGCGATGGTCGCCCGATGGCAAGTACATCGCCTTTATCTCTAACCGCAGCGGCAATACTTCACTGTGGATTCAGGAAGCGCTCGGCGGAGCGCAAACAGAGATCGCCGTGAAGCAGCGTCGCTACCTAAAGCCAATGGGACGACTGGTCGTTCGAGTCCTGGATGCGACAGCGAAGCCCACCTTCGCCCGCTTGTTTGTCACCGGCGGGGACGGCCGGGCTTATGCTCCGCCTAACGCATGGATGCAGGCGGAAGATAGCTTCGTTCGCTCCGAACGTCCTTTTGAATCCCACTATTTCGCATCAAACGGTACCGCTGAGATCGCGGTCCCAGCCGGGCGAGTCGATGTCGAGATCATGAAGGGGTTTGAGTATCGCGTAGAAAACAGAAGTATAACGGTGGCGATTGGGGCACCCGCGAACCTGACAGTACGACTGGAGCCGCTCAAGATACCCAAGGAGGCAAACTCGCGCTGGGTCAGCGCGGACCTGCACGTGCATATGAATTACGGCGGTGCGTATCGCAACACGCCAAAACATCTGATCGAACAAGCCGCCGCGGAGAACCTGCCGATCGTCGAGGATCTGGTCGTTAACAAGGAGCAAAGAATTCCTGACATTGCGTACTTCAGCACCAAACCCGATGCCGCCTCAACTCCGGCGAATCTTCTTCTCCATGGGCAGGAATTCCACACCAGCTACTGGGGACACCTTGGCGTGTTGAATTTGACCCGCAATTATTTGCTGCCCGACTACGCCTCGTACGGCAACACGGCGGCAGGGAGCTTGTTCCCGGCAAACGCGACAGTCTCGGATATGGCACATGAGCAGCAAGGGATCGTGGGCTACGTTCACCCCTTCGACTTTGTACCCGATCCCGCTGCGGATCCTTCTTTGACGCACGACCAACCACTCGACGTCGCACTGGAGCTGCCTGTGGATGTCGCGCTGGGCAAGGTTGATTACGTCGAGGTAGTCGGATTCAGCGACCATAAATCAACCGCTGACGTTTGGTATCGGCTGCTGAATTGCGGTTTTCGTCTGCCGGCGGGATCGGGGTCCGACACCATGGCGAACTATGCATCTCTGCGAGGCCCAGTTGGATTGAATCGTGTGTACGCCAGGGTGCCGAAGGGTCCATTGAATATCCACACTTGGCTGACCTCCCTTAAGCTCGGACGAACGTTCGCGACGAACGGTCCGCTCCTAGGTTTCACGCTTGGCGGAATGCAGCCGGGGCAGGAGCTTCGACTCCCAGTGAGGGAAAACAAAGTAAAGTTCTCGGCTTGGCTGCGATCAATCGTGCCGGTGGACCACTTGCAAATCGTGTGCAACGGACAAGTCGCCAGCGACCTGAAGCTTAGTAGTGCCCGTGAATCGGCTGACATCACCGACGCCATTTCGATTTCTCGCAGTGGATGGTGTGTGCTTCGAGCCTACAGCGACAAAGCCGAGCATCCCATACTTGATGACCGCGTTTACGCCACCACAAGTCCGGTTTATGTCGCGGTCGCAGGATCCACGCCCAGAGCACCAGACGACGCCGCTTACTTCGTGGCCTGGATCGATCGCCTGATTACCTACGCGCAAGGCAACCAAGGTTGGAACAAGAGCGCGGAAAAGGACGCTGTCCTTGGACTCCTGAACTACGCACGAAACACTTACCTGCGCAGGGAAAAGTGACGCTTATGCGCGAGCATTCTGACTTCTTGCCATAAGCAGCTCAGCGGTATCCAATTCGACCACCACGAGCGGAATCCAATGAATCCGGATAACAGCCGCTTCCGCATGATGGCTGGAAATCGGGTAGTTGCGATGTAACCGCAATGCGACCGCCTCTTGAGTTTCCAATCGCTAATACTGTGATACAAACATTGGCGAATGAGTGCGGCTCAAAACGGCGAATCGCAAGAACTGGTGCGGGCCATTGGACGTTGGAGCCTAGCAGCGCTGGCAATCAATTCAGTACTTGGTAGCGGGGTCTTTGGGCTGCCCGCAACCGTTGCGGGCCTTTTGGGATCGTACAGCACTATCGGCGTGCTCATAGCTTCCCTCGCGATGGGCATCATCATGGCGTGTTTTGCGGAAGTCGCCTCTCGATTTTCCGCGGCAGGTGGTCCGTACCTTTATGCGCGGGCATCTTTCGGAAAATTGATTGGAATTCTCGTCGCATGGCTCCTTTACCTTGCCCAAGCTGCAGCACCGGCAGCGAATGTGAACCTGTTTGTAATCCATCTGGCGGAATTTTGGCCGGGTGTTTCCGAGCCATGGCCACGCTTTCTGATGCTGAGCCTTTTGGTGGCAGGCCTCACCCTCATCAATCTACTCGGGGTACGCCAGGGAACAATCGCCAACAACGTATTCACGATCATCAAGATTCTTGCGATTGCAAGCGTGATCGTGGCGGGTGCAGCCATGATCCTGAAGCAGCCGACGCACATTGAACGAACTACACACGTTCCCCCTCGAGCGTGGTTGCAAGCGACCGTTCTTGTGGCGTTCTTGTTCGGCGGATTTGAATCGGCTCTGGCACCGATGAGTGAAGCAAAAGATCCACGGCGCGATGCGGCGTTTGCCCTGTTTGCCACACTCATTGGCTGCGGTGCCATTTACTTGTCGATTCAATGGGTGGTTACAGCAGTCTTGGGCTCGTCGGCGAGTACTCAACGGCCGCTGGCGGAAGTGGCGCGCATTGCAATGGGAGATCATGGAGGGGCAATTGTTGCTCTTAGCGCAATGGTGTCGATTTACGGTTATTTGGGCGCGAAACTTCTCGGCATGCCCCGCGTCACTTTCGCTTTGGCCCAGCAAGGAGACTTGCCACGAATCTTCTCTTCCGTCAGTCTCAAGTTTCAAACCCCCTGGTTTTCCATCCTGTTGTATGCCCTAGTGATATGGATATTGGCAAGTATCGGGAGCTTCGCCTGGAACGTTACGTTGTCAGTCATATCGCGCTTGTTCTATTACGGAGCCGTTTGCCTGGCGGTGATTGTGCTGCGAAGGCGCGATGGCCCTGCGAATTTTCGACTGCCTGGAGGGTGGCTCTTACCGATGCTCGGGATTGCAGTCTGTGCAGTCCTTGCGACGCAGGCAGACTTACGCCAATCGAAGATAGTCGGTTTAACTGTTCTAGCTGCCATCCTGCATTGGGCGTGGTTGAAGCAAGCTGACCGTGCAAAGCAGCTGTCTCGTTGAGAACGCGACCTCATCTCAATGGATTGGTTAGAGCGAAAGGTACAATTGTGAGACATGTCCGGTCGAGAGTGCTACCACTGCAAGCAGTGGGTCGAAGACGGAGAAGAGCACGACTGTTGGACAACTACAGAAGCAGCTCTGACTCAAGACCTCTCTGACGATCTGCGGGATGCTTGGGAGCGGCTGCGCGAGACCGCTGTTTCCTTTGGCGATCAGCGAATTTACGCCTCGCACAAATCAATCATGTTCTCTCGCAAATCCTGCTATTTCTTCGTGCGTCCAAAGAGGAATTTTCTCGAAGTCTGCGTGTTCCTGGGTCGCATGCTGAAGGCTCCTCAAGTGCGACGTGTTGACCGAGCCTCGAAGTCCAAGGTCTACCACATCATTCATATCAGGCATCGGGACGAGGTCGAGGCGCCTATTACTGACTGGCTTCGGGAAGCCTACGAATTGTCGGACGTGCTGGCATCGAAAGCGAGCACGGCTAACGCGAAATTGAATCGCAAGCTGAATTCCACCCGGATTCCGCGTCGATGAAATCCAAAAAATTTCACCGGGTAACAGAAACTAGCGACCCATGAGGGCCGGAGCCATCTTCCTCATCGCCGTCGCCGCCACGGGCATGCTGATGATGCGGTTCCGCAAGCGATGGCTGGCGAAGATCAACATTGCGTTCACGAACCGTTTCACCGGCCGTTTGGCAGGCTGGATTCCGGGTTTCGGCATTCTCACGCATGTGGGGCGCAAGTCAGGCCGGGTTTATCGCACTCCAGTAAACGTGTTTCGAGCGCCCGATGGATTCATCATCGCCCTCACCTACAGCAGCCAATGCGAGTGGGTGAAGAACGTGCTCGCGGCAGGGGGTTGCGAATTGAAAACTCGCGCTAAGACCTATCGGCTTTCCTCGCCGAAGGTCGTGCGTGATCCGTCGCGTCGGCGATTCCCGATTCCGGTGCCGATCGTGCTCAGCCTCGTAGGTGCTGATGAGTACATGGAGCTTTCGATTCTTTGATCGACAGCAATTGCTCAGGAACGATACTTGGCGATCATCCAATCATCAGCTACGAAACGTCCCAGGAATATCAGGTTGGTCGGCAAACCTGCCTGCTGGGTGGGCTCACATCCGGGCACCGCCGGAGAAGCAGCAATTGTGACGAGATGGTGGGGTGAGCACGTAAATGATTCTTGTTGGGGTAGGTCGTGACCATCTTTTCATAGCGGGTCCTCAAATGACTGATGTGACTCCCTCGTTGGACCCTAGGACAGACGCCGGGCAAATTCCACATCAGCCTTCACATCTTGGCTAACATTGCCTTCCTTTTCATACTCGATCGCAATCAATCCAGAAAAATTCTGTCGATGGAGTTCCCGCATAACTTCGGGAACCTTGGCAATGCCCTTTCCGAGCAGCACGTTCACTTCACCGCCGGCAGCCTCAACGTCTTTAAGATGCACAAGTTTCAGACGGGGCGCTAATTTGCGAACAGCATCCACCGTGTCATGACCACAAGATGCAAAATGTCCAATGTCAGCCGTTGCGCCGACCGCACTCGAGAGTCCTGCGAGTGCCTGTAGAACATCCTCCGGACTTTCATAGGCGAACTTCTTGCTCTTGAAGAAGTGATTGTGGATACCGAAGGTCAGATCTTCTTGCGAGCAACGTTGGTCAATTCGGGAGAGAATGCTGCCAGTAGCATCGCCGCTAATGTTCCGCACTCCAAGAATCTTCGCGAAACGAACTGCATTCTCTAGATCCTGATCGTTCGTGATGGTCGCGCTGTAGTAGGAAACGCACCGAATTCCCGCCTGGTCCAACTTGCCGCGCGCTGTCTGAAACATGTCATCACCGGGGTGATTCATCAACATGAATTCACCGCGAGACATCTCGATTTCGGAGATCTTCAGAAACTTAAGCTGGGCGATCATCGCATCCAGTGTCAGGCCGTGATAGGTGTAGGCGCCGATCCCCACATTGAGCTTTCGAGGCGAATCAAGGGCTAGCGCCCTCGCGACCAATCCACAGACAGCAAGTTTGCCAAATGTCCTCCGAGTAATCGCGTTGTCCACGTCCGCAGCGACCATCAACGATAAGCCTCCGTGCGCAATGTGTACCGCGGCTTCAGTGACCTTGGGGCAAAGGCCGGGATTGCAGGTCCGCATTTGTCATTCCCGTTGCCCATTGAATGGCTTCGATGATCATCCTCTGGAACTCCGGTTTGTCCCAGTTGTCCTGGACATGCCCTAAGGTTGTGTAAAAGACGCGGCCTTTCCCATACATCTTGGCCCATGTAACTGCAAAGTCCCGATCCGTCCGATGCACTTTCTTATTTCCGAGGTCGATCTTGCTGGCATCCAGGCGCATGAGTACACGGACTCTCTCCCGCGAATAGTTCCTTATCTGGTAAATCTCGTCCCGTAGCACGAAGGATTGTGGCCATTGCTCCATTCCGGGAAATGTGGGGTCCTCGACGATAATCGGTGCGTCGAAAGTCCCCCAAGGATGCTCGTCGTAATAGCCGCCGATCATCTCCCCGTATTCAGGCCAATCCACGAAAGTAATGGCAGCGCTGTGAATGCCGATGAAGCCCTTTCCGTCGTCGTGGATGAAAGATAAGAAGTCAGATTTCTGCTGGGCGTCCATTTCAAGATCGCCCCCAGTAAAAAAGACGATGGCATCGAAGTTGGAGAGATTCTTGGCATTGTACTCCAGCTTCTTTTTAGTCAGAACTTCGCAGTCAGTTCGGAGAGTGGCGTCCCAAAGGCCAGTTTGCTTCCCAAGTCGTTCGATTGTGGCCATGGCGTGCGACACAGCCTCGTGGCGATATCCTTTTTCTTCCCCGATGACTAGAATTTGCTTTCTTGGAGCTGGGGCAGACTGAGCTGCCGAGAATACGCTAAGCGCGAGGACGATGACGATGACGAAACTGCTGCGGGATCTCATGGAGTAGCCTTCGACAGTCCAGCGATCACTCTGGTCAATTCCGGGTATCAGACACCTTACTCGTGGCGAAATCCTTCTTTTCCGGCAACAAGTCTTTGGGAGCGATCTTGGGGTCGTAAACGAGATTGAAGAACCCGACCATCATTTCATCCCAACTCTGTTGTCCCCAGATCACTGTTTTCGTCGGGTCTGGATTCTCAGCGTTGTTTGCCGAATTGTCGAAATGGGCGGTGCATTCAATTCGCGCTCCCGGTGCCAGATCGATCGGTTCCGCGAGGTTATACCAAAGCTGCCAGTGCCAGTTGTACTGCGGTACGCGCAGGATCGTTCGCGTTTCACCGTTGGGGAATACCACACGGTATTCGAAATCTTTGCCCCGGGAGTGCATGTGCGGGTGAATCGACGCCAGTGTCACCGGCTTACGGATCTCGAATGACGCATCCACGCGATAGTTGGGATCGCCGGGAGGTATTTTGAAAGTGCCATTACTCGCGGATAAGGTCTGCACTCGTTTTTTCGGCGGCTCTTTGGCGAAAACCAACCCCAGCTTCGTCCGATCCATGACCGCTTTTCCCTTGGGCGTATAGTGAACCTCGAACACGATGTCAGAACCCGCCTTAATTAGTTTTGCCTGACCAGCGGGAAGGATTTCCGCCGGTTGACCCGGAGCATAACCGACCAGGAAGTCGCTCGGAAGCGCACTGGTATCGACGCTCTCATCGATCTTCGCAGGAGGGGCTTCAAAAAACACTCCCGCCTTTTGGTCCTTGAAGTAATTGGATCCGGGTTCACGGACATAGGCGATGATGTGGTGAACCACAGAGCGCTCCGTGGGCCGGACTTCAACTGCTTGAACCCACTTGTCCTCCTTAAACCCGGTGGGAACGATGGCGTACTGGTACTCGACCATTCCTGATTCCGGAACAGCAAATTCCTTGGGCAGCTGAAATGTCACATCTGGTTTCGGAATGTCCCAGCCTTCTAAAAAGCTCACTGGAGGAGGCGTGTCCTTGGGATCACCCTTTGGTGCGCCCGCAGTCGCCCATGCCACGATCGTGTCGACGTCTTTTTGCGAGAGGGACCGGTCATTGGAGAAGTGACCAATCTGAGGATCGGCATACCAGGGCGGCATCGACTTCAATCGCACGGCCGTCTTCATGGCTCCGGCCCAAGGACGTGTCTCTTCATAAGTGAGCATGGAAAACGGGGCGGCTTCGCCCGGGCGATGGCAACTCTGGCATCGTTTCTGAAGGATCGGCGCGACATCCTTGGTATATGTCGGCGCATTCATGCTCCCCATCTGCGCGAATGCAGCCGTTATCCAACAAAATGCAACCAAAGAAGTAAGAAGCTTACGAGTCATCGCATCGGGCCCTCAATTGTCGCAATTTCAGATCTCGCGCACAGAAGTTCAGGGATCATATCAGGACTTGCGCATCATGACGAACTCGCAACATCGGTGTTCGGTTGCAGGGCCCGTTTTGGTTATGCAATTTTTGTAGGGTGCTAGGCGACCAATTTCACCGAATTACCAAACTTTGGCGGACCCCGAGGCTAACGAAGTTCTCCGCATAATGGATGGGTGCGATGAAGCGGCTTGCAGCGATCTCCGCTACTCATCAGTATCGCTCCCTCCAGCGAAGCATTGTTATGACTGCAGAATCGTCGATTGCCGAGAAAAGTTGGAGCAAGCTCTATTTCGTCGTGATTCCTAATAGCGTTGTCGAACGGCAACGTTCAGGAAAGCGAACTATTTATGTCGCTCATCGTTGCTGACTAGTGGACTCCAGCTTCGCTTTCCAGCCCCGCTCAGCCTCCTCAGCAC
>Ga0207648_10007205_pt1 | contig 10966 bp, 6 predicted proteins | sample KBSMisM32_FD_184310 | JGI IMG/M metagenome (GOLD analysis project Ga0207648, IMG submission 184310) | Miscanthus rhizosphere microbial communities from Kellogg Biological Station, Michigan, USA - KBS Miscanthus M3-2 (SPAdes) (version 2) | ecosystem: Host-associated > Plants > Roots > Rhizosphere... | reverse complement strand
ACGGGATCATGCTCACCGCGCTGATGGCGGCGCCCACGTAGTCGCCGCGCAGCAGCGAGATCACGCCGTCGATCGCGTCGCAGGTCGGCGTCGGATCGAAGATGCCGGCGATCGACAGCGCCAGCTGGGCCATGTCGAGCGCCAGGCTGCCGGCGCGCGACAGGCTGCCTTGGTTCTGCCGAGCCGCCTTGGCGTCGGCCGACTGCGCCATGTCTTCTGCGAGGCGTTGGCGCTCTGCCGTCGACAGCTGCGGCTTCATCGCCTCCAACAGGTCGGCCGCATGACCGGGCTGGGTTTCGGCGATGTCGATCACGTCGTCGGCCAGGTGGCGCAGATCGGGCACGCCCGCCACCGACGCGGCCTTGCGCAGCAGGTGTGCCGCCTGGTCCGCCACGGCGCTGGCGATGCCGGCCGGCGCGGCGGAAGCGAGCAGTGCGATCGGGTTCGTCACGATGCCACCTTGCATGCGGTGTTGATCAGACGAGATTGCAGCGCACGGCCGGCCATGCGCATAGTCGGCGGCGTTCCCAGTTGGGGGCCGCCCCAGCCACCGACGCAGGTGTCGGCCTGCGTCCGAAGCGGCGGCCCCACCGTATCGCCCGCTGATCGAGGCGCTGCGTCAGCAGCGCGATACAACCGCTACACCGGGCAGGCCATCACACCGGTGATCCTCACGCGGTGACGCTCACGCTCACGCTGCCGATGCCGGCCAGCTCGTAGCGAAACACGGTGTCCTCGCTCGGAAAGCGCGTCGGCACCAGGCTGCCGGTCATCACCACCTGGCCGGCTCGCAGGCACTCGCCGCGCGCGTGCAGGTGGTTGGCCAGCCAGGCGAGTGCGACGAACGGGTCGCCCAGCACGTCGCGGCCGAAGCCGCGGTCCACGGGCTGGCCGTTGGCGTGCACCACGCCCTCGGCCGCGCCCAGGTCGGGCCACGCGCTGAGCCACTGCGACAGCACCATGCCTTCGTTCCACGAGTTGTCGGCCACCAGACCGCGCACGTCGAGCACCTTGTAGTCGGCGTGGCGGTCGTCGACGATCTCGATGCCGGCGCACACCGCGTCCACGTGCGCGCGGATGCCGTGCGCGGTGTGCTCGGCGCCCGGCGCGTCGCGGCCGATGCGCATCGCGATCTCGAACTCCAGGCCCAGCCGGCCGTAGGCGCGGCGCGTCAGCGTCACGCCGCTGCGGCGCACGCGCCGCGCCAGCACCACGCCGCTGATCGGCTGGTCGATGCCGCACAGCGCCTGCATGCGCGGCGAGGTGAGCCCGATCTTGTAGCCAGCCACCGGGCCCTCGCGCGCCAGCATCAGCGCGACGAACGCGTGCTGCACGTCGTAGGCGGCGGGCAACGTGGTGGCCGATGCCGGTGGCGCCGGCGCAAAGCGCGCCTTCGCGGCGTGCTGTTCGAGCAGGGCGTGAGCGTCGACTTGGGTGCGGCTGGCTGTCATGCCGGCACTTTAGTGAACTGCGCGCTCGGTGCACACGGGTCAGCCCCGCCGGTGTCACACCTCGGGCTCGCCACTTGCCCCAGCGCGCCACCTGCACAACGAGGAGTTGGCGATGGGGCTGCTGCCGTGCGCGCGTCGGGACGAGTCGCGCCGTCGCCTGTTCGCCTGGTGCGCCGTGGCGCTCGTCGTGGGCCTCGTGGCGTGCGGCGGCGGCAGTGACGACGCCACCCCGAACTCCACCACGCCGGCGCTCAGTGGCTCGGCCGCGCCGGCCCCGGCCATCCAGCCGGGTGAGGTGCCGGCCCAGCTGGTGATCGGCGAGCCGCGCAACGTGGACCAGACACCGCGCATCGCGGTGGCGTGGAGCTCCGAGGGCGCCTTCAGCGGCAGCATCCTGGCGCGGATCGAATTCGGTTTCGGCTTCACCTCGTTGGCCGAGTTCACGCTGCAGCACAACGGCGCGCCAGCGATCTACCAGGCCCCGTCGGAGACTGAAGACACGTCGCCATTCGAGCTGCGCTACGCCGACGGCTTCTTCGTGCTCACCGCGCTTAGCGACACCCCCTTCGGCCCGCCAGGCTTGTTCGGGGTGGACATCTTCCCGAGCGGTGTGACGCCCGTGCCGCCCGACAGACCGCCGTGTCCGGGCAACGGCAACGAGGAATGCTCCAACAGCCTGGGTTTCATCAACAACGGCCGCTGGCCCAGGGTAGCCGGCGACTGGGTGAGCCTTTTGATTCCGCGCGACGACCCGGCGATGCTCGTCTACACCGTGCTGGCCAAGCCCAATCCGCGGCAGGACTTCATGCCGCTGCTGGAGCGCGCCCGCGGGCAGGGTGCCAGCATGATGCGCAGTCAGGCCAGCCAGTACGACTTTCCCACCGCGACCGTCAAGGTGCGCGGTTGCGACATGCCCGACGGCACCTGCGTGGACAGCGAAGAGCGCCCGCTTGAATCGGTGCTGGTGCGCGGCGTGGTGCCCATCGATGCTGCCGGTCCGGCCGTCAATGCCGCGCTCACGCTCGATCGTGCGTCGCACCGCCTCGCGTTCAAGCACCAGCCGTCGCCCGGGCAGACCCCGGTGGTGCTGGTGCAGCAGCGCGAGCCCGACCAGGGCCGCTGGTTCACGCTCGCGGTGATCGGCAACGCCGCGCCGGGCTTTGGGCGCACGCTCGTGTTCAGCGCCGACGCCAACACGTTGGCGGTGGAGGCATCGCCCTGTGCGGTGACCACCGTGGTGTGCAGCACCAGCTCGGTGTTGGTCTACAAGGCCGATGCGTCCGGCACCACGTGGAGCGAGCAGGCGCGCTTCGACGGTGTGCGCGCGCCGAAGATGGACGACCAGGGCACGCGGTTGCTCGGCATCGGGGTCGGTGCGCGCGCCGACACGGTGGCGGCGTTCGAGCTGCGCAACGGCAGCTGGGCCGAGATGCCGTTCCCCGCGCTCGACTACACGCCGCTCGACGTCGCGCTGTCGATCAAGGGCGACACGCTGGCGGTAGCGCGCCAGGGCACCGCGGCCAACCCGTGCGGCTGCCGCGCGGTGGTGGTGTACGAGTTCGTGGCCGACGCCGCGCCCGGCTGGCGCCGCACCGCGGTGCTGCACTCCAAGAAGCGGCTCGACAGCGTGGGCTCGATGAACGACGACGGCTTCGGCTTCGCCAGCGCCACCACGCAGAGCCTGGCGTTGAGCGCCGAGGGCGAGACGATCGCGGTGGGCGCCAGCCTCGACAGCAGCGACGCCGGCGACACGGTGGGCGACCCCAACAACCACAATGCGCCGCAATCGGGCGCCATCTATCTTTTCATCCGGCAGCCCGACAGCACGTGGGCGCAGGTCGCGTTCGTCAAGGCCACCGGGGCCGCACCGCTGGACCACTTCGGGCACACCGTGTCGCTGCAGGGCGGCAACGCGCGGTTGTACGGCGGCGCACGGGGCCTGACGGCCAACGCGCCGGGCGTCAATCGCAACCACAAGCAGAATCCCGCGCTGCCGTCACCCACGCCGGGTGCGGGCGGCTCGCTCAACGGCGCCGCGGCCTATGCGTTCGAGCTCACCAACAACGGCACGTGGGTGGAGACCGCCAAGATGATCGCGCCCAACGCCGACGTGGCCGACTTCAGCAGCTTCCACGCCCTCAGCCCCGGCGGCGACGGTACGGTGGCGCTGGCCACCGGCGTGCGCGACGCAGCGGGCAACGTGGCCCGCCGCATCTTCATCTACTGAGCCGGGTCCAGCGCGCGCGCCGCGCGCTGGGCAGCTACAGCGCCAGCAGCCGCTGGAAGAACGAGCGGTAGCGTTGCAGCGCCACGCGCAGGTTCTCGGTGGACGCGGTCGCGTTCATCTGCATCTCGAGCTGGCGGCGCTCTTCGGCGAAGCTCTGCTCGAGGGTCTTCAGCACCTCGGACACCAGCTCGTCGGCCTGCTTGACGGCCTTGTGCGGGTCGTCGACGAAGCCGATCTGCGCGCTGTCCCAGCGCGCGCGCAGGTCTTGCGCCACTTCGGGGCGGAACAGCGCGGCCAGCTGGCGCTCGTCGTCGTGCGGCGGGGCCTTGTGCGGCTCGAGGACGTTGCTTCGGTGCTCGGTGGGCGGCTCGGTGAGCGCCTCGTCACTCTCTGTGGCGTCGCGCGCGGCGCGCAAATAGTCGGTCGACTCCGTGGCGGCATCGCGAATGGGCACGTGCCGCACCGTGTCGTCGTCATCACGTGGCGCCTGCGCGTGATGCCGGGCATCGTCGCGTGGGGTGTCGTCGCGCGGCGCCTCGAAGCGATGCGCCTCGGTGCGGCGGGCTTCCACACGCCGCAGGTTCTCTTCGCGGCGCAACTCCTCGCGGCGGATCTCGTCGCCTCGCGCCTCCTCGCGCCGCACCTTCGTGGTGGTGGCGTCGTCGATGCGAGCGTCGGCTGCCGGGCGAGAGGTGACCGGCGCGGTCGCCTCGATGGTCTTCGCCTCGACGTCCGTGACGGGCATGCGGGTGTGTTCTCTGCGCGCTTCGTTCTTGAACCAGCTCATGAGCGGGCCTCCATGTGTCGGGTGATGGTGGGGTGATGCGGCATGGCGCTGCGCTTGACGGGCGCCACCTCGAGCAGCTCGTCGAACAGCGCGCGGTAGTGCACCACCGCCTGCCGCACCTCTTCGGTGTCGGTGGCGCCGCGGTGGTCGCGCAGCGCGATGGCGTGTGCGGCGCGGTAGTGCTCCACCACCGCCGCATGGTCCACCGAGATGTCGGCCGCGCGCCGCTCGAAGTCGGCCATCGGGTAGCCGCGCTGCATCATCAGCTCGCGCACCAGGCGATCGGCCTCGATCAGCGTGCCGCTCGGGTCGTCGACGAAGCGGCCCTGCAGCTGCAGCCACTCGCGTGCATAGCGCGCGCCTTCGTCGGGCGGCAGCGGCACGAGGTGCAGCTTCTCCACGCGGCGCTCGCGCGCCAGCAGCTCGGCCTCGGCCTTCTCGCGGCTGCCCAGGTGATCGATGGCGCGGGCGTACTCCGAGCCGAAGCGCCGCTGCAGGCGCGTCGATTCGTTGCGGCGGTGCAGCGCAAAGGCGGCGAGCGCCAGCACCACGAGCACGCCGAGCACCGCCAGCGTGGTGAGGGTGTTGGAATCCAGATGGGTCGTCATGTGAAAGCCTCCAGGCAGTGAGCCGGCGTGCCGCGGCGCGCACCGGCGCAGCCACGAGGGCCGAGATGTCGAATCCACTCTAGGCGCGAACGGGCGCGCGCGCAGTCGGAGCGCAGCGCCTGCGGAAGGCACCGGCGTCCGATGTGGGCGTAGGACATGGCCGACCTAGGCGGCGAGGGGCGGCGCGTGCACTAACCCGCCAACCGTGCGGCCACCGTGTCGTGTCGGGTGGTGCGGTGGGGTTTGCACTCCCCCTGAATCGGGTTGTGCGCCCCGGCGCGCCGCGATGCCCGCTTGCATACTTTTGGCCGTGAGTCGCGCGGCGCTTGGGGCCGCGCGCTTCGCCAAGACGTCACCGGCACACCGGTGCGGACGCAGTCAGCGGGGAGGATTCCAATGTTCCAGCGCATCGCGGCGGGTCTGTCGCTGCTCATGGTGTTGTCGCTGCTCGGTTGCGGCGGCGGTGGGGGTGGGGGCGGCGACGACAGCGTGCGCGTGACGCCGAGCACCGCGTCGCTGCAGTTCAGCGGCGTGCAGGGCGACCTGATTGCGTCGCAGGACCTCGGTGTCACGCTCACCAATGCGCCCGGCGGCGTGTTCGCCGCGGTGGAGGTGGCCGACATCAGCGTCGCGAGCGCCTCGTTCAACATCACCGGCGGCACCAGCGCGGTGATCACGGTCACGCCGTCGGCGTTCCGCACGCCGGGCACCTATCAGACCACGGTGTTCCTGCGCGTGTACCGCAACCAGACCGGAACCGATCTGCTGGCCACGTTCTCGTATGGGGTCACGCTCACCGTGCGCGCCGGCCTGTCGGTGAGCCCGACCACGCTGGCTTTGAACACGCTCGAAGGCGGCACCACGCAAGGCACGGTGGCGGTCACCTTGCCGCAGGGCGTCTCGGGCATCGTGAGCGCGTCGCTGGCGGCCGGGCAGGCGTCGGCGCCGTGGCTCAACCTGTCTGTGCTGCCCAACAACTCGGTGCAGGTCGACGCGTCTGCGGTGGCGCTGGCGGCCGGCACGTACACGCGCGATCTGGAGATCAGCGTGCTGCGACCCACCGGGAGCACCGCGGTGCGCGTGCCGCTCACCTTCACGGTGGGCGTGGGCCTGGTGGCGCCGGCCAACCAGACGCTGCTGCTCGAGCGCAGCACGCCGCTGGCCAGTTTGCAGGGCTCGGTCACCGTGCAGCGCGGCGACGGTGCGCACTCGGCGTGGACGGCCACCAGCTCGGCGCCGTGGCTCGTGTTGGCATCGAACGCAGGCACCACGCCCGATGCGTTGACGTACTCGGTGGATCCCGCGCAGTTGGCCTCACTCGGTCAGTTCGCCGACCACACCGCCACGGTGACCCTCTCCACCGCTGGCCTGACGCCGGTGTCGTTCACCGTCACGCTGCAGAAGCGCTTGCCGTACGTGGTGTTCGCGGGACCCTATGGCCTGCCGTACGGCGCATCGACGCGCATCATCGTCGGCGGCCGCGGCTTCAATCAGTTGGGCACCAGCCCGGCCGCGCTGCTGCTGGCGAGCGGATTGAGCGTGGATTTCGCCAGCGTGCTGTCCGACACGCAGCTGCTGCTGTTCGTGACGGCGCAGTCGCAAGGGCCCTTCACGATCGGCGTGCCCAATGTCGGCGGCGTCAACACGCCGAGCGCGCTGCTGTGGTTCAGCGCCCCGTACACCTACGCACCGGCCACGGTGCCGCACGCGGGCGCCAAGAACATCTACCTGCACGACCCGGTGCGGCACGCGGTGTTCGCGCTCAGCCGAAGCGCGAATGCGCTGGTGCGTTATCAGGTCGACGGCAACGGCGTCTGGAGCGTCGCGACGCTGCCCATCGCCGGCGCACTCAACATGGCCATGGCGCCCGATGGCAGCCGCATCTGGGTGACCGACCAGAGCCATCGCGTGATCGAAGTGGATCCCGACAACCAGATGGCGCAGCTCAACAGCTACGTCGCGCCCAACTTCGCGATCCTGCAGAACATCGGCGGCGTGCTGCCCATCTCTTCCGACGGCCGGCTGTGGCTGCCGGGCAGCGCGAACTACTTCGATCTGCTGACGCGGTCGTTCAGCGCCATCGACCTCCGCGCCGTGCCGTCCGGCTTGGAGTTCGGCTCCTATCACGGCACGCTCGACGGCACGCTGGTGCTGATCAGCCCATCGTTCCAGTTCACGCCGACGCCGCCGTGGGGCGCCTACCAATCGCTCAACGAGGCTGTCTACTCTCTGGCGAACAGCACGAACCTCGGGTACGAACCGCGCCTGTCGCTCTATGGTTCGCGGGTGCTGGAGGAGTTCAGCGGCCGGCTCTACAGCGGCCCCACGAGCTTCGCGCCGGGCGACATGCTGCCGACGCCGCCCGACACCGACAGCTACTTCCTGGTGACGCTCACGCCCGACGGCAACAAGATCCTGGTGCTGCGCAAGACCTACACCAGCGCCTCGCAGACCACACTCGCCAGCCAGGCGATCGACGTGTACAGCACCTCGCCGCTGATCACCAAGATCGGCAGCATCCCGCTCACCACCGACGCGTCGTTCTGCAACAGCAACAGCGACGACTGCTTCTACGGCAACCAGTACCTGCTGCCGACGCAGGACAGCAAGGCCGTGTTCTGGATCGGCAACCAGAACCTGCAGGTGTTCAACATCCCCTGACCGGTCGCGTGCGGGGCCCCGGCGAACCCGCAGGCTGCATCAGACCGCGGTGCTGCGCTCGAACAAGCGGCCCGACGGCGCCGGCTCGCCCAACGGTGGCGCCCAATGCCGGTGCGGCCGACTTCAGCACGTTCCACGGTCTGGCCGTCAGCGGCGATGGCAACACGATTGCGCTCGGCACCGGCGTGCGCCGCCGACGCCGCATCGGACGACGTGACGCGCACCGTGTTCGTCTACTAGCCGTTCGGCGGGTCACGCCGCGTGGCGGCGTTGGGCAGAGTCGGGTGGCGGCCTGCTGACACCACGTTGTCAGGAGGCCCGCTCGATCATCACGGCAGCCCGTTGCACGGGTCTGCCGCATTTTTTCGTGTCGGCTGCTGTCGATTTGGCGCCTGCTCGAGCGTCGTTGCATCGAGTGCGCGCATCACACGAGCGCACCGAACCCATCGCATTACAGCTGAAATCGATGACACGCCGTTTCCAAGCACAAACCGCGTTCCCCGGCGTTGATGTGGACAACGCGTGCTCGATAGACTGCGCGCCACACGGAGGAAACCCCAGGTTGCGTGAGCAGCAGGCCCGAGAGCCGCTGCTCGCCGCGCTTTGCGGGCCCGCATCCGATATTCCAGAGAGCCCACGCATGAAGATCGCTTCCATCCCTTCTTCGTCCACACCGATGTGCACGTCACGCGCATGCAAGCTGCGCGCTGGTGCATTGCACGCCACCGTGGTGCTGGCCAGCATCGCCGCCGCGTCGGTGGCGCTGATCGGCTGCGGGCCCGACGCGTCGCACGCGCAGGGTGCCGCCGGCCACGGCGGGCCGCCGCCCGCCGCGGTGACGGTGCTGTCGGTGGCCGCCAGCAACCTGGCGATGAACTACGAGTACGTCGGCCAGACCGCCGGCTCGCGCGACATCGAGGTGCGCGCGCGTGTGTCGGGCATCCTGATGAAGCGCAACTTCACCGAAGGCGGCAACGTCAAGAAGGGCCAGTCGCTGTACACGCTGGACCCGGTGCCGTTCCAGGTGGCGCTCAACCGCGCCGACGCCGACGTGGCGTCGGCCGAAGCCAAGCTGGCGATGAGCAGCCGCACCCTGGCGCGCTTGAAGCCGCTGTGGGAGGCGCGTGCGGTGAGCCAGCGCGAGTACGACGATGCGGCATCGGCCGAGCAGGTCGCACGCGCCGACCTGAAAGGCGCGCAGGCGCGCCGCGCCGAGGCGGCGCTGAACCTGGAATACACGCGCGTCGAGTCGCCGATCTTCGGCGCGGTGGGCCGCTCGCAGGTGAGCGAAGGCACGCTGGTCGCGGGCCCCGGCACCCTGCTGACGACCTTGACGCAGACCGACCCCGCGAAGGTGCGCTTCGGCATCGCCGACACCGATCAATTGAAGTGGCGCCAGGAGGCGGCCTCCGGCCAGCTGCAGTTGCCGCAGCACGAGGCGTTCACCGTCGAAGTGAAGCTCGCCGACGGCTCCACCTACCCGCGCAAGGGCAAGCTGCTGTTCTCCGACACGCGCGTGTCGGGCAACACCGGCACCGTCGAGGCCGAGGCCGAGGTGCCCAACCCCGACGGCGTGCTCAAGCCCGGGCAGTTCGTGCGCGTGCGCCTCACCGGGGCCACCAAGCCGAAGGCGATCCTGCTGCCGTCGCGCGCGGTGCTCGAAGGGCCGCAGGGCAAGTTCGTCTACGTGGTGGCCGACAACAAGGCGATGCCCAAGCCGGTGCAGGTGGGCGACCAGATCGGCGACCAGTGGATCATCAACCAGGGCCTGAACGCCGGCGACCAGGTGATCGTCGACGGCATGGCGCGCATCTTCTTTCCCGGCGCGCCCGTGCAGATCGCGCAGGCGCCGGCCGGCGGCGCGAGTGCCCCCGCGGGCGGTGCACCGGGCGGTGCGCCCGGTGCCGCCAAGCAGGAGGGTGCAGCGCAGGGCGGCGCACCGACCGGAGGCGCACCGGGCGGCGGCGCACCGGGCGGCGGCGCGCAGGGGGGCACCACGGCCAAGGGCTCGGTCGACACGCCGGCCAAGGCCGCCTCGAAATAAGCCCACGCACTCCACACAAGGGGCACTCGCATGTTCTCGCGTTTCTTCATCGACCGGCCGATCTTCGCGGCCGTGCTGGCGATCTTCATCGTCATCGCCGGCCTGTCGGCCACGCGCTCGCTGCCGATCGCGCAATACCCCGAGATCGCGCCACCGGTGGTGAGCGTCACCGCGATCTACCCCGGCGCCAGTGCCGAGGTGATCGAGCAGACGGTGGCCGCGCCGCTCGAGAACGCCATCAACGGCGTCGAGCACATGATCTACATGGGCTCCACCTCCACCAGCAATGGCGTGGTGACGATCCAGATCAGCTTCGACATCGGCACCGACGTCGACCAGGCGGCCCAGATCGTCAACAACCGCGTCAAGCAGGTCGAGACCAAGCTGCCGCAAGAGGTGCGCCGCCAGGGCGTCACGGTGGAGAAGGGCTCCTCGGCCTTCCTGCAGGTGCTGGCGTTCTATTCCGACGACGGCAGCAAGGACGACCTGACGATCAGCAACTACGTGACGCTGAACGTGCTCGATTCGCTCAAGCGCGTGCCGGGCACCACCAACGTGCAGATCTTCGGCGCCAAGGACTACGCGATGCGCATCTGGCTGCGCCCCGACCGGCTGGCGCAGTTGAAGCTCACCACCACCGACATCGCGCGCGCGGTCAACGAGCAGAACGCGCAGTTCGCCGCCGGCAAGGTGGGCCAGGCGCCCACCGGCGGCGCGCAGGAGATGGTCTACACCATCACCACGCAGGGCCGCCTGTCGGATCCCAAGCAGTTCGAAGAGATCATCGTGCGCGCCAACCCCGATGGCAGCACGCTGCGCCTGAAGGACGTGGCGCGCGTCGAGCTCGGCTCGAAGGACTACGACTTCATCGGCCGCATCAACGGCAAGGCCGCCACGCTGGTGGGCATCTTCCTGCAGCCGGGCGCCAACGCGCTCAACGTGGCCAAGGAAGTCGAGCGCACGGTCGACGGTTTGAGCAAGCGCTTTCCGAAAGGCATCGTCTACTCGATCCCGTACGACACCACGCGCTTCGTCAAGGTGTCGATCGAAGAGGTGGCCAAGACGCTGGCCGAGGCCATGATCCTGGTGATCCTGGTGGTGTACCTGTTCCTGCAGAACTGGCGCGCCACCTTCATTCCGGTGGTCGCGGTGCCGGTGTCGCTGATCGGCACGATGGCGGGCCTGCTG
>Ga0207648_10007202_pt1 | contig 10969 bp, 11 predicted proteins | sample KBSMisM32_FD_184310 | JGI IMG/M metagenome (GOLD analysis project Ga0207648, IMG submission 184310) | Miscanthus rhizosphere microbial communities from Kellogg Biological Station, Michigan, USA - KBS Miscanthus M3-2 (SPAdes) (version 2) | ecosystem: Host-associated > Plants > Roots >... | reverse complement strand
ATCAGGCGGCCGAGCCCATTTTCGGGCAGAAGCGACACCCAGCGAGCGGATGCGCCGAAGCGCGCGGCCGCCACAGCGACGTTCAGCTCTCCGCCACCCACGTGTGCGTCGAAGCTGGTTGTCTGCTCCAGCCTTTGGAAGTTCGGCGGCGTCAACCGCACCATCGCTTCGCCGAAGGTGACCAGATCCATGCGCAATTTTACGATCAGCCGAACGGCGCCACCAGCTTCGCGGGCTCAGCACCTTCTTTCGCCGTGGGCTGTGGACACTAGAATTGTACCGCTCATGCCTCCATCCCTGTTTGATCTCACCGATCGCGTCGCCGTCGTCGTCGGCGCCACCTCCGGCATCGGCAAGTCGATCGCGCTTGGATTGGCAGACGCCGGCGCCCACGTAGTTCCAACGGGCCGGCGCACCGATCTGGTGAAAGCCGTGGTGCGCGACGTCGAGGAGCGGGGACGCCGTTCCCTGGCCGTCTCCGCTGACGTGTCCGACGATGGCTCCATCCGCGCCCTGGCAGACGCGGTGATAAAGCAATTCGGAAAGGTGGACATACTGGTGAACGCAGCGGGAATTACCGTTCGCCGCCCGACGGTCGATGTCAGCGACACCGAATGGAACAGGATCATCGACACCAACCTCACCGGCATGCTGCGCGCGTGCCGAGCCTTCGGTCCGCACATGATCGAGCAACGTTATGGCAGGGTGATCAACATCGGATCGTTGACGTCACTCGTCGCGCTACAGGAAGTGACGGCCTACGGCGTCAGCAAGGCAGGAGTCGCCGCCCTCACCAAATCGCTGGCGATCGAGTGGGCCCCGCACCGAGTGTGCGTCAACGCGATCCTGCCCGGCGTTTTCCGCACAGCGCTCAACGAGGGATTGCTCGACGGCACCGCCCGCGGTCAGGAGCTACTCATGCGGACGCCAATGCGTCGCTTTGGCTTGCCTGATGAGCTTGTAGGAGCCGCCGTTTTCCTCGCGTCGGAAGCCGCCAGTTTCGTGACTGGTCATCTTTTGGCGGTCGATGGCGGCTTTCTCGCCAGCGGCGTGAATCAGTAAGAAAAGTTCCCGAAATCATAGTGCGATTTAGGCGGTCAGCGGCCCCCTGTTTGCAAATAGGTCGGCTGCCCTGGTGAAACGACGAGGGCGCCACCCCAGCATTGCAGGAGAGAACCATGATTGGAACCAAAACGCTCAAAGGCATCGCGCTCGCGTCCGCGCTGGCCATTGGCTCGGCATGCGCCGGAGTCAAGAAGACCACCACGGACATCAATCCCTCCATGAGCCGCGCTCCGACGTGCGCTAACGCCATCGCGGTCTTCAACTCGCGTGCGGACGTGCCTTACGACTACTACGAGCTGGCCTGGATCGAAGCCACGGGCAACTCGGTCTGGACCACGGACAATCAGCTCCAGACGCAGATCCGTAACGGCGCCGCGAAAGTCGGCGCGAACGCGGTGATCGTCAATCCGGTCGAGCAGTCCAAGTCCACCATCAAGGTGCTCGGCGAAGCGATCGGAACCAGTTCCGCAACCCAGAAAGCCAGCGCGCTGGCGATCTACATGCCTGGCGACGCCGGTCGCGTCACACAGGCGTGCGGCACCAGCTGACGCTCGCGCTTCACACTGGAATGAAAAACGGGCCGGCGAGATCGCCGGCCCGTTTTTCCATCTTGAAATCGCGGCTTTTCGGTGCGGGATTTGCCCGTCAGGCCACCGACTTTCCCGGAGTCAAATGGTGAAAAGAGTTGTCCTTGCGTTGTCCGTTTTTTCTCTTTCTGCATCCGCCCAGAACCGTCTCCCCGAGGGAATGCGGCCGCCCGGTTGCAGCGCCGGCCTGATTTTGCCCGAGGGTTTCTGCGCGACGGTTTTCGCCGATAGCCTGAATGGCGCGCGTCATCTCGTCGTCGCGCCTAACGGAGACGTCTTCGTCAACGTCCAATCCAGTCGCGGCGGCCAGAGCTCGAGCAGCACGGGAATCGTGGTGCTGCGAGACACCAATCGTGACGGCAAGGCTGACGTGAGACAGCGTTTCGGCGTCGAAGGTGGAACGGGCATCGCCCTCGACGGCACCTCGCTCTACGCCACGTCAGGAAATTCCATTGTCCGCTATCGCGTCCCGCCTGGATTTCTCAACAACGTGGGAAAGCCGGACACGATCGTCACCGGTCTGCCGATGACCGGATCGCACCACTCCCACAATTTCGTGGTGCAGGGGCGCAACCTGTACGTCAACATCGGCACCGCCTCCAACGCGTGTCAGCAACGGGATCGACAGGCCGCCTCGCCGGGGAACAATCCGTGCGGCGAGCTGCAGACGCGCGGCGGAATCTGGGAGTTCGATGCGAATCGTCTTCGTCAGACTCCTGCCGAGGGCCGCCGCTTCGCGACCGGATTGCGGAACTCGGTCGCACTGACACGCAACGCGACTGGCGGCGATCTGTGGGCAACGGTTCACGGTCGCGACCAGCTCCACGACAACTGGCCAAGCCTCTACACCGCCGAGAAGAGCGCCGAGAACCCTGGTGAAGAGCTGGTGCGGATCGATCGGGGCGCCGATTACGGTTGGCCCTACTGCTACTACGACGTCGATCTCCGCCATCTCGTCCTCGCCCCCGAATACGGAGGCGACGGCAAGAAGGTCGGGCAGTGCGCCACCAAAATGGAGCCACTGATGGCGTTCCCCGGGCATTGGGCTCCGAACGGAATGCTCTTCTACACGGGAAACCAGTTCCCTTCACAGTACCGCGGAGGTGCTTTCGTCGCGTTCCACGGCTCCTGGAACCGCGCGCCGCTGCCGCAGGCAGGCTTTCGCGTTGTCTTCGCGCCCTTCAAATTCAACAAGCCCACCGGGACATTCGAGACATTCGCCGACGGGTTCAATCCCGCGCCTGCCGCGGGCAGAGCTTCGCCCGGGACTCATCGACCGACGGGCCTGGCCCAGGCACCTGATGGCTCACTGTTCGTTACGGACGACACAGGCGGCTCAATCTGGAGAATTACCTATCGACGGGGCGCCCGCTGAGTGGCTGATCGCGGGACTCGTGTGCTGAAGTGCTGAAGCCGCTAACCAATTTCCTGAGGCGTCATTTCTGGCGACCGCGCGCAAGTGCGCCCGTCGCCGCGGCGGCGGTGCGTCCGTTGAATACGGACTCCGAGCGGCGCCTCAGCTTCATGCTCGAGTCCGTGCCCGTCAATCTCTGGTCGACGGACGCACAGCTCAACATCACGTTCTCCCAGGGCGCCGGGCTGCATCTGATCGGCACCCGCGCCGACGAACAGGTGGGGATGACGCTGTACGAGGTCCTCAAGACGAGGGACCCGCGCTTCACTCCGCTCGCCGCGCACCTGCGGGCGCTCCAGGGTGAGCTGGTTCGATACGAAACCGACTGGCGTGGCCGATCGTTCGAGACCCGTGTCGAGCCGCTGCGCGCCGCCGATGGCAAAATCTCCGGCACCGTCGGCATTGCCATCGATGTGACGGATCGGAAGAGTCTCTACGAGGCGCTGCAGACCCAGAACGTGTACTTCGCCACGCTGTTCGAGAACGCACCCGAAGCGATCGCCATACTCGACGAGCACGACCACATCATCCGCATCAATGGTCAGTTCACGTCAATGTTCGGATACACCGAGGACGAATGCGTCGGGAAGAACATCAACGACCTGATCGTGCCGCCGGAGCTGGTGGTGGAAGGCGAAGCGCTGACGGCGCGCGTGGCGGCCGGTGAGAAGCTGAGAATCGAGGCGCTGCGACGTCATCGCGACGGGCACACGCTGTGGGTCGCCATCGCGGCGACGCCATTCGGTGTCGCCGATCAGCCCGGACGCGTTTACGCCATGTATCACGACATCTCGGCGCAGAAGCGCGCCGAAGACGATCTCAAGACGCTTCTACTCGTCGACGAGCTGACGGGGCTGCACAACCGCCGGGCCTTCATCACACTCTCCGAACAGGCGCTCAAGCTGGCGATGCGGATGGAGCGTGACGTGCTCATGATCTTCATCGACATCGATCATCTCAAGTACATCAACGACACCTACGGCCACCTCGCCGGCGATCGGGCGCTGATCGACACCGCCCGTGTGCTCCGCGAAAGCTGCCGGGAAGCGGACATCATCGCGCGGCTGGGCGGCGATGAGTTCGTGGCGTTGATGACTGTTGACTCCGCTCAGACGGGCGAGCTGATCTGCGACCGGATAAAGGCCAGAGTCGCACTCCACAACGAAGAAGTGGATCGTGGCTACCAGTTGTCACTCAGCGTCGGCGCCACGCGTTCCAAAGCCGAGGGAACGATGCTGGCGGACCTTCTCGCTCAGGCCGACACCGCTTTATACGAACGGAAAAGGCAGCGCGGCCAGCCCGCTCACGCGCTCTCGCGATAGTACTCCGCGAGACACCACGTCACCATGTCGTCGAGCAGCGTCTGGGTGCGACTGCTGGCCGGAAACTTCGACCCGATCTCGCGCACCAGTCCCTGCGCCGCGCGCACGACTGTCTCACCCGTCTCCCCGATGCGCTTCATCTCCGCGACGTAAGCGCAGACAGCGGTTTGTAGCTCTTCCCGGTTATAAACGCCGGCGGCGAAGACGGCCGCGAGCGCCTTCGCAAGATCGATATGCGCCTTTCCGACGGCGGCCGGCGTCGTTCTTTTTTTTCTACCGCTTCCGCGGCTGTCCCCTTTTGATTCGGGGCTTCCTTTCATGCGGTGGAACGTAGACCAGCACAGATGTGTGTCAAGTGAAAAATCGACTCACGCCGCCACCCGCACCACCGCGCACGCGATGCGCGCCCCGCTGTTGCCCGACGGATTCGTCTTCTCATCGTCCGCGTTCGCGTGGATCACCAGCGAGCTGCCGTCCGGATCGAGAAGAGTCGTCGGTCCTGGCGTCAACGTCACACGATTGGTGGTGAAGGAGATTCTGCCCACTCCGCTGGCGGGAATCTCGATGTTGTCGTTGTCGCCCGCGTGCGGACCCTTCGGATTGTTCAGTCCGTGCTCCATCGCCATCGGATTGTAATGCGCGCCGGCCGTTGAGAACGCTGTCGTCCCGCCCTCGCACTTGCCAACCTGATGAAAATGGATTCCGTGGGTGCCGGCAGGGAGCGTGATCGTCGCGATCTCGACGTGCACCGTCCCGCCTTTGTCCTGCCAGATGTCGCCGGTTCCGATCGGCGTGCCGCTGACGTTGTACATCACGACCTGACCCTTCGACACCGCGTCGCCGATCTGCTGCATCGACTTGCAGCCGACGGAGGCAAAGCAGACGACGGTGGCTAGGGCGGCAACTGCTCGGCGTACGGACATTTTCGACTCCGGCTTCAGGGTGGTCCCGCGAGGGACACGGGCCGGCTACCGAGACCCGGTTCCCAAATCGCGGATTTTGAACTTCGTCCAGAGAACGACGATAGTGCAATCTTGCAGCCCGCGCGTGTATTGGGCGGGCGCGCCCGGCCCGGCGTAAACCTCGACCCCGACCACTTCGCTGCCGTTCACGAACTGGTTGATGTCGCCCGGGGTGGCCGACATCCAGGGCATGTCGTCGAGGAAATACTGTACGCATCCGCTGCCGGAGAAGCTCGTGACGCCCCGCGAGCTGGTGACGACGTCGCCCTCGGGCGACGACTGGATGCGCAAGCTGGGAACGCGCCTCAGGATGTCGGTGAGATAGTTGGGATGCATCGACTGGATCTGGTCCGGTCCGAGGTAGAAACCAGTTCCCATTTTCTGCCGCTGCAGGAATCCGACCTTGTCGAGGCTGGCGGTGCGCCGCGCCGTCACTACCACCGGGTCGATGATCGCGACGTACTTCGGAAGCTTGATCGACACCTGCTTCGGCTCACGCGATGAAAGATCGACCGGTATCACCTCGGCGCCAAAACCGAGGTGACGAGCCAGCAGCACATGACTCCCCGAGGGCAGGTTCCGCATTGTGAATTCGCCCTTCTCGTTGGTCAAGGCGATCTGGTCGGTGCCGACAACCTCGACGCGACTGCCTGCGTTCGATGCCGCTCCCTCCAGTACCACGCGGCCCGAGACGGTCGCATTACCCGTCTTTGCTCCCGAATCTGCCTTTGACAACAGCAGCGTTCGCGCAAACAGCTCGCTCGGCTCGTCGCCCAGTGCGATCGGGATTTCCGCAGTGACGGCTCCTCCCTTTCGCGCCTGCAGCGTCGCCTGCATTTGGTTGGGAACGTTGCAGATCTTGAACTCGCCCTGGGCGTCGGTGCTGTCGCGCAGCACGCGCGGTGTGCGTCTCACGCCGACTTCCTTGGAGACCTCGAGCTGGAGCCAGGCGATCGATACGTCCGCGCCCGGCACTGGCTGAAGTGATTCCGGATCGGTCACCCTGCCGATGATCGCTGACGTTCCCTGAGCCCGCGGACCGGCCACCGGACATGCGCGCTTGATCAGAGTCTGGGCGGACGGTACGGCAAGCGAGATGAAAGTGGTGCTGTCCGGTCCCAGATGAAACGGCTGCGTGGCGAGCGAGACGCCTAGTGTGTCGAGCAGCGGATGGAAGACGCCGACCTGGTACGTGCCCGGCTTCAGACTATCGACTCTGAACTTCCCCAGCGAATCGGTAGTCAGTGAGATGTTGGCGCCTTCGATCACCACTTCGGCGCCGGTGAGATAGCGTCCGTTCACGCTGTCGATTACAACGCCGGCAAGCGTTGCCTTGACCGGCTTCTCCGCCGGGCGTGGCGCCGTCGGGGGCGGGTTCTTCCGCTGCGCCTGGATCGGTGTGGCGATGACCCAGAGCGCGGCAGTTAGCAGTGAAACGAGTTGAATCCTTCCAGTCAGCATCAGTCTTCCAGGGCAGGTTCGTAAGCTGACTCTACGTGCGGCGTCAGCTGACTGTTCGATGAAATGAGGCGGGCGCACGTGTTCCAGCGAAGAATGGCGTCGTCGTTGCCCGCCGGGCGAATCGCCTCCGCTTTCTCGTACCAGGCCATGGCATCCCTCAACGCATCGTAAGCGATACTGCCGCTACCCATTCCACCCTTTAGCAAGTGCGCGTGCCCACTGCGCTCTGAAGCGATCCCACTGTAGTAAGCCCGCTGATAAGGGTCGGTGATTCGCGGCAGCGTTTCGTGAACGGACTTGATCACCGACAGATGGCCATTGGCGACCTGATCCGTCAGCGCCAGCACCAGAATCACCAGCACTTCCTGATTCTCCGGATCGATGTCGAGGATGTCACGGCAGATGCTTTCCGCCGCCCATGACTCGTTGATCAGGCGATACCTCTCCGCCTTCTCAATGGCGCGGGGGATCGCTTCCCTCGAAATCGGCTTCAGATTGAATCGCTCCTTCATGATGCCGCGTTCCCCCTTCCCCCGTCCCGCTTCCCCCTTCCCGCTTCCCGCTTCCCGCTCTTACCCCGAACCAGCCTGATGAGTTTCGCCAGCGGATCGTACTGCGTGTCGATTACTCGCTCCTTGAGCGGGATAATGGCGTTATCGGTGATGGTGATGTTCTCCGGGCAAACCTTGGTGCAGCACTTCGTGATGTTGCAGTACCCGATGCCGTGACTCTCCTTCAGGTCGCCCGTTCGATCGAGGACGTCGAGCGGATGCATCTCCAGCTGGGCAGCGTGCACCAGCAGCCTCGGCCCCACAAACTGCTCGTGGAGATGGTGATCGCGCAGAACGTGGCAGACATCCTGGCAGAGGAAGCACTCGATGCACTTTCGGAATTCCTGAACGCGGTCGACGTCGGCTTGCTGCATGCGCCAGGTCCCGTCCGGGGCGTCCGGTGGACGCGGAGTAAACCGGCGGATGCGCTTCTTGGCGCGGAAGTTCGATGACACGTCGGTCACGAGGTCCTTGACTGGCGGAAATGCGCGCATCGGTTCCACCGTCACCGGCTCGTTCAGGTTCAGCTCGCTCAACCGAGTCATGCACAGTAAGCGGGGCATGCCGTTGATCTCTGCCGAGCACGATCCGCATTTCCCTGCCTTGCAGTTCCAGCGAACCGCCAGGTCGCTCGCAGCCTCGGCCTGGATTTGATGGATGGCATCGAGCACCACCATGCCCTCGGACACTTTGGTCGAGTAATCCTGGAGCTGTCCCGCGCCGCCGCTGCCTCTCCAGACACGAAAGGTGGCGCTGCGTGTGTCGGTGCCCGCGCTGGTGTCGCTGCGCAAGGCCGCCCGCTGTCCACTCTCAACGATGCTACTCGCCAGCGAGTTTTTGGCAGCGGTCATTTATTCTCCTCGATAATTCGCTTGAGATGCTCGGGCATCTCTGGAATCGGCTCGCGCGTGAGCTGCACCTCGCCACCCGGGCCTCGCCTGACGACGATATTGAACTTCGCGTGACCCGGGTCTTTATCGGGAAAGTCGTCGCGGAAATGACCACCCCGGCTCTCCTTCCGCTCCATCGCCGCGCGTGCGACGATCTCCGAGACCGTCAACAGGTTTTGCAAATCCAGCGCGGTGTGCCACCCCGGATTGTACTCACGGTTACCCGTAACCGATACCTTCCGCGCCCGTTCCCGCAGCGTCTTCAAAGCGTCCAGAGCACGACGTATCTCGTCATCCCGCCGCACGATCCCCACCAGCTCCTGCATCATCGTCTGCAGATCGTGCTCGACTTGATATGGCCCCTCTCCGCCTCCCTGCCTGTTGAAGGGCTCGAGCGCGACCCGAACAACTTCGTCAGCCTGTTGGGTATCCACTCGCGGTGTCGCCTGTCGGCCGGCGAACTCCGCGGCATACTTGCCGGCGCGCATGCCGAATACGAGAAGGTCTGACAGAGAATTGCCACCGAGCCTGTTCGCACCGTGCAGGCCGGCACCCACTTCGCCGGCCGCGAACAATCCGGGCAACGTCGACATCTGAGTGTCGCCATCGACACGCACTCCACCCATCACGTAGTGGGTTGTCGGACCGACTTCCATCGGCTCCTTGGTAATGTCGATGTCGGCCAGCTGCTTGAACTGGTGGTACATGCTCGGGAGCTTTTTCTTGATGTGCTCCTCGGCGTTCGAGAGCTTGGAGCGGATCCAGGAGATGTCGAGGAACACACCGCCGTGTGGACTGCCGCGCCCCTCGCGAACTTCCTTGATGATCGCGCGCGCGACGTGATCGCGCGTCAGCAGCTCGGGAGGACGGCGGGCGTTCTTGTCTCCCTGCGTGTAGCGCCAGCCTTCCTCTTCGTTGTCCGCCGTCTGATTGCGATAGTTCTCGGGGATGTCGTCGAACATGAATCGGCGTCCCTCGCGATTCACGAGTATTCCGCCTTCGCCCCGCACACCCTCGGTGACCAGGATTCCGCGCACACTGGGCGGCCACACCATGCCGGTGGGATGAAACTGGACGAACTCCATGTCCTGTAGCGCCGCGCCGGCGTTGTAGGCGAGCGCGTGGCCGTCGCCGGTGTATTCCCAGCTATTGCTGGTAACGCTGAATGCCCGGCCAACACCACCGGTGGCGAGGACGACCGCCTTGGCGGAGAAAAGCTTGAACCGTCCACGCTCACGATCGTAACCGAGAGCTCCGGCAATTCGATTTCCGTCTTTCAGCAACGATACGATCGTGCACTCCATGTGGACGTCGATCGGCTGATAAGTCGCGTAGTCCTGCAGCGTCCTGATCATCTCCAGGCCGGTGCGATCTCCGACGTGCGCCAGTCGCGGATATTTGTGCCCGCCGAAATTGCGCTGCAGAATGCGGCCGTCGGGCGTGCGGTCGAACACGGTGCCCCACGCCTCCAGCTCGCGCACTCGATCCGGCGCCTCCTTCGCGTGGAGCTCCGCCATTCGCCAGTTGTTGAGATACTGGCCGCCCCGCATCGTGTCGGCGAAGTGCACCTTCCAGTTGTCGCGATCGTCGACGTTGGCGAGAGCAGCCGCAACACCGCCCTCCGCCATCACCGTGTGAGCTTTCCCAAGCAGCGATTTGCAGATCAAGCCAACTGACGCACCACTGTGCGCCGCCTCGATGGCAGCACGCAACCCGGCGCCACCGGCGCCAATAACGAGCACGTCGTGCTCGTGCTTCTGGTATTCAGGCACCTAGATCAGCCTCACGTCGTGCCAGATACCCATCGCGCACAATCGAATGAAGAGATCCGAAAACGCGACCCAGACGAGGCTGAACCACGCCCAGCGCATGTGGCCGCGATTGAGGCAGCTCACGCAGTCATAGGTCTTCTTTCGCACCGGAGCTCGAGAAAGCTGATCGAGATATCCGCCAACCAGGTGTCGAAGCGAGTGACAACCGAGTGTGTAACCGCCGAGAAGAATGACGTTCACGGTCAGAATGATCGTGCCAAGGCCGATTCCGAAATTCTGATGTCCCGTGTTGCGATCGAAGAAGAACATCGCCTTATAGGCGTCGCTGGCGAGAATCACCAGAAAAACGATCGCGGCGTAGAGGAAGTAGCGGTGGACGTTCTGCAGAACCAGGGGGAGGAAGCGCTCACCCCTGTATCCCTTTCGTGGCTCGCCGACCGCACAATTGGGGGGATCGGCCCAGAAGCCCTTGTAGTACGCTCCCCTATAGTAGTAGCAGGTGAGCCGAAATCCGGCCGGAAACGGGAGAATCAGCAGCGCCGGTGTGAACGGAATGAACCCCGGTAGCCAGGACGGCCGAGTTCCCTGAATCCAGGCGTGGGGCGAGTCGGCGAACAGCAGCGGTGAATAGAACGGCGACAGGTAGTTGCCGAAGGAGTAGAACCTGTTTTGGAACGCCGCCCATGTCGCGTAGACAAGGAAGGCGCTCAGAACGAGGAACACGATCAGCGGTTGAACCCACCACGCATCGCGGCGCATCGTCTGGCCGAACCCGCGGCGCGTAAGCTGGACAACTTCAGAAGCCATTCTTGAATTCCTCGCGCCGAGCGCGTGATCGTTCGTAATCAGCTCTGTCTCGCAAACTTAGTTTTGGACCGGTTGCGCTGGAAGCCTCGCGCGCAGATGCAAAAAGCCTCCGACGTTTGACCGTCGGAGGCTCTTCGT
>Ga0207648_10007200_pt1 | contig 10970 bp, 8 predicted proteins | sample KBSMisM32_FD_184310 | JGI IMG/M metagenome (GOLD analysis project Ga0207648, IMG submission 184310) | Miscanthus rhizosphere microbial communities from Kellogg Biological Station, Michigan, USA - KBS Miscanthus M3-2 (SPAdes) (version 2) | ecosystem: Host-associated > Plants > Roots > Rhizosphere... | reverse complement strand
CCGGCGAATCGGCCAGCCGCTTGATCGTCGCGTAGCCTTCCAACGTTTCCGCCACGCTGTAGCACACTGGAAAAACACGGCCCTGCTCGATGTGCGAGTAGAGGTGCGTGGCGTCGGCAGCCAGCACCACGTGCCCGCGCCGCGTCGCCACGCGCAGGCACTGCAGCCCCATCGAGTGGCCGCCCACGTGGTGGACGGTCAGGCCGGGCGCCAGCTGCTCGTCGCCGTTGTGGAACACCACCCGTTCGTCGAACACGCGGCGCACCATCGCCACCACGTCGTCGGCCTCGAACGGAATGCGCTGGTGCCCGTGGCACATGTAGCGGCCGGTCGCGTACATCATCTCGCGGTCCTGCAGGTGATACCGCGCTTGCGGGAAGAGCGAGTGGTTGCCGCAGTGGTCGTAGTGCAGGTGGCTGATGACCACGTCGGTCACCGTGTCCGGTTTGACCCCGATCGCCCGCAGCCCCTCCGCGACCGGCCGCACGATGCGGCGCCCGCGCTTCTCGGCCATCGCCTGGTCGAAGCCGGTGTCGAGTACGTACGTCGTTGCAGCGCCCTTGATCACCCACACGAAGTAGGCGAGCGGCTCGTTGGCGTCGTGCGGATCGCCGAGGATGTAGTTTTCGTGGGCCTTGCGATCGTGGTGCGCGTAGCGCACCGCATAGATCTCGTGAACGTCCTGCATCATTTGAAGACCCGGCCGCGGGTCTCGGGCCCGAGCCAGATGACCATCGCGGCAACCCCCGAGAGGACCATCGCCAGGCTCATGGCGTTGACCATCACGAAGCCCTGGTCTTTGAGAAAGCCGAGCACGGTCGGCATCGTCGCGCCAATCGCCGCGGCCGCGTGATAGCAGAAACCGGGGCCCACGCCGCGCACCTCGGTGGGGAACGACTCGTTGCTGTAGGCGGGCGCCATGCCCCACACGCCCATGCCGAAGAAGCCCATCATCAGAGCGCCGAGCCCAAGCAGCATCGGATCGGTCGCGTGGAGATACAACGGCAGCGAGGCGATGCCGAGGACGACGTTGATCGTCGCGGCGCCCCGCCGGCCGAGGCGCCCTTCCGAGAGCCGCCCGAACGTGGCGGTGCCGGCGATCGCGCCGAAGTTGAACGCCGCCAGGTACGGCAGCACCGGCCGGCCGGCCTCGCGCAGGAACGTCGGATACCAGAAGTTGAGCGAGTAGTAGATGCACATGAAGGCGCCGATCACGAGGGTGGTGCGGATCGTGACGCCGATCATGTCTGGCTTGAAGATGCGAGCCAGCGAGAACCTCGGTTCGGCGGCGCGCTCGGCGGGGCCTCGCGCCGCGAGCTCGCGCTGGCGCGCCAGCCACACCGGGCTCTCCGGCACGCTGCTCCGGATCCACAGCGTGAAGAGCGCCGGAATCACGCAGAGCCAGAACATGGCGCGCCACGCGAAGTCGGGATTCTCCGTGGCCACGAGCGGGTAGACGAACTGGAAGGCGGCCGCGGCAAAGAGGTAGCCCCAGTACCACCCGCCCAGCAGCAGCCCCGAGGCGATCCCGCGCAACTTCGTCGGCCAGTGTTCGAGCACCAGCGGCATGCCGGCGGCCCACTCACCGCCCATGCCGAGTCCGAACAGCGCTCGCAGGGCGAAGAGCATCGCGTACGAGGTGGAGAAGCCGCTCAGCGCCGCGAAGAGCGAAAACCACAGCACCGAGACCATCAGCGGACCCTTGCGGCCCCACTTGTCGGCCGCCGTGCCGGCAATCGTGCCGCCGGCGAGCCGCATGACCAGCGTCACCGTGCCCAGCGCGCCCGCCAGCGCGTTGTCCACGGTGAAGCTCTTCTGAATGTCGATGACGATGAACGTGAGGATGTTGAAGTCGAACGAATCGACGATCCATCCCAGGAATACGGCCCAGAAGGCACGCCACTGATCGCGGGTGACCTGACGGTACCAGGGCCCCTCGACCGCGGCCGTCTCGACTGGGGTAGGGGAGGCCTCGGCCAGGGACGTCACGGTTGGCGATTCTACCAAGGCTTCGCGTCGCTCCGCCTTGGCAGCCAGTGTTTAATTGCCCGCCCTTCGGGCGGGCGGCTCGCGTTTGCGCGCATACCTCGTTCGTGCGGCGGCCCGCCTGCGTTGTCTCACATGGAGCGAATTGTCATGAGTCATCTGGGGGACGTCGTCTGGCTCAGTCAAGACCCGTTGTGCGATCCGATGGGCGAGTTTGGCACGGAACACGAGGACGACCAGGCGACGCGCCCGTTGGCCAGTTCCCTGTTCAAGCAGGTGGCCGCGGTGTCGCGCATTGCCATCCCGCTGGCACCACCTCCTGAGGAGCCCGCGCCTGTTCCCGCGCCTGCTCCGATCGCGGTCGTGGTTCCGGCGCCGGCGGCCGTTCCGTCCATCGTCGAACCGCCGGTCCTGGTTGAATCCACGGCGGCCCCGCAGCCGGTGCCCGCGAAGGTGCAGCGCGGCCGCTGGTTCGTGGGCGTGGCGACGCTGGGCCTGCTCGCCATCGCTCAGGCACCGTTCGTCGTGCTGTGGGCGCTGCAGACGGCGAGCGGTCCGGAGCCGCTTGCGATCGAGATCACGAAGCCGGCGATGGCGTTCGCGGCGAGTGTCGCCCCGGTGCCGGTGGAGCGCACGCTGCCGCCACCGCCGCCGGTCCGGCCCGCCCCGGTCGCGGCTCCAAAGCCCGTACCGGCGGGATCGCTCTCGGGATGGGTGCGCGTCGAGGTCCCGCTGGCGATGCGTATCACCGAAGACGGCCGCCTGCTCGGCACGACGGACGTCGATCGCCTGATGCTCCCGACCGGCGATCATGTGCTCGACCTCCGAAACGACGAACTCGGGTTTGCCACCCGCCTGATGGTCACGATCAAGGCCGGCGAGACTTCGCTCCTGCCGGTTCGGCTGCCGAGCGCGTCGATCTCGATCAACGCCAAGCCGTGGGCCGAGGCGTGGGTAGACGGCGAGCGCGTGGGCGAGACGCCAATCGGCACCTTGATGCGGACGATCGGCCGTCACGAAATCGTGCTCCGTCACCCCGAATTGGGCGAGCGCCGCGTGCCGCTGCTCGTCACGATGGCGCAGCCCGCGCGGGTGAGCGTGGACTTCAAAGCTGGAAAGTAGGAAACCCATGCGTGTGCGAATCGTTGGACTGATCGCGGCTGTGCTCGTCGGCACCGCCTCCCTGGCGACGGCCGGCGACCGGCTGGCCGAGGCGCTGCGGTTCTATGACGACGCGATGTATACGCGCGCGCTCGAAGTGCTGGACGCCCTGGCCGCCGAACAGCCGACCGCGGCGGTGCATCAATACCGGGCGCTGTGCTTCATCGCCATCGGCCGCACCGACGCCGCGGAACGGGCGATGTCGGACATCGTGGCGGCCGACCCGTTCTTCGTGCTCGACAGCGAGGCGGCGTCGCCGCGCGTGGCGGCGCAGTTCACGGCCGTACGCCGGCGGTTGCTTCCACCGATCATCCGTCGCGGGTTTGCCGAAGCCACCGCGCGTTACCGGGAAGGCGCCACGGCCCGTGCGCGCGAGCAGTTCGACCAGGTGCTGAAGCTCCTCGACGATCCGGCGCTGCAGAACGACCAGGCGCTGTCGGATCTCGCGCTCGTCGCCAGCGCGTTCGTGGAGCTGACCCGCGCCCAGACGCCTCCGCCGCCAATCGAGTCGATCGTGAAACCGGTCGTGGCCGCGCCGCTGCCCCCCTCGCTTCCAGCAGCGCCCGCAGGCCCCGAGCCGGCGCCGCCGGCCGCTGTGCCGACCGCCGTGGCGAGCACCGCTCCTGCTCCCATGCGCGTGACCGCCAGCGAGCCGGTGGCGTACGAGCCGGCGGTGGCGGTGGTACGGCCGCTGCCGAAATGGATGCCGCCCGACGCCTACACCGCGCAGCGGAAGTACACGGGCGCGATTGCCGTGGAGATCGATGCCCGCGGCCACGTGGTGGCAGCCGCCACCAGACGGACGATTCATCCGGCCTACGATCCGGTCGTGCTTGCAGCGGCCCGCGAGTGGGTCTTCCAGCCCGCGCGCCAGAACGGGCGGCCAGTGAAGTCCGAGGTGACGGTCGAGATCGAGCTGCTGCCGGCTCAGTAGACGCCATCCTCGTCTAAGATCCCGGTTCAAGCCGGGCGATGACTCGCGTATCTGCCGTCGCGGTGGTGGGTGGGGCGCTGCTGTGTGCGCTCGTTGCGATGCCGCACGCGCAAGCGCCGGCGGCGCGCCAGATCGACGGCCGGGTCCTCGCCGACGACACGGGCGATCCGATTCCCAACGCCAAAGTCAGCTTCACGACGGCCGCGGCCAGCCGCGCCACGCTCACCGACGCCTCCGGTCGCTTCGCGGTGTCCGTTCCTCCCGGCGTGCCGCGTTTGACCGTCGGCAAGGCCGGCTACGCGCGTGGCGAGATCGTTCTTCAGTCCGGCCGCGCCACCAACGACGTCCGGCTGGCGCGCACCGCGGTGATCGCCGGCCGCGTCGTCGACTCCCGTGGCGAGCCCGCCCCGAACGTCGCCGTGCGCGCCGAGGCCCCCACGGCGGTCAGCCAGACGTTTTCAGGCGTCGCCACCAGCATCACCGACGATCGCGGCGAGTTTCGTCTGAGCGGTCTCGCCGCCGGGCGTGTCGTGGTGTCCGCGCTGATGCTCGCGTCACGGGCGGCCCCGGTGTACTTCCCGGGCGTCGAGTCGGCGTCGGACGCCGAACTGTTCGAGGTGAAAGCCGGCGACGAAATCGACCGCATCGACCTGTCGCTGCCGGCTGGCTACGAGTCCCCGACGATGTCCGCCGATGGTGGCATGGTGGTCACGCTGCCGCTGGGACCGTTGACGTCGGGCGACCCCGCCACCGTCGTGCGCGGCCGCGTCGTCAGCGCGACCGGCGGCGTGGTGGCGGGTGCCACGGTGCGGCTGGCGCTGCAGGCCCGGCGCGAAGGCGCCTCTACCTTGTCGGACCGCGACGGCCGCTTTGCGTTTGCCGGCGTGGTACCTGGCGTGTTCCTGATCGGGGCGTCGAAGAACGGGTTCTCGAGCGACACCCTGCCGTCTGGCCGGGTCATCACCGTGACGGCCACTGGCGCCGATACCGAACTGACGCTGACACCGTGGAGCAGCATCGCAGGCCGTGTGCTCGACGAGATCGGCGAACCGGTGCAGGGCGTGTCCATGCAGCTGCTGCGGCTGCAGTTCCAGGACGGCCGTCGCCGGCTCGTCTCCACCGGCCTCACGCGAACGACCGACGATCGCGGCATGTACCGGATCTTCGGCGTTCCGCCCGGCCAGTACATCCTGTCGGCAAGCGCGGGCGACGTCTCCACGGCGGAACTCCCCGGATACGCGCGGACTTACTACCCGGGCGTCGCGGAGGCGTCGTCGTCGCCGTTTCTCACCATCGGCGCGGGGCAGCTGCAGGCGAGCGCCGACATCACGCTGGTCCGCCAGAGCACCGCCCGCGTGTCGGGCATCGTGCGCGACGCGCAGGGGCGGCCGGGGCTGGTGGGCAGCTTGAGCCTGTTTCCAAGTCAGACGGCGTCCTCGTTGGCGATGTCCGCGGGAGCGCGCGTGGGCGACAACGGCGCGTTCGAGTTCCCCAACGTGCCGCCCGGCCGTTATGTCATCCAGGCCTACCGCGGAACCAGGAATCGCTCGACCGAAGGCGAGTTCGGCGTGTTGTCCGTCTCGGTGGGCGAGCGCGATGTCGAGGGGATCACGATTCAGGCCACCCCCGGCTCCACGATTGTTGGACGCCTCACCTTCAGGGGGGCGACCCCGGACGCCGCGCCGCCGCGAGCCGGCATCGACATCGAGGCCGTTCCCTTCGATCCCGATCTGGCGCCGCTGAACGGCCGGGCGATGGCCGACATCCGCCCGGATTGGAGCTTCGTGCTGGCAGGGATCAGCGGGCCGCGCCGGCTCGAAGTGACGCGCACGCCTCCCGGATGGACGCTCGAGGAGATCCGCGTGCGCGGCATCGACGTCACTGATCGCCCGCTCACGTTCGGCACCGTCGCGCAGTCGATCGACGACGTCGAGGTGGTGTTGACCGATCGCGTCACGCGCGTGACGGGCACCGTTCGCGACCGAGAGGGCCGCGCCGCCGCCGGCGCCACCGCCATCGTGTTCGCGCCGGGTCGCGATCGCTGGTACGCACACAGCCGCTACATGAGGGCGGCGGCCGCCGGATCGGACGGCACCTTCAGCGTCGAAGGGCTGCCGCCCGGGAGCTATTACGTGGCCGCGGTGGCGTCGTTGCCGGCGGGCGGGCCCGGCGCGTGGCGCGATCCGGCGTTCCTGGAGTCGCTCGTGGCGCCGTCGACGAACGTGGCGGTCGGCGACGGTGGCCGCGCCGCGGTAAATCTCGCAGTGATCGAGCCTCGATGACGCGCGTATAGTCTGCCCATGCCGTTTCCGGTCGATGTGGGCGTCGCGCCCGCGTACGTCAACCGCAACCGCCTGACGACGTTCTTCCGGCTCGTGCTCGCGATTCCCCACCTCATTCTGGTCGGCGGCGTCGGCTTTGCCTTCGGCGCGCGCAACGACAATCGCAGCGCGAGTGGCGAAGGCGGCCTGCTCGGCGCGGTGGCCGTGTTTCTCGCCATCGTCAGCTGGTTCACGCTGGTGTTCGCCGGGACGCACATCATCGGCATCCGGCAGTTCACCGCGTTCTACCTGCGCTGGCGGGTGCGGGCGCTTTCGTACCTGATGCTGTTCGAGGATCCCTATCCGCCGTTTGGCGACGCGCCGTATCCGGCATCGATCGAGATTCTCGAACCGGTAGGTCCCCGCGACCGCCTGAGCATCGCGCTGCGGCTCATCTACGTGATTCCGCACATCATCGTGCTGGTCTTCGTGATTCTTGCCTGGGGCTTCACGACCATCGCGGCGTGGTTCGTGATTCTCTTCACCGGCGCGTACCCGAAGGCGCTCTTCGACTTCGGCGTCGGGGCGATGCGATGGCGCCTCCGCGTCGAGGCCTACATGCTCCTGATGGTCGACGACTACCCGCCGTTTTCGCTGGAGTAGGGCGCGCCGTCCCGGGCGTCAGGCGATCCGTCGCTTGGGATCGGCGCGGCCCGCAAAGAGCGCGGCCCGCGCGCAGTGTCTGGCAAACCGGCTGAACGCCGGTTCGCGAATCGCCCCGCGACTAGGCAATGCGTCGTCGCGGGTCGATCCACAGCCACGCGATGGCGCCCATCACGTAGACCGCCGCGGTGACGTAGAACGGATACGTCCACGACTGCCAGCGATCGACCATCACTCCCACTACAAGGGGTCCAATCAGGCCCCCGAGGTTGCCGCTCGTGTTCATGAACCCCGTCACCACGCCCGCGTGCGTCGCGCCCACGTCGAGGCACACCGCCCAGCACGCGCTCAGCGCGAAGTCGGCCGACGCGAGCGCCAGCGCCAGCAGCAGCGCCTTGACGATGGGGGAGGGCACCGCCGTCGAGAGGAGCAGCAGCGCGGCGCAGGTGGCAAACGACAGCGATCCGAGCGTGCAGCGTGCCGTGCGCAGGCCGCGCGTGCGCGCGAGGTGATCGGTGTACCAGCCCCCCGCGAGGTTGGCGGCGCCGGCGAGCAGGAAGGGCAGCGCCGCGAAGAACCCGCCGGTGGCCATCGAGAACCCCAGCTCGCGCGTGAGATAGGTGGGGAGCCAGGTGAAGTAGAAGTAGAGGCCGTAGCCGAGCGCGAAATACATCGCGCAGATCGCGTAGAGGTTCGGGCTCGAGAGCAGCGCCGCCCATGGGGTGCGCACGGCGTGCGCCGGGGCCGTTCCATCTTGAGAGATCCACGCGAGTTCTGCGGCGTCCACGTCCGGGTGTTCGGCGGGTCGATCGCGATACGTCCAGAACCAGACCGCCGCCCAGGCGACGCCGATACTCCCGAAGGCGACGAAGCTCGCCCGCCAGCCCCACCCTTCGATGAGCGCCAGCGCCAGCGGCGCGGTGAGCGCGCCGCCGAGGCGCGAACCAAAGAACAACACGCCGTTCGCCTTGCCGCGCTCGCGTGCCGGGAACCACTGCGAGAAGCTGCGCACGGCGTTCGGGAAGGCGCCCGCCTCGCCGGCGCCGAACAGAAACCGGATGGCCAGCAGCGACCGGTTGCCCTGGGCGGCACCGGTGAGCATGGTGAACGCCGACCACCACAGCACGATGCGGGTGAGGACGCGCCGCGGCCCCATGACGTCGCCCAGCCATCCCGAGGGCACCTCGAACAGCGAATACGCGAGCGTGAAGGCGCTGAAGACCAGGCTCATTTGCACCATCGTGAGCCCGAGGTCCTCCATCATGTGCGGAGCCGCAAACGAGATGCAGACGCGATCGAGGAAGGTGATGATCGCGAGCAGGAAGGCCATCCACAGCACGCGATAGCGGACGCGGGTCATGAGCCGCGCGGATTATAGAATGGACCTATGACCGTCGAATCGCTCATCGCCGCACGCGTCCGCGGCATGCAGCCCTACTCGCCCATCGTGCCGCTGGACGTGCTGTCGAAGCGGCTTGGGCTGCCGCCGGAGCAGATCGTCAAGCTCGATGCGAACGAGAACCCGTACGGCACGTCCCCGCGTGCGCTGGAGGCGGTGGCCGCCTCGCGCGAACTGCATATCTACCCGGATCCGGACCAGACGGCGCTGCGCGAGGCGTTGAGCGCATTCGTCGACGTGCCGAAGGAGCACATCCTGTGCGGCGCCGGCGGCGACGAAGTGATCGATCTGCTGGCCCGCGCGTTCGTGGAGCCGGGGCAGATCATCGTTGACCTGCCGCCGACCTTCGGCATGTACAAGTGGGAGGCCGACATCCTCGGCGCGCAGTACGTCTCAGTGCCGCGCCGTCGCGACTTCTCGGTGGACATCGATGCGGTCGAGGGCACGGTGCGCACGCTCGAGGCGTCGGGGGTGCCGCCCAAGCTGCTCTTCGTCACGAATCCGAACAACCCCGACGGCTCGATTACGCGCCGCGCCGATCTGCTGCGGCTGCTCGATCTGCCGGTCGTCGTGGTGGTGGACGAGGCGTACATCGACTTCAGCACGCAGCAGTCGCTGGCGCCGCTCGTGCCCGAACGTGACAACCTGATCGTGCTGCGTACGTTCAGCAAGCTCGCCGGCATGGCGGGCCTGCGCGTGGGCTACGGCGTGTTTCCGCTGCCGGTCATCAAGCACTTGTGGAAGGTGAAGCAGCCGTATACGCCCAATGTCGCCGGGACGGTGATGGCGATTGCCGCGATGCAGGACCGCGAATGGCTCGATCGCAGCGTGCAGGCGCTCACCGCCGAACGGCAGCGCATGAGCGACGCGCTGCGCGCGCTGGAGTGGCTCACGCCGCTGCCGAGCGAGACGAACTTCGTGCTGTGCCGTGTCGGCGGCGGCCGCGACGCCAAGGCCGTGAAGCAGGCGATCGAGAAGCAGGGCGTGCTCGTGCGCTACTTCGACAAGGACGGTCTGCGCGACTGCCTGCGCATCAGCGTCGGCAAGCCCGAACACACCGACGCGCTCATCGCGGCGCTGAAGGCGGCCGAGTAGGTCGCGCGGCGCGAGGGCGGACGCTGCGGACCAGCCGCTCCGTCACGCCGGTTCCATCGAAACGGGCGGGTCCGGACTTGTACGCGTAGTCTTCTGGCCAGTTTGGAAGATCGTGGGACCAGAGTGTGACCCACCGGCTGCCGAGCAGGAACAGATACATGATGCTGCCGCCGCCCTGGCCGACGTATCCATGGCGCGTGTACAGCCGGTCTTCGCCGCCGGAGCCGTACGCCACTGTCATCCCGAGTCGCCGCCCGGTACTGGTGGGCCGGCAGTTCAGCACGCCCGCCGAGTCTTTCTCGCCGCAGTCGTAGTTGCCGATCACCCATGGGTCCGGGGGAAAGCGCACAAAGAAGCGGCCGGCCGTGATCCCTTCGCGTGCGTTCTCTGCCGCAACGAGATCGACGCCGTCTCCGAATTCGAGCCTGATCGGGCGGCCTCCGTAAATGAGGCGCTCTGGAGTGGGGCAGAGCAGCTCGATTCCGGCCTCGTCCTCGGTGAGTTGCCAGTTGGCCGGATAGCTGAACGTAATCGGCCACCTTGTCGAGCGAAACGGTCTCCATGGTCCACGGCCACTGCAGTCCACCGTGGGCGCCTCACCCAGAGTAATGGGCGCCGTGCTGCCGGTCGCCGCGTCGGTGCGCGTGCCCTCGAACCGGGCGCCTGGAGCGAATCGCAGCCGCCACGTACCGGTCGTGCGGCGCATCGAGTCGAGCTCGTTCATCCGTATCGAGCAGTCCGGGGCGAAGACCCCCTCAACCGTGAACTCTGTCAGCTCGCTCCACCGAGTGCCGTAGTTGAATTCGCCGGAAAGATTCCGCGCGCGGTCGGGATCGTTGTCTGGAGCGCCGCCCAGTCTCATCCGGATGTCTTTCGTCCCAATACGCCCTTCGAGGACGAGGTCTTGTTCTTCCCAAGGCACGTCACACGTCGCCTGAGCTACGGCGGGACGAGGTACGAGCCAGGCGGTGAATGAAAGGACGAACGGGACCCAAAGCATGCGGGCGCGCATGACCTGCTTATCGGATGTTGGACGGGCCGTCTGAAGGCGGCCCCAACGTAGGAAAACTCAGTCGACGCCGAAGGCGAGCAGGACGTTGCCGGGGTTGCCGACGAAGCCGCCGTATCCCGAGTTGAAGTAGAGCATCCCGCCCGAGACGATGGCGCCGGGGCCTTCGAGGCCGCCGCCGATCGCTTTTACGTTGTTGACGGTCTGGAACTCGCGGTTGCTGTCGTAGGTCCAGAGAATCTTGCCGTCGCTGGTGGAATAGGCGCGCATGCCGCCATCGAGCGAACCCGAGAAGACCGCACCGGGAATCACGGTGACGGCCGCGCCCTGCGACGCGCGGCACGTGCGCCCTTCACCGCAGAGCGGCTTCTGCGGGTCGACGCTCCACGCCATCTCGCCGGTTGTCAGGTTCACCGCGCGCATGCCGCCGGGGTTTGGCGACAGCATGTCCGACACGCCGAA
>Ga0207648_10007195_pt1 | contig 10972 bp, 13 predicted proteins | sample KBSMisM32_FD_184310 | JGI IMG/M metagenome (GOLD analysis project Ga0207648, IMG submission 184310) | Miscanthus rhizosphere microbial communities from Kellogg Biological Station, Michigan, USA - KBS Miscanthus M3-2 (SPAdes) (version 2) | ecosystem: Host-associated > Plants > Roots >... | reverse complement strand
GCGTCGTCATCGACCCGGTCGTGATCGACAAGAGCGTGCCGGAGCATGTCGAGATCCGGCGCCTGATCGCGCGGCTGCGCGAGATGGCGCCGGGCGACGCCGGCTACGACCGCACGTTCAGCCGGTCGCGGTGGGGCGGCGACAGGATGTCGGCAGGCATCGGTTCGTCCACCAGCCGGACCAGGGTCGCGGCCAGTTCGCTCAACGGCACGCAGTGATCGACGTGCACCGATCGCAATGCGCTCTTCGGCATGCCCGGCTGCTCGGCATCGGCCGGATCCTGGACCACGGCCAGGCCGCCGAAGTCCTTGATCGCCTGCAGACCCGCTGCGCCATCGTCGAGCCACCCGGTCAGCACGACGCCGATCACCGCGCGACCATGGGCGCGCGCCGCGGACTTGAACAGAGGATCGATGGCCGGGCGCGTGTGGTGCTCCTTCGAGCCGTGCGACAGCCGGATCCGACCATCATCGACCAGCATGTGCTGGTCCGGTGGCGCGACGTAGAGGATGCCGTCCTGCAGCGTCTGGCCGTCCTTCGCGTGAACCGCCGGGTTGTTCCCGTGTGCGGACAGCAAGGACGGCAGCACGCTCTGGTTCGCGCCGATGTGCAGCACGATCAGAACCGGGGCCCGGAAGCCCCGGGGCAGGCCGGCGCTCAGCGCGAGCAGCGCGGAGACGCCCCCGGCCGACCCGCCGATGACGACGAGCCGGCGCGGGTTCACGGCGTCGTGTAGGCCCGCAAAGCTTCGGGCGGACGCATGTCGCGCGGCACTTCGAAGTCGCTCGCCGCCCCGCGCATCTGGTCGGGCGGCCGCGGCATGCCGCTGCGATCGCGGTAGTTGATGGCGGCGCCGGCGGCGTCATTCCGAGCGCGGTCCGGCAGCAGCGCGCAGGCCATGTCGACGACCCCGACGGCGGTCGTCATCCACATCGCAGCGTTGCGAATGGGCGCCGCCGCGGGGCGTGCGCCGGGTCGCAGGGCCAGGGTCGACAGGTCGAGCGCGTCGCCGGCCACGCGGCTCCACAGCCAGGGCCGCGGATCGACGCTGGCGAGCAGGCCGATGCCGTTGACGATTTCGCGCAGCCCGCAGGCGCGGATCAGGGTTTCGCGGCCCGGCATGCCGGTCATGCGGGCGAGCGCCCGCGGCGCCAGCAACTCGGCGACGCCGAGCGCGAGGCTGAAGATGCCGAGGCCCTGGGCCGCCGAGCGCAGCGCGCCGGCAGGGCAGGAGGCGGGGGAGGCGGTTCGTGTCATGCGGGTCCTCAGGGTTTCAGGACGACCTTGATGCAGCCGTCCTTCTTGTCGCGGAACGTCTCGTACATGCCGGGACCATCCTCCAGTCCGACCGTGTGCGTGATGACGAACGACGGGTCGATCTGACCGTCCTGGATCCGCCGCAGCAGGTCGTCGGTCCAGCGGTTCACATGGGTCTGGCCGGTGCGGACCGTCAGGCCCTTGTTCATCAGGGCGCCGAACGGGACCTTGTCGATCAGGCCGCCGTAGACCCCCGGGATCGACAGCGTGCCGGCAGGCCGGCAGACGTAGATCATTTCGCGCAGCACGTGCGGCCGGTCGGTCTCGAGCATCACTGTCTGCTTCGCGCGGTCGACCATCGAATCGAGCGAGCGCGTCGTGTGCGCTTCCATGCCGACCGCGTCGATGCACTTCTCGGGGCCCTTCCCGCCGGTCAGCTCCTTCAGCCGGTCGAGCACGCTCTCGTCGTCGAAGTTGATCGGGATCGCGCCGCCGGCCTTCGCCATGCTCAGACGCTCGCGCACGTTGTCGATCGCGACGACCTGCCGGGCCCCGAGCAGCAGCGCACTGCGCATCGCGAACTGGCCGACCGGGCCGGCCCCCCATACGGCGACGGTGTCATCGGGCTGGATATCGCACTGCACCGCGGCCTGCCAGCCGGTCGGGAAGATGTCGCCGAGGAAGAGCACCTGCTCGTCGGTCAGCCCATCCGGGATCTTGACCGGCGTGACGTCGGCGAACGGCACCCGCACGTACTCGGCCTGGCCACCCGGGTACCCGCCGGTCAGGTGGGTGTAGCCGTACATGCCGGCGGTGCTGTGGCCGAACATCTTGTCGGCGAGGTCCTTATTGCGGTTGCTGCGTTCGCAGACCGACCAGTTGCCGCGCCGACACTGCTCGCACTCGCCGCAGCAAATCGTGAACGGCACGACGACCCGGTCCCCGACCTTCAGCTTCTTGTTGTCCCTGCCGACCTCGACGACTTCGCCCATGAATTCGTGGCCGATGATGTCGCCCGACTCCATGCCGGGCATAAAGCCACCGAACAGGTGAAGGTCGGAGCCGCAGATCGCGCACGAGGTCATCCTGATGATCGCGTCGCGCGGTTCCTCGATCTTCGGGTCGGGCACGGTGTCGCACCGGATGTCCTTCTTGCCGTGCCAGCAGAGTGCTTTCATTGCGGGGTCGCTCCAGGGGTTCGAATCCCGAGAACCCGGCATAAGGCATGCCCGTCCGGGCGCCCGTCTGAGTCGCCTGACAGGGTGCAAGCACCCGGCGGGTGTCGACCGCAACAAAGCGACGACCTTCTTCGCCGCAGGTCAGCCGTTTGCAGCAGCTTTTACGGATGCGTCGGAATGCGCTGACCGCGGGATGCGGGGCGTCCGACAGCCGGCCGGCTCTGCCGCGGCTGCCGTCCGCCTGCGCTCGACGCTACCGTGCACAGTGCCGTTCCGCCGCGATCCCGGTCCGGCCACCCGCACCCGACGCCACCGAGCCGACGAGCCTCATTCGCCCAGGAGACCTGCATGACCACGATCCAGCAAATCATGACCCGCGGGGTCGAAGTGATCCAGCGCGACGCCACGATCCAGCATGCGGCCGAGCGGATGCGCGCCCTCGACGTCGGCTCGCTGCCGGTTGCCGACGGCAAGGCGCTCGCCGGGATGATCACCGACCGCGACATCACGGTGCGCGGCGTCGCCGCCGGAATGATCCCGCAGGAGGCCCTGGTCTCGGACGTGATGACCGAGGAGGTTCGCTGGTGCGTCGAGACCGACACCGTCGAGCAGGTCCTCGAGCAGATGGGCGACGCGCAGGTGCGCCGCCTCGCGGTGCTGAACGAGGCGCGCGAGGTGGTCGGCATCGTCGCCCTGGGCGACCTGGCGACGCGCCAGTCGGCCGACACCGACGAGGCGCTGCGCGAGATCTCGTCGCCCGACCAGTAAGCGTCCCACGCGGCCCGGCTGAGGCATCATCGGCCGCAGATCCATGCGCATCCTCGATCCCGCGGCCCTCGAGATCCTCCGCCACCCAGGTACCTTCGTGTGGCGGACCCTGAAGGCGTTCCGCGCAAACCAGGGCCTGCTGCTCGCCGGCGCGGTCGCCTACTACGCGCTGCTCTCGATCGTGCCGCTGCTGATCCTCACGGTCATCGCGCTGTCGCGGCTGATCGACCAGGCCGAACTGCTGCAGACGCTCGGGCGCTATCTCGAATGGATCATTCCGGGACAGGCGACATCGGTCATCCGCGAACTCTCGAACTTCCTCGTCCACCAGGGCTCAATGGGCTGGCTGCTGCTGGTCACGATGATCTTCTTCAGCTCGCTCGCCTTCACCGTGCTCGAGAACGCGATGTCGGTGATCTTCATCCACCGGGTCGCCATCCGGCGCCGCCATTTCATCTTCTCGGCGCTGATGCCGTACTGCTACATCCTCTGCCTCGGCGTCGGCCTGCTGCTGGTCACGCTGGTCGCCGGCAGCCTTCAGGCGATCGGCCAGGAGAGCGTGTGGCTGTTCGGGCGCGAATGGTCGCTGGGCGGCCTGTCCGGGATGCTGCTCTACCTGCTCGGGCTGGTCGGCGAGATCTTCGTGCTGACGTCGGTCTACCTCGTGATGCCGGTCGGCCGCCTGAAGCTGCGCCATGCGCTGCTCGGCGGCGTCACGGCGGCGCTGCTCTGGGAGATCACGCGCCACCTGCTGGTCTGGTACTTCGCGACCCTGTCGCAGGTCAACGTCGTCTACGGCTCGATGACGACGGCGATCGTCGTGCTGCTGTCGCTGGAAATCGGCGCCACGCTGCTGCTGTTCGGCGCCCAGGTGATCTCGGAGTACGAGCGGATGGGCCGTCACGCCAACCTGAACGCACCGCCGAAGGCGTTCCGAACCGAGAGCGTGCCCATCACGACGCCAGCAGTACTCCCACCCGCTCCCGCAGCGATGCCGGAGTCACGGCGGCCGCGTCGACAGCGTCGCCAGCAACCAGCCCGACCCGGCTGAACAGGCCGCGCCGGAACGGCTTCGACATCGCGGCGCCGCCCGCGCGCGAGAAGAACGAGCCCCACAGGTTCTGCAGCGCGAGCGGGATGACCGGCACCGGGTTGCTCTCGAGCAGCTTCATCACGCCGCCCTTGAACTCGCCGAGCTGGCCGTCGCGTGTCAGCCCGCCTTCCGGGAAGATGCAGACCAGGTCTCCGCCGTCGAGCACCTTGCGGGCGCGCGCAAACGCCTGCTCATAGATCACCGGGTCTTCGCGCTGCGGCGCAATCGGAATCGCGCCGGCGAGCCGGAAGAACCAGCCGAGCACCGGCGTCCTGAAGATCTGGTGGTCCATGATGAAGTAGATCGGCCGCGGGCTCGCCGCCATCAGCAGCACCGGGTCGACGAAGGCGACGTGGTTGCAGACCAGGATCGCCGCGCCCTCGACCGGAATGTTCGCGTCGCCGCGCACCTTGAAGCGGTAGACCAGCCGGGTCGCGACGAATGCGACGAAGCGCAGGAAGTACTCCGGCACCAGCATGAAGATGTAGAACGCGACGACCGCATTCAGCAGGCCGACGATCAGGAACACCTGCGGGATGCTGAAGTTCGCCTTCAGCAGCAGGCCGACGCCGACCGAGCTGCCGATCAGGAACAGCGCATTCAGGATGTTGTTGGCCGCGATGATGCGGGCGCGGTGGCTCGGCTCCGAGCGCATCTGGATCAACGCGTACATCGGCACGCTGTACAGGCCGGCGAACAGCGACAGCAGCGCCAGGTCGGCCATCACGCGCCAGTGCTGCGGCCGGCCGAGGAATTCGGCGAGCGACAGCGCGCTGGCCGGCGGCAGGCCGCGCGCCGCGAAGTAGAGGTCGATCGAGAACACGCTCATGCCGATCGCGCCGAGCGGCACCAGGCCGATCTCGACATGGCGGCGCGACAGCACCTCGCAGAGCAGCGAGCCGATGCCGATGCCGACCGAGAAGACGACCAGCAGCAGCGACGCGACCTGCTCGTTGCCGTGCAGGACTTCCTTCGCGAACGAGGGGAACTGCGACAGGAAGACCGCGCCGAAGAACCACATCCACGAGATGCCGAGCAGCGAGCGGAACACGACGACGTTGCCGTGCGCAAGCTTCAGGTTGCGCCAGGTCTCGGTGATCGGGTTCCAGTTGATGCGGAGGCCTGGATCGGTCGAGGGCGATGCAGGGATCGCCTGCGCGACGGCGCGCCCGAGGATCGCGAGGCCGAGGCAGGCCCATGCCGTTGCGCGAGCGCCGACTTCGGGCATCGCGATCAGCAGCCCGCCGGCGACGCTGCCGAGCAGGATCGCGACGAAGGTTCCCATCTCGACCATGCCGTTGCCGCCGGTCAGCTCGCGCTCCGACAGGTGCTGCGGCAGGTAGGCGAACTTGACGGGACCGAACAAGGTCGAGTGCAGGCCCATCAGGAACACGCAGGACAGCAGCACCGGCACGTTCGCGGTCGCGAAACCCCAGCCGGCCAGCGCCATGATCGCGATCTCGAGCCATTTGACGAAGCGGATCAGCGTCGCCTTGTCGAACTTGTCGGCAAGCTGCCCGCTGGTGGCGGAGAACAGCAGGAACGGCAGGATGAAGAGCGCGCCGATCGCAAGGCCGGCCAACTCGGTCGGGAGCCAGCTCACCTGCAGCTGGTAGGTCACCATCACGGTGAACGCGAACTTGAACAGGTTGTCGTTGCCGGCGCCGAGGAACTGGGTCCAGAAGAACGGTCCGAACCGGCGCTGCCCCAGCAACGCGAACTGGTTCGGGTGGGCCGTGTCGTGCTTGTCCAAGTCTGCTCCCTCCGGCGGTCGATGAACGCCCGCGAATCTACCTGATCACCTGGACCGTTCCACCCATTCCGCTGCGGTCCAGCCACTCGAAGACCGAGTCGACCGTGACGGTTTCGATGCGGTCGCCGAAGCGCTTTTCGTTCGGATGGTCGTCGAAGGCGATGTTCGCCGCCGAGATACGCGCGCCGAGGCGCTTCAGCGCGGAGATGTGCAAGGTCGTCGGCTCGTAGCCCTGCAGCTTCAGCCAAGCTTGTGCACGCTCGCGGGTCCTCGCAGCCGGTTCCTGCGCCGAGGCCAGCGTCTCGATCGCCCACTGGTTCGACTGCTGATAGCGCACGCTCCACGGGTAGGCCACCATGTTGTAGGCCGCCGTGTTCAGCTGCGCGACCCGTACGTTGTCGCGCAGCACCGGCAGCAGGTGGTTCTGCACGTCCGGACTGAGCACGACGATCGCCGCCTCGTACTGGAACAGATCGTCGAGGAAGAACTCGCCGAGCCCTTGGCGGTAGACGGCGGCTTGCGCGCTGCCGCAGGCGTTCAGCTTGTGCACGACCCGCCACGCCGCGCCGTCGCGATAGGCGAGTCCAAAGTGCGAATAGCGCAGGCCGTACTCGGACAGGTTCTGGCCGGCCCGCGCCAGCGCGACGACCTGTGCGCCGGACGCGTCGAGCCGTGCCGCGGTGTGCTCGGCAAGGGTCAGCGAGCGGGCGACGGCGCTGGCGCTCGGCGGCCGCGCTTCGCAGCTGCGCCCGGCTTGCGCGGAGGTCGCGAGCGCGAGGCCGGCAGCGCAGAGCGCAGCGATCAAGCAACCGTGTCTCATCGCGTGATCCGCTCGTTGTAGAGCAGTGCGGCGCCGAGCTCGTTCGGGATGAAGGCGATCGCCTGGCTCGCCGCCGAGAGGATCCAGCCGGTGCTGATCGCCGTCACGACGACCGCGCTGCCGACCAGCGCCGACGCACCTTCGGCAGCCCGTGCACCAAGCCGCACGCTGGCCCGAGCGCCGTCGGACGCGCGCTCGAGGACCCAGACTGTGCCGGCGCTGGTGGCTTCCACGGCGACGACGGTCAGGACCGCGCCCGCCGACAGGATCGCCACCGGCGCGGCGACCGAGATCGCCACCGGCAGAAGCGAGAGCGCGCTCGCATCGGACAAGGTCGATTGAGCTTGCGCGCTGCAGACGCCGGCGGCGAGCAGTGCGGCGATTGCGGCGCGACGAAACGGGATGCGGTTCATGTCGATGTCTCCCTGAGGGTGTGAACGACGATGGGGGTGCCGTGGGGCGTCACTCGACGCCGGCCGCAGAGCGCATGGCATAGCCTTCGCGACGCGCCTCGGCGATCAGCGCTTCATGTGCATCGCGCAAGGTCTTCGCGAGCGTGAACACGGTCGAGATCAGGAACAGCCATGAGACGCCGAGGAACGCCTTGTAGGTCGGGTTGACGTCCATGCGCCAGAGGCCCCAGGCGGTCAGCGCCATCGCGGCCCAGAAGCCGCCCCAGATCACGAGGCCCCAGAGCGGCGTGTCGATCCGGCGAACCTCGTTGTCGCGCACGAACTTGGCGAGCGCGAACGCCGTCGACAGACAGAACAGATAGCCCATCACCATGAAGGCGCGGTCGATGTCGTGACCCGGCAGGTAGGCGAGGCCGACCGCGCACAGCGCAGCGGCGGCACCGAACGAGACCCAGACCTGCGCCTTCCAGGCGCGGCTGTCTTTGCGGATCGTGCTGGGTTGCATGTCGAGGGCATCGGGTTGTTGAACACGGGGCGCAGTCTTGCGCAGCACACGCGGTTTGGCCATCGCCATAGAGAGCGTGCCGTCGCCCGATGCGGCCGGTATTGCGCGGTGCTACCGACTGCCGCCTGCGACCGTCGAAGTGCGCGTGCGCGCGCCTGGACGCTTGCTGGCTGTCATCGGACGATCGCCTCGCCCCCGCGAGCGGCTTTGCGATACTGCGGCCCCATGAGCACCACGCAGGATCTGGTCGGCGCGCTGAAGGAGGAGTTGAAGTCGGCGCACCTGACGTACGCGGATCTCGCCGAACAGCTCGGCATGTCGGAGTCCAGCATCAAGCGGATGTTCGCCAAGGCCGACATGCCGCTGACGCGGATCGACGAGATCCTGCGGGTGCTGAAGATGGACTTCGCCGAGCTCGCGCGGAAGGTCGCCGATGCGCAGCCGCTGCGCCACGAGCTGACGCTCGAGCAGGAGCGGGCGGTCGTCGCCGACCGCAAGCTGCTGCTGCTCGCGATCTGCGCGCTGAGCCAATGGACCTTCGAGCAGATCACCGGCACCTACGCGATCGCCGAGCCGGAATGCGTGCGCCTGCTGGTCCAGCTGGATCGCCTCGGCATCATCGAATTGCGGCCGCTGAACCGCTATCGGCTCAAGGTCGCGAAGGGCTTTCGATGGCGTCCGCACGGGCCGGTGATGGCCTATTTCCGCGAGCACGTGATCGACGACTACTACGCCGGCGGTTTCGACGGCGAGGGCGAACTCCTGATGCTGGTGCACGGCCAGGTCAGTCCGGCGCTGGCGGCGACCTTCGTCGAGCGGCTGCAGCGGGTCGGCAAGGATTTCGCGCAGCAGCACCTGGCCGACCAGAAGCTCGGCACGGTCCAGAAGCGTCCGTACACGCTCGTCGTCGGCATGCGCTCGTGGCTGTTCGCGGCGTTTCGCGACTTGAAGCGCGCACCGGCCAGCGCGCGGACCAGCTGAATCTCAAGGGAACGACGATGCGCGATCTGGTCATCGGGGCATGCCTTTTCCTCGTCCTCGGCGCCGATGCGGCCGAACGGGCGATCGACAAGGAGATCGTCGTCGCCGCACCGATCGAGGCGGTCTGGCAGAGCTGGACCAGCAAGGCGGGGATCGAAGCCTTCTTCGCGCCCGAGGCCGAGATCGATCCGCGGGTCGGCGGCGCCTTTCACATCCACATGGACCCGCTGGCGCCGCCGGGCGCGAAGGGCGCCGACGAGATGCGCTTCATGGCGCTGCAGCCGCCGACGATGCTGAGCTTCGACTGGAATGCGCCGCCGTCGCTGCCCGAGGCGCGGGCCCAGCGCACGTTCGTCGTCGTGCGCCTCGCCGATGTCGACGGCAAGTCGACCCGCGTCACGTTGCACCACACCGGCTGGGGCAATGGGGGCGAATGGGACAAGACGTATGCGTACTTCGATCGGGCCTGGGGCTACGTGCTCGGCAACCTGAAGAAGCGCTATGACGTCGGGCCGCAGGACTGGACCGAATGGATGGCCAACCTCCGCAAGGCGCACGCAGCGCCGGCATCGGCGCCGAAATAGATTGCCGCGAGCGGCGTCAGCTCGCGCGCTGCTCGAGCAGGAAGTGGGCGCCGTCGTACTGGCCCAGCACGTCGGTCAGAAACGGCAGCGCGTCGCGCAACTGGTCGTGCAGCGTGTACGGTGGATTGAACAGGAACACGCCGCTGCCGGCCAGCCCGAAGCCTTGCCGGTCCGGCTGCTGGACCGTGAGCCGGGCGTGCAGCCAGCCTTTCGGCGCGAGCGCTTGCAGACGGCGCGGCAGCTCGGCGGCTTCGACCTTCGTCACCTGCGGATACCAGACGAGGTAGACGCCTTCGGCGAAGCGGGCCAGCGCGTCGCGCAAGGTGCCGATGACCTTCGCGTAGTCGCCGTTGCCTTCGTAGCTGGGGTCGATCAGGACGACGGCGCGCCGGGTCGACGGCGGAATCTGGCCCTTCAGCCCATCGAAGCCGTCGCTGTCGAATACCTCGGCCCCGCGCACCGGGCCGAGGTACGACGCGAGGATCCGGTGGTCGGTCGGGTGCAGCTCGAACAGGCGCAACTGGTCTTGCGCGCGCAGCAGCATCTGTGCCAATGCCGGTGAGCCGGGGTACTGGGCGAGTCGACCGTCCGCATTGAAGCGCCGCACCAGCTCGACGTAGTCGGCCACTGGCGGCGGCAGGTCGTCGCGCTGCCAGAGTCGCGCGATGCCCTGCTCGAATTCGCCCTTCTTCTGGGCGTAGCGTCCCTCGAGCGAATAGCCGCCGGCGCCGGCGTGGGTGTCGATCAACCGGTACGGCTTGTCCTTCGCGTTCATGTGGCGCAACACCTGCGTCAGCACGGTGTGCTTCAGGACGTCGGCGTGGTTGCCGGCGTGGAACGCGTGTCGGTAGGCGAGCATCTGTACAGCGAAGGCGGGGGAGCGCCGACTGTACGGTGCAGCGCGAAAGCACCGCAGCGCGAGGCCGGCCGCCTGGCGGTCGAGCCTCCGCAGTGGGATGAGGTCAGGCCGCCGGAATGCGCAGCAGCTGTCCGGGGTAGATCTTGTCGGGATTGCTGAGCATCGGCTTGTTCGCCTCGAAGATCTTCATGTAGGCGTTCGCGTTGCCGTATTCCTTCTTCGCGATTGCCGACAGCGTGTCGCCCTTGACCACCGTGTAGTAGCGCGATTCGTCGGCCGGCTGATCGACGGTCAACATGTCGTTGACCTTCGCGACGCCTTGTACGTTGCCGCAGCACAGGACGATCTTTTCCTTCGTCCCCTGGTCAGGTGCGACGCCGGAGACCGTGACCGCCTGCTGCGAGCCGTCGTACTGCACCGTCAACCCGTTCGCCGAGAGCCCCTGCGACGCGATGTAGCCCTCGATGGCCTTTGCCGCGGTCTGGTCGGCCTGGTCCGACTTCGCCTGCAGCGCGGCCGGATCGGGAGCCGCCGCGGCGGCCGGCGCACTCTCGCGATGACCGAAGAGCTTCTCGCCTGCGTCCTTGATGAAACTGATGATGCTCATGACGTGCCTTCCTGGTGATTGAGAGAGCGAACGGGCAATGTAGCGAGCGTCCTCAGGCTCGCCAATGAACAATCGCGGTTGACGTAACAAGCGTCCTGCAAGTGGCGCGATGCGTGCCGCTACGCCGACGCAGCCGAGCAATTGTGCTCGCATC
>Ga0207648_10007191_pt1 | contig 10974 bp, 3 predicted proteins | sample KBSMisM32_FD_184310 | JGI IMG/M metagenome (GOLD analysis project Ga0207648, IMG submission 184310) | Miscanthus rhizosphere microbial communities from Kellogg Biological Station, Michigan, USA - KBS Miscanthus M3-2 (SPAdes) (version 2) | ecosystem: Host-associated > Plants > Roots > Rhizosphere... | reverse complement strand
CGAATCGGCGAGGCGTTGCACGTGCCGCGGGTGGCGATCCTCTTGAACGAGGGCGGCACGCTCACGGTGGCGCACGCGATCGGGTTTGACGACGCTCCGCGCGTGACGATACCGGCCGAGTCGTGGCTGCACGCGGCCGGCGACGCCGAGCGGCGCGCCCTCCTGCAGCTCCACTCCGAGCTGGCACTGCCGCTGTCGCTCAACCAGAAGCTGGTCGGCGTCATGAGCCTGGGGCCGAAGCGATCGGAGGAGCCGTTCTCCCCGAGCGATCTCCGGCTGCTCGGGTCGGTGGCGATGCAAACCGGCCTTGCGCTCGAGAACAGCCGCCTCACCACCCAGGTCGGCCTGCAGATTGCGGAGCGGGAGAAGCAGCGGCGCGAGCTGGAGATTGCCCGCGAAGTCCAGGAGCGGCTGTTCCCCCAGGACTATCCGTCGGTGCCCGGGCTGGAGCTGGCCGGCGCCTGCCGTCCCGCGCTCGCGATCGGCGGGGACTACTACGACTTCGTATCGCTCGAGGATGGGCGGCTCGGCATCGCGATCGGCGACATCTCGGGCAAGGGCATTCCCGCGGCGCTGCTGATGGCCACGCTGCGCGCGTTTCTTCGCGGCCAGACCATCCGTGGACGCGGTGACCTGGCGCGTCTGATGTCCGACCTCAGCGGCCTGGTCTACGAGAGCTCGGCGCCGAATCGCTACGCCACGTTCTTCTACGCCGAGTACGACCCGGCGACGCGGCGCCTGCACTACGTCAACGCCGGCCACAACCCGCCCATGGTGCTGCGCGGCGATGCGGCGGGGGAGGTCGTGCGACTGGATACAGGAGGGCCGGTGATCGGACTCCTGCCCGGCTGCGACTACACGCAGGCCGCGGTGCAGCTCGCGCCGGGCGATCTGCTGGTCGCCTTCACCGACGGCGTGAGCGAGGCGATGAACGCGGCGCACGAGGAGTGGGGAGAAGAACGGCTGTTGCCCGTGCTGCGCGAGGCGCGGAGCGCGCCGCTCCCGAACATCATTGAACGCGTGATGGCCGCCGCCGACACTTTTGTGGCGGGTGCGGCTCAGCACGACGACATGACGCTCGTCGTCGTGCGGCTTGAGTCTTAGGTCTTGGTCTTCTGTCTTAGGTCTTAAGCCGACAAAAGTTCTTCCCTGAGACTTAAGACTTAGGACCTAAGACAGTACGATTCGGTCATGGCCGATCCGCACAAGCCGCTGCGCGACGACGTGCGGCTGCTCGGGGAACTGCTGGGCGACACTGTCCGCACCCAGGCGGGCGACCGCATCTTCGCGGCGGTCGAGCGCGTGCGCGCGCTCGCGAAGAGCGGGCGCGCGGGCAACGACGGCGACTTCCGCGAGCTCGCCGACGAGCTGTCGCGGATGGACGTGGACGACGCGCTGTCGATTGCGCGGGCGTTCGCGCATTTCCTGCACCTGGCCAATATCGCCGAGCAGCACCACCGCGTCCGGCGGCGGCGCGCCTACCTGCGCGATCCCGATGCCGCCCCGCAGCGCGGTTCGTGCGCCGACGGCTTCGCGCGCCTCCTCGCTGCTGGCGTCACCCCCGACCAGCTCCACGCGTCGGTCAGCGGGCTGCGCGTGGAGCTGGTGTTGACCGCGCATCCCACCGAGGTCGCCCGCCGGCGGCTGGTGCAGAAGCACAACCGCATTGCCGCCGCGCTGGCCCAGCGCGATCGTCCAGACCTCACCGCGCCGGAGCAGGACGACCAGATCGCGGCCATCCGCAGGGAGATTGAGGCGGCATGGGGGACCAGCGACGTGCGCCGCGAACGGCCGACGCCGATCGACGAGGTGCGCAGCGGCCTCATCGTCTTCGAACAGAGTCTGTGGGATGCATTGCCGCAGTACGTGCGGAGCGTCGATCGCGCGCTGCGGTCGAGTACCGGACGCGGGCTGCCGATCGACGCGGCGCCGCTGCGATTCGGCTCGTGGATCGGCGGCGATCGCGACGGCAACCCGCACGTCACGCCGGACGTGACGCGCCGCGCCGTCCTGCTCTCACGCTGGGTCGCCGCCGGCCTGTATCTGCGGGAGATCGAAGCCCTGCGGGACGAGCTCTCGATCGAGAACGCGACCGAGGAGCTGCGGGCGCGTGTGCCTGGCAGCCCGGAACCCTATCGCGACCTGCTCCGCGGCGTGCGGACGCGACTGGTGGCGACACGTGGCTGGATCGAAGCGGCGCTCGACGCCAGCGCGCCGCAGGCGCCGCCCCCCGGGGTCTATGTCACCGCCGACGACCTCGCGGCCGATCTCTGCCTCTGCCACCGGTCGCTCGAGGCGACGGGGCAGCGCCTCATCGCCGATGGGCGCCTCAGCGACCTGCTGCGCCGTGTGGCGGCCTTTGGCGTGACGCTGGCGCGGCTCGACATCCGGCAGGACTCGGCGCGGCACACCGAGGCGTTGGCGGCCATCACGTCCGCCCTCGGGCTCGGCTCGTACGCCGAGTGGGACGAAGCGGCGCGGCTGGCCTTTCTGGTGCGGGAGCTCGCGAGCCGCCGCCCGCTCGTTCCGGCGGCGCTCGACGCCTCGGCCGAGGTGCGCGACGTGCTCGACACCGTCCGCATGATCGCCGCCGCCCCCGCGGGGTCGCTCGGTGCCTACGTGATCACGATGACGCGGAGCCCCTCGGACGTCCTGGCCGTGGAGCTCCTGCAGAAGGCGCTCGGCGTGGCGGCGCCGTTGCGCGTCGTGCCGCTCTTCGAAACCGCGCGCGATCTGCAGCATGCCGGCGCGGTGATGGACTCGCTCCTCGCCGAACCGTGGTTCCGGGCTCGCACCGGCGGCCGCGTGGAAGTGATGGTCGGCTACTCCGACTCGGCCAAAGACGTCGGCCGCGTGGCCGCGGGCTGGGAGCTGTTCAAGGCCCAGGAGGCCGTGGTGACCGCGTGCGCCCGTCACGGGGTGAAGGTGACGCTCTTCCACGGGCGCGGCGGCAGCGTCGGCCGTGGCGGCGGGCCCACGCACCTGGCGCTGCACTCGCAGCCGCCCGGCTCGGTGGACGGCACGATCCGCGTCACCGAGCAGGGCGAGATGCTGCAGGCGCTTTTCGGGTTTCCCGACATCGCGGTGCGAACGATGGAGGTCTACACCACCGGCACGCTCGACGCCTGGCTGATGCCCGTGCGCGGCGTGCCGGAGGCGTGGCGGGCCTGCATGGATCGCCTGGCCGCCGACGCCCGAGAGGGCTACCAGCAGGTGGTCTACGACACTCCCGGCTTTCTCGACTATTTCCACGCCTCGACGCCCGAGGCCGAGATCGGGGAGATGAACATCGGCAGCCGCCCGGCCCGGCGCGGGGGCGGCACCAGCGTGGCGGGTCTGCGCGCCATTCCGTGGCAGTTCGCGTGGACGCAGACGCGGCTGATGCTGGGCGCGTGGCTGGGCGTCGAGGACGCGCTGGATCGGGCGGCCGCTCGCGGGGAAGGGCCGCTTCTCCGCACCATGTACAAGGAGTGGCCGCACTTCCAGTCGGCCGTCGACCTGATCGAGATGGTGCTCGCCAAGGCCGACGGGCGTATTGCAGCCGAATACGACCGCCGGCTGGTGCCTCCCGACCTCCAGCCGCTCGGCGACGACCTGCGCGCGCGCCTGGCGCGAGCCATCGGCGGGATTCGCACCGTGTCGGGGCACGACGATCTGCTCGAGGCGACGCCCGTCATCCGGCGCTCGATCGACGTCCGCAATCCCTACGTGGACCCGTTGAATCTGGTTCAGGTGGAACTGCTCAGGCGTATGCGCGAACGGCCGGATGCCCGGGTCCACACCGCGCTGATGATCACGGTCAACGGCATTTCCGCGGGCATGCGAAACACCGGCTGAGCGTCCGGCTTAGCTCTTCCTATTTCCCTACCTGGGCGACATAATCGAGGCGCGGACAAAGGTTTGCGAGCACTTCACCCCGAGGACGAGTCGGTACGTTGCCAGCGTTGCGGGGCTGGCATGAGCCAGTCGGCCGGGGCTTGTCCGCTGTGCAAGGCGCCGCGGTTCACCGCGGCGGCGACGCTGACGCCGGTCCCGGGCGCTGACGACGCCACGCGGTACGTTCCGGCCACCCCGCCTGATCCCGACGCCACCTACTTTGTCGCCCCGGGCGCGGTTCCCGGCAACGGCAACCGGCCGGCCGACGATTCAACCGGCCTGCCCACCGGTGGCGGCTTCGCGCCCAGCGGATTCTCGTCGGCCGAAGCGGTGACGGGCATCGGCGACCCGAACGCCCACCAGGGCGTGGGTGTCCGGCCGACCGCGGCCATGCGCGCGGCCGAGGGGCCGCTCCACGTCGGTCAGCAGTTCAGCCCCCGCTACATCATCGTGCGGCTGCTCGGCATCGGCGGCATGGGCGCCGTGTATCAGGCCTGGGACACCGAGCTGAGCGTGATGGTGGCGGTGAAGGTGGTGCGGCCCGAGGTCACCAGGGATCCGGTCGCCGCGCGCGACATCGAGCGGCGCTTCAAGCAGGAACTGCTGCTGGCGCGGCAGGTGACGCACCGCAATGTCGTACGCATTCACGACATGGGCGAGATCGACGGCATCAAGTACATCACGATGCCGTTCATCGAGGGCGACGACCTCGCCACGGTCATCCGGAAGTCGGGCCGGCCGGAGATGGCCCGGATCATGGCCATTGCGAGACAGATGGCCTCGGGGCTCAGGGCCGCGCACGACGCCGGCGTGGTGCATCGCGATCTCAAGCCCGCCAACATCATGCTGGGCGGCGACTCCGAAGCCGTCATCATGGACTTCGGCATCGCGCACACGACGTCGGACCAGAAGGCGGCGGCTATTGCGAGCGTGCGGAAAACCGGCCTGCTGTCGAAGTCGCTCGAGAGCGAGCTCACGCGTGTGGCGCTCACGACGCACGCCGGCACTTTGGCTGGCGCCGTCGTCGGCACGGTGGCCTACATGGCGCCCGAACAGGCCCGTGGCGAAGAGGTCGATCAGCGCACGGACATCTACGCCTTCGGCCTGATCTTGTACGACCTGCTGCTCGGCCGGCGGCGGGTCGAGGACGGCGGCGCCGTCTCCGACCTGCAGAAGCGGCTGGAGCACGCGCTGCCGGCGCCGCGCTCGAACGGCATGCCCGACGTGCCCGAGCCGCTGAGCCGCTTCGTGGCGCAGTGCATCGAGCCCGAGGCCGCCAAACGGTTTGCCACCACGGCCGACATGGTGGCCGCGCTCGATCGGCTCGACGATCGGGGCAAGCTGAAGCCGATCAAGCGGGCGGTCGGCCTGCCGCTCGCCACCGTCACGGCGCTGGCGCTGTTGGGCTTGTCCGGGGCGGTCTACTGGTTCACGCGCCCTCCCGTGCAGCACGAGAACGTCGTCGTGATCATCTCGGACATGGTGAACCGCACCGGCGATGCGGCCTTCGATCGCACGCTCGAGCCGGTGATGCAGCTGGCGCTCAACGACTCGACGTTCATCACCGCGCTCGAGCGCAGCGGCATGCGCAGCTTCGGCGTCCCGCCGACGGTGGCCCTGACCGAAGCGGCGGCTCAAAAAGTGGCCCTCGAGCAGGGGGTTGGTGCCGTGCTGTCCGGCTCGATCGCGAAGAAGGGCAGCGACTATGTCGTCGCCGTGAAAGCGATCCGTCCCGTGACCGGCGAAGAGCTCGTCAACGAGCAGGCGACGGCGTCGAGTAAGGACACGGTGCTGCAGGTTGCCACGACGCTGATGGGCGAGGTGCGCAACGCCCTGGGTGACGACGCGTCAGAGCAGGCGAAACAGCTCAACCAGGCATCGCTGTCGGTCACGTCGCTCGACGTCGTGCGCCCCTACGCGGCGGCGATGGCAGCGGCGTCCGCCAACAAGTTCGAGGAGGCGCTGCAGAACGCGCTGAAGGCGACCCAGATCGACAAGAACTTCGGCCTGGGCTACGTGATTGCCGCCGGGCAGTCCGTCAACCTCGGACGCTCGGCCGACGAGCGCAAGTATCTCGAAGAGGCCATGCAGCATCTCGACGGCATGACCGACCGCGAGCGCTACCACACGCGTGGCGCCTACGGGCTGGCGACCAACGACTACGAGGAATGCGTGCGCCAGTACAGCGAGGCGATCGCCAAGTATCGCGCCGACATCTCCGGGCGCAATCAGCTGGCCTTGTGCCTCACGCACCTGCGCGACATGCGGAAGGCGGTCGAGGTGATGCAGGAGGTGGTGAAGATCCTGCCGGGCCAGCCGCTCTTCCGCGACAACCTGGCGCTCTATCTGAACTACGCCGGCGAGTTCGAGAAGGCCGAGCAGGAAGCGCGCGCCGTGAAGGGCACCGACGCCTACGCCACGCTCGCGCTCGCCATGGCGCAGCTGGGGCAAGGACAGCGCGGGGAGGCAGCGAAAACCTACGAAATGCTGGCCGGCATCCGTCGCGGCAAGTCGTTCTCCGCGGCGGGGCTTGCCGACGTCGCGGCGCTCGAAGGGCGGTTTGGCGACGCGGTCCGGATCCTGCGGGCCGCAGTGGCCGACGATCTCGCGGCGGAGGACACGGATTCAGCGGCGGCGAAGCTGCTGGCCATGGCGGCGGCCGAACTGTGGCGAGGCCGCAACGGCGCCGCGGTCGCCGCTGCGGAGGAAGCGTTGACGCACGCGCAGGACTACCGGACGAAGTTCCTGGCGGCGCGGACCTTTGCCGAAGCGGGGGAAGTGGCCAAGACCAGGCCGCTCGTCGAGGCGCTCGACAACGAGATTCCGAAAGAAGCGAGAGCCTACGCGAAGATCGTCCAGGGCGTGCTGGCGCTCCACCGCGGCGACTCGCGCCGCGCCGTCATCTTCCTGGACGACGCGAACACGCTGTTCAGCACGTGGATCGGGCAGTTCGATCTGGGACGGGCGGCGCTCGAAGCCGGCCTCTTCTCGAAGGCCGACTCGGCGTTCGATCTCTGCCTGAACGCCCGGCGCGGCGAGGCGCTGGCGTTCTTCGTCGACGAGCAGCCCACCTACGCGTATCTCGCCCCCGCCTACTACTACCTGGGGCGGACGCGACAGGGGCTGAAGAGCAGCCGTTACGGCGAGGCGTATCGCGACTACCTGGCGCTGCGCGGCGCGTCGAAGGAAGACGTGCTGCTGCCGGAAGTGCGCAAGCGCGCGGGCGCCTGACCTCGCCTAGGGAAAGACCGGAGGACCGTTGATGACCGTCAGTGTCACGGCGGCCACGTTCGAATCCAGGCTCATGTCCGCGGTTGCCGCTCCGTCGGTCCACACACCCGTGTCGATCCGGTAGTAGAACGTCCGCGAGCCGTTCGCCGCGGCGTAGGAGAACGTCCCGTCGGCGTTCACGCTGAGGCCCGGAGGCGCCGCCACCGGGACGCCGCTCGCATTCACGATCACGACTCTCCACCGGGTCTTGCCGCCGGGGCCGAAGTCGGTGTCGGTGTCGTTGGCGAACAGGTTCCCCGAGATGGTGCCGCTGCCGGAGAACGCATCGTCCACGGCGGTCGGCGCGGCGTTGACCGCGGTGACGCGGGCGAAGATCGACGGCCCGGTCTCGGTGACCGCGAAGACGGCCTTCGTCCAATAGGTGAACCGGACGCCGTTCGGCAGCTCTTCCGAGTCCTCGTAGCTCGTGGCCGCGGCCGGAAGCGGTACGGCCGTCAGCTTCGCGATCACGCTCGACCCGTCCACCGTTTCCCCGCGCGTGCGGTAGGCCGTGAAGCCGTCCGGGCTGTCGAGGTTCGAGGCCAGCCACGCGAGCTTGTCGCGATGGTTCGCCGTGCCGACGCACGTGCCCGTGCCGATGACGCAGGCCGTCAGAGAGTTCGGCGGCGCGTGGCCGAGGTCCTCGATGTCCTGGTGCGTCAACTCGGCGCCACCGTTCTGCACCAGGTAGACGCCGCCGTCGTAGCGGATGCCGCCGTCGTAGCGAATCCCGCCGTCGTAGCGGATGCCGCCGATGTACTGGCCGGCGCCGATGGTCACGACGCCGTCGGCAATCGGCACGCCGCCGTCGTAGCGGATGCCCCCGTCGTAGCGGATGCCGTCGGCAAACGGCACGCCGCCGTCGTAGCGAATGCCGCCGTCATAGCGGATCCCGCCGTCGTAGCGGATGCCGCCGTCGTAGCGAATCCCACCGTCGTAGCGAATGCCGCCGTCGTAGCGGATGCCGCCGAAGTAGGGGATGGCGTCGGCCACCGGCAGTCCGGCGACGTAGGTGATGCCGGCCGAGAAGCCCGCGGCGCTCAGGCCGCCGCCTGTCTGGTTGAGGCGGATGTAGGAGAGATCGTTGATGCCCTTCAGCGCCGGCGTGCTGGTGGGCGAAAAGACACCGTCCTTCTTGCCGTCGAAGTTGACATCCTGCGGTGCCACGGCCGCGCCGTTGCCGCCCCAGTCGATGAGGAGAGGCGTCACCTCGTCGCTCTGCAGGCGCCCGGTCGCCGGCTCGCCGGCGAGAATGGGCGTGCCGTCGCAGTGCCGGGTGGCGGCGGGCACGTCGAGGAGGTCGGCGAGCGACCCCGGCGTGATCGGCGAGTACCAGGCGGTGCGGTACCGCGTGCCGCCCTGGAGGGCGCTGTCGCTCAGATTCGATTCGTCGAGCAGCCCGCCGGAGATGCCGAGCGTCTCGCGCGAGTAGTCGATGTGGGCGTTACCGGTGCCGTCGATGAGGCCGTAGAGCTGGTGGAGATAGCTCATGCTGCTCTGGTAGTTCGGCTTGCAGTTCTGCTCGACGGCCACGTTCACGCGCCCCTGGGCCGCGTCGGTGAACGTGGGCGGCGCGCCGCCGTGCCACAGCTCCAGCGTGTGCCCGAGCTCGTGCAGCGTCGTGGACGCCTGGAACATCTCGGTGCCGGTGAAGTTCTTCGAGAGCCCGAGCGTGATCATCGAGTTGAAGCCCGGAAGATCGGCCACGCCCGACGCGCCCTGCGGGATGTGGAACGCGGGGTTGTCCACGAGCGGGCCGCTGCACGTGTTGGTGATCGGATCGAAGCCGGCGCCCTCGGTGCCGTTCAGGCACGGGAACGGCGACTTGGCGATGCCGCGCGCGTGGCTGTAGAGCAGGTAGTGGAAGAACCCGTTCCGCAGCGGGTTGAACCGCCGCTGCCCGGTGGCGGCGTTGACGATGGCGTCGCGCACCATCTGGAACTCGAACTTCCAGCCGACGGTGCCCGGATAGTCCCCGAACTGACACGGGAGCTCGGCCGCGTCGTCGACGGCGCACGGCACCTCGGCGATCGACTCGCCCCCTTCGGCGCCCTGGCTGATGAAGTACGACGACGGGTTCGGATAGGCGGCGACGATCGCGTCACCAGGCGTCGCGTTGGGGAACCCATACCAGACGCCGTTGACCCGGTAGCCCGCGTTCTCGAGCGGACCGATGTCGTAGTGCACGCGCACGCCGGCGCGGAAGAGGGCGTCGCCCACGAGCGTCAGCGTCGTGGGCAGCGGACGGTGATCGTGCCCGGCCGCGTCGATGACGACGCCATCGTGGTCGAGGTCCTGGCCGGGCAGCGGGAACGGGTGCGCGGCCGACCCGTACCGCGTGTTCGGCGCCGCGACGAAGCTGTTGATTTCGACGAACAGATCCTTCGGCCCGACGCTCGCCCCCATCGTCCACAGCTTCGGATACGCGGCGCCGTTGGGGTCCTTGAACGAGGAGATGCTGCCGCCCGGTGCGGTCTCGAGCCGGTCGATGATCCCGTCGCCGTCCGCGTCCTTGACGGGCGTGCTGAAGGCGATGGCGGAGAACGTCTGGCAGCCGTAGCTGCTCTGGTTCGTGTACTTCGACGTCATCGTGAGCTGCTCGCCGTACTCGCCGCCGTTGGCGCCCGGCATCGACGCGGTCACGACGGTGGTGGGGTTGGCCCACGCGCGGTCCGAACTCGGGCTCAGGGAGCCGGCAAACAGGTTGCTCACCACGGTGTTGGCGCCGGCGCCGGCGAACGTGACCTGATCGCTCGAGTTGCTGCCGCTGCGGCTGATGATCTGCGTCACTTTGGCCGTGCCGGCCGCCGACTGCAGGAAGCCGCGGATCTTCTGGGTCGTCGCCTCTTTCTTGCCCTGGATGTGCAGGCCGTCGTAGATCACGACGCGGCGCAGCGAGGCGGCCGGGTCGGTGTCACGGTAGACGACGAGCAGGCTGGCGCCCGCGCTCTGCGGCGTCTGGTTGCCGGTGCCGCGCTCCGGCAGCGTGACCGTGTGGAGTGCGGCGCCTGCGGCCAGCAGGTCCGCGTCGTTCACGAGGCGGCGCCCCGTGGGGTTGCCGTTCGGGTCGAGCTGCGGCGGCAGTAGCGACAACACGTCGGCGCGCATGGTGAAGAGCGTGTTGCCGCTGCTGCTCCAGCACGGCGAAAAGTTGCCGACGAGGGGCTCGTCGAGCGTTCGGATGAATGACACCGGCGAACCGCGAAAGAGCACGCCCTCGGTTCCGCTGATGTCCGCGGCCAGCGTTTCCCAGTAGAGAAAGGCCGCCAGGATCTCCGCGTTCTTGGGAACGATCCGTGACGCCGCCGTGCCCATGTGAATGGTGTTCGTCTGGAATCCGCCAGGCGCTGAGCCAGGTACGAAGTCCACGCCGCCGACCGCGTAGTCTCCCGTCACCGTGTAGCTGAGCGAGAAGGGCAGCGCGTCGGACAAATCGTCAGCGGCTTTGCCGCTGCCCTGTGCAATCACGACGAGGATCAGCGCGACGATCGAAAACCGGGTTCGGGACATGTTTGGCAGGCCTTTGGCGGCGGGCGAAATACCCTCGGCGAGCTCAAGCGTACTCAGTCGCTAGCTCGACCACAAGACATCAGTGAGCAGAAAAACGGGTCGAGAGACCTTCTGGAAGGGGTGCCGGCCCAGTTTTGTGGGCCGGCGTTACGGCGACGCTACGAAAGTGTTCCGAAGAGGGCTGGCTAGGCTGGCTGGGGGTCGGCGCCGCCCCACAGATTGGAGGTGGTCAGCTCCTCGCGGCCATTGGCCTTGAGATACAGGAACAGCTGCGTGCGATAGGCGGCGCAGCCGCTGAGCACGAGGTTCACGATGAAC
>Ga0207648_10007189_pt1 | contig 10979 bp, 11 predicted proteins | sample KBSMisM32_FD_184310 | JGI IMG/M metagenome (GOLD analysis project Ga0207648, IMG submission 184310) | Miscanthus rhizosphere microbial communities from Kellogg Biological Station, Michigan, USA - KBS Miscanthus M3-2 (SPAdes) (version 2) | ecosystem: Host-associated > Plants > Roots >... | reverse complement strand
CTTCTCGACCACGCGGTCCGCGTGGGCCACGAGCACTTGCAGCAGGTCGAAGGCTTTGGGCGTCAGCGCGAGCACCTCGTCGCCGCGCAGCAGCTGGCGCCGGCGCAGGTCGAGGTGAAACGGGCCGAACTCATAACAGTCGGCCGCGGGGGCGTCGTGGATCGCCGGAAGCTCCTTTAGATTTTTCATCCCCGAGGGGGCGGTATTATACCCAGCCGACACGCCTGTCAACGCAACCGAGGGCGAACAGGTCCAGTGGAGTGTAACGGCTATTTGTCCGGCCAGTCCGCCGACTTTCCGTTTTTTCGTTTGGCTCGACATCGAACTTGCCACCCGCGGCTGCCTCACGTAACGTGTGCGCCATGAAGAACTTGCACAGGCTGCGTCTCGGTGTCCCCTGCGCCGTCTTCGCCGCGGCCAGTCTCGTCCCCATCCTCGCGCAGACAACGCCGAGCACGCCGAAGCCGACGCCGCCGGCGCTGTGGACCGTGACCGCGGACATCGCGGCGCCCGAGAGCGCGTTCTACGACGCGGCGTCGAACAGCGTCTTCGTGTCCAACATCAACGGCGGCGTGACCGACAAGGACGGCAACGGCTACGTCTCGCGGCTCACGCCGGAAGGACGGGTCGTGAGCGCGAAGTGGGCGATCGGCCTCAACGGCCCGAAAGGCCTCCGGAGCGTCGGCGGAACCTTGTGGACGGCCGACATCGACGAAGTGGTCGGCATCGAGATCGCCAGCGGGCGCATCACGTCGCGCGTGAAGATCGACGGCGCGACGTTCCTCAACGATCTGGCGACCGCGCCCGACGGCACCATCTACGTGTCCGACTCCATGGGACCGCGGATCTACGCTGTCAAGGACGGGAAGGCGTCGACGTTCGTCGAGGGCGAGGACGCCATCGAGACGCCCAACGGGGTGCTCGTCGACGGCAATCGCGTGATCGTCGGTTCGCTCGGCCTCGGCATCTTCGGCCCTCCCGGAGGCAGAGGCCGCGGCGCGGGCGCGCCCGCGGGCGGCCGTCTGTTTGCGTTCGATCGCACCACGAAGACGCGAACGGTGATCACGCCGCAGCCGGTCGGCGGGATCGACGGCATCGAACCGGACGGCAGCGGCGGATACCTCGTGACCGATGTGTTCGGCTCGCGGTTGCTGCAGGTGAGTGCCTCGGGCACGGCGCGCATGCTGCTGCAGTTTCCGGGCGCGGGCGCGGACTTCGGCTACATCGCGGGACGCCGAATCGCCATCGTGCCGTTCCTGAACGCGAACAGCGTGTCGGCCTACGACCTCACCGCCGCGCTTGCCGCGCGCTCTGTCCCGTAGCGTCCGCCTTCAGGCGGACGACTCGGGCCGCCGTGCTTTCGTGGGAGGACACATGAGATCAGCGCCGCTCGCGTTCGCAGTACTCGCCACGCTGTCGGCCACCGCGCACGCGCAGTGGCTGAACTACCCCACACCCGGCATGGCGCGGCTTGCCAACGGCAGGCCGAATCTTGCCGCGCCCGCGCCGCGGGCCATCGACGGGAAACCTGATCTGTCGGGGCTGTGGCAGGCGGCGTGCGGGTTCACGAACGGGTGCGCCGGATTCTTCGACCTCGCCTTCGACCTGGAACCGGCCGCCGTGCAGATGACGCCGTGGGCGGCGGCGATTCAGAAGCAGCGCGTGGACCGCGACCACATCGACGACCCGTACGGCTACTGCCTGCCGATGGGGGTGCCGCGAATGACCGTGAGCGCGCCGTTCAAGATCCTCGTCACGCCGGGCGTCACGGCCATCCTCGCGGAAACGGCGGTCGGCATGGTGTTCCGCCAGGTGTTCACCGACGGGAGACCGCTTCCGGCCGTGATTGAACCCACGTGGCTGGGGTATTCAATCGGACGATGGGACGGCGACGTCTTCGTCGTCGAGTCCACGGGATTCCGGGACGCGGGATGGCTGGACACACGCAAAGCCCGCCCTCACAGCGATGCGCTGCACGTGACCGAACGATTTCAGCGGACGGATCTCGGCCACACGGCGCTGACCGTCACCGTTGACGACCCGAAGGCGTACCTGAAGCCGTGGACGATCAAGACGACGCTCAACCTGATGGCGGACACCGAGATGATCGAATCCTTCTGCGACACGCAGACCACAATCATGTCGCACTGGGCGGTGACTCCGCCGCCGCCCGAACCGCACAGTCCGTCGAAATGAATGAGGTGCCCATGACGTCCTCAGACACACGTTGGGGGCTCGCGAGCCTGCTGGCCGTTCTCGTTTTCGGTGGTGTGTCGGCCACTCTCTCAGGAGTACCTTCGGTCTACCCGACCGGCACCACGATCTTCCATCCCGACAAGACCTGGAGCGGCTACACCGCCTTCATCACGCCGGACTCTGACGGCGTCATCCTCATCGACATGAACGGCCGCGTCGTCAAGCAGTGGCTGAGCCTGTCGGGCGCGGCTGGCGGGCCCGCGAGGATCCTCCCGGGCGGGTACGTGATCGCGGGCACCGGGAACGGGTTGCCGCACCAGGAGGCCCCGGCGCTCGTACAGCTCGACTGGGACGGCAAGGAAGTGTGGCGCTTCGATCGCGCCGAGCAGATTCCCAATCGCGACGGCGCGATGGTCTGGTCGGCGCGCCAGCATCACGACTGGCAGCGCCCGGGATACGCGGCGGGATACTTCGCGCCGGGCGTCCAGCCGGCGATCACCAACACGCCGACGCTGGTGCTGACGCACAGCAACGTCGTCAACCGGCAGATCGGCGAGCGGCGACTGGAAGACGACCGGCTCATGGAGGTTTCCTGGGACGGGAAGATCCTGTGGGACTGGCGCGCGAGCGATCATGCCGACGAGTTCGGGTTCTCGGCCGACGCACGCAGCGTGATTCGGCAGAACCTCGGGTTCAACCGCGCGCGCGACAGCGACGACTGGCTGCACATCAACGCGGCGGCCTATGTCGGCCCGAACCACTGGTACGACGAAGGCGATGCGCGGTTCGCGCCGGACAACGTCATCATCAGCAGCCGTGAGGCGAGCTTCATCGCAATTGTCGGCCGCACCGGCAAAGTCGTGTGGCGGATGGGCCCCGACTACCGCGAATCGGAGGCGCTGAAAAAACTCGGGCAGATCATCGGGCAACACAACCCGCACATCATCCCGAAGGGCTTGAACGGCGCCGGCGACCTGCTGGTGTTCGACAATGGCGGCACGTCCGGTTACGGCTTCGCCAACCCCGCGGCCCCGGATGGACGCGACTCCCTGCGGCGCGGCTCATCGCGCGTTGTCGAAGTGAACCCGGTGACGTTCGAGAAGGTCTGGGAATATGCGATGGCCGGCCAGGAGAGCTACCGGTTCTACAGCCACTACGTGAGCGGCGCGCAGCGGCTGGCGAACGGCAACACGATGATCACCGAGGGCGCCGACGGCCGCATCTTCGAAGTGACGGCCAGCGGCGAAATCGTGTGGGAATACGTCAGCCCGTATTTCACGCAGAATGGCACGAGCAACCGCGTGTACCGCGCCTACCGCGTGCCGTACGACTGGATCCCGCAGCTATCGCGCCCCTCGGAGCGCGCCGTGGTGCCGCCGAACGTCAGGGAATTCCGGGTGGCGCCACAATAAGTCACTGGCCGACGACGTTGAACGCAGAGCACACAGAGCGTGCGCCCGCTCAATCGATCTTGATCCGCCGACGGAACTGCTGGTTCTCGTTGCAGACGAACTCGATGGGCTCTTCGTCGGCCAGGAAGCGCTGATCGACGCGGACGGTCCAGGCCTTCGTGTACGCCTTCGGATCCTCGAGCGTGATGTCGATCTGCAGGTGATCGAACGTCGGCCGGCGGAAGCGCTCGGTGAATTTCGCCTCGCCGCTGTAGGGGCTGCCGTTCACGTCGAGCCATCCGTCGTATGGGCCCGCCTCCGCGCCGCGCAGGTTGTTTGTTTCGACCACGAGCGTGTCACCCTCGTAGTGACCGACCGAGTAGCCGTACCACCACGGCTGCGGGTCGCCCTGTTTCGGGAGCGGGCGGTCGAGGTAAATGTGACGCAGGCCGTAGTTCGCTTCGTACTCGATCAGGATCATCTTCGGCGTCTGGATGATCTTGCGAGGCTGCGGCTGCTGATGGAATTGCAGGAAGCCCATCGGCATGCAGTTCGCGTCCGGGTTGTCCTTGGCTTTGTCCACGTCGAAGCGCTGTTTCCGGATGTCGCGCGACCACTGCGTGTACGGCAAGCCGCCGGTCATGTTGCCGCCGGCCTCAAAGAACGTCGCGACGGGCGGACCGGCTGGATCGTAGGGGAACCGATCGGTCTGCGGCTCGAGCGTCACGCCGCCCCGTCCACCTGAGAAGGGCGCGCTGGTGTTGCCGTCGCCGGGCGTTGCGGGCGCCGCCCCCGCCGCCGGGGCTGCCGGGGCCGCCGCTGCGGGTGCGCCGCCGGCCGGTGCCGCCTCGGCGCCGCGCCCGCGTCCGCCCCGCCCTTCGTTCGGCGGTCCGCTGTTGGCGCGCATCCACATTCCCGAGAAGTCGATCTTGCCGTCGGCGGTACGCGGTGGCGGGGCGTCCTTGCGCACGTTGCCCTGGGCGTCGCGCGGGACACTCGGGTCGGGAACCTTGGCCCACTGCGCTGCGACGGACACAGAGCAGGCCACTACCACGCCAATGACGCCGTAAGCTGCCTTCATCATCTCAACCCCTTGGAGAGTACCCACGCTCGCCCTGACGGGCCACAGCGAGCCAACGTCGATAGTAATACAATCCCCAGTATGCGTATCAAACTGGCGGGAGCGTTGGTGGTCCTCGCGGCCGTGCTCTCTTCGATTGGCCTGTCGGCCGCCAAGATCAAGATCAGCGTCCAGGCACCGCCGAAATTCGACGGCGCCGGCCTCCGGACGTGGGCGTGGGCAGCCGACGGCCCGGGCCAGGTCATCATGGCCCGCAGTTCGCAGGACGATCCCAAGCCGATCGAGAAGACGTTCGGCCCGACGATCACCGACGCCATTTCAAAAGAACTGGGCCTTCGCGGCCTTATGGCGGGCGACGCGGCGAGCGCCGATCTCCACGCGCACTACTACCTGCTCGTCGCGGTCGGCTTCAACACGCAGCAGTTCGGGCAGTTCCTGCCGGCCGTACCGGAATGGGGCATCCCGCCGTTTGCCGGCGGCAACCAGGCGTACGAGATCATCTCGACCGGATCGATCGTGCTCGACCTCATCTCGACCTCTGCCAAGCGCATCATCTGGCGCGGGATCGCGCAGGCGGAAATCGACAGCGAGAGAACCGACGAGCAGCGCCACGCCCGCATTCGCGAAGCGGTGCACGATCTGGTGCTGAAATACCCCAAGAAAAAGTGAGCCCTGGCGCAGAACTGCGCAGGGCTGCACGGCCAGCCATCGCCCCGATCGGCCGATACGGGGGACACGGAGCAGCCAGCGCTCGACGGCGCTTCCACGCTCGAGGCCGCGCGCAATCTGCAGAGCAGGATACCGGACGGCCCTTACGTGCTGGTCGTCGACGATCAGCAGGTCGTTCGCGACTTCCTGAAACGCAGCCTCGAAGGTTCGGGGTTCGCCGTCAAGCAGGCCGGAAGCGCCCTCATCGCGCTCGAGCTGATGGCGACGGCGGCGGCCTCCGTCGTGTTGTGCGACGTCAGGATGCCCGTCAACAACGGCCTGTGGCTCACGGAGCAGTTGCGCGCGCGCTGGCCCGACGTGCCCGTCATCATGATCACCGCGCTCGAGGACGAGGAGACGATCTCGGCGTGCCGGGGACTGGGAGCGTTCGACTACCTGACGAAGCCGATCTCGCAGAAGCAGCTGCGCGATGCCGTTCGCCGCGCGATGGCCACGCTCGAGGAGATGCCCGTCATCGCGGACGCGGCGCCGTCGACATCCACCGAGCTGCAGACGGCGCTGGACAACATCGACGCCGAGTACTCGCTCGAATGCCCCGTGCGCTGCCCCGCCTGCGGCGACACCGTGTCGTCGCTCAAGGCGGTCCGCCTGCTGCGCGCGCACGTCAACTTCACGTCGACGCTGCCCCGCCGCGGCCGGCTGGTGGTCTGTCCCAATTGCCTGGCGATTGTCCCCGCCGAGCTGAGCAACTTCTAGGGCGGTCGTGAGTAGGCGTCCCGCTGACAAACCCTGGTGGCTGCTACCGTCCGGACGGCTGAACCCGTGGTGGTGGATCGGGATCGCGGCCGTACTGCTCGTGATCGACTACTTCACCGGCCTCTATTCGATCGGGCCGGCGCTGTACATCATCCCGGTGGCGCTCGCCGCCTGGTATTCGGGCCTGTGGACCGCCCTCATCATCGCGATCGGTTCGCCGCTGGCGCATACGGCGATCCTGGTGGCGCGCGGCGCGATCGGCGAACCGCTGCCGCAATTCGTCTCCATGTCCCTGGTGCGCGGCGCCGTGATCGTCGTGATGGCGCTGTGGTTTGCGCGGCTCGCGGAGCACGAGCAGGAACTCGAGCGGCGCGTCAAGACCCTGGAAGGACTGCTCAGCATCTGCTCGTACTGCAAGAACATCCGCAACGAGCATGGAGAATGGGAGCGCCTCGAAAAGGTCATCTCTGAACGCTCCGAGGCGCGCTTCTCGCACGGCTTCTGCCCCGCGTGCCTCAAGGCGCATCTTCCCGACTATCCCACTGACGCCGAAGGACCGTGAAGCTCAGCGCGGCGGCGCGCCACCGATTTTCGGACTCTGTCCCACCTGCTCGTACCAGAAGCCGTCAGCCGGGCGATCGAGCCTGAGGAGATACAGGCGCTGATCCTGCGCACGGGCGAGGCTGCCGCTCACGCGCACGCGGTCTCCCGGTCGGAGCGTGCCGGCCGTGATACCGATGGCCGCCAGTTCCCAGAGGTTGTCCATCTCGAGGCGCCAGGATTGCGGCCTGCCGTCCCCCCTGGCATCGCTGACTCCGATGATCAGGAACGGGTGCGGGTTGACGAGTTGGAACTGCTCGACGACGCCGTCGAGCGTCACCCGGCGGCTGCTGTCGTAGATGCTCGAAATCGAGTGGTGCGCCTGGAGCGCCAGGCCGCTGAGGACGACCGCGGCGGCGACGAGGACGAAAGTTGGTAGCGGTACGGGGAATCGAACCCCGGTCCCGTGGCTGAGAACCACGTGTCCTGACCCCTAGACGATACCGCCCCTGAACGCCCGACTGGACCTTTCATTTTAGCCGACGCCTGTTCGGACGGTCAACGAAACCGCCGCCGTGGGGCGGCGTCGTCTCTTTTGTGGTTCAATCGTACGCATGATGCGAGCGCTTGCCGGGTTGATCGTCCTGCTCCTGATTGCCGCCGGTGCGGTGTACGTCGTCGCCCGGCGCGAAGCGGTCCCAATCGTCCGCATCGAGCAGCCCGACAAGGCCATCGGCCAGGCCGGCACCCTCGTCGTCACCGCGGACGCGCCAAAGGCGAAATTCAAGGCGTTGACGGTCGCGGTCGAGCAGAACGGCAAGTCCACTCCCCTCTTCTCGCTCGATTCCCCCGAACTGGCGAAGGCTGCCGCGACCTCGCCGTCGGCGCCGGATCGGATCACCATCACGCGGCCCATCGGCAAGCTGAGCGTCCCGGAGCTTCGATCGGGGACGGCGCGCATTGTCGTCTCGGCGACGCGTCCGTCGTTCCTGAACCTGCGCACGCTCGCGGCGACCGCCTCGAAAGACGTTCAAGTCAGGCTCGAACCGCCGGCGATCGCCGTGCTCTCGACGCATCACTACGTGAACCTCGACGGGTCCGAGATGGTCGTGTATCGCGCGACGCCGGCCGATGTGTACTCGGGCGTGCGGGTCGGAGAGGTCGAGTATCCGGGCTTTCCCGCGTCCGGCGCGGGCGTGTCCGGCGCCGACCCCGCGGTTCGGGTCGCGTTTTTCGCGCTCCTCTACAACCAGGATCTCAAGACGCGGATCGTCGCCTTCGCGCGCGACGAAGCCGGAAACGAGGCGACCTCGAGTTTCATCGACAACGTCTTCCCGAAACCGCAGAAGCGCAGCCGGATCGAGCTCGACGATCGTTTCGTCGGTCGCGTCGTGCCGGAAATCCTCGAGCACTCTCCCGAGCTGAAAATGGCGCCGCCCGCGCCCGGCGACGATTTGATTACCCCGTTTCTGGCCATCAACGGCGAGCTGCGCCGTGCCAACGCCGCCGCGATCGCGGCGCTGGCGAAGAAGACGTCAGCGTCCAGACTGTGGAGCGGTCCGTTCACGCAGCTCGGTAATTCGAAGGTGGAAGCCGCCTTCGCCGACCATCGCACCTACGTGTACAAAGGCAAGGAAGTCGATCAGCAGGTCCACCTGGGTTTCGACCTGGCGGTCACCAGCCGCGTGCCGATTGTCGCAGCCAACGCGGGCACGGTGCTGAACGCGAGCTGGCTGGGCATCTACGGCAACTGCGTCATCGTCGATCACGGCATGGGCGTGCAGTCGCTGTACGGCCACCTGTCGTCGTTCGACGTCAAGGTCGGCGACACCGTGACGAAGGGCCAGACGGTCGGCCGGAGCGGAATGACGGGCCTGGCGGGCGGCGACCACCTGCATTTCACGATGCTCGTGAACGGGCAGATGGTGAACCCGGTGGAGTGGTGGGATCCGCACTGGATCGACGACCGCGTGCAGCGAAAACTCGGTGAAGCCGGAGCCCCCGCGAGCTCCGCCGCGGGTGCCCCCGCGCAGGCGCGATAAGGTATTATTGAAGGTCGTTCAGTTTCGATATGCGCTCATTTATCGTTCAGGAGAAGTCAATGCGTTTACGAAGTATGTGGGTCAGTGCTCTCGGGCTGATGCTCGCGGCGTCGGTGGTGGCGTGCGGCGGCGGCAGCAAGGAAACCGCGGCGCCGGCTGAAACAGCCGCACCCGCGGGCGGCGGACAGAAAGTCGATCCGGCAACGGCCGGCGAAGTGAACGGCGTAGTGGCCTTCGAAGGCACGGCGCCGAAGAACGAACCCATCAAGATGAACGCGGACCCGGTCTGCGTGAAGGCGAACACGACGCCGCAGGAGCAGGAAACCTACGTCGTCACCGACGGCAAGCTCGCGAACGTGTTCGTGTACGTGAAGGACGGCCTCAGCGCCTACTCGTTCGACCCGCCGACCGGCATGCTCACGTTCGACCAGAAGAACTGCCGCTATCATCCTCACGTGTTCGGCGCCAGGGTCGGCCAGGCGGTGGAAATCGTCAACAGCGATCCGACGCTCCACAACATTCACGCCCTGCCGAAGGACAACGCGGAGTTCAACAACGGCCAGCCCATCCAGGGCATGAAGATGACGCACACGTTCACGGCCAAGGAAGTCATGGTGCCGTTCAAGTGCGACGTGCACGGCTGGATGAACGCCTACGTCGGCGTCGTCGATCACCCGTTCTTCGCGGTCACCGACAAGGACGGCAAGTTCTCCTTCAAGGGCCTGCCGCCGGGGACCTACACCATCGAGGCGTGGCACGAAAAGCTCGGCACCCAGACCGCGACCGTCACCATCGCCGCGAAGGAAACCAAGGACGCGAACTTCTCGTTCAAGGCTGCCGCGGCCACCGACTAACGAACCCTGGCAGGCCAGGTGGGCCTGGCAGGTCAGGTAGGTCGGGCAGGCAGGGTTCAGCGCTGCGCCCTGCCCACCGGACCCACCCGACCCACGAGACCCACCCGGTCCTGCCTGATCTTGTCTGACCCGCCAGTGAATCGCAGCCTCCACCGTTTCGCCACATTCGTCGCAGGCTGTACGGTACTGCTCGTCCTCGCCGGAAGTCTCGTCACGAGCACCGGCTCGGGCCTCTCCGTTCCCGATTGGCCGACCTCTTACGGCTGGAACATGTTCTCGTTCCCGCCGTCGAAGTGGGTCGGCGGCATCCTCTACGAACACGGTCACCGTCTCATCGCGAGCACGGTAGGCTTCCTGACGATCATCCTCGCCGCATGGCTGGCTCTTCGCGAACCGCGCCGCTGGATGAAATGGCTCGGGGCGGCCGCTCTCGGCGCCGTCATCGCCCAGGGCATCCTCGGCGGGCTGACCGTGCTCTTTTTCCTGCCGGCCGCCATCTCCACCGCTCACGCCGGCCTCGCCGAGATCTTCTTCTGCATGACGGTGGCGATCGCGCTGTTCACATCGCCCCGCTGGCTCGACGGGTACGTCGCGCCCGGCGAGGACGCGGGCGCGCTCGACAACGCGACGCTCCGCCGCGCGGCGACCACGACCACCGTCCTCGTCTACGTGCAGATCCTCATCGGCGCGACGATGCGGCATACCGACGCGGGGCTGGCGATTCCCGACTTTCCGCTGATGTTCGGCCACCTCTGGCCGACGCACTGGGATCCGAAGATCGCGATCCACTTCGCGCACCGCGTCGGCGCGCTCGTCGTGACCGTCGCGGTGGCCACCACCGCATTCATCCTCTGGCGCGGCGGCGATCGCGCCCGGCGCCACACCGCGTTCACGCGCCCGGCCGCGCTGCTCCTCGCGCTCGTGGCCGTGCAGATCACGCTCGGCGCCTTGACGATCCTGAGCCGCCGCGACATCTGGATCAACAGCGTGCACGTCGTCTGCGGCGCCCTGGTCCTGACGACGTCCCTCGTGCTGACGCTCCGGACCTGGCGTGTGAGGTTTGCGGACGCGAAAGAAGACGTCCGGCTCAAGTCGGACGCGACGCGAGACGCGGCGGCCGCCCTCACAACCGGGGTGCGCGCGTGAAGGACGGACGCACGGCTGTCGCCGATGACGTTCGACACGATTCGACGCTGGCGCGCACCGTCGGCGACTACGTCGCGCTCACCAAGCCCAGGCTCAACATGCTCGTCGTCGCGACGAGCGCGGCGGGCTACTACCTGGGGGCGTCGGGTCCGTTGAATCTTCCCCATATGGCCGCCGCCGTGGCGGGCACGACACTCGTGGCCGGCGGCGCGGCCGCGCTCAACCAGGTATACGAGCGCGATACCGACGCGCTGATGCGGCGGACGCGGATGCGGCCGCTGCCCGACGGCCGCGTCTCGGCGTT
>Ga0207648_10007185_pt1 | contig 10979 bp, 6 predicted proteins | sample KBSMisM32_FD_184310 | JGI IMG/M metagenome (GOLD analysis project Ga0207648, IMG submission 184310) | Miscanthus rhizosphere microbial communities from Kellogg Biological Station, Michigan, USA - KBS Miscanthus M3-2 (SPAdes) (version 2) | ecosystem: Host-associated > Plants > Roots > Rhizosphere... | reverse complement strand
AATCGCCGACCGCGCCGGACTGCAGCCTGCCGCTCTACTGGCCGGCGCCGCCGATGACGATCTCGACGCATGCGGGGATGCACCGCGTGTCGTGGGACCTGCGCTACCAGCCGGTCGCCGAAGGCGGCGGACGCGGTGGCGGCGGCGCCGCGGTGCCGCGCCACACCTATCCGTCGGTGAACGCGCCGTGGGCGGCGCCCGGCAATTACACCGTGCGGCTCACGGCAAACGGCAAGAGCTATACGCAGCCGCTGACGCTGCATCTGGATCCACGCGTGAAGACGCCGGCGACGGGATTGGCGACCGTCTCCTCGCTCACGCGCGAGATGTACGAGGGGGCGAAGGCGGCGCGCGCGACGGCGGAAGACGCTCGCGCCCTCACGACGAAGCTCGAGGGGATGACCGATCCCGACACGGCGGCGTTCAAGGGCCAGCTTGCCGCGCTGACTCCACCGCCGCCGTCTACGGGCCGGGGTCCCGGTGGAGTCGTGGGTGCGTCGCAGGCGGTTCCCGTCCCGGCACCGCCGGCGGGCGCGCCGCCTGCCGCCCCGGCTGGACGCGGCGGCGGGCGCGGTGCAGGCCGCGGCGGCGGCGCGCCGGCGACCGGGCCGGCGGCGTTCGACACGCTGAGCGGCACCATGATGAACGCGGCGATGGCGATGCAGGGGGCCGACGCCGCGCCGACTGCGCGCGAGATCGCCGCGGTGACCGAGGCACGCCGCCAGTCGGCGGCGCTGATGGCCCGGTGGACGAAGCTGACGACTGTCGATCTGCCGGCGCTGAACGCGAAGCGAAAGGCGGCGGGCCAGCCGGCCATCGACTGGCAACCGAAAACGAAATCGGCGCGCTGAGCGCTCACCCCTGTCGCGTCCTCAATCGGCACGGAGTGCCGCGACGGGATCGATGCGGATGGCCGCGCGTGCGGGCAGCAGGGTCGCCGCGACCGTGACCGCGCCCAGCGCGGCCGCGGTCAGCGCCACGCTCGGCGGATCGATCGCCGCGATCCCGAACACGGCGCTCGCGAGAATCCGCGATACCGCCAGCGCCGCAAGCACGCCGGCCGCGAGGCCGCCGGCAACGAGCACGAGCGCCTGGCGCAGCACCAGCGCAAGAATCTGCGACGGCCGCGCGCCGAGCGCGACGCGCACGCCGAACTCCGGTGTGCGCAGGACCAGCGAGTGCGACACGACTCCGTAAAGGCCGATCCCGGCCAGCGCCAGCGCCAGGGTGCCGAATGACGCGAGGAGCGCGAGCGGAAAGCGCCGTTCCGCCAGCGCCGAATCGACGTAGTCGGCCATGGGCTGTACGTGGAAGACGCCGAGTAACGGATCGAACTCGTGGATCGACGAGAGGATCGCTCGCTGCAACTCGGCCGCCTCGCCCGACGTCCGCACCACGAGTCGCGTGTAGTGGAACGGATAGAGCGCCTGGGGGACGTAGATCGCCTGGCCTGGCGCGCGCTCGAGCCGATCGTAGCGGACGTCACCGACGATGCCGACGATCCGTGCCGACTGATCGATGCCGCCAAACCGAATCCGCAGCCGCTGCCCGACGGGATCGCCGGTGAAGCGCCGCGCGGCGAACGACTCGCTGACGACCACGGCGGCGGCGTCAGGCGCGCCGTCACGATCGCTGATCAGCCGGCCGCGCACGAGCGGGATCCGCAGCGCCCCGAAATACTCGCCGCCGGCGATGAAGATGTCGGCCGCCGGAACGTCGGCGTCGGGAAGCTGCGCATCGGCGTCGGTGCGAACAGGCGCGGGTTCGATGTTGCTGAGCGGGACGTTGCTGACCATCCCCACGGCGGAGACGCCCGGGACCGCCGCGACGCGTTCCATCAGGCGACGGTAGTAGTCGACCGGTCCTTCGCGGGTCGCCATGAACGGCCGCGATCCGATTACCGGCGTCAGCGTCAGGACGCGGCCCGGGTCGAAGCCGGCGTCGAGTGTCAGCAGTTTCCCGTAGCTCCGGCCGAGGAGACCGGTGGCGAGCACTAAGAGAAACGCCAGCGCGATGTCGACCACGACGAGTCCGCCGCGAAGGCGTTTGCCGAACGCCCGCCCCGCGAAGCCGGCCGACCGCTTGAGCACGTCGTTGACGTCCGCGCGCGCCGCCGCCCACGCCGGTGCGAGTCCTGAGAGCACCGCGGTCGCGACGCTGACCGACAGCGTGAACAGCAGCACACGCCCGTCGATCCGCACGGCGTCGAGCCGCGCCAGCTCCTTCGGCGCCCAGTGCAGGATCGCGCCGACGGCCGCCCGCGCGACGAGCAGGCCGGCCGCGCCGCCGAGCAACCCGATCGACAGGCTCTCGATCATCACCTGCGCCGCGAGCGCGCCGCGCGACGCGCCGAGCGCCCCGCGCACGGCGAACTCCCGGGTGCGCTCGGTCGCGCGCACGAGCTGCAGGCTCGCGACGTTGGCGCACGCCATCAGCAGCACGAGACTGACGGCGGCGAGCAGCAGCCACAGCGCAAAGCGGATCGGACCGACCAGCCGGTCGAGCATCGGCTGCACCCGCACGGGCACGTCCCGCGCCCGCTGTCCCGCGGTCTGGCGGAAGAGATCCCGCGCGATGGCGCCAAGCTCGCTCTGGGCCTGGGCCGCCGTCGCTCCGGAGGCCAGCCTGCCGATCACCCGGAAACTGCCGGTGTCTCGTGCCGCCACGCTGGCCGGGTCGAGGCCGAGCGGAGCGAAGAACTGCGGCCGCTCCGCGGCGTTGCTCATGCGCAGCGGCTGAAAACCTGGCGGCAGGATGCCGATCACGCGGTACGGCACCCCGTCCGTGTTCACGACGCGCCCGATCACGCCGGCGTCGGCGCCGAAGCGGCTGGTCCACAGCTCGTGCGTCAGGACGAGAACGTTGGCGCGCGGCGTGTCGTCCTCGGGCCGGAAGCCGCGTCCGGCGGCGACGTCCACGCCGAGCGTGTCGAAGAAACCGGCGCTGACGCGCATGCCGCGCAGCACATCGGTCCGGCCTGCTTCGCGGAGCAGCAACTGCGAATCGTCGTAGGCCGCGAACCGTGTCATGGTTCGGCCGCGCCGGCCCCACTCGTCCACGACCCATCCGGGCACGCGGCCGCGTGCGTCGCTCGACTCCAGGGTGACGGCGACGAGCCGATCGGCGCTGCGGTACGGCAACTGGTCGACGAGCACCGCCTGCACCACGCTGAAGATCGCGGTGTTGAGGCCGACGCCCAGCGCAAGCGTCAGCAGGGCGGCGGCCGTCACGACCGGCGCGCGCCGCAGCGCCCTGATGGCGAACCGTGCGTCGGAAAGAACCCGTCTGGACACCGCCACCTCCCGCGCTCATCATCCATCACTTTGCGATTCGTCGTAATCCGCGGTCCGGAACGGAACAGCGCACACGCGTGTGCGCGTTCCGCACGCGGGCCGAAGGTGCGCGGATTCAGTTGTTTACCCGCGTCTGCGCGGCGGTACGGGCATTGCCCCTTCCACGGCATCTCAAAAGGGGGACCCTGTGATCCGTACGTGTGGTGCTGCTCTTGGTATTTTGCTCGCGATCCTGTTCCTGGTGTCGGTCGCGTCTCACCTGACGCAGCCGTCATCCGCCAGTCAGTTCGCCGCAGCTGCCGCGAAGCGGTAGCCGAATCCGTCACCGCCGTTTCGGGTTTGTAACCGCGCACGTCTGCCCGCGTGCGCGGGCTTCCAGGCCCCTGCTTTCTGGGCCTTTGCCCTCGGCCCGACGCGCGAAGCCCCCTGGGTATCTCTCTTGCACAACCGCGGGCACTCATGGACGTCCAGGATTTCGCCGCCCGCCGCCCGACCGCGCTGGAGCATTCCTTCGACGACCGCGCCGCCGCGGCCGCGGCCGTCACGCGCACCGCGTCGCGATCGATTGTCGTCCCGCTCTTCGCGGCGACGATGTTCGCGAGCGGACTGCTGCTCTTCCTGGTCGAGCCGATGGTCGCCCGGATGGTGCTGCCGATCCTCGGCGGCGTGCCGATGGTCTGGAACGGGTGCGTCGTCTTCTTCCAGATCGTCATGCTCGCCGGCTACGGGTATGCGTTCGGCGCCTCGCGCTGGCTGTCTCTGAAGCAGCACGTCGTGCTGCACGCGGCGCTGCTCGCCGCGCCGGCGCTCGTCCTGCCGTTCATGATCGCGCCCGGATCGGTCACGCCGCCGGCGGGCAACCCGCTGGGGTGGCTCCTGCTGCTGCTCGCGACCACCATCGGGCTTCCCTTCTTCGTGCTCTCGACCAGCGCGTCGGTGTTCCAGCACTGGCTGTCGCGCACCGACGATCCCGCGGCGAAGGATCCCTACTTCCTCTATGCCGCGAGCAACCTCGGCTGCCTGCTCGCCCTCGCCTCGTACCCGACGATGGTCGAGACGACGCTGACGCTCAGCCAGCAGGCGCGCTTCTGGGCCTACGGATATGCCGGCTTCGTCGTGCTCGCCGCCGGATGCGGCGTCATGGCCTGGCGGCGTCCGGGAGTGCCGAGCGTCGCGGCCGAAGCCGCGCGCGAGCGCGCGTCGGACACGACCGTGACCACGATGCGGCGCGTGCGCTGGACGATGCTGGCGTTCATTCCGTCGAGCCTGATGCTCGGCGTGACCAGCTACATCTCGACCGACATCGCGGCCGTCCCGCTGCTGTGGATCGTGCCGCTGGGGCTGTACCTGCTGACGTTCACCGTCGCGTTCGGCCGGCACGCGGAGAAGGCCGGGGGCGTCGCCGCGCGCGCGCTGCCGCTGCTGGTCGTGCCGCTGGCGCTCTTCATGGCCACCAAGGTCAGCGCGCCGCTCACGCCGATCCTGTTCCTGCATCTCGGCACGTTCTTCGTGCTGGCGCTCACCTGCCACACCTCGCTGGCCAACGATCGCCCCGGCGCTTCGCACCTGACCGAGTTCTATTTCTGGATGTCGTTCGGCGGCATGCTCGGCGGCATGTTCAATACGCTGGCGTCACCGCTGCTGTTCAAGAGCGTGGTCGAGTACCCGCTCGCTGTGGCCCTGGCCTGTCTCTTCTATCGTCCGTCGGCCGTCGAGCCATCGGCGAACCGCCGCGACATGATCGACGGCGTCGTCCCGGTCATCGTCGGCGTCGTCACGGCTGTGGCGCTGATGCTCCTGAACGCCCGCGGGGCCTCGCTCGCGCCGCGCATCGAGTTCCTGGCCATCCCTGTGTTCGTCGCATTCACGCAGCGCCGCAACGCGCGGCGGTTCGGCTGGAGCATCGCCGCGTTCTTCGCCGCCGTCCTCATGTTCAACAACGCCGACGGCCAGCTGCTCTACGCGACGCGGACGTTCTTCGGCGTCTACCGCGTGAACGAGGATACGAAGCATCGCTACCACGGGCTCGCGCACGGCACGACGCTGCACGGGCTGCAGGCGCTGGCGCCCGATCGCCGCAGCGAGGCGCTCACCTACTTCCACGCGACCGGCCCGTTCGGTCAGGCCTGGCGCGCGCTCCCGCGCGCATCCTCGGGCAGCAACATCGCGGTGGTCGGCCTGGGCGTGGGCACGCTCGCCAACTACGCCGGGCCGGCGCAGCGGTGGACGTTCTTCGAGATCGATCCGGCCATCGAGAGCATCGCCCGGACGTCGAGCTACTTCTCGTTCATGGACCAGTGCGGCGATCGCTGCCACGTCGTCATCGGCGACGCCCGGATCTCGCTGACGAAGGTACCCGAGCAGGGCTACGACCTGCTCGTCCTCGATGCCTTCAGCTCGGACTCGATTCCGATGCACCTGCTGACGCGCGAGGCGCTGTCGCTGTACCTGTCGCGCATCAAGCCCGACGGCGCGATCGTGATGCACATCTCGAACCGCCACCTGCGCCTCGCCCCGGTCATCGCGAAGATGGCGGCCAGCGAAGGGCTCGTCGGGCTGCAGGAAATCGATCTGGTCGGGCCGAACTGGCCGGAGGGGAAGAACGCCTCACACTGGATCGCGCTGGCACGCACCCGGGCGGACCTCGGCAGGCTGGTCGACGATCCGCGGTGGACGCCGCTCGTCGCCGCCCCGTCCACGCCGCTCTGGACCGACGACTTCTCGAACATCCTCAGCGTGCTCGATCTCCGCTGACGCCGCCGGCCGACCGCGCGCCGCTCTTGCGCCGCCGCCGCCGCGGTGCTAGTGTGTCGCGTCACTTCCATGAACAGATCTCCGGTGTCGCCGCGGTCCGGCGGATCCGGGCGAAAACCGAGCAAGGCATTCCTGTCCCTGCTGCTGCTGATGCTGCTTCAGCGGGGCATCGAGAGTGTCGGCTCGTTCCAGAAGTTCGAACTGGCGGGCTACAACGCATTGCAGCTGCTGCTGGATTGGCCGTCGGGTCCGCCGGTGCCGATCGTCGTCGTGGACATCAGCGATCTGCCACCGAAGGCCGGCATCACTCCGCGCCCGGCGCTGCTCGCGCTGCTCACCACGCTGAAAGATGCGAAGGCGCGGGCGGTCGGCATCGACATCGATTTTTCGCCCGAGCACAACGTCTTCGTGTCGCCGGCGGATCCTGTCTTCTTCGAAGCCTGCCGCAGCCTGGGCATCCCGGTCTTCCTTGGTGTCGGCCGCAGCGCCGGCAGCGCCCGGGAGGCATGGCTTGGCACACGCGAGTTCGCCGACCTCGCGGCCGCGATCGTCGTGCCGGAAGCCTCAGGAACGACCGGCCACGGTGGCGCGGCGGGACCTTACCCGGTCGCCATTCCGCAACTCGGCGCCGATGGCATTCCCGCTGAACTTCGCTCGATGGCAGTGGCGCTGGCGTCGGTCTCGAAGCCCGACATCGAGGACACGCTGACCACGCCCGGCTTTTTCTTCGAGCCGATCGTGGAGCGATCGGTCGGCCAGGGACGGGCAATCCCGGAATTCACGGTCGACTACAGTTTCATCCGACGGCTGCGACGCACGAGCGTCTCGCCGCGATGGAATGCCGAGGGACAACTGACGACATCCTTCGATCCAGCGTTGCTAGACGGGAGGCTCGTGCTCGTCGGAGATCTGAAGGGATCGTCGGATGCCGACATCTTTGCGGTGGCTGGCATCACCGGCAAGGCATCTGGCGTGCTGCTCCATGCCAGCGCGACGATGACGCTTCTGCAGGGGCCGCTGCGCGCCTTCAAAGAGTGGCTTCGAACGACGATCGAGATCGCACTGCTGGCGATCGTGCCTTTCTGGTTGTCGCACAAGGTCAAGTCTCGCAGGTTGCGGCTGTTCTGGACGATCACCATCCCCGCCGGCATCGTCGGGCTCGCCGCCGGGCTGTTATGGTCTCGCATTCTCTGGTTCGACTGGCTGCCTGTCCTGGTTCTCCTCGTGACTGATTCGCTGGTCGACTTGCGCGAGAAGGCGTCGGCCGAAGAAGAGCCGACTGACCATCCGCCACAGATGGTCGGGGCAGGCCGGTAATGCGCGCCTGCCACATCGCGGGGTTGGCATCGCTGCTGGTGTGCGGTGCGCACGTGTGGTCCTTCCAACCGAGTCCCGGCACGCCGGCAGCGGTGCTGAAGGAGTGGAAAGGGCAGATCGTGCTGCAGTCCGGCGGGGTCAAGCGTCCTCTCACGAAATCAGACGTGGCGCGGGTGCTGCGCGAGGGTGACGTGCTCACCTGCGCCACGCCAAAAGACTCCTTCACGCTGCTGAATGGCGCGTTCGAAGAAGTCCGGAGCACGCCGTCGTGTACGAAGGGCTACGTGCTGCCGACGGTCGCCGGCAACTACGCCCAGATCCTCGATCGGTACGGCCGGACTGGCGGCCGCTCGCGCGGGTCGATGCTGGGGCTGCTCCTGTGGCCGGAAAGCGGCGTCCGCACCACGCCGGCGACGGCGTCACGGTTGCAATGGCGCAGGCAATCTGCGGGAACGCTGGCCGCGACGCTGACGGAGGCGGGCTCCGGCCGCGTTCTGTGGAGTCGTACCGGGATTGATGCCACGCTCGGCGTCCTGCACGACGCGGCGCTCGAAGACGCGCTGCGCGCGCAGGTTGAAGCCGGCAAGCCGGAGCCGCGGCTCGAGGTGCGAGTGTCGGACACGCTCACCGGGTCCGCGACGATCGCGCTGCTCGATGCGGCAGCGGAGCGGACACTTCAGAAGGATCTGACCGCCGGCGACGGGCTCGCCGAAGATGCGCGCCATTTCGTGCGGGCCGACATCTTCCTGCGGGCGAATCTCCCCCGCGAAGCGCTGGAAGAGTACGTGGCGCTGCTCGAGCGGTCACCCGACTCCACGCTGCTCCTTACCAAGGCGGCGGCGCTCGCCGCCGAGATCTCCGATTCCCGCGCGCCGGATCTGGTCAGGCGCGCGCGCGCCGCCGAAGGCAGCTGACCCGCGTTCGGCGCCGGCTCACATCCCTGGCGGCCCACTCTCCGCGGCCGACAACGACAACATCTGGATCGCTGCCGACCCCGTCATCAGCGGGGTCTGCGTCTTGTGCAGCTCGCGCTGCACCGCCGCGCTGACGTTCTTCTGTACTTCGCCGAACAACTGTTGCAGCGGCTGCGCCGGGCCCTTGCGCAGCGCGTCGACGAGGAAGAACGTGAAGTATCCGTTTCGCCGCTCGGCGCTCTCCCAGGACGGCTGATCGCCGTTGGCGGCGGCCATGATCAGGCGTCCCGGCGCGCGCGAGAGTCCCTCCAGCGCCGGCGCGAAGGTCGTGAGCCCGCCGTCCAGGCGCATTCTCGCCGCATCGCCGCTGAAGCAGGTATCGAGAATCAGCACCACTCGCGTGGCGCGCAGGTCGCGCGAGAGGTCTTCCGCGAGATCGATCATCTGCAACCCGGTCGCGTAGAGCGTTTCCGCGTTCTCCGTTCTCGTGTCGTGCACGATGATGTAACTGACGCCGTTGGGATCGAAGTGCCGCGGCGATCCGTGGCTGGCGAAGTAGACCAGGACGAGGTCGTCGGGCCCGGCATTCGTGCGCAGCCAGCCGATGCCCTCACGGATCCTGACGAGCGTCGCGTCCTTGTCGAGGAGCAGCCGCACGCGATCGGGCGCGAACCCCGCGACGCGGCGATCGACCAGGGCCGACTGCAGATCGCGGGCGTCCTTGGCGGTGTAACTCAGAGGCACGACGGCGGCGTCGGTGAAATCGCCGATGCCGACGACCAGCGCCCACTTCCGCGCGACGGCTGCGGACGGCGGCGGCGGCGCCGGCGCGGGCGCGAAGGGATCGATGTTTCGCGCGAGCGCCTCCGAATGCCAGTCCTCGGCTTTCTTCTTCGAGTACTGAAGCTTGGCGGCTGGTGCGCCGAGACGGCGTTCGACGATGTAGCGGTAATACCAGAGATCGCCGTTGGTCGAGCAGCTCTGGGTGCTGAGCTCCAGATACGAGAGGACGGGCCGCAGCGCCGCGTCGGTCACGTCGGGACGCGCCAGCTTTTCGCGCGCCCAGTTGATCGTCTCCAGCGTCGCGCCGCACGTCGACATCGGGGTGCGCTGCGCCGCGGCGGCGGCGAACGCGACCGCTGACAGGAGGACGATCGATCGAGCGCGTTGGACCATGTGGGCGTCGCGCCGGCGATCAGGGCGTCGGGCCGCCCTGCATGCGCATCCGCATCGCCTTGATCACGATCTCGGTGACGCCCGCGCGGTGCAGCTCGAGCAGGCCGGCGGGCGTGGCGACGTCGAACTCCGGTTTCGGCGCCGATTTGATCGCGTCCACGAGCTCCGATTCCTTCAATCCCGCCTTGGCCAGCTCGATCACCGCGGCGTTGTCCCACCGCGTCCCGCCGGTCTTGGCGTCCCCCCGCCGCGGACCGGACGCGCCGTCTGCTGCCGTGGCCTGGCTCTGCTGCGCGGCCGCCACACTCAGTGCGGCCATCGATTGCGCGATTCGGTATTCGGCCTTCTTCAGGGTGCTCTCGTCCGGTGCGAGCTTGAGCGCGTCCTTGAAGTTCTGCGCCGCGTTGGCGACGAGGTCCCGCTGCTTCGCGGGATCCTGTTCCAGGTAGGCGAGCGCTTCGTTGGCGACGCCGATCGCGTAAATACGATACGCGTCGTCGGCCGCCGGCAGCGGCGGGGTCTGTTCGAGCGCCTCCAGCATCGCGCCCCAGCGGCCTGCGACCGCGAGGTTGGAGATCTCGTCGAGTTTTCCCTTCGGCAGCGGCACGTCGATGACTTCCTTGGTGAGCACGACGCGCTGGGCAACCTGAGTCGCGAGTGCTTCGACCATGAGCGTCTGCAGCTGTTCCGCGTTGGGGGGAACGTTCTCAGTTGGAACAGGCGCGGCCTGCGGAGGGCCGAAGATCTTGTTCATCTTCCCGGCGAAGCTTTTCGGATCCTTCGGGGGCGGCGGCGCTGTCGGAGGCGGCGGGAATCGCCGCTCGTAGTCGAAGGCCAGGTTCCTGGCGTCGAGCGACTGCTTCGTCTGGTTGTTGACCGTTCGATAGGCCGCGCGGATCGTCGCCGTGACGACCTGCGATCGATCCGCGTCGTACCGTGTGGCCGTCGTGAAGTCGGTGACCGTCACCTCGATCAGGCGATCGGGATTGGCCTGCGCCTCCATCACGGTGCCGTTGGAAAAGACCAGCGGGACGATCTTTGCGCGCAGCAGCGGCGCGACCATCTGCGGCCGACCCGGGATGCCGGTGACGTTTACCCCCACCCGGCTTCCTGAGAGGTCGATGGCGGGAGGCAGCGACCGGGCGAGCTTCACGGTCTTCTTGTTCAACCCGAAGCCCTGGGCCGATGCCACCCCTGGCGCCAGGAGAAGAACGACAAGGATAGCGAGCGGAGTTCGCCGCCCGAGTGGGCATGCCATGGCAATTACTCCCGTGGCGCTCGCGGGGCGCTCGTTCTCGATTGACGGTAGCAGTTCGAAAAGCAGCTCAACCATAACACAACAGGCGATAACCTAGAGAGGTGGACACGGCCCGCTGCGATCTGCTGCTGACCAACGCCATCGTGCTGACGATGGACCAGCAGTTCACCGTCCACTCACCCGGCGCGGTGGCCGTTGCCGGCGACTCGCTCGCCGCGGTCGGCCGCGACGCGCTGGCCTTCCAGGCCGCGGAAACGATCGACTGCG
>Ga0207648_10007181_pt1 | contig 10981 bp, 8 predicted proteins | sample KBSMisM32_FD_184310 | JGI IMG/M metagenome (GOLD analysis project Ga0207648, IMG submission 184310) | Miscanthus rhizosphere microbial communities from Kellogg Biological Station, Michigan, USA - KBS Miscanthus M3-2 (SPAdes) (version 2) | ecosystem: Host-associated > Plants > Roots > Rhizosphere... | reverse complement strand
TGCGTCAGTGCAGGCGAATGATCGTTATCCACAGTGTGGACGGTGCCTGTGGATCACGCCCAGTAGCTGAGCACGGAGCACAGCCGAGATGAGTAGGCCGATGATCGTCCATCGCCGGTCGAGTGCCTGCCCGTTGCCGAGCTGAGCCGCGAGCCCTTCAAAGGTGCGTGCGTGGGGCGGCCCGCTACCGCGTCGAGGTTGTAACCGGCTTCGGCCGGCGCGGCCGCCACTTTGATGCCGAAAAGATCGCCGGTGGTTGGTAGCCGTCGTGTGCGGCGACGTCCCGCCATGGTTCGGCTGTCGCTAGGCCGATTCGTCGGTGGCCACCCAGTTGTCTTCGGGTGGGTCGTCGAGGACGGTGAGCGGTGGGGCCAGCAGGAGGCGATATTGATTACCGCCGGCTCGGCGTGCCTCATACATGGCGCTGGTGGCGAGAGTGAGCAGTTCGTCGAGGACCTCGGGCGGTGGGTGGTTCGCCAGCGGGCGCAGCGCGGTGCTGACCACGCCGATGCTGGCGGTCAACCGGAACGGTGCCGTGGTGATACAGCGGCGAACACGTTCGGCCAGCGCAGATGGATCGGGGGTGGTGAACGGCTCGGCGATCAGAAATTCCGCCTCACCGACGTGCGCGATGATCGCGTCGCGGCGGACGGTCTCGCGCAGGTGTTGACCGATCGCGACACGGGCGCGGTGGGCGCCGGCTTTCCCGGTGATAGCGGTCAGAAGTGAGAAGCCGTCGAGATTGACCACGATCACGACGAGGTGGCGGTCGTCGCGACGGCTGCGGGTACCGATCAGGGTGTCGACCCGGTCATAGAACGCGTCGCGGTTGAGCAGCCCGGTGAGCGGCTCGATGTCGCCGTCGAGGATTGTGGTGTCCAGCAGCCGCAGCACCATCCGGCCGGCGAACGCGACGAAGACATTGATCAGCGCGACCAGCACGACACTGCAGGTTGCTAGCGCGGGATCGATGGCGGCCAGTCGCACGGCCAGCACGCCCAGGGTGGCCGCGCCGATCGACCAGGTGAACGCCAACAACCGGCCGGAGTGAAACAAGACGGTGAACGCGGACACCACGACGAATGTGGTGGACCCCAGTAGCCCGACCACCGGATCCGCCGCGATCAGAGCTGCCAGCGCGATGCACACGGTTCCGGCCATGACGCAGAGCTGCGATTCGGTTCGGGTGGGCCAGCGCGGCCGCAACCAGAGCGCCCCCATCGCTAGGCAGCAGATCGCGACAGACACCGCGAGAGCCCGATTTGGCAAACCCTGCGGGCCGGCCGAGCTGGCCATGAGCGTGGGCGGGATCGCACCCAGGCACAGAACGATCGCCGCGACCACCCGACAGGCGCTTTTCTGCATGTCGTGTGCCGCCAAAGACGCTGTGAGCCAATAGTAATGGTCTAACTGACTTGGCCAGCGTTGCCGTATCGCCCGCACCTGTCATACCCCCTGCCGGGCTGAACGTTGCTCGCTGCACGTTGCCGGAGTGTTCGCCACCGAACTACCGATAGATACCCGACCGTATCAGGTAGCAAACCCCGCCGGGCTGGCCACCGCCACTGTTGAGCGAACGACGATATCGTCACTGCTGTGGGTGGTCGGGCGGCACGGGCGGCCGAGAGGCCGGGTTCGACACACCACCGTCAGGAGGCGTCGGTGGCGGACGCCTACGCCACGGGTTGGCCTTGGGCGCTCATCTGCTGCACGGAAAGCTCCGTTGGCGATCGTGGTCTGTGTTCGGTAGTGAATCGTGCGCTGCGATAAAACGCTTTTAAGGTCTCAAGTCGTCTTTTTCACTCGCGGCTTGGTCCGGGCTCGATGATCACTGGAAGCTGTGATGGACCGCGCCGCCGCCACGGCGTGCGCCGTCGATGGCAGCGCATCCGATCCCCGGCAGCCCCGCCATACGGTCTCGAGCAGGTCGTTGAGCGCCGCGTCATCCAGCGGCGATAGCGCGAACAGCAGGCGGTAGTAGGGCGGCGAGACCAGCGCGTCAACGATCACCTCCACCTCGGTGCCATCCATCCAGAGGGCGTCCACGCCGACGTCGAGCAGGCCCTTCTTAATGTGTTTAAAATAGATCGCGCGTCCTTCGGCGCTGAACGCGTCGTAGATGCGGGCTTTTTTGGAGATCCAGTGCAACGGCTCGAAGCGCAGGCCCTTGGCGTCGAGCTCGCGGGCGAGGTCGGTGTCGTTGCCGACGGACGGCCAGATGGAGTTCATGAGCTTTACGTGAAGCTCGTTGTGCAAGGTGCGCGTGAGTGCGACCGGGTCGGGAAAACGTTCCTTGTTCCAGATCATGCCGCTCCAGGTGCCGTCTTTGTCTCCGCCCCAATATTGCCAGTCCTGCACGATGTTATCGAGAGGGATGCTTTCGCTGCGGAAACGCTTCACGACATCAATGAGCTGCTGCTGAGTCTTGTAGCGCTCTTTGCTCATCCAAAGGCCGAAGGCGGATTTGGGGAACATCGGCGCGGCGCCGGTGAGCTGGCGGTAACCGGCGATGACGCCGTCCATCGTCTGGCCGGCGATGAAATAATAATCCACGCCGGCGGGAGCGCTTTCGGCCCAGAAGGAGGCGCCGCTAGCGTCGTCCTTGAAGATGCTCTTGGAATAGATGTCCCACATGATGCCGTAACGCTTGGTCGAGACGAGCAGCGGCACGACGATGCCGATGTTGGTCTGGACCATGAGCACCTCCTGGCCGCGGTAATCGCTGTAGCGCTTGTCGTATTGGCCGAGGCCGTAGAGCGATTCGTCGGGGGCGAGCGTGAAGGTTTGCTTCACGTCATAGGTGGGTGCGTCGGAGATCGTCACTTGTTTGATTTCGGCGGGACGATCGGCGCGCTCGCGGGTGATGACGGAGCCGTCGGGCCGGAGGAAGGTGAGCGAGCCGGTTTTTTTATCGGCCACCACGCGGAGGCTGGCGGTGGAGAGCTGAAGGCCGGCGGCGGTGTCGGTCACCTTGAACGGCACGGCCGGAGGCGCGAGGACGACCACGAGGCTGGGTTGCTTCGTGTAAGGCTGGCCAAGATTGGCGTTCACACGCACGATGTCCGGCCCGTAGAACAGGATGTTTTTCACCACGTCGCCGACGCGCAGCTGGACGCCGTTTTGCAGTGGGACAAAGGCAAAGGAATCCGGCTTGGCGGAGGCGAGTTCGCCGGAAAGCTGAAGCTGGCCGGCGGCGTCGAGCCCGGTGGATGCGGCGGCGAAGAGCGCGCCTGCCTGCAAGGCGACACCGACGGCAATAAAAAGTGAGGACGTTAAGCGCATAAGAGGAGGTATAGGGATAAGGCTGGGGACAACCGGGGCTGGAAAGCCTCTATATACGCCGCAACCACGTCAACTCCGCCAAATTCATCCGTGAAGAATGTGGGAGTTCTCGATAGCCGGATAATCCGCCTTATAGCACATCGTCGCAAACCGGGATGTAATCCTGCGGCTGCCGTCGCTGCGGACACCTTGCGCAAATCACGAATCTAAAATTGGTGCGGGTAGAGGGAGTCGAACCCTTGCGCTGATTTTTTTCTCCTAGGTAAATTTTAAAACCACGCTTCAATTTCTGACAAAATACCTAGGAATCTGTCCCAAATTGTCCGAAATAGTCTTGTCCGAGCGGGCGGAGGGTGCCGCGAAAAAGGGTATTAGCGGGGCTGAAGTCATGGGAGATGCGTCAGGTTAGCCGACGATGATTCTGTCACGTCCATAAATCGACTCTACCCCGTAGGTGTAGCTTCTTGTCGCAGGCAGTTTTTTGAACGTGCGGATGAGGCGTTTTGCTTCCGGTAACGAGATGATTTTCAGCCCGGCCTTCGCCCTGTCCACGCGCCACTGTTTTTCGCCGTAAAGCCAACGGCGACCAAGACCCGCGTTGTCCCGGAAAATGAGAAACATGCTTTCGTCACGGAGTTCGCTGAAGGCATACCCCAGAGTCTTGGAAACATCAGAAACAGGGGTTGGTTTGACTCCGTTTCCCTCGAAACGAAAAACACCATCCGAAGCCCTCAACCTCACGCCATGCGAGACGCACAGATTCACGAGGTCGTTCAGAAATGCATCCGTCTTTTTGCTCATTGAGAAACCCCAATCAGGGGAAATTGGTGCGGGCGCCGGGAATCGAACCCGGGTATCAACCTTGGGAAGGTCGCGTGATAACCACTATACCACGCCCGCTTAAGCACTGAAGTCCTACCGCCGCTGCAAAACCGGTCAAGCGTCGGCGAGAAAAACTCCTTCGCTAAAGCATCTTCGACGGGTCGGGAGACGGGAGCGTGGATTGACGGACGGCTCTACGTCCACGTTTACCACCCCGGTGTTCGCAAGAACAAGCGCACCTACTTCGAGAACGCATTGAGGGCCGTAGTCGAGGGGATGAAAATCGCACCATCCCCTGCCCCGTTTTCGCTCCCGACAAAGCCGACCGAGAGATAGCGTTAGACCGAAAGCGCCAAGTCTCCAATTGGAGACTCGGCGGTCGGCGAAAGCGCCTTGATCACCCAGCGCCAAGTCACTTCGACAAGTATTCTTGGCCGAAAATAAACCGAAGACCGGCATTCGAGTCCCTCAGCGTCTTTAGCATCCCGTAGGTTAACGAATAATTCAGATCCTGGAAGGTGGACGCCCTACCCCGCTCACTGGTCCATTGCGCAAGCACCACGGCGGACAGCAAATCTGGTTCGCTCGGCATGGCTGACACATACTCCCTAGTTCCGGAAGGAGAACGTGGTTGCCGGTAGAGCCTGAATGGAGAGCAATAGGGGTCCAAAAAGTAGGTTAAAACGTCGCAACCTTTTCCAGGTTTGTGGGACTCGAAATTCAATTTTCCGTAATCGCGGGATAACTCAACGAACTCTGTTTCAAGAGGGTCGTTGACGTTTATTCCGAGGCTATCCCGCGTCCCAGCAGGAGATTTTTCACGGACGAGTTGGACGCGATACCCCATGAATTCGGGTGGCTCCTTCCCCTGGACATCTCGAATCGAGCTGACTGGCAGGAGTTCTTCTCCCTCTGATTTTCGAGTTAAGAACGCCTCAATCATTTTCTGATACTGAACGTGCGTCGGCATAAAATTGTTCGGTTACTTTTTGAACGCTCGCCATAGACCGTATCCAGCCAAGCCGATGACGGCACCAGCGGCGATAAGCGGTGCGGCTCCGATGCCCACACCCGTTCCGGCGACCGCCAGCCCCATACCTCCAACTGAGGCAGAGGTAATTCCGCCAGCTACCGCCCCGGCACCAGCTGCGGCAGCGGCTTTCTTGGCCTCCGAATTTTTAGAGATGCGGTGGGGCCTGCTCCCGTATCGATGATTTTTCATGTGTGATTATTCGAAGAATCCAGGGGTGAAGTCCCCTTTCGCCAACGTGGTCTTGAGCCGTTCGAGACGCTCTTTTTTTGAGTCTCTGAACGCGCCATCAAAAAGCGCCTTCCCATCCGGGCCATCAACCTTCGTCAGCTCTACGGTAAGCACCATGTCTTGCCTGTCTTTCGGGGCTTTACCCCACTCGCTGAACATATTCGGGGAGAGTTTCCACGTCGCCTCTTCACTTGGCTCAAGACCACCCGAAATGCTGTAATTGAACGTGTCGTCAACCCATGGGATCGAACGTCCGGGGCTGGAAAGCACGGCCTTAAAATAGACGCGAGATACGGCCACAGGCAGACCGTTTTTAACCGACAACTCGATTGTCGGAGACTGACGGTAACCCGACTCAGAAAAGTAAAATCTGGAGCGGGAGACTTCGAATTTGCTCAGAGCGACTGCATCCGCTTCGGCCTTTGCTTTCTCCGCCTCAAGCTCGGCAACCTCGGTCTCGATTTGCAGTTTCTTTTTCGCCGCAGCCTTCGCTTTTGCTTCAGCCGCTTCCTTATCCCGCTTCAACTGTTCGGCCGCACGTTCCGCCTTCATCACTGCGATTGCAGCCTGGATGTCGGCAAACGATTTCCCGTTGAGCTTTTCGCGCATGCTCTGTTCGGCCAAACCGGGTGCGGCACCCATTTGAAAAATGTTCATGCCGTCCAAAGCGAGAGCCATGATCCCTTCGGTCAGCTCCTTCCTCTCATCCTCAGACAGGCTCTTGCCCATCGATTCGAGCGATTTTTTGAAGGCCTCATCGGAGGAGCCATCAATACGCTTCGGACCACAGCCCGTGAGCAGGAGAAGGGAGAGGGCCAAGGGCAAGAATCGAAGCTTCATTGGTTTCGTAATTCCCAGTCAGATAAAAGGAATACACCTACTGCGTTAACGATATTTGATTGCCCGACAAGCACACGATTGGCAGCTTAAGTTTCAGTTAGATAACGACCATGGCCAACTTCTTAGACGGCAAACTGGTGGTAGGCATCTCCTCCTCTGCGCTTTTCGACACCCGAGAAGAACACGAGATTTTTCACAAACAGGGAAAAACTGCGTTCGTCCAACATCAGATTCAGAACGAGGACATCCCGTTCAAGAAAGGAACCGCGTTCTCCCTCATCGAGGGGTTGCTGCGGTTAAACCCGCCCCAAACGCGGGAAGAACAGAAGGTGAAGGATGAACAGCTCGTAGAGGTAATCGTCCTCTCTCACAACCAACCTGCTGCAGGCCTTCGAGCGATGAACTCGATTGATACGTATGGGTTGAACATCAATCGCGCCGCGTTCGTGGGTGACGGAGCCCTAGGCCCCTATCTTCCCCCCTTTCAAGTTTCCCTGTTTCTTTCGAAAGACGAAAAAGACGTGAGGGACGCACTTATGCAGGATGTCCCGGCAGCGCTCCTCTACGACCCACCGGAAATCTGCACCATCGACGGCAAGCAGCTACGCATCGCCTTCGACGGCGACGCGGTGCTCTTCTCCGATGAGTCGGAAAAAATCTACCAAGAGCAGGGAGCGAAGGCTTTCTTCGAGCACGAGAAAGCGAAGGCACAAGACCCCATGAAAGCCGGTCCATTCGCGCCCTTCCTCACTTGGCTGCACAAGGTCCATAAAATGTCCCTGCCACATCTCGACAAGGGGTGTGACCCCGTTCGGATCGCGTTAATCACGGCGAGAAACAACCCCGCCCACAAACGAGTGATACTGACGCTCCGCGCCTGGGACATTGAGGTGGACGAACTCCTTTTCCTCGGTGGCCTCCCGAAAGAGCATTTTCTGAATGCCTTCGTTCCGCACATCTTCTTCGATGACCAAGAGCGCTACACGGACCCGGCATCGAAGTATGTGCCCACAGCTCGCGTTCTCTACGGCGTAAAGAACAAGCCAGAACCGGCCCAACGAATCGCAGTCCCTACACCTGTTCTCGAGGTGCCCGTCACACCGGAAACGGTCCTCACGGTTCCAATGGAGGCCGTTTCTGCCGTCACGCTCAACAAGCGGGATTTTGAAATCGGATGCCGTTCGATTTTCCGGTCCTACACTCCTATGGCGTCCGGGAAAAACATCGTTCTCAACGAACGCTTCCGCGTCTTCATTTCCGAGAACTCCGCCAAATCGCCGGAGGAGAGGGCCAAAATTCTCAAAAAGCTCTCCCGCTATGACCTCACCGGAATTGTGAGCCATGAGCCGATGCTGAACCGCGAAATCGAGTCCATGCTTGTCCGAAAGCTGGCCAAAATCGCGAACACCTCCGACGACGGCCAGCAATCCCTTGGCCTCGAATGAGCCCCCATCAGTTCAAGGATCTCATCCGGCTTGCTTCCGACATCGCTGAGAAATCGGCCGAGCCCGACGGCTACGTTCCAGTTCACCGCCTGGCCGGTTCCTTTCAGGCGGACATCGAGTTTCGCCCGCTCCTTGTCGAAGGCGTCATAGCCCGTCCGAAAGAGACGGGAGGCAGGTGGAAGGTTTTAATCGACAGCGAAACGCATCCACGCACCGCCGAATCCCTGGCATCTGAAACGTCGGCTTCTCCTCTCCCCAGCCGTCTGCGGAACACCCTCGCGCATGAACTTGCGCACACCCTGGCGTTCCGGTCCGAGGAATTCAAAATCGAGTTCAAGGGCAGCCGGGAAGAATTCGTGGAGCAGCTTGAGAAGGAGACGGAGCATTTGTCCCCTGTGCTCCTTCTTCCCTACTCCGAGATTCAAAAACTCTGTGCGGAGAGCCTGAGCATCGTGAAGCTCGTGGCCTTCAGAAAGGCGCACGCGGTTTCAAACGAAGTTCTGGTTCAACGCTTCGAAATGCTCAAGCGGCTCGAAAACCATCCCCTGCAGTTTGCTCCGGCCCTGACGAACGTCGCCATTGGAACGGGAGAGTGGAAAAACAGCGACACGCCCGTTCTTTCCCCTTGGCCGGTTTTCAGCAAGTTCAGCGGTCTCGTTCCTTTTCTGGCCACACAGCTGAAAAACAAGCAGTCCCCAAGTTTGGCGGAAAACTTCAAGGCAGGTGACTTTGTTGCGAACGGAGGAACCGAGTTTTCTTCACGCGCCTCGATTGATGCCGGCACAAGCCAGAACCCGTCCGGCGACCACATGCCGGTAGAGATTCAAATAGAAGAAACGGCCAAAACCTCAGGAACTAGGTTTCTTTGGATACTTAAAACAGTTAATTAAGAGCCCAACGTCTCATACTTACATATCAATATGATGCCGACGGAATCCTTGGTCAAATTCTGTGATTTTTTCTCGGCGACATATGAAAAGTCCATAACTGCGTTTCCATTTAACGACTTAATCGAAGCCAAGAACTATTGGATAACCGATAAAGATTTAAAAAAACATCTCTCCGAAAAATTACTCAGCATAATCACAATCCACACGCCTGAAAACTCTGATGGATACAATCACCTTCGGGAAGCCTACAAAGCCTACTATTTTGATGAAGTAATAGGACGTAATACGGTCGGGCTAAAGGCGACAGCAAATGCGATGTGGCACCACATCGGTTGGCGAAAAGTCGCCAACCTTGATACACCTGAATGGGTGGAGGCAATAGCATTAGGTCGGGCTTTAGCACTATACCCTCCGAGCCATTTACCTGCTGATTTTCCGCATCAAATTCATGCAGCAAAAAGTCTCCTTGCCCGAGGATATAAAATCACCGCCCTATATGGTCAGTTTCAGTTTGAGGATGGCGAAATAGAGAAAGCCACAAAGGATTCCGAATCGTTTTTTAACCAAGCAGGCTTGCTGCAATCGCTTGAGCTTCTGGTTACCCTAATTAAAAATAGAGAAAAATATGCCTATGGCATGTTCTTAACTAGTCGAAAAACATCGAATCTAGAACCCGCTTCGCCATCTCATCCCTATGCATTTATCTACAACTTGATATTACGCTGTAACCGTAAAACCGTAAATTCATCTCAAGATGAGGGTAATTTCATTAAAGGCGCGGAGTTATGCCGAGAAATCGCCACATTCCTTGATTTAGAGCCGTCCCATTTCCTAGAGTTCACCCATGTTCGACCTGATAAGATTGACCTATCATTGCAAAGAACAGCCCACTTTGAACACCTCCTTTCGATAAAACAGTGGCTCCCGCACAAAGTAGAAAAAATCACCCAATCATTCTGGGGAATTACGCTAATTAATAGCCACGAACAATACAGAAATATTCGAGAGCTTAAGGACCAGGCACTAAAAATCTGGAGCTCACTACAAGCACAACTCGTAACACCACGCCCAATACTTGTAAGTCGAAACGAGCTATTAAAATCCGGATTAAATAATACAGAACTAAATCTCCTTCTACCTTCAATCTGCCACAAGGCCGGAATCGTAAACCCAGCATACGCATCCCCGTTTTCAGCATCATCCGGAACCCTTTCCGACCTAGCGTTCACGAAACCATTAATAGAATACGATAAAAACGTTTACTTAATTCCATTCCCACCAGCCTTTGGCCCTTCCCTATTGGAGGCCTTACTTGCGAAATGCTTTGAGAATAAACACCCGCTTAACGCTGAAATTGTCGGCCAAGGCGCAGAGGCCGTTACAAAAGATATATTTTCATCAAAAAAAGATGCGTCCATTAGCTACAGCAAAGAATATAAATTAAATTCACCCAAAGAGGATGGGGAATGTGACTTAATAATTGAAACCGCCAAGCACATACTGTTCGTTGAATGCAAAGCAAAGCCTACTACTAGGCTTACCATGTCAGGAGAGCCACATGAAGCCTTACTAGATTACGCCGGGGCAGTCCTAGCGGCACAAGTTCAGCTATTAACGCATGAGCGAATTCTTAGGCAGCGGGGCAAAATTGAGTTCACAGATGGCACTTCACTCCAACTTAATAACCGCCAGATATGGCGGCTAAGCGTTACCCTGCATGACCACGGTGGCTTGCAGGACCCAAGCTTCATTTCTGCACTTACAAGTGCAATTGCCCAAGTGAGTTTTAGCGCGAACTCCGACTTCCCAAAGCAGAAAACTAAGCAAGTAATCCAACTAAATGAAATGGCAGAATCCATTCGCAAGGAAGTTAAGGAGCTTCAAAATCTAGATGTTGATTTCCGCTGGATTACACTAACAAGCCCATCTTTCTGCGTTTCGCATCTATCTGTTATTTTTGATGATTACCCCACAACAGACAGCTTTATTGAATCGCTGCGTGTAGTTGTATCTACAGGCACACAAAATCCCCTTTTAGAGCACTATTACAATAAAAAGTTTAAAGCCCCGTCAGTGTAAATTTGCCACCGGAATCTCTGCCCACCTCGACAGGTAGGCCGGCGACATCGCTTTTTGCCGCATCTTCCACTCCGGGCTTGGACCGGCAGCAGAGCCCAAGCGCACCGTCCCGCGTCCCCAGACCTTGTTTGCCGAGTCCATCGCCGCCCAGGGCTTTGCAGACGGCTTCTTCCCGCAGCCCGAACCGCTGATCCAGGGGCCGGCGACGCGCGTGATGTCGCTGCGCGACGGCACCAAGAAAATGTCGAAGTCCGATCCGTCGGATTACTCGCGCATCAATCTCGCCGACGACGCCGATACCATCGCGCAGAAGATCCGCAAGGCGAAGACCGACCCGGAGCCGCTGCCCCACGACGAGAAGG
>Ga0207648_10007179_pt1 | contig 10982 bp, 11 predicted proteins | sample KBSMisM32_FD_184310 | JGI IMG/M metagenome (GOLD analysis project Ga0207648, IMG submission 184310) | Miscanthus rhizosphere microbial communities from Kellogg Biological Station, Michigan, USA - KBS Miscanthus M3-2 (SPAdes) (version 2) | ecosystem: Host-associated > Plants > Roots >... | reverse complement strand
CCGCGCAGCTCGTACGCACGCGCGAGTTTGCCACCACCTTCCGCGATTTCACCGCGATCGACCTCGAGACCACCGACAGGGACGTCGATCGCGCCGAGATCGTGGAGCTCGCTGCGGTTCGAGTCAGGCACGGTCGGGTCGTCGACGAGTTCCATTCCCTGGTGAAGCCGCGCGTACCGATCAAGGCGGGCGCGATGGACAAACACGGGATTTCGGAGAACGACGTCGCCGATGCACCGTACTTCGAGGCGACGTGGTCAAAGTTCAGAGAGTTCTGCGGGTCGGATGTCTGGGTCGCGCACAATGGGTACGAGTTCGATTTCCCCATTCTGCGTCGAATGGCGGCTAAGCTTCCCGGAGGATCCGATTTCTCTACCTACGACACGCTTCCGCTGGCCCGAACGCTCCATAAAACAAGCGGAAGGCTCGAGCATCTGGCGAAACGTTACGGCATCCATGTCCAGCGCGCGCACCGGGCGCTGGAGGATTGTCGAACGCTGGCCAAGGTCTTTCCCGCGCTCAGCGAGACGCGCGTCGAGTTTGCACGCAAGACCGCTCTGGTGAACCTGCTCGACCAGCTGGGTATCGCACTGGCACTCAGCGATAAGGCATCGTTGTGCGAGGAGGCGCGCAAGATATTCGACATGATCCCGCCTTACTCACTCGGCCGTCACAGTGATTGTCTCGACTTCTATGGGTTCGAGCGGGATTCGTGCGGCGACTCCGATCTCCCAACTGTCGACGAGCTCATTGGACGACTGGGCGGACATCAGCTCATGGAACGCCTGCGCGCCGAGAGGTCGGCGGACAAGCGGTACCCGGAAACGATGGGGAGACTGCGTCGACTGATCGAGGCCTGCGGCGAGGGAGATTTATCGGCGCAGATCTGCGCCTTCCTGGAGCGCGCGGTGCTGTCGAAGTACGACGGCGCCGAGACCGGAAAGAGCCGGGTCAATCTGCTGACGCTGCATTCCACAAAAGGACTAGAGTTCTCCCGCGTCTACATCGTGGGCGTCGAAGACGAACAGCTGATCCCTATTCCGCGCGACGGCGTCATCGACAAGCCCGAGCTGGAAGAAGCTCGCCGGCTGCTCTATGTCGGAATGACGCGCGCGAAGGATCGACTGGTGATGACGCGCGTGAGGTCGAGGGGCGAACGCGCCACTGGCGGTCACCGGTTTCTCGACGAGATGGGGCTTACTCCGCGCGCCTATTGACGGGAGGACCGCGGGTGACACGCCACACCGTGTTTCCCACGTCATCCGCCACCAGCAGTGCGCCATCGCCCCCGATAGCCACACCGACGGGACGTCCCATCGCGTCGCCGTTTGGTTTGATGAACCCAGTGAGCACGTCAATCGGCTTGGCGGATGGAGCGCCATTGGCGAAAGGAACGAAGATCACCTTGTAGCCACTGAACGGCTTGCGATTCCACGAGCCGTGCTGGCCGACGAACATTCCGGTCGAGAATTCAGGCGGCAGGAGCCTCGCACCGGACCAGGCAAGACCCAACGACGCCGTGTGGGAGCCGAGAGCGTAGTCAGGTGGAATTGCCCGCTCCACGAGGTCGAGCCGTTGCGGGTCGATGCGATGATCGATGTGACGGCCGTAGTAACTATACGGCCATCCATAGAACGCGCCTTCCCGGACGGAGGTGATGTAGTCAGGCACGAGATCGGCGCCGAGCTCGTCACGCTCATTTACCGCGACCCAGAGTTTGTGCGTTTGTGGCTCCCAGGCGAGTCCTACAGGATTGCGCAGACCGCTCGCGAAAACTCGGTGACGTCCGGTGGCGAGATCGATTTCCCAGATCGCTGCGCGTCCGTTCTCGTGCAGCATACCGTTTTCGGCCGCATTGCTGTTCGATCCGACGGAGGCGTAGAGCTTGGTTCCATCGGGGCTGGCGATGACGTTCTTGGTCCAGTGGTGATTGAGACGGCCGCCGGGAAGATCGACGACAGTAACTGGAGGTGCGACGATTGTCGTCGCGCCAGCGGTGTAAGGAAAGCGGACGATGCCGTCAGTATTGGCGACGTACAGCTCGTTGCCTACGAGCGTCATGCCGAACGGCGAGTGCAGATTTGCGATGAACGTCGTGCGCGTGTCGGCGACGCCGTCGCCATCGGTGTCGCGCAGGAGGAGGATTCTGTTGGCACTTGGGACTCCTCCGCCGGCACGGGCCTGAAAGGCGCGGAAGAAAAGCCCTTTGATTCCCTTGGCGTCATCCGGTCGCTTCGGCGCATTGGTCTCGGCGACGAGCACGTCACCATTGGGGAGGACGTAGAGCCAGCGCGGGTGATCGAGGCCGCGCGCAAACGCGCGTACGCTGAGACCTTCGCCGGGAACCGGGGTGAGATCGCCGGGCCAGCCTTCGGCTTTGACGACCTTCATGACCGGGAGGAGCGATTCCTTCGGCGGCGGGATCTTCGGTTTCGGCCCTGTTTCCGCCAGCACGGGGACGCGTGCCGGAACTCCGCACGAAGCCGCCGCGATGGTCACCGTCAGGATTGACGCCGCTGCTTTGAGGGTTCGGTGCATGCAATTCTTCGGCGCAAAAATCACGCGAGTGGCCGTCGAATGCTAAGTTTGAAATCATGCCCGAGCGCGGACAGCAGCTAACACGCGGCGAGTGGCGTGTCGCAGTCGGCGACGACGCGACCAGCGCGCTTTATGAGCCGCCATCGGAGGGGACAGACCGAGACGTCACCCTCATTTTTGCGCACGGCGCGGGCGGTAACATGCACGACCGCGGCGTGCAGTCGACTGCCAGCGCGTTGCGCTCGCGGGGAATCGGCGTCGTCCGTTTCAACTTTCTCTACAGAGAGAAGAAGTCCAGCCGGCCGGACCCGATGCCGAAGCTGAAGGACACATTCTCGGCAGTGATTGCCAAAGTTCGCGAAGAGCTCAACCCGCGCACTCTGATTCTCGGCGGCAGGTCGATGGGAGGGCGCGCCGCGTCGATGCTCGTGGCCGACGGATTTCCATGTCAGGGCTTGCTGCTACTCGCCTACCCGCTGCATCCACCGGGTAAGCCGGATCAGCTACGCGACGCTCACCTGCCGGCGATTCGCGTTCCAGTGTTGTGCTTCAACGGAACGCGCGACCCGTTCTGCACACCGAGCCTGATGGAAGAAGTTTTGAAGCGGGTGAAAACGGAGTGGAAGATGGAGTGGGTCGAGGGCGCTGACCATTCGTTTCACGTCCTGAAGTCTTCCGGGACTACTGACGCTGCCGTCCTCGAGGGGATGGCTGACGTGTGCGCGGATTGGGCTGCGAAGATCACAGGCGAGCCGCACCGCTAGTCGCTGTTGTTTCCGCTACAAGATTGCATATCGATGGCGACCGTCCGCACTTGACACTGCACAACACATAGTTAACCTATAGATTAATTAACCATAAGGTTAACTACTTGACTCGGGATCGCTTGTCGGTCGTTCTCTCCGCGCTCGCCGACCCCACGCGCCGCGCCATTCTGGCCCAGCTTGCCCTGAAGGGCGACGTGCCGGTGAAGGAATTGGCGAAGCCGTTCCGGATCAGCCTTCCCGCCGTTTCGAGGCATCTCGCCGTTCTCGAAACGGCCGGCCTCATATCCCGCGGCCGCGAAGCGCAGTGGAGGCCCGCTCGCCTGGAAGCCGCGCCACTGCGCGACGTATCGGATTGGATAGAGCACTATCGCCGGTTCTGGGAAATGCGGTTCGATCGGCTGGACAGCTACCTGCATCAACTTCAGAAGAAGGAGAAAGGCAATGCCCGCAAAAGGCGCAGGAAGTAAATCGACCAAATCGACGAAGAAATCGGGCGCGGCCGGGGCGACGCCAGCGCTCGTCATCAAACGCACGTTCGCCGCGCCGCGCGACCTCGTGTGGAAAGTCTGGTCCGACCCGGATCTGGCGAAAAACTGGTGGGGGCCCAACGGCTTCACACTTCCTTTCGTGGAGATGGATCAGCGACCCGGCGGGAAATGGCGCGCCCAGATGCGCGGACCCGATGGCAAGGACCTCTGGCAGCACGGCGTCTACCGCGAAATCGTCCCGCCCGAAAAAACTGTTTACACTTTTATCTGGGACTCAGAGCCTGATCACGAGATGCTCGTCACGGTTTTGTTCGCCGCGCGCGGGAACAAGACCGACATGACATTCAGGCAGGAAGGATTCACATCAACTGATGAGAAAGCCGGGCACGAAGATGGCTGGAATCAGACCTTCGATCGTCTGTCGGCTTTTATCAAGACTCATCCGGGAGGACAAAATGCTCGGCGATAAGGAAGCGGTCCCGACAGTTGCAGTCCGCGATCTCGCGGCCGCGAAGAAGTTTTATAGCGACACTCTGGGCCTGAAGCAGATACCGTCTGCCGAGAAGGAAGTCCTGAACTTCAAGAACGGCAAATCGGAGTTGCTGGTCTACCAATCCCAGTTTGCCGGAACCAACAAGGCCACTGCGGTGACGTGGAACGTCGATGACGTCGAGCGCGAGGCTCGCGCGCTCAAGGACAAGGGTGTCGCGTTCGAGCATTACGACATGCCGGGCATGACGCTCAAAGGCGATGTTCATGTAGCCGATCGGATGAAAGCGGCGTGGTTCAAGGATCCGGACGGGAATATCCACGCGATAGTCGGCGGGAACTAAGGGGAAGGGGGAAGGGGGAAGGCGGAAGGGGGAAGGGGGAAGGGGGAAGGCGGCAGGGGGAAGGAGAAAGGAGGAAGGAGGAACTCGAATCTGCTTCCGCCTCCCCGCCTTCCGCCTTCCGCCTCCCGCCTTCCGCCTTCCGCCTTCCCCATCCCCCATCCCGTTTCCAATCAACAACTTCCGGCCCCAGCTACGGCGATGTCGATTTTGCCGAGGGCCGTTCGTCGCCTTGATAGAGTCGCGAACGTGACGCGGCTCGAAACCGAATCCAGAGGAGAGACTGAAATGCGGTTCATCGTGATAGTAAAAGCGAACAAGGAATCTGAAGCGGGCGTTCTTCCGGATGCGAATGCTCTCAACGAAATGACGAAGTACAACGAACAGTTGGTCAAAGCCGGTGTCATGCTCGCCGGCGAAGGGGTGCATCCCTCATCGAAAGGGGTGCGCGTAAAATTCGGACCCGGCAACAAGAAGACGGTCATCGACGGCCCGTTCACGGAAACCAAAGAGCTCCTCGCTGGATTCTGGCTCTGGCAGTGCAAGAACCTCGACGAAGCCATCGAGTGGCTCAAGCGCGCTCCGTTTGGCGACAGCGGCGCCGAGGTCGAGATTCGCCAGATCTTCGAGGCCGACGATTTCGGCGCGAACCTGACTCCGGAGACGAGGGCGCGCGAAGAGCGCATCGCCCGCCAGGCAGCGGAAGATCAGGCTCGGCTCTAGGAGAACGGATCAATGAGATTCATGACGATTTACAAACCCGGCTACGAGTCGACTACTCCGCCAACGCAGGAGCACATGGCCGCGATGGGGAAGCTGATCGATGACATGGCCAGGTCTGGCAAGCTGATCGCGACGGATGGACTGCAGCACAGCTCGAAAGGTGCGCGTGTGAGCTTGAACTCCGATGGCAGCTTCAAGGTCACTGATGGCCCGTTCACGGAAGCGAAGGAGATCATTGGCGGCTTCGCCATCATCGACGCCAAATCAAAGGAAGAAGCCATCGAGCTGACAAAAAACTTCCTGCGAGTGGCGGGCAGTGGGGAAAGCGAGATTCGCCTGATGCACGATCAACCGGCGTTCGATTCAAAACCAGCCGCGAGATCAGCCAGTGCCGGTCAGACGCAGTCAGAATCAGCCGCCCGCTAGCACGACGCCGTGTCCGACGTCAACCGCGCCATTGACGCTGTCTGGCGAATCGAATCCGCCAGACTCATCGCGGGTCTGGCGCGAATCACCGGTGACATCGGAATCGCCGAAGACCTGGCGCAGGACGCGCTGGTTGCGGCTCTCGAGCGGTGGCCACAGACCGGAGTGCCGGACAATCCCGGCGCCTGGCTCATGGCCACCGCCAAGCACCGCGCCATCGATCTACATCGCCGCAGCAAACGCATCGAGCGCAAACACGAGCAAATCGGCCGCGATCTGGACGCACAGCAGGAGATGAGCGTGTCCGATCTCGATGCAACTCTCGACGACGACATCGGCGACGACTTGCTGCGGCTCATGTTCACCGCGTGCCACCCCGTTCTTTCGACGGAAGCGCGCGTTGCGCTCACACTGCGCATGCTCGGCGGACTGACCACCGACGAGATCGCGCGAGCGTTCGTGGTTCCGGAAGCGACGGTCGCACAGCGTATCGTCCGCGCCAAACGGACGCTGTCCGAGGCACACGTTCCCTTCGAGGTGCCGCGCGGAGCCGATCGCGATGAGCGCCTGTCCTCTGTGCTCGGTGTCATCTACCTCGTCTTCAATGAGGGGTATTCGGCGACTGCCGGCGACGACTGGACGCGACCGGCGCTTTGCGAGGATGCATTGCGTCTGGGACGAATTCTCGCCGGGCTCGCACCCACAGAGCCCGAAGTGCACGGGCTCGTTGCGCTGATGGAAATCCAGGCGTCGCGATTGCGCGCGCGCACCGGCCCGTCGGGTGAGCCGATACTGCTGCTCGATCAGGATCGCGGAAAGTGGGATCGCCTCCTCATCAACCGTGGTCTGGCGGCGCTGGCGCGCGCCGAGGGATTGGGTGGCGCCAGCGGACCGTATGCTCTTCAGGCGGCGATCGTCGCGTGTCACGCAAGGGCGCGAAAGCCGGAGGAGACGGACTGGGAGCGCATCGTCGCGTTGTACGACGCGCTCGCAGAGCTGACCCCATCGCCGATCGTCGAGCTCAATCGGGCGGTGGCCGTATCAATGGCCTATGGGCCGGCGATCGCGCTCGAGCTCGTGGATGCACTGAGGTCGGAGGCGGTGCTCAAGAATTATCACTTGCTGCCGAGTGTGCGCGGCGATCTCCTGATGAAACTGGGGCGCCACAGCGAGGCAAAGCAGGAGTTCGACCAGGCAGCATCGCTCACACGCAACGCGCGCGAGCGCGAGCTGCTCCTCAGCCGATCGCGAAAGGCTGCTGACGGCGCAACCAGGGAGGCATGACCATGGCAACCAATGTCGCGGCGATATCGAAGGGCAGGCTTCGGACCGGACGCGTACTCAGCGCGCTCGGCGCGCTGTTCATGCTGTTTGACGGAGCGATTCACGTTTTGAGGATCGCTCCCGTCGTCGAAGCTTTTGCGCAGCTGGGTTATCCCCTTGGCGCGTCTCGTGTGCTTGGCGTGATCGAGCTGATGTGCGTCGCGCTCTACCTTTGGCCGCGGACCGCCGTTGTTGGCGCAATCCTTCTTACAGGCTATCTGGGCGGAGCGATTGCCACGCAGGTGCGCGTTGGCGCGCCGCTCTTCAGCACCACCTTGTTCCCGATCTACGTCGCGCTGTTGCTGTGGGGCGGATTGTACTTGCGCGATGAGCGGGTCAGTAGCCTGATTCCTTTACGCAACTGACGCGGAGACAATTGGAATGAGGGAGTCATGCGCACGTTGAAGTTTTTCGCCGTACTGCTGCTGTTGCTGGCCGTCGCCCCCGAGGTGGGATCCGCGCAACAGACAACCAGCAGGAGCACGCGGCGCGGTGTCGGCGGTCGCTATGCAATGGTGAATGGCCTCAAGATGTATTACGAGGTGCGCGGACCGGCGAGCGGTGTGCCCCTGGTTTTGATGCACGGCGCGTTCTCGAACATCGAAACGGATTTCGCGAAGATGTTGCCCGCCCTCTCGAAGACGAGAAGAATCATCGCCATCGAGCAGCAGGGACACGGTCACACTCCCGATACGGATTCCGCGCTGACTTACGAGCAGATGGCGGACAACACCGTCGAGCTGCTGCGCCAGCTGAGAGTCACCAGGGCGGATTTTCTCGGATACAGCATGGGCGGCGCGACGGGGATGTACGTCGCGGTGCGACATCCAGAGCTGGTGCGCAAACTGATCTTCGTCGGCGGGGCGTCGTACAAGCCCGACGGTTTTTATTCGCAGCTGCTGGAAGGCGAGAAGAAAATGACAGCTGAGGACCTAGCCGGCACTCCGTGGCAGAAGGCGTACGCGCGAATGGCGCCCAATCCACACGATTGGCCGAAGCTCGTCGAGAAAATCAAGCAGCTCGACCTCACGTGGCGCGGATTGCGTGATGATGATCTGCGCTCGATCAAAGCGCCGACGTTGCTTATTGTGGGCGACGCCGACGTCGTCAAACCCGAGCATGTCGTGCAGATGCTGCGCCTGCTGGGCGGTGGAGTTCCCGGCGACATCGTCGGCCTGCCGCGATCGCAGCTGGCGGTGCTGCCCGGGACCACTCACGTCACGATCATTGGAAAAACCGATTGGCTGTTATCGATGATCACGCCTTTTCTGAACGCGCAGTGAGGTTGTTTCACGATGTCGATCTTTGAGCCAGCAAATCCGACATGGACGGGCAGAATGCGCAGTCTTCTGCGGATTGTGGCTGGTCTGGTGTTGTTCGCGGGGGAACGATGAAGATTTTCGGCTTTCCTCCTTCCAGATCCACTATCCATTGTCGTTCTGGCCGACGGCCAACTGGGGCACTCCAGCCATTATTTTTTGCTTCGTCTTCCTTTACTTCGTATTCGCCGGTGCGGGACCATGGAGCATAGACGCGATGATCGCGAGACGCGCCGGGAAGAGAATTGACTGAAGTCACTGCCGAGCACGCGATACCAGCTGCCGCTCCACAAGCGCCGGGTAAGCCAGGCCGGCGGAGTTACGACCGATCGATAATCGAGGGCCCGCTGTTGCCCGCGGTGTGGAAGCTGGCGTGGCCGACGATGCTCACCAACGTCATTGGTGGGTTGCAGGGGATGGTGGACCAGGCGCTGGTGGGAAATCTCATCGGCTACCAGGCCAACGCCGCGATCGGGGTCAGCTCCCAGATATTTCTGATTGTCGTCATCTTCATCGCCTCACTGTTCAGCGGCATGAGCGTGCTGGTGGCGCGCTTCGCCGGTCAGGGCGATCACGACAAAGTCGATCGCACGGTCTATCAGGCTTTCATCACCGCGATCGGCATCTCGCTTTTCATCATGGCGCCGATCGGATACTTCTCGGCGCCGGCGCTGCTGGATTTCGTGAATGCCGCACCGGCGGTGAAGGCCGAGGCGTTGCCGTTCCTGCGCATCATGTTCGTATTCAGCAGCGGCATGCTCGTGTTCTTCATGCTCGGCGGTGCGCTTCGGTCAGCTGGAGATGCGCGAACGCCAATGGTGCTCGGCATCGCGCTGACCCTGCTCAACGTTGTCTTCAACGTCGTGCTCATTCGCGGACTCGGTCCGATTCCGGCGTTCGGCACCAAGGGTGCGGCGATGGGAACATCGATCGCGTCCGGGCTGCTCGCTGTCTACTCGCTCTACAAACTCTGGAATGGCGGCTGGGTCGTCTCGTTCCCGCGCGGCAAGGGATGGGGTCCGGATTGGGAGATTATCCGCGCGTTATTCCGTTTTGGCCTGCCGACTGGTTTCCAGGGTATCGCGATGAACATCGGCGGTGTGCTGATGCTTTCATTCATCGGCTCGGTACCGCACGGAGCCGCGGCGCAGGCGGCGTTCGCGGTCTGTTACAGCCAGCTCTTCTCGCTGGTGACGTGGACCTCGGTCGGACTGATGGGCGCCGCGGCGGCAATCGCCGGACAGAATCTCGGGGCGGGTCAGGCTGACCGCGCATCGAGCGCGGTACACGTGGCAGCCCGCATTGGAGTCTCGAGCGCAGCGTTCGTCGGAATCATGTTCATGTTCCTTCCCCACCAGCTGCTGGCGATTTTCGGGATGAAGGATCCCGTCGTGGTCGAGGTCGGGGTTGAGCTACTGCGAATACTCAGCGTGTCGGGACTGCTGATCGCGACCGCGCTCACTTACACCGGCGGGCTGCAGGGAACCGGTGACACCAAGAGTCCGCTTTACATCTCGATTGTGTCGCAGATCATCGTCCCGCTCGGGATCTGCTTCGTGATTCAGCGCACCGGCCAGCTGGATCCGATCGACATCTGGATCGCGATACTCGTCGGGCACGCCACCAGGTGCCTGTTGAGTGTGGTGCGGTTCAATCAGGGAAAGTGGCGGGGGATCGCGGTGGACATCCACCGGTGACCATAAAAGGCAACTGAACGGCGGAAAGCTCTAAGACTGAAAGTCCCAAGCTTTAAGAAACCGCGCACAGACTTGCCTCCTTGGCGGAAGGCACTGCGCGCGTTTCCTATGGGAGGCGCGCCGGAGCGGTCTGCGTCAGGGGCGTTCTCGGATGGCGTTGATAGACGCGCACGAGCCGATCGGCTTCAGGAAACGGCAGGGGCCGCAGGAACACCGCGTCGACCGCCGTGAAGACGGCGCTGTTGGCGCCGATCCCGAGCCCCAACGTGAAGACGACGATCGATGCAAATCCGGGATGCTTGCGGTACTGCCGGAACGCATAGCGCAGGTTCGAGGTCAGCTGCTCGACGCTGACAGCCGCGAGGTACCGGCGATCCTCCGGCGCGAGTCGCCCCTCGACGACGGACCGATGTCGGTGCCCGTGGCGCGTTACACGTCACCCGAGTTCTTCCAGCTCGAACGCGACAAGATCTGGGACCGGGTCTGGCAGATCGCCGGACCGGTCTTCGGCGCCGCGTGGCTCGCGGCGCCGACCGTCGCGTTCGCGCTGTCCGACCCGTCCTCATGGGAGATCGTGCTGGTCGCGGTCGGCATCACCGCGTTCGCTTCCCTGTTCCTCTACACCGTGATGGACACGGATCGGCCGATCGCGCCGCCCGTGCTCGCGATGCTCGCGATCGCGGTCACGCTGACGCTCGTGATCGACCAGGCCTTCGGCTGGCTGTTCCTGTGGGCCGGATCGGCCGCCGGCGTCCGCCTGGAGGGCCCGAACAACCTCAAGGCCGTGCTCGGCATCACCGCGCTCGCGGCCGCGACGATGGCGCTCACGGGCGAGGGCGCCGCCTTCTGGGGCATCACCGCGGCGGTGTTC
>Ga0207648_10007178_pt1 | contig 10983 bp, 11 predicted proteins | sample KBSMisM32_FD_184310 | JGI IMG/M metagenome (GOLD analysis project Ga0207648, IMG submission 184310) | Miscanthus rhizosphere microbial communities from Kellogg Biological Station, Michigan, USA - KBS Miscanthus M3-2 (SPAdes) (version 2) | ecosystem: Host-associated > Plants > Roots >... | reverse complement strand
GCAACGGGCAAGTCCGTCGTGTCGGATTCCGCATAGTCGCCGGGCTGGTTTCTGATCAACATCCCGATGCGACGTTTGCCGGTGCACCCTGCCAGTAAACACGGCAGGGTGATCATCGATCGTGAGGGACAGGAGCTGTGGGCCTGATGACCGACGAAACCAAGTTCGAGCGCAAGACCTACGAGAAGGAGCTGGCGAAGCTGCATGCACAGCTGGTCAAGCTTCAAGAGTGGGTCCGGCACAAGGGCCTCAAGGTCTGCATCGTCTTTGAAGGACGGGACGGGGCGGGTAAGGGCGGCACCATCAAGGCCATCACTGCCAGGACCAGTCCGCGCGTATTCAAGGTCGTCGCCCTGTCTGCGCCGACCGAGCGCGAGAAATCGCAGATGTATATCCAGCGATACCTTCCGCACCTGCCAGCGGCCGGAGAGATCGTGATCTTCGACCGCAGTTGGTACAATCGCGCCGGGGTCGAGCGCGTGATGAAGTTCTGCTCCGAGGACGACCTCAAGGGCTTCCTCAAGGTCGTCCCCAACGTCGAAAGGGCAATCGTCGAGTCGGGCGTGATCCTGCTCAAGTATTGGCTCGAGGTGGGCCCGGAGGAGCAGACGAAGCGGCTCAAGGAGCGCATCGATGATGGCCGCAAGATCTGGAAGCTCACCGATATGGATCTGCTGTCGTACAGCCGCTGGGACGACTACACCAAGGCGCGCGACGACATGTTCGCGGCGACGGACACCGCATGGGCTCCCTGGTTTGTCGCGCGATCCGACGACAAGAGGCGTGTCCGGCTGAATATCATCGAGCACCTGCTCGGCCAGATCCCCTACAAGGACCTGCCGCGAAAGAAGGTGAAGCTGCCGAAGCGGCATGTGAGTTCAGACCGCAAGCCGACCGACCATGCGTTCAAGTTCGTTCCCGATGTGCATTGAAGACCGGGGGAGCCACGAGCGCTGTCGATGATACCGACCAACAGCGTCGGATTGGCGGTTGTCGCAGGAGCGAGCCACAAATGACAAATCGAGGCGGCTGGCTACGCCGGTTGACGGCATTTCATCGGCATTCACGCGCTTGACGCTGCGCTGAAGGTCCAAACAACGGGCATGCTGAAAACCGGATCATCGTCACGACCTTCTTCAGAAATAGACGAGCGTTACCACTTGATGAAAATAGCGACGTCGCCAAGCATGCCGCCGGGATAGCTGATGATCTCGGCACCTATCTTGAAGCCGAGCGGCCGCAACTCCTTTTCGAAGAACTCATAGCCCTTCTTGGCAAAGCCCTCGAGCGACTCCGGCCAAGCCGGATCGAAGCTATTGATCCGGCGGCCGGCATCGTTGCAGAAGCTGGCGGGGAAGGTAAGCACCTGCACCTGATTCTTGCCCTGCTTGGCGGCAACACTGATCGCCCTGTTGATGCGATCGATGGCTTCAGGATGAACGTCGCGTGCCGACAACGCTTCGCGCAGTTCGGCCTCCTCCTCCTGTTTTCGCTTCTTGGCTCGCCGCTCTTCCTCAAACGTCTCCATCTCGGCGTCAGAGGCGATTTTTTTCAAATCCTTGGGGCTTAAGATACCGGCCATTGCCTTTGCTCCTCGATGTTTTCGAACCGCGTCCGACTGTTCTGGCGGAGGGTCAGAGCGACCATCTGCAAACTGGCCCGATGGCTATCAGGCGAGCCGCCGGACGCACTATGCAGAATCAGACATTGGCCGCGCCGAAACGTGTTCTCCTTCTCCATTTTTTCGGCCGTGATTTTTTCGCCGTGGGCCGAATTTACCAAAAGCTTCCGCATGGAGCTGGATGCAGCGAGGTTCGTCCAGCGGCATCCCTGCGTCGCAAGCGGACGGATCCCGCGTTGGCGCGATCTGGCGGATTCCGCATAGCCCTCCAATCCCGACCGCGGGAAAGTCCCGACGCATCGTTGCCGGTCATTGCTGTCTTGTTTGAGGGGTGAAGACCTTGGCGGACGTATCCGACACGTCATCACCGGCATTGCGCTTCGATGTCATCGCGGGCCTGACGGCGGCGGCCGTCGTGCTGCCCAAGGCGATGGCCTATGCGACCGTCGCCGGGCTTCCGGTGAGCGTCGGGCTCTACACCGCATTCGTTCCGATGATCGTCTATGCGCTGCTGGGGACATCGCGCGTTCTCAGTGTCAGTTCGACGACGACGCTTGGCATCCTCACCGGCACGCAACTGGGTTTGGTGGTCCCGGACGGCGATCCGGCCAAGCTCATCACTGCGACCGCAACGCTCACCGCGCTGACGGGCGCGTTGCTGATCGGGGCATCGATGCTCCGGCTCGGCTTTGTCGCGAGCTTCATTTCGACCCCGGTGCTCACCGGCTTCAAGGCGGGCATCGGGCTGGTGATCGTGCTCGATCAGCTTCCGAAGCTGTTCGGCATCCACATCACCAAGGCGGGATTTTTCCGGGACATCCTGAGTATCGTGCAGCATATTCCCGAGACATCCCTGATCACGCTGGCCATCGGCGTTGTGGCGCTGCTGGCATTGCTGGTCATGGAGCGAATAAAGCCCCATTCGCCCGCGCCGCTGGTCGTGGTGGCCGCGGGAATTGCCGTATCGTGGTTGTTCGGGCTGAGCGCCCTGGGTGTCGGGACGGTGGGAGTGATCCCGCAATCGCTGCCCTCCATCACGCTTCCGAGCCTCGGCCTGATCGAGCAGTTGTTGCCCGGAGCGCTCGGCATCGCATTGATGAGCTTTACCGAGACGATCGCCGTGGGGCGCGCTTTCGCCAAACAGACGGATCCGCCGCTCAAGCCCAATCGCGAACTCATAGCGACCGGAGCGGCCAATCTTGCCGGCTCTTTCTTCGGCGCCATGCCGGCGGGCGGCGGCACGTCACAGACGCTGGTGGTGCGCTCGGTCGGCGGACGAACGCAGAAGGCGTCGCTGGTGCAAGCCGCCGCCGCCGCCGCCACGATGCTGGTGCTCGCGCCGTTCCTCGGTCTGCTGCCGCAGGCGGTCCTGGCGGCCGTCGTCATTGTCTATTCCGTCGGCCTGATCGATCCGGCCGAGTTCGTGTCGATCAGCAGGATCCGGACGATGGAGTTCACCTGGGCGCTCGCTGCGTGCGCCGGGGTACTCGTGTTCGGGACGCTGCAGGGGATCGTGGTGGCGATTGTCCTGTCGCTGATCGGACTGTCCAGCCAGGTCGTCAATTCGAAGGTCTACGTGATCGGCCGCAAGCGGGATGCGGACGTGTTGCGGCCCGTGTCGCCTGAGAATCCCGATGACGAGACTTTCGACGGGCTGCTGATCCTTCGGCCGGAGGGGCGGGTATTCTTCGCCAATGCCCGCCAGGTCGGCGACCAGATTCAGGCGCTCGTCGCCGAGCATCGGCCGAAGGTGGTGGCACTGGATATGAGCCGCGTCCCCGACATCGAATATTCGGCCCTGCAGATGCTCGTGGATGGCGAGCGGCGAATGACCGAAAACGGGATCGCGGTCTGGCTGGCGGCGGCGAACCCGACCGTGCTCGAGGTCATCCGGTCATCAGGGCTCGCGGATCGACTCGGCCGGGAGCGCCTTCTCTTCAATGCCCGCGCAGTCATCAGGAAGTATCAAGAGCGAGACGTTTCGAAGGGCTAAGCTGTCGGTACCTGTCGAACGGAATTCAACCGGAAAATGCCAACCGCAAACATGTCTGCCCACGGCATCGCGTCAGACTAACCCTGATGTCGCCGCGTGTTGCGCGGCTCAGCCGAAACACAATCCAACGACGCTCGGGGAGTCCCCTCCAGCGATCGTGCGCCTGATGGAGCCTGGCGACACCGGCCGCAGTTACTTCGCGCCGAAAATCTTGAACACGTAAGTGAGGTAGTTGAGCTCCTGTCCGCCGGTCGGGGTGGTGCGGCTGACCGAGTCGAACACCTTGCCGTCCTGGATGCCGTAATTGGCGAGGCGCTGGACGCGGCGGTTCTTGTCGAAATAGACCGCGACGACGCGCTGGTCGGTGGTGGTCTCGGGGAGGAACGAGGTCTGTTCGGTGCGTTTGGAGATGTAATAGAAGACTTCGCCGGACACCGTCGCGACGGTGGAGGGGGTGCCGAGCGTGATCAGCACCTGCTCCTGCGGCGCGCCGAGCGGGATCTGTTCGAGCGCGCCTTCGGCCAGGATGTAGCCGCGCTGGTAGTTCTGCGTGAAGCAGCCGCCGAGCATCAGGCCGAGCGCGAGCGCGGCGATGGGCAGAAATCGATGCGGGCGAACGGACATGCGTGCCTTCGGGCGCCCTTGCGCCGTGTCGGCGCGTGACGTACCTCGCAGCGTGCCGAATTGCAATCCACGGTGCTCTTGACGCCACTCCTGGCGGCCGTGATTAACCTGCGAAATCAATGATTCTGCCCCTGTTCCGCCGCCCCGGCCGCACCATTGCCGCGCTCTATGGCGCCATCGTGGCGCAGGCGCGCTCGGCGTATTTCTACGCCGAGATGGGCGTGCCCGACACGGTGTCCGGGCGCTTCGACATGGTGCTGCTGCATGTCGTGCTGGTGCTGCGGCGGCTGCGCGAAGGCGAGGCGGGAGAGCGGGCGCTGGCGCAGGGTTTGTTCGATGCGTTCTGCCGCGACATGGATCACAACCTGCGCGAAATGGGCATCAGCGACCAGGGCTTGCCGCGGCACATGCAGCGGGTCGGCGAGGCATTCTACGGCCGCGCGCAGGCCTACGAGGCGGCGCTCGGCGCGGCCGCGGATGAGGGCGCGCTGGCGGACGCGCTGGCGCGCAATGTGTATCCGGAGACCGCCGATGGCCTCTGTGCGGCCGCGCTCGCGCGCTATGTTAGAAACGCGGCCGAAGTGCTTGGTACGCAACCACTCGCGGCGCTGGCGGCTGGCGTTATTTCGTTTCCGGAACCGCGGATTCCACAGAGCTGTGACAGAGTAAGGCAATGACGGATCAAACAGCCGAGCGGCCGTGGAGCGTGCTGGTGCCGCTGCACGACATCTCCGAGGCGGGCAAGCACGTCGCGCTCGAGGCGAGCGCCGAGATCCGCGCGGCGCTGGCGCGGCCGGCCGGCGTCGATGCGGTGGAACGCCTTGGCGCGCAGTTCGATCTCGCGCTGCGCGGACGAGACGGCGTGCACGTCGAGGGGCGCGTGCGCGCGACCGTGCGGCAGACCTGCGTTGTGACGCTCGAGCCGGTGACGAACGAGATCGACGAGGCGGTCGATGTCGATTTCGTTCCACCGCGCGCTGCTGCGGCCAAGGCCGATGCCTCGGACGAAATCGATCTCGAGGCTTCAGGCCCCGACGAACCCGAGCCGCTGACCGGCAATGCGGTCGATCTCGGGTTGCTGGCGACGGAATTCCTCCTCCTCGGTGTCGATCCGTACCCGCGCAAACCGGGCGTGGCCTTCGAGGCCCCGGAATCGGGCGATCCGGCCGGGCACCCGTTCGCGGCGCTCGCCGGATGGGCCAAAAAGGGTACTGTCAAGGAATAGGTTCCGCGCGAACGCCCTTTGTATCCGCCCCGCCGAACCGCTATTGTCCGCCGGCGGCGAAGCACTTCACACACCAAGGACGGCAACCCAACGCCTATGGCCCAAAAGGTCAGAATTGCGCTCGATGCCATGGGAGGCGATATCGGGCCAGCGGTCGTGGTTCCCGGCGCCGATCTATCGCTCGCCCGCCACCCGGACACCGAATTCATCCTGTACGGCGATCAGGCCGTGGTGACGCCGCTGGTCGAGCAGCGCCCGCGGCTGAAGGCCGCCTCGCGCATCGTGCACACCGATGTCGTCGTGCGCATGGACGCCAAGCCGAGCCAGGCGCTGCGCCAGGGCCGCTGGAAATCCTCGATGTGGCTCGCCATCGACGCGGTGAAAAAGGGCGAGGCCGACGTCGCGGTCTCGGCCGGCAACACCGGCGCGCTGATGGCGATGGCCAAGTTCAACCTGCGCATGATGCCGGGCATCGAGCGCCCGGCGATCGCCGCGGTGTGGCCGACGCTCAAGGGCGATTCGGTCGTGCTCGACGTCGGCGCGACGATCGGAGCGGGCGCGGACCACCTGGTCGACCTCGCCGTGATGGGCAGCGCGATGGCGCGGGTGCTGTTCGATCTTGCGCGCCCGACCGTCGGCCTGCTCAACATCGGCGTCGAGGAAGTGAAGGGCCAGGAAGAGGTGAGGGAGGCCGGGCGCGTTTTGCGCGAGGCCAACTTGCCGTTTCTCGAATATGTGGGTTTTGTCGAGGGTGACGACATCGGCAAGGGAAACGTCGACGTGATCGTGAGCGAGGGCTTCGCCGGGAACATCGCGATCAAGACCGCGGAGGGGACCGCGCGGCAGCTCAGCGAATTCCTGCGCGGCGCGATGTCGCGGACCTTGCGCGCGCGCATCGGCTACCTGTTCGCGCGCAATGCATTCCAGATGCTGCGTGACAAGATGGATCCGCGCAAGGCGAACGGCGGCGTGTTCCTTGGATTGAACGGCATCGTCATCAAGAGCCACGGCGGCACCGACGCCGAAGGCTTCGCGTCCGCAGTCGATGTCGGCTATGACATGATCCGCTACGAACTGCTCAACAAGATCAGCGACACTCTTGTGCGCCACGCCCGCGATGAGGCGGCGAAAGTCGAGGCCGCTTCGTGACCATCACGCGTTCTGTCGTCCTTGGCTGCGGCAGCTATCTGCCGGAGCGCACCGTCACCAACGCCGACCTCGCCAAGACGGTCGATACGTCGGACGAGTGGATCGTGCAGCGCACCGGAATCCGCGAGCGCCACATCGCGGCCGACGGCGAGTTCACCTCCGACCTCGGCCTGAAGGCCGCGCGCGCGGCGCTCGACAATGCCAAGGTCGATGCGCAGTCGATCGACCTGATCGTCGTCGGCACCTCCACGCCCGACAACACCTTTCCGGCGACCTCGGTCGCGATCCAGGCGGCGCTCGGCATCAACCACGGCGCGGCGTTCGATCTGCAGGCGGTGTGCTCGGGCTTCGTCTATGCGATGGCGACCGCCAACGGCCTGTTGCGCACCGGCGTGCACAAGCGCGCGCTGGTGATCGGGGCGGAAACCTTCTCGCGCATCCTCGACTGGAACGATCGCGGCACCTGCGTGCTGTTCGGCGACGGCGCCGGCGCGATCGTGATGGACGCGCAGGAGCAGCCGGGCACGCGCGACGACCGCGGCATCCTGACCGCGCATCTGCGCTCCGACGGACGGCACAAGCAGAAGCTCTATGTCGACGGCGGCCCGTCCTCGACCGGCACGGTCGGGCACCTGCGCATGGAAGGCAAAGAGGTCTTCAAGTTCGCGGTCGGCGCGATCACCGACGTGATCAAGGATGTGTTCGCCGACACCGGCTACACGGCCGCCGACATCGACTGGTTCGTGCCGCACCAGGCCAACAAACGCATCATTGACGGCTCGGCGCACAAGCTTGGAATAGCTCCGGAAAAGGTCGTCACCACGGTGGATCGCCACGGCAACACCTCGGCCGCCTCGATTCCGCTCGCGCTCGACGTCGCGGTGAAGGATGGACGCGTCAAGCGCGGCGATCTGGTGCTTCTGGAGGCGATGGGCGGCGGGTTCACCTGGGGCGCCGCACTGGTGCGATGGTGAAACACTTGAAGGAATTCGCGCAAAGGGACCGTTGACCACGGCCCAAACATGTGAATATCGTTGAATTTCAAGTTGATAAGGTTGATCGCCGAGAGCGGGGTCGGGCGATGGCGGGCAAGACGGTAACGCGGGCGGACCTGTGCGAGGCCGTGTACCAAAAAGTCGGGTTGTCGCGGACGGAATCGGCGACTCTCGTTGAAATGGTATTGAAGGAAATCACGGACTGCCTCGAGCGGGGCGAGACCGTGAAGCTGTCGTCGTTCGGCTCCTTCGTGGTGCGGAAAAAAGGTCAAAGAATCGGCCGCAACCCGAAGACCGGCAAGGAAGTTCCGATCTCGCCGCGGCGCGTGATGGTATTCAAGCCGTCCGCGATCCTGAAACAGCGCATCAACTCCAACTCGGATGGGGCCGCGCAATAGCACGCAGGGAAAACCAGCTTCGGCAGTCCGGCGAGGGCAAGCGCTTTGGGACCGCGTCAATCGAGTGGGGGATAGGCGACGGTGGTGGAAAAGGCGCCTGACGCATTCAGGACAATCAGCGAAGTCGCGGACGATCTCGACTTGCCGCAACACGTCCTGCGATTTTGGGAAACGCGCTTCCAGCAGATCAGGCCTTTGAAGCGCGGCGGCGGCCGGCGCTATTACCGACCCGACGATATCGATCTCCTGCGCGGCATCCGCCATCTGCTCTACGGCGAGGGCTACACGATCCGCGGCGCGCAGCGGATTCTCAAGGACAACGGCATCAAGTTCGTGCAGGGCGTCTGGAAGCCGGGCGCCGCGCAACCCGCGCCTGTGGTCGAGGCGCGGGACCCGCAGCCGGCCGAGCCATTGCCGCCCGCGCGTCCGCCGGGTGGCCGCCGTGCCGATGCCGATTCGGCGCATCGCCGCCTGTTCGGGTTGCTGCCGTCGTTTCTCTCCAGCGGCATCGACGAGGAGCGCCTCGCGCGCAGCCGCGAGATCGATACCTCCGAGCCACAGATCACGCCGTCGCCCGCGCTCGCGGTGACCGAGGCGATGGGGGCCGCGACGTTGCCGCCGGACAAATTGCGCAAGCTGCAGGACACGCTGCGGGAACTGCAAGAGTGCCGCAAGCTGCTCGACGCGGCGGTGGCGCCGTAACCTGCCGTCTCGCGCTGGTCCTGTTCGCTGCGGCATTCACCGGAAGCGCGCATGCCGCGTCCGCAGATCGTGCCTGCGATCTTTATCGCCAGTTCGAGCGGCGCTGCCACTGTCCGGCCACGCACAACTACTTCGACAGACGCTCGTGATCACGTTCGCCTGCGTGCGGCAGAAGGTGGATGCGGGCGCGCGGTGGACGCGCTGGGTGCTTGAAGATCTCCCACGATATTATAGAGCGCGAATAGTCGTATTTGCCGGTCCACGGGAAGATGAAGCGACGTCGTTGAAACGCCGGGCCTTGCGCGAAGCCTCGCTCATGTCAAAGTGCAGAGGGGTCTTGAGCGGGGGTAATGACTTACCATAACACCATTCGCTCGACGGCAGGAGCGATGTTCTGCCTGCTGGCGCTGCTCGCGAGCCGAACCGCCTTGGCGGCCGAGTCCAGGCCGGTGACGGCGGCGCAGCCGTTGCCGCAATCGGTGCTCATTCTCGATCAATATGCCGCGTCACTTCCCTGGGTCGGGGCTCGCAACAGCGCGTTCCGGACGCTGCTCAATGCGGGCCGCGTGGTGCCGATCTCGATCTACGAGGAGTATCTCGATTTCAATCGGTTTGCCGGCCCGAAATACAAGGAAGGCCTGACTCTCCATTTCCGTGAGAAATATCGCGACAAGGCCATCGGTTTGATCGTTGCATTTGGCCCGTCGGCTCTCGAGTACGCGGTTGATATCCGTGCCGATCTGTGGCCAACGGCGGCCGTGGTGTTCGGCGAGATCGCCGAAACAGCCATTTCCCGCTCCAGTCTTCCTGCCGCCGTGACCGGTACCACCATCAACATCACGTTCGGCGAAATGCTCATGGCCGCGCGTGCGTTGGTACCGGACCTCGCGCGCATCGCGGTCGTGGGAGACTTGCTGGATAACCTGCCCGCCTATCGCCATTTCAAGGAGGAAATCCCGGTTGTCGCGCACGGACTGGATCTGATCGATCTGACAGGGCTGACGATGGAGGACCTGAGACGGCGGGTGGCGGTTCTCCCCGCTCAAACAGCGATCATCTACACCACAATCAACCTGGATCGCGCCGGCGTGTCGTATGTTCCGGCTGAAGCTCTTTCGCTTGTCGCCGAAGCCGCCAATCGGCCGATCGTGATCTCCACGGAGACGTTCCTCGGGCGCGGCGCAGTTGGTGGCTTCCTGGTGACTCCGCGGGGAGTTGGCCAGGACGCAGCACGGTTGGCCTCGCGTGTTCTCAACGGTGAAGACGCTTCGAAGATCGCCGCCGGCGTGAGCAGCGTCAACAAACCGATATTCGATTGGCGTCAATTGCGGCGCTGGGGGATCAGCGAGTCGGCCTTACCCCCCGAAAGTGAAGTCCGCTTTCGTGAATTGACTGCGTGGGAGCAATACAGATGGCAGATCACATTGATCTTTGCGACGTTCCTGCTGCAGGCAACATTGATATCCTGGCTCATCTACGAGCATCGGCGTCGCAATCGCGCCGAGATTTTGGTCCGGTCCTCAATGGCCGAACTGACCCACATGAACCGCCTGGCGACCGCCGGTGAGTTGTCGGCATCGATCGCTCACGAGGTCAACCAGCCGATTTCCGCGATGGTGTTGACGGCGAACGCTGCCTTGATCTGGCTTTCCAGGGACGTCCCCAATACTCAACAGGTGCGTAATCTTTTGACCGAGATCGTGAATGCCGGTCATCGTGCAGGCGAGATCGTTGCCGGCGTTCGGACGATGTTCAAGAAGGGAACGGATGACCGGCTCCCGGTTGACATCAACAGGCTGATTCTCACCGTGCTCGAGATTGTCCGGATCGATTGCGAGAAGAGCGGCGTGGAAGTTCAAACGAACCTGGCTGCCGAAGTATCGGAAGTCCTGGGTGACAATGTTCAGCTTCAGCAAGTTATTCTGAACCTTGTGATGAATGCCATCGAGGCGATGCATCCCGCGCAGTCCCGCATTTTGCGAATAGAAACCCGGCAGAGCAGCCCGGAAGCGGTCCGTGTGTCGGTCGGAGACACCGGGACCGGCATCGATCCGTCCAACGCCGACCGCGTCTTCGAGCGCCTGTACACCACCAAATCGCAGGGCATCGGGATGGGTCTCGCCATCTGCCAGTCGATCATCCAGAACCACGACGGACGGATTTGGGTAACGCCTGGGCCAGCAAACGTAGGCTCGATTTTCCATTTTGAAGTGCCAATGAGACCTGACACGGCGAGCGTCGGCGCGGTCGCGGCGTGAGGTCATGCACCTTCGCCG
>Ga0207648_10007176_pt1 | contig 10984 bp, 5 predicted proteins | sample KBSMisM32_FD_184310 | JGI IMG/M metagenome (GOLD analysis project Ga0207648, IMG submission 184310) | Miscanthus rhizosphere microbial communities from Kellogg Biological Station, Michigan, USA - KBS Miscanthus M3-2 (SPAdes) (version 2) | ecosystem: Host-associated > Plants > Roots > Rhizosphere... | reverse complement strand
TAGCAAGGCCAAGCTTCGAGCGTCAACGCGGGCGGCGTCCACGTCCACGTCGTCGTCGCCGTCAAGGACCACGTCAAGGTCAAGGTCAAGGTCAAGGTCTGACACGGATCAGGCGCCCGCCACTAGTGCTGCGCAATCCAGGACAGCGCGTGGGTCGCTGGCAACTTCGGCACAGGTTCGCTCACGCTGCCGCGAACTCATGTCTCAGGATTGCGTGATTGGTGCCCGACTGCCCGGACCTCGACTAAGTAGCCCGCAGGATCGCGGCACCAGAAGACAAGAGTTCCCATGTGCTTGGCAGGTTCGCCCTGCATTGTGATGCCATCTTGGTTCATCCGCTTCCAAAGGGACCAGACGTCTTCGCCGGTTGTTACATCAAAACCGAAGTGCAGGAGATCCGGCGGATGCACGGGCTCCGTCGCTTCGTGGATTGCGAGCCGGAATCCGTCAGCGTTCGCCATGAGCCCCGCTCCCGGTCCCTCGCGAAACCCGAAGTAGGAGCTGTAGAAGCGACTGGATGCGCCCACGTCTGGGGCCGCAAGGGCAAGATGTTTCAGGTGCATGAAGGCCTCCTTGTTGGAAACTTCTCATGCACTCTCGCGGCGCGCCATGTCCCAACGTCTCATTCTGGCGATCCGGTTGCGCGACCGTTCTCGCCCGCCATATCTGGTCTACAATGTGCTCGATGAATCCTACACGACAGCGCATTGTCGATCCCCTCATTTGCAGGACCATCGAGGCGATGTCAGCTGACCCGACCGGGGCTTGGACCGTGGCGGCGTTAGCGACGATTGCCGGACTCTCTCGCGCGGCCTTTGCGCGACGTTTCGTTCGAGCGGCAGGCATTTCTCCGGAGCGCTGGCTCACGAGGCACCGACTCCGCACGGCGGCGTGGCATCTTCTGCTCGAGGACCAGAGGATCGTAGACGTCGCGCACGCCGTCGGATACGCGTGCGAGTTCGCCTTCTCGAAGGCGTTCAAACGGGTTATGGGAGCACCGCCGAGCGAGATTCGGTCAAACGGACCCTACTCATCCGGCGCGCCCCCAGCGCGAAATGCTGCACTCAATGTGTAGCGCGCGAGCTCCGACTGCACACGCTAGCGGTGATCCGTCGAAGACGGCCGGCGCGGCCCAGGTAGGATCGACGCGATCCGCGCTGCGCGGATCGGCCCATCGTTGCTCCTGCGCTGCGCCGACTCGGGGGGTCCACGCGCGCGGCTCCGTCCGGTTCCCGAGGCTCCGGTCGCTGTGCTCCGGCTGAGGTCCGGCCCCCCTCTACTCGCACACAAAAGCAGAGGGGCGGCCCTTTTTGAGACCGCCCCTCGACGCTGGACCCCTAGGCCCCTAGGCTCCTGGGCCCCTTACTGGATGCCACCGCCGCACTTGCTGGCCACGCCGCCGCCGCCGCAGGTCTTGCCGTTGGCGCACCCGCCACAGTCGATCAGGTCGCCGCAGCCGTCCGCCACCGGACCGCAGTCGAGCAGCGGTTGGCACTGGAAGGGTACGCAGCCGTTGCAGGGACCGCAGTCGAGCGTACCGGAGCAGCCGTTGCTCTGAATGCCGCAGCGAGCGCCGCACGTGGTGGGCGTGCAGGTACCCGTACCGCACTGGTTGGGTGTCTGCGCGCCGCACACCTGACCGCTGGGGCAGGTGCCGCAGGTCAGCACGCCGCCGCAGCCGTCACTGAGTGTGCCGCAGTTGGCGTTGGCCGAGTCGCAGGTGACGGCGTTGCATTGGCCGCCGCACACGTTGGCCGTGCCGTCGCCGCCGCAGATGACGCCTTCGGAGCAGGTGCCGCAATCGAGCACGCCGCCGCAGCCGTTACCGATGAAGCCGCAGTTCTTGCCCGCCTGCTGGCAGGTGCGGGCCGTGCAGACCGGGCCGCACTGGTTCGGACCGCCGGCACCGCACACCGAGCCCTGGGGGCAGGTGCCGCAGGTGATGGCGCTGCCGCAGCCGTTGCCCACGGTGCCACATTCGGCGCTGCCACAGCCCGTGGGCGTGCAGGGCGAGCTGCCGCAGGTGTTGGGACCACCGCCGCCGCAGAAGGCGGGTGCCTGGCAAGTGCCGCAGTTGAGTGTGCCACCGCAGCCATCGCCGACGTTGCCACAGGTAGCACCCAGGTCCTGGCACGAGCGCGGAACGCAGGCGGGAACGCCGCACACGTTGGCCGTACCGCCGCCGCCGCAGGTGGTGCCCTGCGGGCAGGTGCCGCAGCTGAGCACGCCGCCGCAGCCGTCACCGATGATGCCGCAGGTCGCGCCTTCGGCCGCACAGCTGGTGAGCGTGCAGCTCGAGCCGCACTGGTTGGGCGTGCCGCCGCCGCCGCAGGTGTCCGGCGCAGTGCAGGTGCCGCACTGCAACAGGCCACCGCAACCATCGGCGATCGTGCCGCAGGTGACGTTGCTCGGGCAGGCCTCGATGGGGTCACAGCTCGGGGCTTCGGGCTCGTCGCCCACGCAGGCACCGAGATCGAACAGCATGAACAGCAGGATCTTTTCCTGGTTGGTCAGGTTGCCGGTGCAGTGGTTCGGGAACACCGAGTTCACGAACGGGCTGGAGCCACCACCGGTCGCGGCTACGTGGAACCCGCTGTACGCGACGCGCCCGCAGGCGGCTGTCGCCGGGGCGGCGTAGGGCGTGTTGAAGGAGAACTGCTGGACGCGCTGGTTGCCGTCGCTCCGGTACACGAACTCCTCGGTGGACGCTCCCAGCGAGGTGGCCAGGCTCCGGGGATCGGTGATGTTGAAGGTGTACGCCGGCGAAGTGGTCACGCCCTCGTGCACCATCCAGTCCGCGAAGCTCTGGATGCGCGGGCTGGCGAGCGTGCGACCCCCGACGACGGACACGACGCCCGTGCCGCTGGTGTCGGTGTATATACTCGTGTTCCAGCCCGCTGCCATGCCGAGCCCGGTCGAGAGCGCGGTGCCGGGCGTGTACGTCGTCGCCCCGTTACCGTTCAACCAGCTTCCGCTGAGGTGGCTCGCGAACATGCGCCCACCGCGATTCACGTACTCGCGCACCTTGCCGCCGTTGGCGTCGCGTTGGGCGAAGGTGCTATCCCAGCCCAGGCCTTCACAGTCGAAGACGACCATGTCGTAGCTGCTGAGGCTCAGCACCGATGCCGGCAGGCTCGCGTCGCTCACGGCCGAGAGGAAGTTGTTTTGGGCCGTGGTGGTGGAGCCGCCGCAATTGGTGGTCCGGCAGTTCGTGTCGGTCGTGCCGTTACCGGTGCCGCAGGCGCTGCAGTTCGCAGACTGCTGATCCGGCCAGGCGCCGTTCGCTCGGAAGAGCTTGATGCGACCGGTCAGCTGCGGGCGGCTGAACTGGCTCGAGGCGATGCCCATCTTCTCGAACACGCACTCCATCGCGTCGATTTGGCCGGTCGAGATGGCCATGCTCGGGATGTTGACGGCGATTCCGTCCGACATCGTGCGGGGCAGGCGCGCGGGGTTGCCGGGCAGCGTCGTCGGCAGGTTGGTCTGCACGCAGGCGGCGCTCGCCGGCAGACGATAGATCTCCGCGCGGCGGAACTTGCCCGCCTTGGTGACGAGCAAGAAGTCTTGATTGACCGGGATGTTGCCCGAGAGCGTGAAGTTACCCGAGCTATCCGTCACTGCGCTGGTCAGCACGGGCCCGAGATCCTGAGCCTCGCAGCGGTCGCAGCTCGTGCCGTTCGCGGGAATGCCGGAGCCTACCGGCGGCAAGTCGCTCTCGTCGGTCGAGCGCAGAATGTACACGAAGGCGTTGGGCACACCCACCTGGTTGGGGGCGTTGTTGTCGGCCCTGCCCGGCGTGATGACGCGTCCGGTCAAGCGCGTCGGGCTCGACACGGAGCAGGTCGGCACGGCGTCACAGACGTCGCAATCCACCGGGCTGCCCACGCAAAGAGTGGGGGTACCGGTGCAGGTCTCGAACGGATTGCACGAGAGGCCCTCTTCACTGCAGTCGTAGACGTCGCCGCAGTTGTTCACGGCATAGCCACACTCCCAGCCCAGCTCCGCGCAGCTCTCGCCGTTCGGTACGCAGGGCGGGACGTTGGGCGCGCCGCACTGATTGGGGGTGCCGCCGCCGCCGCAGGACTGGCCGCTGGGGCAGGTTCCACAGTCCACCGTGCCGCTGCAGCCATTGCTCTGCAGGCCGCAGTTGGCGCCGGCGTTGGCGCAGGCGATCTGCTGACTGGGGGGGGTGCAGGTCGGCGAACCGCATTCGTAGGGGGTGCCACCGCCGCCGCAGGTGCCGCTGCTGCACAGCGGGCAATACAGCGTGCCGCCGCAGCCGTCGTCGATCTGACCGCAGGAGGCGTTCAGCGATTCGCAGCTGGCCGGCACGCACTCTTCCACGCCGCACACGTTGGCCACGCCGTTGGCGCCGCAGATCTCACCCTGGGGGCAGCTGTTGCCGCAGTCATACACGGACACGCAGCCGTCGCTCACGATGCCGCATTTGCTCGCGCAAGCCGTGGTCTGATCCTGTGCTACGCAGCCCGGGCCGCCGCCGCCACCGGTACCGCACGTCAACTCGGTGCCGCCGTCGCCCTGCAACCCGCAGCTCTCGCCGCCGGTACAAACGGTGGCACACTGTGGCATCTGGCCGGCGCAGCCATCGGAGACGAAGCCGCAATATTTGGCCGGCTTGCCCTGCAATGCCAGCTCGCACGTCGCATAGGGCTCGCAGGTCTGCACGCCGCAGAAGCCCGGCTCCTGCGCGCCGCAACGTTCATTGCCGGAGCAGGGCGTGAAGTTGGCTTCACTGCTGCAGTCCAGGATGCCGCTACAGCCGTCGCTGACCGGGCCGCAACGTCCCGGCTCGGGATATTCTGCGCAGGTGACGGGTTCGCAGCCGGCCGTGATCTGGCATTGGCCCTGCACGCACTCGGTGCCGTTGCCGCAGGGACTGCACGTCACCACGCCGCCGCAGCCGTCACCGTACTGACCACAGGCGACGCTCAGGTCCGCGCACGTCTTCGGGACGCAGGCGCCGCCGCCGCTGCCGCCAGTGCCGCCGCCGCCGGTGCTGCCGGGGACTCCGCAGTGGCTGGGCACGCCAGCGCCACCGCAGCTGGCGGGAGCCTCGCAGCCGCCGCACTGGATGAAGGCTCCACAGCCGTCCGCGATCGGCCCGCACTCGAGCTCCTCACACGAGTCTTGCGTGCGACACACGACCTCGACGGGCGGTTCCACGAACCCGAACCCGTCGTCGCCAGCGCTGCCGCCGAGGTGCTCTCCGTTGCTGCCCGCGTTGCCGCCGTTGCCGCCGTTGCCGCCGGTCACGCCGTTGCCGGGCGCCTTGCTTCCGCAGGCCCAGAGCACGGCAGCGAGACTGATAATTCCAAACACCCTGACGCTAGAACGCACGGAGTCCTCTTATTGTTTGCACAAAGAAATGGCGTAGCAGGCACAGAGGCCCGCGAATGATCAAGCTAGCATGCAAGTCAACGCGTTCAATACACCCGCGCAGCACGCGCTTTTTTGGTGGTGAGCTGTGATCGCTCGAACGACGTGTGCGCAGCGACAGAGCTACACGCTTCTGTATCACCGTGAATCACGCGCGCGCAGGTGTGCGAGCGGAACGGGCTGGACCTGTGCTGCGCGCCGTCCTGCGACATGTCGGGGCGCGGAGCGCCGCCTCGGACGAGAGGCGCCGCCCAGACGCCGATGGCCCGAGGAGAGCGCGCCCGAGGGCGGGGTGTTCTCGCGCAGGACGTCCGTGTCATTCTCCGAACCGAGAACGGTCGGGTGTCGCCGGACCTGAGCGAAACACGCCGCCAGCGATTTCCCCGGTTCGAAGGGTGAGGGTGTAAGCTACTGGCATCATGGTCTCGCCCGCCATTGCCTTGCTGCGTGCCAAGAGCTGCGCGGGCCGGCTGCTTTGGTGTGCGCTGCTCGGCGCGGCATGCCGCGAGCCGCCGCGGCCGGCGCCGACCACTGGGGGTGGTGCCCAGGAGCAGTCGTCGCTGCGCGGGCCGCTGGCTCCCGTAGGGCCAGAGCTCCCTACCCGGGTGGAGCTGCCCGCGGGGGAGCGCGCCCGGGTCGAGCTGGACGCTCGTCTGCGGCCGCCGGATCAGCCGCTGCAGCGCCTGGCTTTCAGTGCGCAGCGTTTGGCGCAGCTCGCGGGAGAGCAACTCCTGGTGCGCAGCGTGCCCGACATGCGCAGTCTCACCCGCATCGAGATGCCCGGCGCGCGTAACGTCGTGGCCGGCGTCGGCGGCGACTTCGTCGCAGCCGGCAGCGAGCACGTGTACCGCGTCGCGCTGCTGGACGATCACGCCGAGGTGCTCGCCCCGGTCCCGCGGCTCGGGCCCACGACCATCTTGCCCGGCGCGGATTCCAGCGACCACTTCTGGCTGTTGTATGAAGGCATCCCGACGCTGCCGGAGTTCGATCTCGAGGAGAGCATCGTGGCGCCCTACATCTCGGTGCTCAGCTGGACGCAGCTCACCGAGTTCGATGGACGCGCCGTTGCGAACCCCGGTGACGGCAGCTTCGTCTACACCAGCGCGCGCGGGCTACGTCGTGTGACCACGGAGGGCAGGGCCCACGACGTGTCCGCGACGGGTCTCGGGGAGCAGGTATGGCGCTTGCTGCCCGCTGGCGGCGGAGCGGTCTGGGCGGCGACGCCCTATCACCTACAGCTCCTGCAGGTCGGATCAGGGCGTGCTTCCGGAGCCGCTGGCGCGCAACAACGGATTGAGCTGCCGCGACACGCGGTGGCTCTGACCCAGCAGGGCCGCGACCTGGCGGTGCTGGCCGTGGAGAGCCTGGATGAGGCACGCGCCCGCCTGCGTGTCGAGCTGTACCATCAAGGCACGGACGAGCGACGGGTGTTGCGCTTCGACGACGTAGTGTCGGCAGCGCCGTTGGATGCGGGCGCTGCGCGAACGCCCGAGTTTGCTCCCGAGCTTGCCCTGGCGCCGGGGCAGCCCTGGGTAGCGGTGTTCGGCTTCGGGCTGTCCGTTTTCGACTGGCGGACGGGAGTCCGTCTGTTTCCGCGGACTTCCGGCGCCGCGAGTGTGCTTTCGCCTACCCAAAACTTGGCCCCGCGCGCGCACTGATGCGCATGGTCCCGCGAGCCACTGATGGTCACATCGCGCGCAGAATCCGAGCTGGTCGGCCTGGAGCGTCAAGCCGAGCAGCTCGCTCGGGGGCGCAAAGAGCGAGTCACGAGCGCACATCTGCTGGCCGCGATGGCGAAGGGCTCCTGCTCGGCGGCGGCGTTGCTCGAGAGCCGGCGGCTCGCGGCCGAGGCGCTGTTGCGCGCGGCGCGCTCTGCCAGTGACGATGAACCGCTGCCGTTGCGCGCCGCCACTCAGGGGGCGCGCGCGGTCGCCGAGCGCATGCGGGCGCCCGAGCCCGGCGCGCTACATCTCTTGATTTCGCTGCTCGGCGACCGTCGGACGGCGGCGTATCGCGTGCTCGACCAGTGCGGCGTGGATGTGAATCGCTTGCGCCTGGCTGCGATGAATCAGGCGCTCGCGCTGCTCGGGCGCTCCCCGATCGTGCGGGGCGGCGCCGCTCCGGCCAAGACCAGCGCTCAGGCGCAGGCGGCGCAAGCTCCGGGCGGCCCTCGCGGTAGCACACCCCGCACGCGCACGAGCTCGCCGCGGCGGCTCGCCGAGGTGGTGCCCCCGCAAGATCTGCGCGAGCGCAGGCGCCGGCAGAGCCGGGCCCTGACCGCCGAAGAGGCAGCCGTCGAGCCCCCGCCAGCGGAAGCGGCGCGAGCTTCGCGGGCCTCGACCCCGCCCGCTGCGCTGGCGAGGCCCGAGGCCGAGCGAAGCTTTGGTCTCCCTGCGAAGCGCTTTCCGCTACTCGCCCGGCTGGGCACCAACCTGACGCTCGCCGCAGCGAGCGGTGAGCTCGATCGCGTGGTGCGACGGGACGCGGAGGTGGAGCGCGTGATCGACGTGCTCTGCAAGCGCCAGGCGAACAATCCCTGCCTGGTGGGCCCCTCGGGCGTCGGCAAGACCCGTATCGTGCACGGCGTGGCGCAACGCTTTGCGAATCTCGACGGCTCGCTGGGTCTGTCGCCGCGCATCGTGGTGGAGCTCGGGGCGGGAGCCTTGGTCTCGGGCACGGGAGTTCGGGGCGGCCTGGCGCAGCGCATGCAAGCGTTGTGTCGCGAAGTGGAGCTCAGCGAGGGCCGGATAGTCCTGTTCTTCGACGAGGTGCATCAGCTGTTCTTGGGCGACGGTGGCGAGGAGCTGGCGTCGGAGTTCAAGCTGGCCATCGCCCAGGGCAGGTTGCCTTGCATCGGGGCGACCACGCGCGAAGAGTACGCCCGGTCCATCGAGGCCGACCCGGCGCTGGCGCGCCGCTTCTCGCTGATCGAAATCGACGAACCGAGCCGGGAAGACGCCTTCCTGGTGCTCGAGGCGCTGGCTCCCAAGTTTGAAGCGCATCACTCGGTGCGTTACGAGGAGGCGGCGCTGGCGCTCGGCATCGCCTGGTCCGTGCAATACCTGCCGGGGCGCGCTCTGCCGGACAAGGCGATCGCCATTTTGGATCTCGCCGGAGCGCGAGCCCACCGCCGCGGCCAGTCGCGGGTGAGCCCGGAGCAGGTGGCCGAGGTCGTCTCGGAGCTCTCGCAGGTACCTGTCGAGCGGCTGCTCGAGAGCGATGGAGAGCGAATGTTGGGGCTCGAGGCAGCGCTCGCCACGCGGGTCGTGGGCCACACCGAGAGCTTGAAGGCGATCGCGCGCTCGGTGCGGAGAAACGCCGCGGGGCTCGGCGGCAAGCGTCCCATCGGTACGTTCTTGTTGCTCGGGCCTACCGGCGTCGGCAAGACAGAGACGGCCAAGGCGCTGGCCGAGGCGCTCTTCTTCTCCGATCAGGCGCTCACGCGCATCGATCTATCGGAGTACAGCGAGCCCCACGCCGTGGCGCGGCTGTTTGGCGCGCCTCCCGGTTACGTGGGGCATGAGGCGGGCGGACAACTCACCGAGGCGGTGCGGCGACGGCCCTATCAGGTGATCCTGCTCGACGAGCTGGAGAAGGCGCACCCCGAGGTGTTGCAGAGCTTTCTCGCTTTGTTCGACGAGGGGCGCATGACGGATGGTCGCGGCCGTACCATCGATTTTTCGCATGCTCTGATCGTGATGACGTCGAATCTGGGAGCCAGCGAGCAGACACCGGCGCGCTCGCTCGGCTTCGCTCGAAGCGAGGACCGAGCCCTCGGCGAATATCGGGAACGAGTGGTGCGCCGCGTGCGCGAGGCCCTCGCGCCCGAGTTGTTCAATCGCATCGACGAGGTGCTGGTGTTCGCGCCGCTCGAGCGAGCGCAGGTGTCCGAGATTGCCCGTCGCCTGCTGGCCAAGCTCACGTCTCGGCTCTCGGAGGCTCGTGGGGTGAAGATCGAGTTCGATCCCGGTGTCGTCGATTGCTTGCTCGCAGCGGGGGGGGTGGATCTCACCCTCGGCGCCCGGCCGATGCAACGCACCATCTCACGGCTGGTGGAAGCGCCGCTCGCCGAGCTGATCCTGCAAGGCGCCGCCGGAAGCGGTCAAACGCTGCGCGTGCGGGCCCGCGCCAACAAGATCAGCATCGAGAGGGTCTGAGGAGAGGGGCCCAGGGGCCCGAGGGGCCTCAGCCCGCTCGGCGGCGAGTGGCCGTGGCCTTGATGATGGCGTCCACCAGGAGCGGCAGATTGGGTGGCTTGATGACCCAGGCCGTCGCCCCCGCTGCTCTGCCTTCCGCCAGCCGATCGCGCGAGCCGTCGGAGGTGAGCACGTAGATGGGGATCGCCTCGTAGCCAGGGCACTTGCGCAGCTCGCGGATGAACTCCAGGCCGTCCATCGTGGGCATGTGGATGTCGGTCAACACCAGGTCGAAAGGTTGTTGCCGAGCCCGCCACAGGCCTTCTACACCCTCGGCGGCCTCTGCCACGAAGATACCGACGTTCTCCAGGGCGAGGCGCAGCTGGCGTCGGGAGGTGGACGAGTCGTCCAGCATCAACACGCGCGGCGGGTCGATGGTGTTCCACGGGTTCTCCCCGTTCTTGACCTGGGCGGCGTAGCGCTTGGCGGCTAACCCACTCAGGTCGGCGAGGGCGCGCTTGGTGGCGGGATCGCGTACCACGATGACGCGCCAGCCCTGCCGATTGCCCCCGCTGGGAGCGAAGCGGGCGTGATCGAGGATCTTCCCGAGGGTGGCGTCGGGCAGCGGATCGCCGGTGAACTCGCGCGCGGCAAAGGTCGTGCGCATCACGTCGTAGAGCTCCATCGCTCGCCTCCTAGGTGGGCTAGCTGCGGGTGCAGCGCGCGTGGCCGAGGTGCTGGGAGGCGGCGGGGCGCAGCTCCGCGTAGAGCCCGCACACCTTCTCCGCCACGCAGGGCCAGCGGTGCTCCGCCGCCCAGCGCGTGGCCTCGCGCCCGAGGCGCTCGCGCAGGCGCGGGTCGCCCAGCACCATGGTGAGCCGCTCGGCGAGCGCGCCCGCGTTCCCCTCGGGGACGAGGTAGCCGGTCACGCCGTCGCGCACCGTGGTGGTGAGGCCGCCGACGCGCGAGGCCACCACCGGGCTTCCGCAGGCCATGGCCTCCAGCGCCACCATGCCGAAGGACTCGTAGTAGGACGGCATCACGGTGGCGTCGGCCGCGGCATAGTAGAGGCGCAGCCGCTGCTGAGGCTGCGCGCCCAGAAACCGCACCCGCTCGCTGAGGCCCAGCCCGGCGACCCGCCCGCGCAGATACTCGCCGTGGCCATTCTCCGGCTCGTCCTGATCGCCGCCCACGATGAGGAGCCGCGCATCCGCGCGGAGCCGGGTCATGGCCTCCAGCAAGGTCTCCAGGCCCTTGATCGGCTGGAGCCGCCCCACATAGAGGAGCAGCGGCTCCGGGGGCAGCCCGAGGAGATCCTTGGCCGTGTCGAGGGTGCCGCGCAGGGCGTCGTCCGCGCCCGCGATCGGCGCGGCCGCGCCGATCGTCGCGCGGAGCGCAGCGATCTCGTCGAACGGCGTCTCGAGCTCGCCGGCGAAGAGGGCGACCACCGG
>Ga0207648_10007173_pt1 | contig 10987 bp, 9 predicted proteins | sample KBSMisM32_FD_184310 | JGI IMG/M metagenome (GOLD analysis project Ga0207648, IMG submission 184310) | Miscanthus rhizosphere microbial communities from Kellogg Biological Station, Michigan, USA - KBS Miscanthus M3-2 (SPAdes) (version 2) | ecosystem: Host-associated > Plants > Roots > Rhizosphere... | reverse complement strand
GGGCGTTTTAATAAGCATGTTTTTTTTCTATGGCATTCACGTGCTGGGAAAATGGGAGGTTGAAAATTATCGTCCTGATCCGGAAACAACCAGTACAGTGTTGCTTCATAATACCTGTGCCGTTTTTGGTGATACACATACGCTCAGGCCCAATACGGACGTTTCAACTATGGGTGAGGGAATCAACGGAACCAAACTCGGCGGCGCCTTTATGAATTTTATTGACGGGCATATTATTGCTATGATGGTTCTTTCGCTCCTGTTGGGTGGCATTGTTTTTATCATTCGTACCAGGATGAGAAGAGGCGCCAAAGCATAACTACTTTTCAGCGCTGCCGTGATAAGATCGTTAAAAAATTTAAGGAGGGTTAGAAGAACAAATTAAAAACCTTTCATGGTATTACCGCATCAGTTTCTGCTCCATTCGCTTTAAAAAAATTTCTTTGTAATTAGCGCCAATCGGAATCCTGCTTTGATCTTTTTTTAAAATCAATTCATTGTTTTCCATGGAAGAAATTTGTTTTAACGACACGATATAGGATTTATGTATCCGCATGAAATCATTGCTGGGCAAACGTTCTTCCAGCTCTCTCATAGTAAGATAGGCAAGTGTTTTTTGTGATCCCCGGTGAAAGGCAATATAGTTATTCATTGCTTCCACATAATCAATATCATCAAGGTCTATCTTGAGCATTTTACCCCGCTGGCCTGCCTTTACAAAAATATAATCGTTTAATAAAGCTTCAGAAAAGGACGAAGGCTGATGAGACATTGCATCTGTAACCCGCTGCACAGATTTTACAAAACGGTTAAAATCTATCGGTTTCATCAGGTAATCAAGCGCATCCAATTCATAACTGGTAACGGCAAATTCAGAATAGGCGGTGCAGAAAATAACCTTTGTGCTGTCTCCGATAATTTTCATTACTTCTATCCCGTTCATCTCATCCATCTGGATATCAAGAAAAGCTACATCCGGCATTTCTGTTTTAATAATTTCAATTCCCAGTAGTGGATTGGTTTCAGAACCCACCAGTTTAAGATTTGGTAACCTGCTGATGTATTTTTTAAGTACATTGATAGCAGGCTGCTCATCATCTATTATTACACATTTTATCATAACAGTATTATGTGTTAACAGTTAATTCAAATGTGTAAAAATCTTTATCGTCTGATGCATGCATAATATATTTTCCTTTGAAGGCAACATCCAGCCGTTTACATAAATTGGTCATGCCTATGTTATGAGAAGATAATTCAAGATTGTTCTTTCTCATTTTATTTCTGCAGTAAAAATACACCTGTCCCGGCTTAAGTACCACACGAATTTTTAATGGAAAATTTGGATCTTTTAAATCGCCATACTTAAAAGCATTTTCTACCACTGTGATCATAGAAAGTGGCGGCAACATCTGGTCAAGAATTTCACCCTCCACATCATATTCAATTACCTTGGAACGGGAAAAACGGATATTATTTATTTCTATCAGCAGGTGAAGGTTATCCAGTTCTTTCTGAACAAATACTTTATCGCTTTCATACTCTACGCTTTCAAGAGAGTAACGCATGATTCTTGACAGCTTGGAAATATTATCAGCAAGTTCTTCAGAATGTTCCAGTGCCTGCGAAAAAAGAACGTTTAATGTATTGTGCAGAAAATGCGGATTTACCTGCGAACGCAAAAATGCGTATTCCAGCAGTAATTTGTCTTTTTGTGATTTTAATTCCTGTTGTTTTAATTTAGAATTCTCCAGCTCATTCAGCAGTTTTTCCTCCTGCAATTTTCTTAGTTGTCTTTCCTTTTGGAAAGATTCGGCTACATGAAAATACAGCATGGCGTAAGAGAAATACTGCACGTACCCAAGTATGGCATTTTTTACAAAATCCCTGAACTCAGTAGAGCCATACAATTTTATTCCAAACTGGGGCAACAGCAAATAGATATAACAGTAACCCAAAAACGCCATCACCAAAAAGACAATAAAGAAAGACGCTACGCTCCAGATGGCGCCTTTTATTTTATACAGGGTTAAAAAATAGTAACTCACGTAAAAAGTAATGCAGTAAGGCAGCAGGAAAAAAATGGTATTGATTATTTTGATCTTTGGATTGGCAAGATAGTTAGCAATATAAATAAAGCTGATGTACAATACCCATGCGCTGATATGTACAAAGATATTAACGAGTTTTTTGCTTTCTACAGGTAACGACACACTCATAGAAGTGTCTTTACCAGGCTTAAGTTGTTTATACGTAAGTGATAACACCTTGTTCATAAAGTTTGTTAAGCAATACATCGTCTATAACATCTCTTCTTACGGGATGATCATAGCATGTTTTTAAAAGATCGTACAGCGGATGATTGATTTCGTAAAAAGAGTAAGTATTTTTCTTTAAAAGAAATGGTGACCCATTCACTTTAAAAATACCAAATTGAAACGAATCAAAACCAACTTTTTCAGATCCTGGTAAATTTTTTTTGCTGGAGGCATTTGTGCCATTGGACTTTATAATATGGGCCACTTTGTGGATATACAACCAACCTTCCCATTGTTCCGGGTAGGTTTTTATTAGTGGAGCCACCAGGTCGTAAATTTTTTGGGTAGTTTCTTCTGCAAATGCATTCCTGTCAGCAGAGATATCAGGAAATATCGGGTCAAAAAATTTAAGCCTGATATCTTCCCAGGATTTCCTGTAGCTGGCAACGGTAACAAGTGGTACCTGTGCGGTATGTGCCAGGTATGCAATGCCCTTTCTTGCAAATAACTGCTGCTGAAGAAAATTAACTGCACACCGGTTATCATTTTTTGTGGTGGCCGCCCCTGCCCCTGTATTCCCGTCTATGTATAAAAGAAGGCTGCGGCCTCTTTTAAGTTCGCGGAGCATTTGCAGGCCCACATTTGCCGCTTCAGCATTAATGATCTTAAAATTTTCGTCTGCACTTTTGCCCGGCAGCTTATTATACAATGAGTGAAATATTTCCCCTTCCTGCTCCACAATGTCGTTGCCCATCACCAGCGAATAAGGAATATCATTTTTTGTAAGAAATAAATTCAGCAACCTGTAAGAGCCGGTGTGAAAAGTACAGATAATGGCAGGACTATTTTTTAAAAGATCAAAGGTTCCTGTACTAAGGTTTTCCGGTGTTGTATAGTCCAGTGCTGCATAATCAGACTGTTCAAGGATACTTAATTTTTTATGCAGCAGAATATTTTTATAAATTTTTTCGTGCTGGTCAATGCCAATGTCAGGAAGATAATTTACAAGGCCTGCACTCACCATATTAAACTGGCCATTCAGGTTATCGTCTTCTTGTAAATTTAAATTGGCTTTATAAGTATTTACCAGTTGATCTCTCAATGTTGTGTAAGGTAGCTGCTGCATATTTTTATTTGAGTATTAAAAATTACTGTTGCTGCATCGCTTTTAGTGAGCTTATTAAAAAAGGAATCCGGTTAAAGATTCCTTTATGTAGTCAGGGTAACAGATTATTATGCTTTGCCTGACGGTATCTGCGGCTGTGTATCAATACAGCAGCTTTCCATAAGAAAAGAGAATGCTCCCGCCAGAGAAGCTTTCAGTTTCGCTTCAAGTTCTTCAATGCTTAAAGGATTTGCAAAAATTTGTTCTTGTACCATCATTGTAAATTTTTTAAGTGGGGAAAAAAAGAGATCAGTTTAATGCTTTAGTGTCCAAATATCTTTTTTAAGAAACGCCGGGAAAAATCAATTATGTAAAATCGCTCATCGCCGATGTGTAATATATTTTTGCTGATGTGAGTATATTTCCTGCAGCAATCAATTGTATGAATTTCCGGTGTGCATTGACAACAGGATCAGCTTTTTGGTTTCATTTTCTTAAAAAGCATAGATTTTATGTGAAATGCCCGAAAGCCGATGTGAAAAGAAGCTCTTCTAGTGAACACTGTATACCTGGGGTTTTACCTTTGTAATACGTTAATGTGCAATGCCCACTATGCTTATAGAGAACAGTTATATATTGTCTTACTGCATTGAAAGGATTGGATGTTCAGCCTGGTTGAACCAATTAGAAATACCAGGCTTGCTGTAAACCTTAATAATTATTCTAACCAGTAATGCCGGAACAGGTTCCGGTCTTATGCAGGTGCGGCTTTTGTTGTAATACATTTCCTATACTATATGATGGCTGCTACCAACACACTCACATTAAAAGTATTGTTGCTGGAAAATAATCCCGCCGATGCAATGTATACACAGCAGGTTTTAAAAAAGGAGAACAATCGAATTGAGTTTTTTTGTGCAACCAACAAACGGGAATATATATGGGCATTGAATAAGTTTTTTCCTGATATCATTCTTTTTGAAAACTGCCTTCCGGAGTTTACAGCAACGGATGCGCTGGAAATCTACAACGAACACAATCCTCCTTTTATCCTCGTTACGGGAAATTTATCAGAAGAACAGGCTATAAACATTGTAAAAAAAGGTGCAGACGATTACATCTTAAAAAACAGGATGGCCAGACTATCCCTGGCAATTGAATCTGCTTTAAAAAACCACAAAGTAAAAAACGATTTAAGAAACTATAATTACCTGTTGAACCAGGCAGTGATTGTTTCAGTGATGGATAAGGATGGCCTTATTATCGATGTGAATGAATCATTCTGTGAGCTTTCCGGGTACGAAGCAGCTGAATTAATTGGCAGGCCACATCCGGTTTATAGGCGCTATCATTCGCATGCATATTTTAAAAAGATTTGGGCTATAATCAGCAGTGGAAAAATATGGAAGGGGGAATTACATGCTAAAGGAAAAACGAATGTTGACTTTTGGGTAGAGACAACCATTGTGCCTTTTTTAAACGACAGGAAGGAAGTGTACCAGTATGTTACCGTTAGTAAAAATATAACGGAAAGAAAAAAACTGCAGGCACGTATTGCTGCCCAACAGCAGGATCAAAAATTAAAGCTGGCAGCCACTATATTATCAGTGCAGGAGAAAGAGAGAAATTATGTTGGCCAGGAGCTGCATGATAACATAAATCAGATCCTGGTGGGAATAAAATTATTGTTGTCCTCCTTAATGAAAGGATCCGGCGATGTGGAAGAATTTATAGGATTATGCCATGATAAAATTGGTACTGCCATAGAAGAAAACAGGAGAATTGCACGTGTTTTAATTACACCTGCTTTTGAAGAAGATAACCTTCTTGAACAATTGGAAAGTCTTTTTGATTCAATGCTTACGGTTGCAGGCATTCATGTGCACATGAACCATGCTTTTTTTGATGAGTCATCAATGAACAAAAATCAAAAGCTTGCCATTTACCGGGTAGCACAGGAGCAGTGCACCAATATTATAAAGTATGCCGGAGCCAGTAATGTTTTTGTTCAAATCAGTACGGCGGAAAGATTATTTACCATGACCATATCGGATGATGGCAATGGTATTAAAGAGAACCAAAAGATAAAAGGGATCGGGCTAAGGAATATTGCATTCAGGATGGCAACTTTTAAAGGAAACAGCCGTATCATCTCTTCCCCTCATGAAGGATTTACACTTGAAATTGAAATGCCCCTGAAAAAAGAAGCGGTACATCACTAATTCCCTAATAGCTCTTAGCACATTGTTACTTATTGTCCCTGGAATTTCCCCAGCAGTTTCCCTGCTTAGCCTGCATAAAGCTGTTGTATCCCGGAACTTCGTCTAACAGGTTATACTGTTTGCTGTCATCAATAGCACTGGAATTACCTTTTTTATTGAATGGTTGAGTGTCGCTTTCTGAAGAACTTTTTAGCCTGTCTATCATATCTGCCAAATGCCATCTTGTTTCTTCGTCTTTGTATTTTGACATTGCTGCCATAATTTTTTTCTGCAGTTGTAATTTATGAGCCTTCAGCACTGATAAAAGATCAATCAGTGACAGATCAGTAGTATATGCGGCGGTGGTATTGTAACCTGTTGCATTTTGCAGGCTTAACAATCTTGCCACATAAGCTTTTTGTAAGTTGCGGCGATAGAGGCTTATAGGCTCTGCACGCTGCAGCTCACACCATATCCCGTTTTCCAGGTCAGTAAAAAATTGATTGGGTGAATATGCTTTTGCCGGTTGCAGTGCCTGTGAATAAATTAGCCGGTTAAGTTTTTGCGGAGCCATGATGTCATTCAAGACCTCTTTCTGAATATTCAGGATTCCAATATGGCCAATACCGCCGGTTACAGCATAGGTTTCTTTGTTAAATAGCCATTCAGGAGTTTTGAATATTTCCTGTTGTAAAAAATCTACTGCTGCTTTTTGTTGCTGCGGACTTACATATTCCAGCACATTTCCTTTTTGGTTAACAGTTTTTGGTGTTTCATACCTGCCGCCAATATTTTCACTTACGTGTGACAAATAAGTTTGAAACTGGTAGATCAGTTGCCGCTCCATTTTGTTGATACCATCGTAATTTTCATCCGGCAGTTTAGACCAGTTGATAAGCTCGGGCATTATTCTTTTAAGGTTGCGGATGCCGTAGGTGCCTGCTTTAATGGCGTCATCACCCAGGTCTTCTGTTTGGCAGCGGGCGCCGCTGTAAGCGAACAGCAGCCTGGGATCTTCTAATTTTTTTATAACCCATTTATTTAAATAATCTTTTTCTTCGGCTGCGGTTTTTAGCTGCGGAAACCACCTGTATCCCCACTCGATGGCCCATTCATCGTACGCTCCTATCTGACCAATTAATCCTTTTTCTCCTACACTGTCTTCCGGCTGCGCCACGTAATTAAACCTTGAGTAATCCATGATGGAGGGACACATACCATTGGCCTCCACCCATTTTTTATTTCTAAGACTATCTACCGGAACAGTAGAAGAAGACGCAAAATTATGTGCCAGCCCCAGGGTATGGCCTACCTCGTGGGTACATACATAAGTGATCAGTTTTCCCATTACGCTGTCGTCAAAGATCATTTTCCTTGCATTGCTGTCTGAGGCAGCAGCCTGGATAAAATACCAGTCGTGCAATATTTCTGTGATGTTATGATACCAGTTAATATGGGCTTCCAGGATCTCACCGGTCCTGGGGTCGTTTACATTGGGCCCGCTTGCATTTTGTACCCAGGAAGCTTTGTAAACAATGGCGCTGTGGCGGGTATCTTCCAGGCTCCATTCAGGATCGTTCAAAGGTGCTTCCAAAGCATAAATGGCATTTTTAAAACCAGCTTTTTCAAAAGCTTTTTGCCATGCATTTACACCCCTGATTAAGAAGGGCACCCATTTTTTTGGAGTGGCCGGGTCAATATAAAATACAATAGGCTTTTTGGGTTCTACCAGTATCCCCTTTTTGTATTGCTCAATGTCTTCATCTTTTGGCTCAAGCCTCCAGCGGGTAACCAGCCAGGAGCCATTAAATCCTTGCGGATGAGCAATATCAAAATCAACATATCCCCTTCCAAAATATCCCACCCTCTCATCTACATAGCGGGTTTTCATGGGGTTTTTAGGAAGCAACACAATGGAGGTATTTAATTCGTAAGTCAGGTACGGCAGCGACTGGGCCAACCCCGGGTTAGCATTGGAAAAGGTCTTTACCGTTTTTATTTCTATGTTGAGCGGAAAAGCCGCTACTTTCTGGATATAGGATTTGTCATTTTGCAAATACCCAAGATTATAAACCCTTCTTTGCTGGCCGCTGAAGAATAAAAGCTCGTTATCATTATTGATATAATCCGTCATGTCAATCAACAAACTGGACGAGTCCGGTGCCCATCCCTTGATATCAAAGGCCGCCATAATGGGTGGTAAATTAGAATTAAGTACGGCCCTGTACATGCCATTTTCGCTGGAATCTGTTGACCTGCTGCTGGAATATTCTATCTTTTTTATAAATACCTTGTTATTGGTTCCCTTGCAAAACTGGATCACATTTTCTCCAATCTGGTCTGCGCCATAGCCTGCGTAATCATGATCAGGTCTTAGCTGGGCTGCTGCTTTTGAAATGCGGTTTACAATCAAAATATCTTTATCAAAAATGGAATCAGGAATTTCGAAATAATATTTGTTGTCCATTTTATGAATGGCACAAAAGCCTTTGTCTGTAGTGCCCTGTTTGGCAACAGTTTCAAAAAAGGATGCCTTTTTGGTTTTAACCGGTGCATCCGTTTTAATAACAGGCGCCACCACCTGCAGCGGGGTACTGCTTTTTTTGGACGTAGCGCAGGAAGCCAGCAAAAAGCAGCAAATGATTCCGTATACAACAGTGGTTTCGGTAATTTTTATCATTGAATAATGCTTTAATGATTTGCCAGCGGCAGTGATAAAATCTTTAACAGGGATGAAACTTGAAATGGCAAAAGACTTTGCACAACGGTTAACGTACCGCAGCCTTTTGTTTATTGTGTCAATGTGGAAAAAACACTGACCGGCATACTCAGCAACCGGTTTCAAATAGCCGATGGGTAGTTGCTCCCCGTAATCAGGCTGGCGTTTTTGTTGCCTGTTGGGGATGAATAATGCTGACTTCAGCATTATTAAGCAAAATTGTAGGTTCATTTTTGCAGGACTTTTGGATTTCACAAATATAAAATAGAGACTTTACAAATCTCCTCCTTTAACATTTCCTGTAGTATAGTACAATACCACGGTTATTTGTAGTATGAATACTATAAATGAACCAATTCCTGTTTGTATCACCCGGTTCAGGGATGCATAAACCCCCGGCCGAACCTGGAATAATGCCCAACAAAAGCAGGTATTAAAATTTATAATCAAATTTTTTACTGAATATCAACTAATTATAAAGGTGCTATAAAAAAACATGCCTTTTTTGTAGGAAATCAAATTTCCTGAACCTACCTTCGCCATCCGAAAAAATTTAAAGCCCCGGGATAGCGGGTGCATCACTTAAAAATTAATACAATGAGTAAACTACATTTCACCACCAAACATGCGAACGAGGCTACCGTTACTCACAACTGGTATGTGATTGATGGTACTAATCAAACCGTTGGTCGTATGTGTTCCAAAATTGCAGCTGTTCTTCGTGGTAAGAACAAAGCTTATTACACTCCTCATGTTGATTGCGGAGATTTTGTAATTGTAACCAACTGCGAAAAGGTAAAATTCACCGGTAATAAAATGGATGAAAAGATCTATGATAACTTCAGCGGTTATCCTGGTGGCCGTAAAGAAGAAATAGCAAAGGATCTGCTGAAACGCCGTCCCGAAGTTATTATTGAAAGAGCCATCAAGGGGATGTTGCCGAAAAACCGTTTGGGACGCAAGCTGTACAAAAAATTATTTGTATATGCCGGTGCAGAACATCCGCACGGTGCACAAAAACCTGCTGAATTAAAATTTTAATCGTCAATAAAAATTATCCCGGTACCAACCGGAACCAAAATAAATAAAAATGGAAAAACAAAAAAATGCAGTTGGCCGTAGAAAAGAAGCTGTAACCCGTGTTTTTTTAAGCAAGGGTGATGGTAAAATCACGGTGAATGGTAAAGATTACAAAACCTATTTTCCACTGGTGTACCTGCAAAACCAGGTAGAAGCTCCGCTGAAAACAGTGGAAGTGGCTGATAAATATGATGTGGTAGTAAATGCTACCGGCGGCGGTGTTAAAGGGCAGGCAGAAGCAGCCAAACTGGGTATTGCAAGGGCATTACTGCAGGTAAACGCAGAGTTCCGCCCGGCATTAAAGGCGGCAGGGTTCCTGAAAAGAGATCCACGTGCTGTAGAGCGTAAAAAACCAGGACGTAAAAAAGCAAGAAGAAGCTTCCAGTTCAGCAAGCGTTAATACTGGTTCGTTGCCAATGGTTCATGGTTCATTGCACAGCAATTTTTCTATGAGCTATCAACCATGAACTATGAACAATTAATTTAATAAACTACATTAATAATAAACAATGGAAAATAACACTTCCTTACAGCAACAACTTCTTGAAGCAGGCGTGCATTTTGGTCACCTTAAAAAGAAGTGGAATCCTAAAATGTTGCCTTACATTTTTGCAGAAAAAAAAGGCATACACATCATTGACCTGAACAAAACCGTGGAAGGTTTACAGGAAACTGCTGCAGCACTGAAATCAATTGCAAAAAGTGGTAAAAAGATCATGTTTGTAGCCACTAAAAAGCAAGCGAAAGAAATAGTTGCAGATTGTGCAAAGCGTATCAATATGCCCTTTGTAACCGAGCGCTGGTTAGGTGGTATGCTTACCAACTTTAACACCGTACGCAAAAGCGTTAAAAAAATGCAGAGCATTGAAAAAATGCTGAACGACGGCAGCATCGATAACCTTACCAAGAAAGAACGGTTGACCTTATCACGTGACAGGGACAAAATGGAAAAAGTATTGGGTGGTATTGCACAGATCAGCCGTATTCCTGCAGCGTTATTCCTGGTGGATATTGGTCATGAGCACATTGCCCTGGCAGAAGCAAAGCGTTTGAACATTACTACGTTTGGTATGGTAGATACCAACTGCGATCCTAATAAAGTAGATTTTGCCATCCCGGCAAATGACGATGCTACTAAATCTATTGCTATTGTTGTAAACTATATTGTTGCAGCCATTGCAGAAGGATTGGCAGAGCGCCAGGCAGAAAAAGTGGAAGATGACGCTTCAGGCGATGTGGAAGAATCTCCGGAAGCCAAAGCTGCCCGTTTTGAACAAAGGGCAGATGGTGGTGATGACAGGAATAAAAGAGCCCGTGGAGCAGCAGGCGGCGGTGCACCGAAGCGCAGGATTCCGGGACCGGGAGCAGGTGGAAGAAAACCAGCAGGCGGACCAGGAAGATAAGCCCGGTTGCTTAAAGAATGTTGAATTAAGTTAAAAATATCCCTGGTTGGTTTTAATACCGGCCAGCACAAAAAATAGTATATGAGTGTAACAATTACTGCAGCAGAAATTAATAAGCTGCGTCAAACAACAGGGGCAGGTATGTTAGACTGCCGTAAAGCGTTAACCGAAACAAACGGGGATTTTGAAGCAGCCATTGACTGGTTGCGTAAACAGGGTCA
>Ga0207648_10007171_pt1 | contig 10989 bp, 10 predicted proteins | sample KBSMisM32_FD_184310 | JGI IMG/M metagenome (GOLD analysis project Ga0207648, IMG submission 184310) | Miscanthus rhizosphere microbial communities from Kellogg Biological Station, Michigan, USA - KBS Miscanthus M3-2 (SPAdes) (version 2) | ecosystem: Host-associated > Plants > Roots >... | reverse complement strand
GACCTGGTCGCGAAATCGCCCCCCGACGGCTACACGATCCTGATGGGCGCGCTGTCGACGCACGCCGTCAACCCGAGTCTCTACGCGAAGATGCCGTACGACGCGGTGAAGGACTTCGCGCCGATCACGCTCGTCGCCGTCACGCCGAATGTCCTCGTCGTCAACGCGTCGCTGCCCGTCAACTCGGCGAAGGAGTTCGTCGCCTATGCGAAGGCCAATTCCGGCAAGCTCGCGTTCGGCTCGGGCAGCAACGGCAGCGCCGGCCATCTCGCCGGCGAACTGTTCAAGGTCGACACGGGAACGGAAATCGTGCACGTCCCGTACAAGGGCGGCGCGCCGGCAACGCAGGCGCTGCTCGCCGGCGATACGCAGTTCATGTTCGACAACCTCGCCAACGCGATGCCGCAGGTCAAGGCGGGCAAGTTGAAGGCGCTTGCAGTCACGACTAAGGAGCGCTCGAAGCTCGCGCCCGACTTGCCGACGATGGCCGAAGCGGGACTCGCGGGTTTCGACATCTCGACCTGGTTCGGCCTGCTCGCGCCTGCCGGCACGCCGCCGGACGTGATCGCGAAGTGGAACAGCGAGGTCACGAAGATCCTCAATTCGCCCGAGATGCGCGAGCGGCTCACGGCGCAGGGCGCGGAGCCGGCGCCGACGACACCCGGGCAATTCGCCGCCTTCATCCAGAGCGAGATTCCCAAATACGCGCGGATCGTCAAGGTCTCGGGCGCCAAGGTCGACTGACGCCGTCGACCGCATCGACAACGGAGGAAGCGAGATGAAATCGATCGTGCGGCACGCGGCGCTGTTCCTGCTCGGAGTATCGGCGTTCGCGCTCGCGGCCATCGCGGGCGCCCAGGCTCCGGCGTACCCGACGAAGCCGATTCGCCTCGTCGTGCCGTTTCCCGCCGGCGGGGCCACCGACATCCTTGCCCGGGAGGTCGCGAAGCATCTCACCGACGCCTGGGGCCAGAGTGTCGTCGTCGACAATCGCCCGGGAGCGGGAGGCAACATCGGCTCGGAGCTCGTCGCGAAAGCCGCACCCGATGGCTACACGCTGGAAATGGGCACGGTCGGCACACACGCGATCAATGCCAGCCTCTACTCGAAGATGCCGTACGACCACGTCAGGGACTTCGTGCCGGTGATTCTCGTCGCGGGCGTCCCGAACGTGCTCGAAGTCAATCCCGCGCTGCCGGTCAATTCGGTGCAGGAGCTCATCGCCTACGCCAAGGCGAATCCGGGCAAGCTCAACTTCGCGTCGTCCGGCAGCGGCACGTCTATCCACTTGTCGGGCGAGCTCTTCAAGGTGATGGCCGGCGTGCAGATGACGCACGTCCCGTACAAGGGGAGCGCACCCGCGCTGCAGGATTTGATCGGCGGACAAGTGCAGCTCATGTTCGACAACCTGCCGCCTTCGCTGCCGCAGATCAAGGCCGGCAAGCTGCGCGCGCTGGCGGTCACGTCGGCCGCGCGCGCGCCGGCGTTGCCGGACACACCGACCGTCGCCGAAGCCGGGCTGCCCGGGTTCGAGGCGTCGTCGTGGTTCGGCGTGCTCGCTCCCGCCGGAACTCCGCCGGAAATCGTCAACAAGCTCAACGCGGAGATCGCGAAGTGGCTCGCGTCTCCGGGAGCCAAAGAGAAACTCGCGAATGTCGGCGCGAACATCGCCGGCGGAACCCCGGAGGACTTCGCGCGCCATATCCAGGCTGAAACCGCGAAGTGGGCGAAGGTGGTGAAAGAGTCGGGAGCGAAGGTCGACTAGCGAACGGTTGTCCGCTTCCACTCACCAGCGCCAGGCTGCCCAGGCGAGCGCGGCCCACGCTGCGAGAAACGCGACTCCTCCGATCGGCGCCACGGCGCCCCAGCCGCGAACGCCCGTGAGCGCGAGCGCGTAGAGGCTCCCGCAGAAGACGACGATCCCCGCGGCAAGGAGCGCGGCTGCGGCGATCAGCGTGCCGCTTTCCGGCTTGTGCAGGAGCAGGATGCCGACCGCCAGCAATCCGAGCGCGTGCCAGAAGTGGTATTGCACCGCTGTCTGGTACACCGCCAAGAGGTCCGGCTCGAGCTTCGCTTTCAGCGCGTGCGCGCCGAACGCGCCCAGCGCCACGGCGGCGAAAAGGAAGACTGCAGCACTGCCGAGTGCAAGGCGGACGCTCATGTCGCGCATGATAATCTGCCCCGTCGCACTCATGGTCGCCCCTAGCTCATGAAGCCCAATTTCCTGGTCATCCTGATCGACGACCTGCGCTACGACGAGTTCGGCGCGGGCGGCCATCCGTACATGCAGACGCCGAACGTCGATCGTCTTGCGCATGAAGGCGCGCTGTTCGAGCGCGCATTCCACACGACACCCATCTGCTCGCCGAACCGCGCGTCGATCGTCACCGGCCAGTACGCGAGCCGGCACGGGATCATCGACAACGTGGCGCGCGACGCGATGAGTCACCGGCTGCCGAACTACCATCTCGAGTTGCAGAAGCGAGGCTACGAAACGGCGCACATCGGCAAGTGGCACATGGGCAACGACGGAATGCCGCGGCCCGGCTACGACACGTGGGTGAGCTACGACGGTCACGGCAAGATCGTGAACCCGACGCTCAATCACGATGGCAAGTACGTCGAGCATCGAGGCTACATCACCGACATCATGAACGAGCTCGCGGTCGGGTTCCTCGACCGCAAGCGCACGAAGCCCTTCTCGCTCTTCTTCGCGCACAAGGCCGTGCATCCGGACGCCACCCAGGCTGCCGATGGCACGTTCGGCGTCTCGACGGCCGGCGGATACATCGCCGCTCCGCGCCACCGCGATCTCTACCGCGACTCGAGCTTCCCGAGGACGCCCAACATGCTGCCGGCCGCCGAAGTGATCCGGCAGAAACCCGCGTGGGCCGAGTGCTTCGGCCTCAGGCAGTCGGATCGCGCGCGAGCGATCCTGAAGGCGCTCCACGCGGGCGAGCAGGAAGAGATCCGGCAGCGCGCGCGAATGATGGCGTCGGTCGACGAAGGGATCGGCGCGATTCTCGAAACGCTTGAACGGCAAGGCACGCTCGACAACACGTTCATCGTCTTCCTGGGCGACAACGGCTATTTCTTCGGCGAGCACGCCCTCGGTCCCGAGCGCCGCTTCGCCTACGAAGAGGGAATACGCTCGCCGTTCGTCGTTCGCTACCCGCGCAAGGTCAAGGCGGGATCGAGGCGGCGCGAGCTCGTCATCTGCCAGGACATCGCCCCGACGCTGATCGAGCTCGCCGGCGGCAAGCCGGGAGCGCAGATCCAGGGCCGCTCGCTCATGCCGCTCTTCGCCGGCACACATGCCGGCAAGCGTGCTGGAAAGGCTGACGGCAAGCTTGCCGGATGGCGCAAATCATTCCTCGTCGAATATTGGGCAGAGCAGGCGATGCCGTGGCTCGTCGGCATGACATACAAGGCGGTGCGCACCGACCGTTACAAATACATCCACTGGGTCAACCGCGGCCGCGCGAGCGAGCTCGACGAGCTGTACGACCTCGACCGCGACCCGTACGAGCTCAAGAATCTCGTCAAGAGCCGCGCGTACGCGCCGGTGCGGGAGAAGCTGCGCCGCGAGCTCAAGAAGCTCGTCGTCGAGGCGATCGGGTTGTAGCGCTGTTCTTCTTCGGTTTCGGTTTCGGTTTCGGTTTTGTCGTTGCCTTGGCTGCAGCCTTGCGGTCCCGAGGCTTCGCGAGCTTCGAGACATAGTATTCGAGCGCCCAGCGCGTCTTGGTCTGCTGATCCTTGTCGCGCTCCGCGCCGACCTCGGCCAGGAAGGCCATGAAGCCGCCTACGGCGACTGCGGCCTGGACGGCGCGTGCCTTGATCGAGAGTTCCATCATCCGTTTCCGGTCCGCGCGCGTCCACAACTCGGCGGTGATCGGCCACGGGCATCCAGGATCCTCCAATCGCCAGCGCTGGGCGATCAGCGGCCCGAGCACCACGAGGCTCGAAAAATCGATCTTGTGGCCCGCGATCCGCGACAGGAACTTCATCTGCGCCGGAGTGAAGATTTCGGCAATGGGCTTCTTGCCGATGGCGACGCGCTTGATGTGGCCCTTGAGCACCGGCATCGAAAACGACGCCGATTTCACGAGCGACGTTTCGCTCGCATCCGCCTCGATCTTGAAGTCCGGGTACCGCCGCCATTTCTGGCTGACATCGGCCGGGTTGACCGGCCGGAACTTCACCGTGCTGTCATGCGCGTCGCCGACTACGCGACGGGCGCGGGCGATGATCCCCGCGCCGAGCAGATCGAGCTTCGGCGTGTCGAAGAAATAGATGTAGCGCTCCTCGTCGTTCCTCTCCGTCAGATTGAAGCGCGCCAGCGCCTGCCTGATCTGGTGGTGCGGAATCGTCGCCTTGATCTCGATGGCGTCGGCGCCGGCGATCTCCCGTGCGACCTTGCCGCGTGTTGCCACTCCGCGTTCCATCATCGACCTCCTTGGTCCAGAGGTCGCGCCGCCCACCTGCGCCGCGACGAGATACGAGTCTAGCGCAGGTCAGCGCCGCGAAAGAGCTGCGCGAGCTCGGGGCCGCCCACGAGCCTGATTGCGTGCCTGGAGGCGAAGGCCCGCGCGTTGGCGGTGATCTCGCCCGCCGCCACGTAGATGCATTCTTGCGCGTTGCTTGATTCCTTCAAGGCGTGGAGGTCGAAGAGCGCGTCGACACCGGTGTGCACTACTTTCCAGCGCTTGCAGTTGACGAGCGCAGTGCGCCCTTCCTTTGTGATCTCGAAATTGGCACCGCTTCCCGCAATCGCGCGCACGCTGTATCCCTGCCGCCGATAGGCCGCCTCGACAGCACGGGAGAACTCAACCCACGACATCCCGCGGACGGCAGCGAGCGTGCGGTCGATGCGGGCTGCCGACGGCGCCTGCAATTGCCTCCAGCCGGCGATGGCGCCGATGACGACGAATGGCAATCCGGTCATGGCGCCGAAGCCCTTATAGGCGTCGGGCAGCAGCGCGACCGCGACGGCGGTCACCGCGCCGGCAATGGCGAAACTGATCCACCACGACGAGCGAAGCAGGATCGCGAACAGCGAATTCTCGTTCAACTGCCAATTCATGCGCTACCTCCCCCGCTTCCCGGAATGCATCCCGCCGCTTGGCACTGGGCCGTCAGTTCGCCGTGGCTCCGGATGCCTTGACGATCGGCACCCACGTCGCGAGGTCGTCGCTGATCAGCTTCGCGAACATGGCCGGCGCCATCGGGGGCGCGAGATCGAATCCCTGCGGTCCAAGCTTTTCCCTGGCCTCGGCGGAAGCGAAGATGCGCGTGAGCTCGACGTTGAGCCGCGCGACGATTTCCTGCGGCGTCCTGGCCGGCGCGACGAAGCCGAACCACGTGTTGACCTCGTAGCCCGCGATGCCCAGTTCGTCGAGCGTCGGGACGAGGGGCAACAACGGCGAACGCTTGAGACTCGTGACGCCGAGCGCTTTCACCTTGCCCTCCTTGATCTGCCCGATCACGGTGGGCGTGTTGAAGAAGCCCATCGTCACCTCGCCCGTCATCACGGCCAGAACTCCCTGCGGCGCCCCCTTGTAGGGAACGTGAACCAGATCCGTCGCGGTAATGCGCCCGAACAGCACGCCGGAAAGATGATGGCTCGTCCCGCTGCCGCCCGACGAGAACGTGAGCTGGCCGGGTTTTGCCTTCGCTTCGGCAACGATGTCCGATGGCTTCGTCGCGGCGCTCGCGGGTGGCACGATCATCACGTTCGACACGCCCCCGATGAACGATATCGGTGCGAAGTCCTTCGTCGAGTCGTACCCGGGATTGGCGTAGATCGCCTGGTTGAACACGAGCGTTCCCTGCGAAGCGAACGCGATCGTGTAGCCATCCGGCGCCGCGCGCGCGAGCTCGGCCATCGCGATCGTGCCGCCTGCGCCTGGCTTGTTCTCGACGACCACCGACTGACCGAGCGCCTTGCCGAGTTCCTGCGCCGCGAAGCGCGAAACGATGTCGGCCGTGCTGCCGGCCGCGAGCGGAACGAGGAGCTTGATCGGCTTGCCCGGATAGGCTTGCGCCATGGCGGCGCCGCTGACGGCGAAAGCGGCGGCAGCTCCGAGCACGACGGCGATAGCGCGAGCGACCTGTGTGATCATGCGAAGGATCTTTCGAAATCGAACCGTCCGGGGGATCGGCATCGTCGCGTACCGGGTGCGGTGGTGTCAATTGACGCGCAACGTCGCCGCCGCAATACTCGGTCTCGCGCCATCGATACCCCGATCCTGCCACGTTCATGCCCGCCGACGCCAACCTGTGTTTCACCCCCGCCCGCAAGCTCGCAGGGATGATCCGCTCGCGCAAGTTGTCGGCCACCGAATTGACGCGCGCCTTTATCGCGCAGATCGAGCGCGTGAACCCGAAGGTCAACGCGATCGTCACGTTCGCGCCGGAGGCGGCGCTGAAGGCCGCCAGGGCGATCGATCGCAGGAAGCCTGCGCGAGGCATGCTTGCCGGCCTCCCGATCGCCTACAAGGATCTCATCGCCACCAAGGGCATGCGAACCACGTTCGGCTCGCCGCTCTTCGCGCACAACGTGCCGCAGGAGGATCACGCGCTCGTGACGAGGCTCGCTGCCGAAGGCGCGATCACGATCGGCAAGACCAATACGCCGGAATTCGGCGCGGGCAGCCAGACGTTCAACAAGGTTTTTGGCGCAACGCGCAATCCCTACGACCTCGACAAGACCTGCGGCGGCTCGTCGGGCGGGGCCGCGGTCGCCGTCGCTTGCGGCATGCTTCCTTTCGCCGACGGATCCGACCTCGCGGCGAGCCTGCGCAATCCGGGCAGCTACTGCAACGTCGTCGGTTTCCGTCCCACGCCCGGGCGCGTGCCGGCGTGGCCCGCGATGAACGCGTGGAACACGCTCTCGACGCTCGGTCCCATCGCGCGCACCGTTTCCGATTGCGCGCTGCTCTTCGCCGCGATGAGCGGCCCGGATCCGTGCGCACCAACCTCCATCAGCGAGCCGGGCAAGGCATTCCTCGCGCCACTCAAGCGGGACTTCAGGAAAGTGCGCGTCGCCTGGAGCCGCGATCTCGGCGGGCTGCCGATGGATCCGCGCGTCACCAGTGTTCTCGAACGGCAGAAGAAAGTCTTTTCGTCGCTCGGATGCATCGTGGAGGACGCCGAGCCCGATTTCGCGGGCGCGACGGAATCGTTCGAGGCGCTGCGCGCGCTCGGCTTCCTGCTGAACCACGGCGCGCTCTACCGCGAAGAGCGCGAATCGCTCAAGGACACGGTGATCTGGAACATCGAGCAGGGCCTTGCGCTGACGCCCGAGAAAATCGCGCGGGCGGAGGCGTTGCGCACCGAGCTCTTTCACCGCATGCGCCGCTTTCTCGAGCGCTACGAATTTCTTCTCTGCCCGGTGAGCCAGCTGCCGCCGTACCCCGTCGACGTCGAATGGCCGCGCGAGATCGCCGGGGTCGGGATGGACAACTATCTCGACTGGATGAAGAGCTCCTACTACGTCACCATCACGAGCCATCCAGCGATTTCGGTTCCCGCCGGATTCACGAACGACAATCCGCCGCTCCCCGTCGGCCTGCAGATCGTCGGCCGATACCGGGACGACATGAGCGTGCTCCGGCTCGCGCACGCGTTCGAGGAAAGCACGCAATTCTGGAAGGAGCGTCCGGCCATCGCCAATTGAGGGTCGGTCCCGCGTTCCCGCGGTCGCACCCCGCGCGGGACGGTTTACAATGGCCGCTTCGCGCCTGCGGGAAGGCGCCCCGCCAGGAACGCCCCATGACCATCGAACGCCGGCACGTCGGCAAGCGCCTTTCGGGCCTCGTGATCCATCACGCCTCCGGCACCGCGTATCTCGCGGGCCAAGTCGCTGAGGACCCGAAGGCGGACGTCTCCGGCCAGACGCGGCAAGTGCTCGCGCTCATTGACTCGCTTCTTTCCGAAGCGGGCACGGACAAATCGAAGATCCTGTCGGCGACGATCTTCCTGCCCGACATCGGAGACTTCGCCGCGATGAACGCCGTTTGGGAGCAGTGGGTCGTTCCCGGGGAGACGCCCGCCCGCGCGACCGTCGAAGCAAAGCTCGCCGGGCCCGAATATCGGGTCGAGATCCAGGTCGTCGCGGCCTGTCCGGTCCGGACGTAGGGTGAATAGGACCTGACGGAGTTTCGCCATGCCGCCGCTCTCCTCCGCCGCCAAGGCCGTCGTCGCCGCGTCGTCGCGCCACGATGTCGCGAACCCTGCCAGCAGCGTCGCCACGATGCCCGTGACGCGCGAGATGTTCGACCAGTGGATGGTGCCGTGCTACGCGCCGGCAGCCTTCGTTCCGGTGCGCGGCGAAGGGTCGCGCGTCTGGGACCAGGATGGCCGGATGTACATCGACTTCGCGAGCGGAGTGGCGGTGACCGCACTGGGCCACTGCCACCCGGCGCTCGTGAAGGCGCTGACCGAGCAGGCGGGCAAGCTCTGGCACGTCTCGAACTGGCTCACGAACGAGCCGTCGCTGCGGCTTGCGAAGCGTCTCATCGACGCGACGTTCGCCGAGCGCGTGTTCTTCTGCAATTCCGGCGCCGAAGCCAACGAGGCGGCGCTGAAGCTCGCGCGCCGCTACGCGCACGACCGGCACGGCGCGCGCAAGATCCGCGTGATCACGGCGATCAACGCGTTCCATGGACGGACGCTCTTCACCGTCACGGCCGGCGGCCAGGCGAAGTATTCGGCGGGTTTCGGCCCCAATCCCGCCGGCATCACGCATCTTCCCTACAACGATACGGCGGCGCTCGAGCGCGAGTTCGCCGAGCACGGTGCCGACATCTGCGCGGTGCTCCTGGAGCCGATGCAGGGCGAAGGCGGTATGACCCCCGGCACTCCCGAGTACCTGCAGGCCGCGAGACGGCTCACCATGGAGCACAACGCGCTCCTGATCCTGGACGAGATCCAGAGCGGGATGGGGCGCACCGGCACGCTCTTCTCGTACATGCAGAAGGGCATCGTGCCGGACATCCTGACGAGCGCGAAGGGATTGGGCGGCGGCTTTCCCGTCGGCGCCATGCTCACCACGAACGAAGTCGCGAGCGCGTTCTCGGTCGGCGTGCACGGGACGACCTATGGCGGCAATCCGCTCGCGTGCGCAGTCGCCGGCGCGGTGTTCGACATCGTCAACACGACCGAAGTGCTGGAAGGCGTGAAAGCGCGGCACGCGCTCTTCATGGAGGGGCTGAAGGCGATCAACGTGCGCCGCCGCGTCTTTGCGGACCTGCGCGGCGAAGGCGTGTGGATCGGCGCCGAGCTCGAAGCTCCCTGGAAGGGCAAGGCGATGGACGTCGTCAAGGCCGCCGGAGCGGCCGGCCTCTTGCTGCTGGTCGCCGGACCGGACGTCATCCGCATCGCGCCATCCCTCGTCATCGGCTTGGACGAGATCCTCGAGGGCCTGTCGCGCCTCGAGATCGCGCTCAATCGTGCGCTGACCTAAGTCTCAGCAGCGCCGGCACGCCTTGTTCTACGTCCGGCCCATCGCCCGCGACGACCTGCCGGCCGTCCTGTCGCTCTCCGAGCGCACGGGCACCGGCCTCACCACGCTTCCCGCAAACCGCGAGCGTCTCTCCGAGCGCATCGAGCGATCGCTCGCGTCATTCGATGGAGGCGCCGCGCGCGCCGACGCCTGCTATGTCTTCGTGCTCGTCGAATCGGTGAGCGGGCGGGTCGTGGGGATCGCGGCGATCGAGGCGGCCGTCGGCCTGAAGGAGCCCTGGTACAACTATCGCGTCGGCACGATCGTCCACGCGTCGCGCGCGCTCGACGTCTACACGGTGGCGCCGACGCTGTTCCTCGCCAACGATCACACCGGTCACACCGAGCTTTGCTCGCTCTTTCTCGACCAGGCCCATAGGCACGGCAAGAACGGGCCGCTGCTCGCGAAGAGCCGCCTCCTTTTCATCGCCGAATTCGCCGAGCGCTTCGCCCCGAAGGTGATCGCGGAAATGCGCGGCAAGCTCGACGCCGCGGGACGCAGTCCCTTCTGGGAAGGACTCGGCCGTCACTTTTTCGCGATGGAGTACTCGACTGCCGACTATCTCACCGGGATGGGCCAGAAAGCGTTCGTAGCGGAGCTGATGCCGCGCTATCCGGTGTACGCGAATCTGCTGCCCGACTCGGCTCGCGCGGTGATCGGCGAAGTGCACGACGACACTCGCGCTGCGCGCTCAATGCTGGAACAGGAAGGCTTCCGCTACGAAGGCTACGTCGACATCTTCGATGCGGGACCGACGCTCGAGTGCTTCAGGGACGACATTCGCGCGGTGCGCAGAAGCACGGTGCTGCCCGTGCACCTGGGCGAAGAGGATCCGGTGCCGGACAGCCTGACCGACGACGTCCGCTGGCTCGTCGCCAATCGCCGCTTTGCGGATTTCCGGGTTGTCGTGGCGCACGCGCCGTCGCGCATCGACCGCTTCCCGCTCCTGCCCTACGCCGCGGAGGCGCTCGGTGTGACCGATGGCGACACGGTGCGCGCCGTGCCGCTGTCGCAAAAGGACCGATAGATGAACGGCCCCCGCGCGCACTACGTTCGCTGGTGCCCCCTCAGGGGAGCACGGTGCGCCGCAGTCTTGTTCAAGCGGCCGTGCGCGCACTGGCCCGTTTACGGTGCGCGCTGATGGCACTCGTCAATTTCGACGGCATCCCTGGCCCCACGCACAACTATGCGGGGCTCGCGCACGGCAACCTCGCAGCCGAGCGCAATGCGCGGAGCTTCTCGAATCCCCGCGAGGCGGCGCTGCAAGGGCTCGCCAAGGCGCGCGCGCTGGCGGCGCGGGGACACCCGCAGGCCATGCTGCCGCCGCACGAACGCCCGGACGTTCGCGCGCTGCGCGCTCTTGGATTTTCCGGGGCCGACGGCGACATCGTCGCCCGGGCGGGCAAGGAAGCGCCGCAGCTCCTCGCCGCATGCTCGTCCGCCGCCGCGATGTGGGCTGCGAATGCGGCGACGGTGAGTCCCTC
>Ga0207648_10007169_pt1 | contig 10990 bp, 10 predicted proteins | sample KBSMisM32_FD_184310 | JGI IMG/M metagenome (GOLD analysis project Ga0207648, IMG submission 184310) | Miscanthus rhizosphere microbial communities from Kellogg Biological Station, Michigan, USA - KBS Miscanthus M3-2 (SPAdes) (version 2) | ecosystem: Host-associated > Plants > Roots >... | reverse complement strand
TTTTTGGTCCGTTTGATCATCCCGTGACGCTTGTGGGACTGCTGATAAAGCACCTTCCCGCCGGCCGTCACCTTGAAGCGCTTTTTTGCGCCCGACTTGGTCTTGAGCTTGGGCATTTGGCTCTCCTTTGCGGCAACAGCCATGGACAAATGTCCGGCCGGCCGGATTTTGCTCGTTTGAGCGTGCTGATTGTGCACTTCCCGTCGCCACGGCAGCCCTTTCGGCCGGGCGGCGGAAGGGCGGCGTTATGGCAGACGCGGGAGCGAAATACAACCGTTACCCGGGTTCTTGCGCCGATTCAGGGCTCACCCGCTCCGCCGCGAGCCGCCCGTCCCACGAACCATGCCGGGGCATACGCCCTTTTGGCGCCCTTTGGCGCGCGCTATGCGATCGGGGAGCCGGGAATCCTGCGCCGCGGAACCCGAGGGGCCGCAGTTGCGCCCGTGCCTCGCGGACGAGGCCTCCGGACGCCCGGCGACCGCCTTCCGCTCGTGCCGTTCCAGGCCGAATTTGGCGGGGGTCGGCCCCGTCCGCCAAGCCCCTCGTCGGCCGCGCCCAGACGGTCAGGCCGCGGACTCGGCCGCCTTCACGTGGTCGGCGAGGATGCCCGGCAGTTCCGCGACCGGGCTGCGTCCGAAGCCGCAATACGCGGCCAGCCCGAATTCCGGCAGGTACTTGCGGGCCAACGCCACACGCTGCCGGAATCGCTCCATATTGTGGATCGCGCCGAGATAGACGCGCGCGCCGCGCGGGTTGAGCTCCTTGAGCGGTGCGAAGAAAGCCTCGTCCTCGGTGTCCAGCAGCGGGATATGGATCCAGTCCACCCGCCGGCCCGATGCCTCCAGGAAGGCATTCGCAAGCTTCACGGTTTCGCTCAGCGTCTCCGGTTGAAAGCGCGGCCAGCCGCCCAGCGTGCCGAAACAGAGGTGATAGCCGAGCGCAACGTCCTCGGGGATCCCGGGGGAGAGATTGCGCACTTGCGCGACGTTGCGCTCGATCATGCTCTCCCGCGGCAACTGCGGAATGGCACCGTAAGCGTCCTGCACTTCGGTCGCGCAGTCCCACTGGATGGCGAGTTCCTCGGCCGGAATCTTTTCAACGATCTTGGCCAGCTCGGCGCGCAGCGCGGCTTCGAAGCCCGGCTTGATCTTGTCGAGGTCGCCTTCAACCGGGAAAACCCGCGGTGGCAGCGCGCTGTTGACCATCGGCATCGAGACTTGAAAGCGTAGATGGCGAGGCAACACGCCCTTTTCCTTCAACGTCCGGAACACGAAGTAGGAATTGACGGCGTCGCGCGCGAAGCCGAGGCGCCAACCCGGATCGCCGAAGCGCACGCGCTCGACCCCGTCGCGAACCTTGAACTGCCACCGGTCGGAATTGTCGTGGGGGTTGAGCCGCTCCACGCCGTTGTCAGGGCGTGGGTGCGCGAGAATGTCGAACTCCGGATGACCCGCGAACACCTGGTAGTGGATGCGGCTGATCCAGTGGCTGCGCGGCCCGACTTCTCCGTCGGGCACCGCGCTCAGGAAACGGCCGAGCGGCGCGCCGAAGGTCTCGAACACGTCCTGCGGCGTGTCGAGGGGAATGCTGCCAACCAGCAACAGCTGCTCGCTCACCGATGTCACCTGCTTCCACCCTGCACATACGTCGATCGCGATGTCGCGGTCTGTAGCGGGAGCGACGACGTCGGATTTCCGATCGGCTGCTACCGAGGATTGATTGCCGCCCCAACGTCCGTCACCGTGGCGCCAGTACCATCACCACCTGGCGGCCTTCGAAGCGCGGTTCCTGCTCGACTTTGGCGAGTTTGGAGGTGTCGTCCTTGACGCGATTGAGGAGCTGATAGCCCAGTTCCTGATGCGCCATTTCACGCCCGCGGAACCGCAGCGTGACCTTCACCTTGTCGCCCTCTTCGAAAAAGCGCTGCATGGAGCGCATCTTCACGTCGTAATCGTGGTCGTCGATCATCGGCCGGAGTTTGATCTCCTTGACCTCGACCACCTTCTGTTTCTTGCGGGCTTCCGCCGCCTTCTTCTGCGCTTGATATTTGTATTTGCCGTAATCGAGAATTTTGCAGACCGGCGGGGACGAATTGGGGGCGATCTCGACGAGATCAAGCCCGGCCTCCTGCGCCTTGTCCAAAGCGATCTGGATCTCAACGGGCCCGTGATTGTGGCCGGTCTGGTCGATCAGTTGGACTTCGCGAACTCGAATCTCCTCGTTGATGCGCGGGCCGTCCTTCGGGGCGGGCTGCGCGGGTCTCATTGGGCGACGAATGGCTCTGCTCTCCTCATGTCGTTGCAACGGCCTGCTACCGCAGGTCCCCAAAGGATCAGTACAAAACGGCCATAAGTCAACGGCTAATCGCGGTACACGGCGGCCATTCCCGTATTCCGGGCGGTGCTTCTTGCCGCGGGCCGGGAGCGACCTAGTGTCCCGATTCCGAAGTTCGCATCATTATGCGGCGCGCTCGCTTGCGAACTTCGGAATCGAAGGACACTGGCAACTTATTGACCTAGTGTGGCTTTGGTTCAGAAGTCCGCATTTCGGACTTGCCGCGGAGATGATGCGGACTTCTGAACCAAAGCCACACTAGTGGCTCGCGATGCGCATTGAAACGCGCCCGCGCCCCTAAGTGTCGAGCGCGAGCAGCGACGTGTAGACCGCGCGGGTGGCCACGGCAACGCTCCGTGGGGAAAACATGTATTCCGCGAACTGCCGTGCGCGCACCGCCATCGCGTGGTAGGTGGCATCGTCGAGGGCAAACGCGGCACTGATCGCGTCGGCGAATTCCTTCGCGTCGCCAGCCTTTGCCACCCAGCCGGTGCGCACGTTCTCCGGTATTTCCGGCGGCGTCGCCACATGTTCCGGCAAAATTCCGAGGTCGGCGGTGACCACCGGCCGCCCCATGGCTTGCGCTTGCGCCACCACCCGGCCGAGGACCGGCGGCGCGATGGCGGGCACGACCACGGTATCCGCGGCGGCAAATGCGGCCGGCAGGTCGCGGCAATGGCCGATCAATTGGATGCACGCCTGGACGCCTTTGGCCTGGGCTTCGCTCGCGATGAAACGCGCATATTTGCTATGGGTCCGGTGTTCGCCGGCGAGCACGAAGACGAATCCACCCACCCCGTCATCAAGGAGCGCACGCGCGACGGCGGGCAGCATCAGCTGACCATTCCAGGGGGCGACGCGCCCCGGGACAAGCAGGATGCGCGCGTCGTCCGGAATCTTCCAAGTCCTGCGTAATGCCTCGACCCGCTGGTGATCAACGGTCGAGGGGTCGAACGCGGCCATGTCGATCTGGCGTGGAATGACGGTGAGCCGATCGGGCGTAAGCTCGTAGCGGGCGACCATTGGTGCCGCGGCGAAATTCGACGGCGTGATCACCCGGTCGCCGCGCGCGAGCGCGCCGGTCCAGTATGCGCGCAGTCCCGATGTGACCGGAACGTCGGGCAGCGTGGTGACGAGCCAGACCGCGACCTGGGCCGCGGCCATGCTGGCGATCCAGGCGCCGCCAACGCTCTGGGCGTGCACGATGTCCACCCGCTCGGATGTGACCAGCTTTTCAAGGGTGTGTGCGCTACGCCGGAGCTTGAGCGGATTGGCCGTGGCATTCACCATTGGAACCCATTCGCCGCCGAAGGCCTTGAGTTCGGACCCGAGAGGCCCATCCTCGGCGGCGATGAGCGCGCGGGCGCCCGATTGCAGCAGCGCGGCGGCGACGGTGAGCGCGGCGCGGGCCGAGGGCTCCTCGCGCAAGGCCGGCACGATCTGCAAGATAGTCGCGCCGGCCAATGTGCGCGGCGGAGCGTGCGTGTCGTCGCTTTCGTTGCTCACGGAGCTTACTTCCTCGGTCGTCACCGGCCTAAATCCCGCAAGGTGCGCTTGCATTCAATGGCGGCATGCGGCGAAAACACGGCACGGCTCGGTCTGCAATGCAAATGCACCCCCACCCCCAATCCAGACCCCGCAAATGCCCGATCTTTGCCTGAAATTCTTGAGTGTTGGAACTGGTATTGCGGCTCGCGGCATCGCCGTGCGGGCGCGCGACGGATCGCCCCCGGGCCTGTTCTGGCTCGGGGGATTCAAGTCCGACATGAAAGGCACCAAGGCGCAGGCCCTCGACCAGTGGGCGCGGGACCATGGCCGCGCCATGACGCGCTTCGACTATTCCGGCCATGGCGAGTCCGGGGGCAATTTCACCGACGGAACCATCGGCCGGTGGCTTGAGGAAAGCCTGGCGGTATTCGATGCCTGCTGCCGCGGACCGCAGGTGGTGATCGGCTCCTCCATGGGCGGCTGGCTCGCTTTGCTGCTTGCGCGGGAGCTGGCGCGGCGCGTGCAGACAGATCCCGGCTTGGCCTCGCTCGTGCTGATCGCGCCCGCGGTGGACTTTACCGAAGAACTGATGTGGAAGCGCTTCCCGCCGGAGATCAAGCGTGAGATCGAGCAGACCGGTGCGTGGGCGCGCCCGTCGCAATATTCCGATCAGCCCTATCTCATCACCCGCAGCCTGATCGAGGAGGGCCGCAGTCACCTCCTGCTCGACAACATGATCGAAACCGGTTGTCCGGTCCGCATCCTTCAGGGTGTGCAGGATCCCGACGTGCCGTGGCAGCACGCGGTCGAGCTCAGCTCCCGGTTTGCCCAAGACGATGTCGTGCTCACCTTGGTCAAGGACGGAGACCATCGCCTGTCGCGGCCCGAAGACATCGAGCGCCTCATTGCGGCGGTTGCCGAGTTCTAGTGCACGTCCCGCACGGCATTCGCATCAGACCAGACCAGCTACGCCGGCGCCGCTGGCCTGGCCACGGCGAGATGATCGCCGGCTTGATGGAGCGCGCGCAGGCCGTCGCGGTACGTGGGGTAACGCAGTTTCACGCCGAGCACGTTCTTGAGTTTGCTATTGCGGGCGCGGATGCAGCCATCATAGAAGCTCAGCGCCAGCGGTGAGAGCAGCGGGCCGGCCTCCGAATAGGGGATCTCCGGCGGAGCATCGATCCCGAGCAGACGCGCTGCAAATGCGATTTGATCGGTCGGCGGTGCCGGCTCATCGTCGACCACGTTGAACACACCGTCCGCCTGCCGCTCGAAAGCCGCCTCGATCGCCTGCGCGATGTCGTGGACGTGGACGCGGTTCGATACATGGCCCGGCTTGGCGATACGATGGACCGTGCCGCGCAGAAGCCTGACCATTCCGTTCTGTCCCGGGCCATAGATGCCGCCGAGCCGCAGGATCGTCACCGGCATCTTCCGCCGTGCTCCCAGCGCCTGCCAGGCGAGCTCCGCATCGATGCGGGCGTGACCGCGGCGGGCATGCGCCGGAATGACCGGCGTCGTCTCATCGATCCAGGCGCCGCCGCTGTCACCGTAAACGCCAAGCGTCGAGAGATAGACCACGGAGCGCAGGCGCGGCGCCTCGGCAATCTCGTCTGCGAACGCCGCCAGCACCGGGTCACGGCCCTCCGCCGGCGCCGCCGATATGAGCAGCGCATCCGCCAGCGCGATGGCGGCGGTGAGTTGCCGTGAAGTGGCATCGAACAGCAGCATCTCGACCGATCGGTCGCCAAGCGATTCGCGGCCGAGTGCAGCGGCGCGCTCTTCGCTGCGGGTTGTGGCAACGACGCGGTCGAAGCGGGTACCGAATTCGGCGACATAGGACCGGGCGCAGTAGCCCAGTCCGATACAGAGGAGCGTGGGCATCAAGCCGCGGCCGTCTGGAGCGCGGCCGTCCACTCTTCTTCGACCAGAGGCTCGCTCTCCTGCGGCCGCCGCGCCGCGGCCAAGGCCGCGAGCCGTTCGGGCGGGAGCAGCCGGCTCAGTGCCCACACCGCCGCGCCGCGCACCAGCGGCGAAGGGTCCGCCAACAGCCGGACGGCGTCGGTCGCCAGCGTTGCGTCGCCGGAATTGCCAATCGCGACCAGCACGTTGCGCACGAAGCGATCGCGTCCCGCGCGCTTGACCGGCGATTTCGAAAACATCTTTCGAAACGCCGCGTCGTCGAGACGGACGAGGTCGGCAAGCCGGGCGGCGTGCAGCTCATCGCGCGACGCCAGCCGCATTTCATGGCCGGCCTGCGCAAACTTGTTCCATGGACAGACCGCCAGGCAATCATCGCAGCCGTAGATTCGGTTGCCGATGGCCGCGCGCAGTTCACGCGGGATGGGACCCTTGTGCTCGATGGTGAGATACGAGATGCAGCGGCGCGCATCGAGCCGATAGGGCGCGGGGAACGCGGCGGTGGGGCAGATGTCGATGCAGGCGCGGCAGGTGCCGCAACAGTCCGTCTCCGGCGCATCCGCCGGCAGCTCGAGCGTGGTGAAGATCGCGCCGAGAAACAGCCACGATCCGAACTGCCGCGAAACAAGATTGGTGTGCTTGCCCTGCCAACCCACGCCGGCGGCGGCGGCGAGCGGTTTCTCCATGACAGCCGCGGTGTCGACGAACACCTTCACGTCGCCGCCGCCTCGTGCGATGAGCCAACGCGCCAGCGCCTTGAGCCGCGGCTTGATGATGTCGTGGTAGTCGTCGGCCTGGGCGTAGACGGAAATGGCGCCCCGGTCGCGCTTGCTCAGGATCGCCAGCGGATTGGCGTCCGGACCATAGTTGAGCCCCAGGATGATGACGGAGCGCGCCTGCGGCCACAACGCGCGCGGATCGCCCCGCCGCGCCGCAGTCGTTGCCATCCATTCCATGTCGCCGTGAGCGCCTTCGGCCAGGAACTGCCGCAGGCGCTCGGGCGCGAGCGGAATCGAATCGGGTCGCGTGATGCCGACGGTGTCGAAGCCGTGATGACGTGCGGCTGCGACCAGCGCTGTTTTGAGTGCCGCCGGATCGCTCAGAAGTCGAGGTCCGCGTACGTTTCCGATGGCGGAATTCCGGCCAGCGTCTCGGCCAGCAGCGGACGGAACGAGGGCCGCGACTTTAATTGTGCGTACCAGGTCTTCGCCGCCTCGTCTTCGTTCCATGGCACGTCGCCCAGATAGTCGGCCGCCGACAGGTGCGCGGCCGCCGCGAGATCGGCGTAGCTCATCCGCGGGCCCGCCAGCCAATCGCGCGTGCGCACCAGCCAGCCGATATAGGCCAGATGATAGCGCATGTTCTGGCGAGCCGCACGGATCGCGTCGGTGTCCGGCGATCCTCCGCCGGCACTCACCGGCATCTGCCGCTTGTACAACCGCTCCATGGTGAGCGGTCCACTGACCTCGGCAAAGAATTTGTCGTTGAACCAGTTCATGAGCCGGCGTACTTCGACGCGCGGCCCGGGCTCGCGTGGCAGCAGGCGCTGTTCGCCGAACTCGGCCCCTCGCGTTTCGTCGAGAAATTCGGCGATGATCCCGGGGCCGGGAACCGCGGGATAACCTTCCTCCACCAGCACCGGCGTGGTGCAGTCGGGGTTGAGGGCCAGAAACTCCTGGCGGCGCTCCCACACGCGTTCCTCGACCATCCGCGCGGTGACGCCGTACTCGCCGAATGCCAAGCGTACGAAACGCGAGTGCGGGCAGAATGGGTGATGAAACAACGTCAACATGCGGCTTTAAGGATTGCGGCGATCTCGCGGCGCGTGGATCCCGCGGGGACGGTCAAATTAGGTTGCGCCGGGCCCTCTGATAGAGCCCGGGAGCAACCTGTGCAATCTTCCCCGTTCCCCGTTGCTCGCGGGTTAATGATGCGGGAAAAGCGCAGTCGCCAGATCTCCCGCGCCCGGTCCTGCGCGGCGCCCGTACCATCGTCCTGCCCGCGGAGTCCGTCATGTCCCTCGACCTGTTCAAGGCATTCGTCCTCGGCGTCGTCGAGGGCCTGACCGAGTTCGTGCCGGTATCCTCGACCGGGCATCTCCTCCTGGTGCAGCAGTTCTTCGGCTTCGATGACGATGATTTCGGCAAGACCTTCGCCGTGCTGATCCAGTTCGGCGCGATCCTGGCGCTGTTGTCGATATATTTTTTCCGTATCTGGCAGCTCGCGCTCGGCATGTTCAAGGATCCGGCCGCGCAACGGTTCATCATCGGGGTACTGATCGCATTTCTGCCGGCGGCGCTGGTCGGCGCGGTCGCTCACGACTTCATCAAAGCGGTATTGTTCAACGTCTGGATCGTCTGCTTCACCTTGATCGTCGGCGGCGCCATTCTGTTGTGGGTCGATCAGATGGACCTCGATACCCGCTATCACGACGCCACCAAGTTTTCATTGCCGATGTATCTGGGCATCGGTCTGGCGCAGTGCGTATCCATGATCCCCGGGGTCTCGCGCTCGGGCGCCACCATCGTATCCGCCATGTTGCTGGGTGCCGACCGGCGTTCGGCGGCGGAGTTCTCGTTCTGGCTCGCGATGCCGACCATGGCGGGTGCCTTCGCCTATGATCTCTATAAGAGCCGGGGACAGCTGAGCATGGACAATTCGATCCTCGTGGCCTTCGGCTTCGCGGTGTCGTTCATTTGCGCCTGGATCGTGGTGAAGACGTTTCTCGGCTACGTGCAGCGCCATGGGTTCGCATTGTTCGCATGGTGGCGCGTCGTGGTTGGATCGCTAGGGCTGATCGCGTTGGCGCTCGGCTACTGACGACGGCGTTGCCACTAGCGTTGTGAACAGCGGCGGCGTCCGCCCGCCTCGCTCCTATCCGATTACCTCGCGCGTCACTGCCCGGACGTCGCACGTGCCGGTCAGCGTCAGCGCCACCTCAAGCTCGGCGCGGATGATGTCGAGCGCCTGACGCACGCCCGCTTCGCCGTTCGCCGCGAGGCCGTAGAGGTAAGCGCGTCCGATCATGCAGCCGTGCGCGCCACGCGCGAGCGCCTTGAGCACATCATGGCCAGAGCGGATGCCGCCATCGAACAGCACCTCGATGCGGTCGCCCACGGCGTTCGCGATCTCGGGCAAGGCGCGAATGGTGGAATGCGCGCCGTCGAGTTGCCGGCCGCCGTGATTGGATACGACGATGCCGTCGACACCCGCGGAGGCGGCGGTCTTGGCGTCCTCGACGTCGAGCACGCCCTTGAGCACCAGCTTGCCCGGCCAGAGGCTGCGGACCCATTCGACGTCGCGCCAACTCAGCGACCGGTCGAAATTCTGGTTCGACCAGGCGCCGGCCTTCTCGATCCCGACGCGGCCCTTCAGATAGGCCTCGACATTCCCGAACGTCTTGCGCCGACCGAGCAGCACCTTGAGGAGCCAGGCCGGTTTCGTGGCGATGTCGAAGGCGTTGCGCGCAGTCAGGCGTGGAGGAACCGTCAAACCGTTCTTGATGTCGGCGTGGCGCTGGCCGCGCATGGGGAGATCAACCGTCACGAACAGCGCAGAGCATTTTGCGGCCCGCGCCCGTTCGATCACCGATTGGCTAAAGCCGCGATCGCGGAACATGTAGAGCTGGAACCAGAACGGTTTGCTGACCGCGCTCCGCACGTCCTCGATCGAACAGATCGACATGGTGGACAGGCAGAACTTGATGCCGGCGGCTTCGGCCGCGCGGGCGGCAAGCATCTCGCCATCACCATGGACCAGGCCCGTGAGCCCGGTTGGCGCGATTGCGAGCGGCATCGAGACCGCCTCGCCCAGCATTGTGGAAGCAAGCGATACCTTCGATACGTCGATCAGCACGCGTTGCCGCAGCCGGATGGCGTTGAGTTCGTCGCGGTTGGCATTGAGCGTGAGTTCGTCATAGGAACCGCGCTCGACGTAATCGTAGATCGCGCGCGGGATTTTTCGCCGCGCGATCCGCCGCAGATCCTCGATATTGGTGATGATGGCCATTGCCGGTGCTGGAAATCAGTCGTGGGTCATCGGAATCGCAAGTCAGATCACCGACACCGGCCCCTGAAACTGGCCGGTCTTGCGGAATCGCCACAAATAAGACGGCACGATCGCCGCCATGGTGACCGGATCGACACCGAGCGCTTCCAGCGTGCGTCCTTCACGTTTGGCCGCGTCCGAGACGACATTGTTGTAACGGAGGAGCTCGACCTGGTCGTGGCAGGGCATCGGGGCGACGAGCTCGGCCCGCATCCCCTCGACGTCGAGTGGCGCGTCGACGCCCCGTGTCCGGGCGAGCTCGATCGCGGTCTCGACCCGGAGCGAACCGTCGAGATGGAGATGCAGCTCCGCCTTCGGCATGGCGGCCAGCAGCTCGCGGAGCGACACGACCCCGATGCTACGATGCCGGGCGATGACCGGGCCCCTTCGTCGCGCAATCCTCAGCGTCATCTGGCTCCTCATCGCGGCGGTGATCGCGGTCGGTGCCGCCGGGCTCGTCGCGGCGATGGCCCATCAACCGGGCACCGCGGCCCGGGCCGAGCTGACGCTCAGCGGTGACCGCGCCGCGGAGCCTCGACTGGCCGCCGTCCAGGCGGAGCTCGTCGACCTGACGAAGGACGTCCGGCGCCTGGGCGAGCTCGGGCGTGGCGCGCTCGGCGCCCTCGTCGCCGTCGATCCCACGACCCTCGACGCCGCCGTTGCCGACGGGCAGACGCTCTCGGGCCAGATCGAGGACCGCTCGGGCCAGATCCGCGAGCAGATCCTCCTGATCCCGGGCAGCGGCCCGGCCGAGGAGCTGGCGTGGTCGCCCGAGACGCGGGCCCGTCGCGACGCTGCGCTCCAGGCCACGACGACGACCGCGGGACTCGAGAGCCTCTGGCTCCGGCTCGCCTTCGGGGCCGTGACGGCGAACCGGCTGACGACGCTGCTCGTCGAGCACGACAAGGTCGCCGGCGGAGCCGCGGACCTCGGTCACAAGGCGAAGTACGCAGCGGGGCTCAAGGAGCTGACGAAGGCCGACAAGATCATTGCCGACTCGCGCGCCCTCCGCGACGCCCTGAAGAACACGGTCGACGTGTCGACCCTGACCCAATGGCTCGATCGCAACGCCGAGTACGACACCGCCCTTCGCAAGCTGTTCCAGGCGGTCATCGACTCGAGCGGCAAGGTGACGGCCGAGGTCCGCAACGCGGCCATCGCCGAGCGCAAGGCTCACGACCTGCTGCCCGCGAACACGAGC
>Ga0207648_10007168_pt1 | contig 10992 bp, 8 predicted proteins | sample KBSMisM32_FD_184310 | JGI IMG/M metagenome (GOLD analysis project Ga0207648, IMG submission 184310) | Miscanthus rhizosphere microbial communities from Kellogg Biological Station, Michigan, USA - KBS Miscanthus M3-2 (SPAdes) (version 2) | ecosystem: Host-associated > Plants > Roots > Rhizosphere... | reverse complement strand
GAAAAAATTTGATGAGATCGTCGCCTTTTCAGAAGTTGAGAAGTTTCTCGATACGCCGGTCAAACATTATTCATCGGGAATGTACATGCGTCTTGCATTTGCGGTGGCGGCACATCTTGACCCGGAAGTACTGATAGTTGACGAAGTTTTGGCCGTCGGTGACACGGCGTTCCAGAAGAAATGTCTGACAAAAATGCGCGACATCAGCCAGTCGGGACGAACAGTATTGTTCGTTTCGCACGACATGTCTTCGATCACCCGAACGCCCGTGAACTCCGGCGTGGCGATGTCCTCCGGGCGCCAGACGATGGGCGTGCGATTGGCGCGCGCGGACTCGAGCGACAGCCCCTTGTGGCGCGGGCCGGCGTGCGCGCGGCGCAGCTTCTCGTACTCCTCTTGGTGCTGCGCCACGAACGCGGCCTTGCCGTCCTCACTGAGCAGGCTCGTGGTCACGGGGACGGCGCGGCTCGCGTCGAGCACGTGCACCACGGGCTGGCTGTAGTGCGGCGCCAACTTCACGGCCGTGTGCGCCTTGCTGGTCGTGGCCCCACCGATCAGGAGCGGCAGCTCGAAGTGCTGGCGCTCCATCTCGCGCGCCACGTGCGCCATCTCCTCGAGCGAAGGCGTGATGAGGCCGCTCAGGCCGATCAGATCCGCCTTCTCGCGCTTGGCGCACTCGAGGATCTTTTCACACGGCACCATCACGCCGAGATCGATCACCTCGTAGTTGTTGCACGCCAGCACCACACCCACGATATTCTTGCCGATGTCGTGCACGTCGCCCTTGACCGTAGCGAGCACGATCTTGCCCTGCGTCTTGACGACCTGGCCCGCTGCCGCCATTGCCTCCTTCTCCTTCTCCATGAAGGGAAAGAGGTAGGCGACTGCCTTCTTCATCACGCGCGCTGACTTGACCACTTGCGGCAAGAACATCTTGCCGTCGCCGAACAGATCCCCCACGATGCCCATGCCGTCCATCAGCGGGCCCTCGATCACGGACAGGGGGCGGCCGAGCAGCGCTCGCGCCTCCTCGGTGTCCGCGTCGATGTAGGTATCGATGCCCTTGACCAGCGAGTGCGAGAGCCGCTCGTGCACGCTGCCCTTGCGCCACTCTTCTTCCTTCTTGGCGGCCTCCGGGTCGTCCGAGCCCTGGGACTTCAACTTTTCCCCGAATTCGACCAGGCGCTCGGTGGCGTCCGGGCGGCGGTTGAGCAGCACGTCCTCCACCAGCTCCTTGAGCGTGGGGTCGATCTCCTCGTACACCTCGAGCATGCCCGCGTTGACGATGCCCATGTCCATGCCGGCGCCGATGGCATGGAAGAGGAACGCGGAGTGCATGGCCTCGCGCACCTTGTTGTTGCCGCGAAAGCTGAAGGAAATGTTGGAGACGCCGCCGCTCACCTTGGCGTGCGGCAGGTTGGCCTTGATCCAACGCGTGGCGTTGATGAAGTCGAGCGCATAGTTGTTGTGCTCCTCCATGCCGGTGGCGACGGTCAGGATGTTCGGATCGAAGATGATGTCCTCGGGAGGGAAGCCGAGCTCATCCACCAGGATGCGATAGGCCCGCGTGCAGATCCGGATCTTGTCCTCGTAGCTGGCGGCCTGTCCCTGCTCGTCGAACGCCATCACGACGACGGCTGCGCCGTACTGCAGCACGGTGCGCGCGTTCTGCCGGAACTTGTCCTCCCCCTCCTTGAGCGAGATCGAGTTGACGATGCCCTTGCCCTGCAAGCATTTCAACCCCGCCTCGATCACGGCCCAGTTCGAGGAGTCCACCATGAAGGGCGCCTTGGCCACCTCGGGTTCACTGCCGAGCAAGAGCAAGAAGCGGGTCATGGCCTGGACGCCATCGATCATGCCCTCGTCCATGCAGATATCGATCACGTTGGCGCCGTTCTCGACCTGCTGGCGCGCGATGGCGACCGCCTCTTCGTATTTGTTGTCCTTGATCAGCTTGGCAAACTTGGGGGAGCCCGCCACGTTGGTGCGCTCCCCGATCATCATGTATACGCCCTGCTGCTGCGTGAATGGCTGCGAGCCGGAGAGGCGCAGGGGCACAAACGGCGCCGGCTCGGGCGCCACGCCGACGTCCCGGGCGGGCTCCGCCCCTGCGCCCGACGCGGCGGCTGCGCGGCTGCGCTTCCACGTGGCGTGCGGGGTGTGCGCTCGCGCCGGGCGGTTCTCGAGCGCGCGCGCGATCGCGGCGATGTGCTCCGGCGTATTGCCGCAGCAGCCGCCCGCGATGTTGAGCAGCCCCGCGTCCGCGAACTCGGCGAGGTAGCGGGCCATGTCGGCCGGCTCCAGATCAAAGCCGGTCGGGGAGAGCGGGTTGGGCAGACCGGCGTTCGGATAACAAGAGATCGCCGTGCTCGAGCACGCCGCGAGCTCCGACAGAAACGGATACATCAGGTCCGGACCCAACGAGCAGTTCAGACCGATCGAGATCGGCTCGATGTGCTTCATCGCGTTCCAGAGCGCGGCCACCGTCTGCGCCGAGATCATCGTCTCGCCGCCGCGGCCCACCGCCGCCGAGATCATCACCGGCAGCTCCTTGCCGTCCTGACTGAAGACCTCGCGCAGCGCCACGAGGGCCGCCTTGGCATTGAGCGAGTCGAAGATCGTCTCCACGAGCAGCACGTCGCTGCCACCCGCGATCAGCGCGCGCACCTGCTCGGCATAGGCCTGCTTGACCTGGTCGAAGCTGGCGACCCGAAACCCCGGATCGTCCGCGTCGGGCGAGTTGGAGAGCGAGACCGTGAGCGGACCGATGGCCCCGGCCACGAAGCGTTGCTTGCCGTCCCGATTCGACACGCGGTCGGCCCACTCGCGGCACTGCCGGGCGGATTGTTCGTTGATCTCCCAGGCGAGCTGCCGGAGAAACGGGTCCTCGATGACCTTCTGGTAAAACTCCGGGTTCTTCCGCCCGCCGTGCTCACGCGGGTCATCGATGAAGAACTCGCTCTGCGTGATGCTGGTGGCGCCGAAGGTATTGGTCTCGATGATGTCCGCGCCCGCCTCCAGGAAGCGGCGGTGGATGTCGCCGATCACCGCGGGCTGCGTCAGCGAGAACAGGTCGCCGTTGTTGAGCAGGTCCTTCTTCGAGTCAGCAAAGCGCGTGCCCCGGATGTCCGATTCGGTCACGCCATAGGCGCGCAAGGTAGTGCCCACCGCACCATCGATGATGGCGATGCGGCTTTGAAGTAACTTTGCCAGCGGGTGGAGATCGGTCATAGGGGGTTCGAGCGAGAGCCAGCCCAGCTCGAGGGCTTGTGGGCGATGGCGAGCATGACCTGGAGCCGAGGTTTTCTGGCCTCGCGGCAGGCGATTTCGACGGCCCGGATCTCGAGCCCTGCATGTGTCAAGAGGTCGACGATGGCCGCCCTGGAGAAGCCCTGGTGGCGCTCTCCGTAGGGCGCCGTGACTTCCGGCTGCTTGTGCTCGTCGAGGCACAAGAGCACGAGCCTGCCCCCGGGGCGCAGCACGCGCGCGCACTGCTCGAGCGCCACGAGCGGCCGATCCGTATAGGTCAGGGTGTGAAACAGCAGCACGTCGTCGAAGGACGCCGCCGCAAACGGCAACTCGTGCGCATCGGCCAGCTCCACCTGCACGTGCGGGTGCTTGGCCAGGCGATCGCGCGCCACCTCGAGCAGGCGTGCGTTCACATCGACGCAGGTGAGCGAGCGGCAATAGGGCGCCAGCATGGCGGCGGCAGCGCCGTCCCCTGACCCCACGTCGAGCACGTCCCCGAGCGCGAGCAAGCCCGACAGCCCCGCCGCGAGCGAGTGCCAGGTGCGCCCCGGCGAGTAGTCCCGCTCCAGCTCATCCCCGGCAGCGGCAGCGCCGCCCCGGCGCTCCACTTCGAGCTCCGCCAGCCGCTGGCGATCGCCCTCCAGCGTGGGGTCGGCCGCCTGCGTCGCCTCGTCCAGGAGGCCCTGGAGAATGTCCGGCAGAGCGGTGAGCGCCAGCGTGTAGAAGGACTGCGCGCCCTGGCGGCGGTCCCGCACGATGCCCGCCTCCCGTAGGCGCCCCAGGTGGGTCGAGACGCGAGATTGAGAGATCCCGGTCACTTTCACCAGGTCGCTCACGCAGAGCTCCCGTTCACGAAGCAGCGCACAGAGCCGCAGACGGCTCTCATCCCCGAGCAAATTCAGAGCTTCGACACAGCGAGCCAGGTTCATCGCGAAATCAAGTCATCCGTATATACCAATATCAGGATTACAATACCTCGGCCCGCGGCGCTGTCAACTTCCAATCTGGCCTGAGCGGGGCCGGCGCGCCGGTAAAGAAATCGGCCCCCGTTGCCAAGATGGTTCACCGGCGCTACGGGCCGGTCCAAGGAAATATCACCATGACCAGCCCGACCAGCTATCCGAAGGAGCGCATCAAGGTATTGCTGCTCGAGAACATCCATCCGGGCGCGGCCCAGATGTTCAAGGACGACGGCCTCTCGGTGGAAGTGCAGAGCGCGGCGCTCGGGGAGAGCGCGCTGTGCGCCAAGATCGAGGACGTGCACCTGCTCGGCATCCGCAGCAAGACTCGCGTCACGGCCCAGGTGCTCGAGGCAGGGCGCCGTCTGCTCTCGGTCGGCTGCTACTGCATCGGCACCAACCAGGTCGATCTCGAGGCTGCCAGCAAGCGCGGCGTCGTGGTGTTCAACGCTCCGTTCAGCAACACGCGCAGCGTGGCGGAGCTCGTGCTGTGCGAGGTCATCGCGCTGTCACGCCAGCTGATGGACGCTTCCCGGGGCATGCACGAGGGCGCCTGGAACAAGAGCGCCACGGGTTCCTTCGAGGTCCGCGGCAAGACGCTGGGCATCGTCGGCTACGGCCACATCGGGCGCCAGGTGGGGGTGATGGCCGAGTCGCTCGGCATGAACGTGCTCTTCTACGACATCGTCTCGCAGTTGCCGATGGGCAACAACAAGGAGGTGCCCAGCCTCGCGGCGCTGCTCGCCCATTCCGACTTCGTCACGCTGCATGTCCCGGCCACGGACCAGACGCGCAAGATGATCGGCGCCGAGCAGCTGCGCCAGATGCGCCCCGGCAGCCGGCTCTTGAATTTGAGCCGCGGCAACGTGGTCGAGATCCCGGCCCTGGCGGAGGCGCTGCGCTCCGGCCACCTGAAAGGCGCCGCCATCGACGTGTTTCCGTCCGAGCCGGAGAGCAACAAGGAGCGCTTCGAGTCGCCGCTGCAGGGCCTCGCCAATGTCATCCTCACCCCTCACGTCGGCGGCTCGACGGAGGAGGCACAGGCCGCGATCGGCAAAGAAGTGACGGTAACGCTGCTCAAGTTCCTGAACACGGGCAGCACCCTGCCCGCCGTCAACTTCCCGCGCGTCGAGCCCTCGCAGCAGCGTGGTCGCCATCGCATCCTGAACATCCACCGCAATGTTCCTGGCGTGCTCAGCAGCATCAACACCATCATCAGCGAGCTGAACGCCAACGTCGAGAGCCAGGTGCTGGAGACGAACTCCGACGTCGGCTACCTGGTGATGGATCTCGATCGCGACGTCTCGGACCAGGTGCACGCTCGCGTCTCCGCCCTGGACACGAACATCCGAACCCGCATCCTGTACTGAGCGCGCCCACCCGTCCGCGAGGCGCGGCGACCCTGGCGTCCGGGGGGCCACGTCCGGCGGGGCGTTTTTGCTAAATCTCGCCATTAATCCCGCAACGCCATTGCCGTACTCGCCACCACGCCCATTCGCCGCGCGAGACGCTTCAATGACTGCACCGCTCTCGAAACTGCCTGCCTGGACCCAGCGCTCTTCCGACTCGCAAGTCATCCTCCGGGACGCCGGGGCAGCTGCTGGTCTGCGCCCGCCGCAAGAGCCCGCTGCGCGGGTTCCATCCAAGCTGCCGACCTTCGTTCAGGGACGCGTGCTCGCCAAGCGTTTCTTGATTGACCACGTGTTCGAGGTCACGCCCCAGAGCACGTTCCTGCGGGCGCACGACCTGCGCTGGGAGCGCCTGGTGCTGGTGCGCCTGTTGCCGCGGTCCGAAGCTCCGACGGAGCAGCGCGCACGGGGCTGGTTCCGGAGCCTCGAGCCACCGCTGCGCGGCCCCGGCATCCTGGGCACGCTGGGGGTGGGCGTATTGCCCGGCGGGTGGCCGTTGCTCGTTTGCCAGTACTGGCGGGGACGCAGCCTGGAGGCGTTCCTGCGCTCCGGGGAGGCGCCCCAGCTGCTGGGGATGCTGCACATCGCGCGCGCGCTGGCCCTGGCCCTGGATGAGGCGCATCGGCTCGGCCAAGCTCACGGCGACCTGCGCTCGGACGACGTCTGGCTGGGCCGCCAAGCGGACGGCAGCGAGCGAGCGATGATTCTCGGCTTTCAACCGCCCGCCAGCACGGAAACCGGCGCCGCCCGGGTGGCCCGCGATCTGGACGCCTTGGGAGACCTGCTGAGCCTGATGGTCGCCCGCCTGCTGCCGCGCTACGGCTTGCGGGCGAAGCGCGCGGCCTGCGCTGACCCAGCGCGAGAAAACGGCCGCTACCGGGTGATCGTGGGCCCCTTGGCGCGCGTGGCGGCCCGCTGTCAACGGTCGAGCAGCCAGCACCACTACGTCACGGCGGCGGAGGTGGCCAGCGCCCTCGAGCGGGTCGAGGCGATCGCCGCCCGATTCAGCGAGCGCTAGCCCTCAATCCGCAGCGGCGGGCGCCTCTGTTGCTGCGCGCGGCGCCTCCGTAGCCGGTGCTGGCAGCGGGGGGATCGGCTTGCGCATCTGAATGATGACCAGGGCGAGACCGCCGCAGAACATCAGCACGGCGATGATTTCCGCCTGCGTCGCCGTCTTTCCGAACAGCTCATACACGGCGTTGACTCGAATCTGTTCGATCAGGAAGCGCTCGACGCCGTTGAACATCATGTACAGGCCGAACATCACGTACGGCCGCTCGATGTGCTTGCGTAGCGCCCAGAGCAGCCCAGCAATCGCGAACGCCGCCAACACCTCGTACAGGGGTGTGGGGTATACGGGCGGCACCAGGTGCGTGCCGTAGCCCGGGAAACCGCCGCTCGGCATGGGCACGCCCGATCCGAGCACGTTGTTCGGATAGTCGAAGCTCCAGAACCAGGACGGCAGCCAGCCAAAGCCGCTCGGCACACCCTTGCTCGCAATGCCCCAGTCCCCGTCGCCCGACAGGTGGCAGCCGAGGCGGCCGATGCCATACCCCAGCATCAATCCGGGCGAGACGGCATCCGCCACGTGAACGAAGGGGATCTTGTGGCGTCGGCAATATCGGATCACGTTCAGCGTGCCCACGATCAAGCCGCCATAGATGGTCAAACCCGAGAAGATCGCGCCGACGCTCGGATGCTCGATCAGCTCGAGGATGTTCCTCGGCCGCTCGAGCAGGTGAAACAGCTTGGCGCCGATCAAGCTGCCGAGCGCTGCTGCGCCCGTGATGCCGAGCAGGTGATCGCGCGGCGTGACCTCCACGAACTCCGGATGCGTCCCGGGCGGAGTCTGTTCGTTGTGCACGCGCCACTCGCGCACCTTGAGCACCATCCAGGCGACGGCGCAGACCAGCCCCGCGATCCAGTTGCCGTCCGCGGACAGCAGGTAGCGCTGCGTGTCCGGGCCGCCCTTCAGCTTGAAGTCGCCGAGCACGATGCCAAACAGCTTGAAGCCGAGCAGAAAGGCCATGAGCCCCGACACCCCGACGTCGACCAACGTCGGCGGGCGTGGTGGGATCCACTTGCGCTGCGAGGACTGGAGCTTGCCCTCCCGGTGCTTGCGATCGAGCTCCGAACCGAGGGCGCGAGCCGCGCCCAAGAACGCCAACGCGACCAGAAATCCAAAGGTATTGACCAGCTTGAGGGCCTGGAGGTCCAACCCGAACAGGTCGTAAAAGGCGTGATACAGGGTGGGGTACATGGCAACTGAAGTCGCACCCCGCGCCCACTGGGGCCCGAGGTGGCGAACGACCGTACCCTAGCCCAGCGGACCGCCGCTTCAAAATCGTCCCCCTCCGTTACGGGCGCGTCGCGTCGGCCTGGGGCCGGGCACGCCGCCCCGACCCGGGGCCGCGTTCGCCCCCCGGGGGGGCGCCAATTCGAGCTTCAGATCCCGGTACGGGGACCGGTCAGATTCAAGAGCCCACGTGTCTACAGCGTGGCGCTTTCGATGCCCGGACCCACATGGATGATCGTCTGCCCTCCCCCGCCCGGGTGCCCGTCGTGGACGATGACGCCGCCTGTGGCCGAACGCTGTCGAGTCTGCTCAAGCGACTCGGAGTCCGCGAAGTAGAGACTGTCGAGAGCTCCGATCAAGCGATCGCACGGCTGGAAGCCGGCTCGTTCGATCTGATCTGCTGCGACCTCAACATGCCCGGGCGCGATGGCGTCGAGACGATGCGGATGTTCGCCGAACGCAAGATCAAGACTCCGGTCGTGATCATCAGCGGTGCCGATCCGAAGGTGCTCAAAGCCGCCCAAGCGCTGGGCAAGAACCGCGGCCTCGCGATTGCCGGCATCCTGCAGAAGCCGTTTGGTCTGACCCAGCTGAAGGAGGCCCTCGACAAAGTGGCGACGCTCGCGTCGCCGCGCTCGCAGCGCCCCGTTCCCAAGGTGAGCGCCGAGGAGCTGGAGCAGGCCATCCGCGCGGACCAGCTGATCTTGCACTACCAGCCGCAGCTGCACCTGCACACCGGGCAGCTGCACGGCACCGAAGCGCTCGTGCGCTGGCAACATCCGGAACGCGGCCTGCTCATGCCGGACGCCTTCATCTCCCTCGCAGAGTCGACCGGTCTGATCGCGCCGCTCACCGACTGGGTCGTGAAGGAGGCCATCCGCCAGGGTGCGGCGTGGCAGCGCGCAGGCCTGGACATCGGCGCTTCGGTGAACCTGTCCGCGCGCAGCTTGCGCGAGCTCGACCTGCCCGACCGCATGGCGGAAATCACGACCCGTGCCGGTCTGGCAACGAGCAAAGTCACGCTGGAGATCACCGAGAGCAAGCTCGCCGACGACCTCGACTCGCTGCTCGACATCACCACACGACTGCGCCTCAAGGGCTTTCTGCTCGCCATCGACGACTTCGGCACCGGCTTCTCCAGCCTCACCCAGCTGCGGCGCCTGCCCTTCACCGAGCTCAAGCTCGACCGCACCTTCGTGAGCGGCGCCACCAGCGACCCAGACGCCCGCTCCTTGCTCGAGTCGTCCGTGCAGCTCGCCAAGCGCTTGCGCCTCAAGACGGTGGCCGAGGGCATCGAGACGGAAGAAGAGTGGAACCTGCTCGTCTGGATGGGCGTGGATCTCGGCCAGGGCTACTACATGGCGCGGCCGATGCCGGGCGAGAAGATCGTACCCTGGTACGCAGGCTGGCAGAGCAAAGTCGCCTGACAAAAGGAGCGAGTGTGGCCGCCTCGCGGCAGCTCGCGTGCGCCAGTTCCCCACGGCCTAGGTGCCTCGGCCGCGCTCACTCGATCGACAGCAGCTCGAGCTCTTCGACACCGCCCGGCTTCCTCAGCCGCACGCGGTCGCCCACGCTGGCACCGAGCAACGCCCGGGCGAGCGGCGCCAGGAACGCGACCTTGCCGGAGCTGGGATCCGCCTCGTCCACGCCGACGATCTGGTAGCGTTGCTCACTGCCGCTCGCGTCGAGCAACGTGACGCACGAGCCGAAGCGCACCACGGCACCGCCCCCCGGAGCGGGCTCCACACACTGCGCGCTCGCGAGGCGCTGCTCGAGCTCCGTCAGCCGCGCCGAGGCCGCGCCGAGCTTTGCAGCGCCGTCCGGCGAGGCCCGCAGCACGGCCCGCGCGGCTTCCAGCGCCCGGCGCTCGGCGCGTAGCAACTCGAGTCCACGCGGCGTCACATAGTTCGGCACACCCGCGGGCAGCGGCGGGCGCGGCGCCACCACGACGTCGTCCGGCGCCGAGTCTTCCTTGGTGAACGCCTTGCTCACCCTGCCAGTCTGCCACGGCGATCGACCTCGGTTTGCTCCGATCGCCGGTTTGAGATTGCCGCTCGGGCCGGAGAACGCTACGCCCGCACCCGGATTCATACGGGAGCAAACACATGGACGTGGTGATCGTGGGGGACGGGCCAGGGGGCCTCAGCGCGGCGCTTTTTCTGGCCAAAAACGGCCTGTCTACGGTGGTGTACGGACAGGACAAGACCGCCATGCACTGGGCACTGTTGCGCAACTATCTGGGCATCAACGAGCTCCACGGCAGCGAGTTTCAGAAGCTCTCGCGCCAGCAGGTGGCGCGCTGGGGCGCGCTCTTGCAAGACCGCCACGTCGACGCCGTGACCCGCAACGCCTCCGGCTTCAGCGTCACCCTCGAGGGCGGCGAGCAAATCAGCGCGCGCTACGTGGTCCTTTCGGAGGGCAAATCGCCGCGGCTGGCGCAGGAGCTGGGAGCGACGTTCGACGGGCCGCGGGTCGTCACCGACAGAAACAACCAGACCTCGGTGGCCGGCGTCTACGCCGTGGGCCGCTCGGCGCGCCCCGGGCGCAGCCAGGCCATCATCAGCGCGGGGGATGGCGCCGTGGCCGCCATCGACATTCTCTCCAAGGAAAAGGGCCAAGACTTTTCCGACTGGGATTCCCCACCCAAGTAGCTCTGGGTCCTCTGGATCGGCCTACCGGCGCGTCGCGCCCGGCACCCCCTCCCGCCGCGTCGCGACCTCGTTTGCACTGCAAACGACCCCCGGCACACCCCGCACCCCCCCGCCGCGTCGCGACCTCGTTTGCACTGCAAACGACCCCTTCCGCCGGCTGCTAGCGTCAGGGCGGTGTGCCGAATAGCGCTTCGAAATTGCTCGCGAATTGTGCCGCGGCGTGCTCTGCGCTCGTGCCCCACAGCTCGGCCGCGTAGCTCACCGTGAGCTGCACGTTGGCGGGCTCGTTTTGCGCCTGTTTTTCCCGCTCGGGCCCGAGATAGGGCGAGTCCGTCTCGAGCAGCAAGCGCTCACGCGGCAGCGTCTCGAGCATGCGCGTGAAGGATTCCGAGCGGCGCGCGTTCGCCGGAATGGACAGGTAGTGGCCA
>Ga0207648_10007166_pt1 | contig 10993 bp, 10 predicted proteins | sample KBSMisM32_FD_184310 | JGI IMG/M metagenome (GOLD analysis project Ga0207648, IMG submission 184310) | Miscanthus rhizosphere microbial communities from Kellogg Biological Station, Michigan, USA - KBS Miscanthus M3-2 (SPAdes) (version 2) | ecosystem: Host-associated > Plants > Roots >... | reverse complement strand
ACTCAGTATCCGGAGAAGGTGCTCTTCGGCTCTGACGCCAGCGCGTTCGGCCCGGATATGGGATGGGAGTTGGCCGCCTGGATCGCCACCAAGAACGGGAGAGCAGCGCTGGCATTGGCGCTCACCGGCATGATCCGGGAGGATGAGGTCAGCCGCACCCGGGCCAAGGAGATCGCGACGATGGTGATGCGCACGAATGCCGGGAAGCTCTACCGGCTGGAGCCTGACGTGACGCGCGCGGTTCGGAAAAGGCTCGGTCGGCAGCTGACTGCGATCGTGACGTCAACGATCAAACCTGTGCACCTGATCACAGTCTGATGACCAGTCCATGGATCTGCTGCCAGCCCTACCTACTATGCGACGGACACGAAGCCACGGCGTGGGTCAAATAGGAGTTCACATCCGTGAAGCGTTTGCTATTCGCCGTCATCGCAGCAGTTGTCGCTGGCCCGGCGCTCGCCGGTGACGTCAGCGCCTCGGTTGGAATCAATCAGCCCGGACTCTACGGACAAATCAACATTGGCGACTTCCCGCGACCCGCGGTGGTCTACGCCGAGCCGGTCTGGATCGAACGCCCGCGGAGGGTCGTCTATGTGGAACCGGTCTACCTGCGCGTTCCACCGGGCCACCAGAAGCACTGGGGCAAGCACTGCGGCAAGTACGGCGCGTGCGGCCGGCCGGTCTATTTCGTGCGCGAGGACTGGTACCAGACCTACTACGTGCCACATTACCAACATCGAGACCATGACGATCGCGGCGTCAGCGCCTCGATTGGAATTAGTCAGCCCGGCTTTTACGGGCAAATCAACATTGGTGACTTCCCGCGACCCGCAGTGATCTACGCCGAGCCGGTCTGGATCGAACGTCCGCGGAGGGTCGTCTATGTGGAACCGATCTACCTGCGCGTTCCACCGGGCTACGAGACGCACTGGCGCGAGCACTGCGGCAAGTACGGCGCGTGCGGCCGGCCGGTCTACTTCGTGCGTGAGGACTGGTACCAGGCACAATACGTGCCGCATTACCAACATCGAGACTATGACGATCGCGGCGAGAGCCATGACCACGATCGGGAACACGGACATGGAAAGGGCAAGGGGAAGGACAAGGAGGATCAGGACGATTGATCGCCTGGTACCAGCGCCAGATCGTGCCCGACAACTTCGTCGTCATGTCACCCGGTGGGTGTTGGCTGTTCACCATCGTCACGGGCCTTGGGTTGCGCTGTCCCGCCGATTAATCGCAGGTACTTATTGCTATTGATGACGTGCCGCACAAGCTCCATCACGAGATATCCGACAAGAACTGACAGTGTCCATTCGAGCCACTCGGGTAGCCGGTGCACCACTACGGTTTCTCGCGGCAGGATCCCGAACAGGTTCTTGAGCGCCCTGCGCTCGACCGCTTGATAGGTTGTCAGCACCATCACGAGCGAGCCGGCGACGAAGCCTACAAAATTGCCGAGCGCGGTATTGACGCACAGCTGGTGCAGCTTCTGGCGACTAAACGTATTACGAATAAATTTGTGCATGGTCTAGTGCTCTGCGTGTCCACGGATCAGGGTTCGGCGCTGTCGGCGCCGGTGCCGCCTGATTATTGAAGACTAAAAAAACTTCGACCGAAATCGCGGCCCAGCAATTGCGGGGTGCATCACAGGACCCGAAGGCACAGTCAGTTAACTGGATCACGGTCTGATGACGAGACCAGCAATCACTGGCCAGCCACACCTACCATGCAACGGCCGCAAGCTCCAGGCGTCGGACTGGCTCGGTTTTGAACACTCAAACAGGAGTGAGCATCTGTGAAACGTTTGCTATTCGCCGTCATCGCAACAGTTGTCGCTGTCCCCGCGTCTGCCGCTGATGTCAGCGCCTCGATTGGAATCAGCCAACCGGGCTTTTACGGGCAAATCAACATTGGCGATGTTCCGCGACCCACGGTGATCTACGCCCAGCCCGTCTGGATCCAACGTCCGCCGAAGGTCGTCTATGTCCAGCCGATCTACGTGCGCGTGCCGCCGGGCCACGAGAAGCACTGGGGAAAGCACTGCGCGGAGTACGGCGCGTGCGGCCGGCCGGTCTATTTCGTGCGCGAGGACTGGTATCAGACTTACTACGTGCCGCATTACCAAGCCCAGAACGACCAAGGCAAGGGCAAAGGTAATAAGGGCAAGGGTAAGGACAAATAGGACGAAGGGACTCCGGCAACGCTATGCGGCGCCGCGAGTCCTGCGTCGAGCTGATCTCGGCGCGGCCCATGACTAAAGGGGCGATTTGACATATCGGGGGACAAGTAGCGAAACGTGTCGCTATTCGTCGACTCAGGCTCACAATCGTACGGGTTCATCATATCGTACGGGCTCATCATCAAGGAGGGGACGATGTCCGTCTCCAAGAGCATTTCGTTACTAAGCGTCGCCCTGCTCAGCATCACCGCGGCCGCGTTCGTAACATTGGCCGCCTGTGGCGGTGGCGGTGACGGCGACTCGTCCGACACGTCGGGCCCGACCGCACCGACCACCGGCAAGGTCGCGATCGTGCTCACCGACGGCGCAACGGACGAGTTCTGCCAGATCCTGGCCACGGTCGAGAGCATCGACCTGCTCGGCGAATCGGACTCGCGGACCAACGTGTTCACCGGTCCCGAGACCGTCGATATCCTCGCCATGCGCAACTACACGGATTTCTTCGCCATCAATCCAGAGGTGCCGATCGGCGCCTATGAGAAGGTGCGCATGACGCTGTCCGACCTCGCATTGGTCCAATGCGATGACCAAGGCGTTCCCGAGTCCGAGGCCGACTGGGAGCACCCGAATCTGCCGGGCAACGGCAAGCTCGACCTGAACCCGCGCGGTACATTCGAGGTGATCGGCGGCGAGACGATGGTCATCGAGCTCGACATGGACATGGAGAAGTCGCTGCACGTCCACCAGACGGGCAACGGCGCGTGGCAGTTCCGCCCGGTCATCTTTGTGACCATCCGTCCCGATGATTCCAAGCTCGTCCGTGTGTTCGGCGAGGCGCGCAACATCGGCAGCTCGACCTTCGAGCTGTGCCCGCTCGAGCCCGTCTCGTCGATGGACAGCGGCAGCTCGACCCCGAGCACCGAGTGCCTGGACGTTTTCACCGACGCCGAAACGGGCATCTTCGACGAGACCGGTACACGGGTCGACCTGAGCTCTGTCATGAGCGGCGACCTGCTGACCGCGATCGGGTTCCTCTCTGTATATGACGACGCCGACGGCGACACTCGTATGGACGACGTGCGCCTAGACGCGGCCGTGGTCGAACTCGGAGACCAGGCCACCTTCGAGAGAATCGTCGGTACGGTCGCTTCTGCGCCCGGCAACAATGACCTGTTCGTTTTTGACCCGACGCCGCTCGACGACGCGACCAACGCGATCGACGTGCGGCTGCAGTCCGGCACGCGCATTTTTGCGCTCGGCAGCAACGAGGAGCTGACCTCCGCGGCGCTGCAGCCGGGCACGACGGGCGAGGTGGACGGCGTGTTCACCAGCCCGCCAGACGGCGAGCCACTCAAGTCATCGCTGATCGTGCTGGATACCGACACGACGCCCGCGGTCTCGTTGCTAAGTGCCGTGATCCAGAACCCGATCCCCTCGGATGACGATCCGACAACCCCGGAGACACGCCGGTTCGACGTGACCACCGTTGACGCGCTGACCAAGTGCGTGAAGACCGATGGCGACACGCGTTACCTGATGATCACCGAGACGGTCGACACCAGCGAGACGACGGAGATCACTTTCAACGACCTGGTCGCTGGGGACACGGTGGACGTGTTCGGTGCCGACGACACAACGGAGCCAGCCTGCGCGCTGGCCGACACGGTGCAGAAGTACGTGACCGCGCCGTAAAAGGATCCGCATCTACGCCGTGACCGGACCGCGTGCGAGCGGTAGGCAGGCCGTCCTCGGGTTCACCGCACGACACTGCCGGTGCCGAGATCCGAAATGCTCCCGCTCTCGCCCACGACGACGGTCCGCACTGCCCCTTCGCCGATCTCGGTGTCGACGAACGACGGTGCGAACCCAGGATGCCGATTGAGAACGAGAACATTGTCCGTGGGAACGGACTCCAGCGGTCCGGATACCGAGAACGCAGTGCGGGCCGCGCCGCTGACCCGATTGCGGCCGACGAGGTTTCGTTTGGAGTCCTCGATCAATTGCACTCCCGAACTCTGCGCGCCGGGCGTTAATCCGCGCGGCGGCGTCATCTGGATGCTGTTGTCTTCGACTATCGCGCCGGCGGCAGCCTGCAGCCGGACGCCGGACGAGTTCTGGTGGTGGCTTTCGATCCGGTTGCCGACGATGCTGCAGGCGCCGGCACCCCAGCATCGAATGCCGTCGACGAACCGGAACGGGGCGTCGCCGGTCCGATCGGAATTGTCGATCGTGATCCGGTTGTGGTTAATTTGGGCGTTTCCGCGGACGGAACGCAGATCGATTCCGTGAACCGTTGCGCGAATGTTGTTGCGGTAGATCGCGATGCTGCCAATTGCAACCCGACTCGACGGCTGCAAAATGATGCCGACTTCGACGGGCTCCTTCGAATCCGCGATCGTATTGTCGACCACCACCAACCGGTTGATCGGCGACTCGAACCGGTCGCCGCCGACGACGATGCCGAATGCGGCGTCTCCGATCGTCACAGGCTCGACGGCTTTTATCACGCAGTTCGCGACGACCGCCTCCATGGCGGAACCGACGTGTATGGCCCGCGAAACTGGCCTGACGAAGCGCAGACCCTGGATTCGTATGACGGCGCCGGGATCATCCATGAGAAGTGGCGTTTGGCCCCCGACGATTTGCGGCATGTGTCCCTGGTCATCGAACTGTCCGACGATGTTCACGGACCGGCCCAAGGTGATCACGCGGAGCGGGTCGCCGGTTGACATACCGGCGAAGCTGAAGCTGCCCTGAAGCAGAACGGTGGCGCACCGGTCCACTGCTTGTTGAACGTTGAGAACGTCGGTCGCGGGATCGTTCGTTCCCACGACGACGGCCGGACATTCGCGCGCTTCGACGACGACGCTCGCCGCGCCGAGCGCGAGCGTAACCAACGATACGACGATCCGGCTGACAGTGAGGCATCGACCGAGTGGCATGTGACACCTTCCCCTAGTCGAAGTGCGCTTCGAGGCGCGCAGACGACCAATTTTTATGGTTAAGTCAAATCGACAATGCATCAACGGTGCCATGAGGACGCATTAATCGTTGAATCAGCGAGTTGTGCGGGACTTCAAAAGCCTGGTGCTACCCGGTTGTCGCGGAAGTGACAAGTTTCCCGACACACCCCGTGCCGCCCGCGGGTCTTCCGCCGGCCTTCGGGGCGCCAGTTCGGGATGGGCTCGGTCGGGCGGGGCGGATGGGTCGGTGTCCTCCACGCCGACCATCGGACTCCGGATATCGGGGCGATCGCGCGCTATCGAATAGACTTCAACAGTCACCCGTGGGGATGGAATGTGGCCGCACCAACGCTCGATGACTGGAAGCAGATGTATCACGCGCTCTGGCGGATACGGCTGTTCGAGGCTCAGGTGCAGCGGCTCGCCGCCACGGGCGAGGTTCCCGGATTTCCACACCTGTCGACCGGTCAGGAAGCGGTTGCCGTTGGCGTATGCGCGCATCTCACTCGCGACGACGTGTTGTTCACCAGTCACCGCGGCCACGGTCATGTGCTCGCCAAGGGAAGCGACCTTAAAGCGACGCTCGCCGAAATTCTCGGCCGGGAAGACGGCTTGTGTCGCGGCCGCGGCGGCTCGATGCACCTCGTCGACGCAGCGAATGGCGTGCTGGGCGCGACCGGTGTTGTGGCAGGCAACCTCGCTCTCGCCGCAGGCGCCGCGTGGGCTGCGCAAGCACAGGGCAAGCAGAACATCAGCGTGGTGTTCTTTGGTGACGGCGCGACGGGCGCCGGTGCGTTCCACGAGACGCTGAACGTCGCCGCACTTTGGCGCCTTCCGGTGCTGTTCGTCTGTGAGAACAACGGGTACGCCGAGTTCACTAGTCGCGAGGAACACTCTAACGTCACGCACGTGAGTAGTTTCGCCGCGCCGTACGCCATGCCTGCGAAGACGATCGACGGCAACGACCTGCCCACCGTGTTTGCGGCCGCGCGCGAGGCGATCGAAATTCTGCGCAACGGTGCGGGCCCTTATCTGCTCGAATGCATGACGTTCCGCATGGCGGGCCACTATGTGGGCGACGCGCAGCAGTATCGGTCGAAGGAAGAACTCGCGGCGATCCGGGACAAATGCCCGATCGAGCGCTTGAAACGACACCTCATGGAGCGTGGCGTCAAGCAAGGTGAGCTCGATACGATCGGCGAACGGGCAAAGCAGGAGGTGCAGCAAGCGGTCGAAGCTGCCCGCGCCGCGCCGGGTCCCGATGCGACGAGGGTGCTCGAGGACGTGTACCGATCGCCGTCGCTCAATGCGATACCGGGCTAGGCATTCATGGAGCACACCTTCATCGAAATTCTTCGTCGTGCGCTCGACGAGGAATTGGCGCGTGACGCCTCGGTCTATCTGCTTGGCGAAGACGTCGCGGCCGGCGGAGCGTTCGGCGTGACCAAGGGCCTCGCGCAGAAGCACGGTGACAAGCGCGTGCGGAACACGCCCATCAGCGAAGCGGCAATTACCGGCCTCGCAACGGGTGCGGCGTTGTGTGGGCTCAAGCCGGTGCTCGAAATCATGTTCATCGATTTCGCCACCCTGGCGATGGATTGCCTGGTCAATCAAACCGCCAAGTACCGCTACATGTCGGGCGGCCAGCTCGCGGTTCCTCTTGTCGTGCGTACGCAGGCAGGTGCCGCGGGTGGCGCAGCAGCACAGCACTCGCAGAGTCTTGAAGCCTGGTTTGTTCATGTGCCCGGGCTGGTGGTGGTGGCGCCTTCATCGCCCGCCGAGGCCTACGGACTCCTCAAGAGCGCGATCCGGCTCGGCGACCCGGTGCTCTTCATCGAGCACAAGCGGCTCTACACGATGAAGGAGGCGCTGGCCGACGACGCGGAGCCCCCGCCGATCGGTAAGGCTCGCATCGCGCGCGCAGGAAAAGATGTCACCGTGATCGCGTATTCGGCCATGGTGAGAGACGCACTGGAAGCGGCCGAGATACTGGCGCGCGCGGGTGTCTCGGCTGAAGTCATCGATCTGCGGACGCTGGTGCCGCTCGACATGGCAGCCATCGCTGCGTCGGTGGCCAGGACCCACCGCGTGCTGATTGCGCACGAGGCGGTGCGCAACGGTGGCGTCGGTGCCGAGATCGCGGCGCGTATTGGCACGGAGCTTTTCGATGAACTCGACGCCCCCGTTGTGCGCGTCGGCTGCCCCTTTGCGCCCATCCCCTTCGCACCAGCGCTCGAGCGCGCCCTGCTTCCTGGCAGCAGGGACATCGTGCGGGCTGCATGCCAGCTGCTCGGCCTCGAAACACCCGCCCAGGAGTAAAGAAGTGGCGCTGGTTACTCAGGAGATTCCGAAAATCGGGCTTGTGATGGAGGCGGTCCGGGTCACTCGGTGGCTCAAGAACGTGGGCGATACGGTGACCGTCGGTGAGCCGCTGGTCGAGGTCGAAACGGAAAAATCGGTCGTTGAAATCGAGGCGACCGTGAGTGGGCGGCTGGTCGAGATCCTGGTGCACGTCGGCCAGGAGGCGAGTGTCGGCAACCAGATTGCGCGCCTGGAATCCGATGCGCCCGCCACATTCGAAGCGCACGCTGGCGATCGCATACGGAGTTCGCCAGTCGCGCGCAAGCTTGCAGGCGAGCATGGCGTCGATCTTGGCAGCATCGCGGGATCCGGCCCGCGGGGACGAGTTCAGCTCGAAGATGTGAAAAAGGCGATCGAATCACCCGCAACGGCACGTGCAATCCACACGCCAGCGTTGGTAACGCAAGGCCTTGCCCCGATGCGGCGCGCGCTGGCGCGCGCGATGACGCTGAGCAACGCGACCATCCCGCAGTTCATCGTCGAGCGCTCGGTCGATTGGACCGTGCTCCAGGCGCTGCGCGCGGAGTTCTCCGCGACGCTGGCGCCGGGTTCACGGAACCTCTCAGTCAATGATTTCTTGTTGCAGGCCATGGCTCGCGTGCTCGGCGAGTTTCCTGCAATGAACTCGACTTTTTGGGGAGATCCGGACTCGCCCGATGCTCGTCTGATCCAGGCGAGCGGTGCTCACATCGGCTTGGTGGTTGCCGTGGAGAACGGCCTGCTGGTTCCCGTGATCCACGATGTCGAGCGGCTCGGCCTGGCGGAAATTGCGCGCCTCCGCGAGGGTTGCGTCGAGCGGGCCTTGCAGGGTCGGCTGAAGCGCGAAGAGCTCGACGGCGCCACGATCAGCATCTCGAATCTCGGCGCACGAGGCCCGGACCGCTTCACTGCGATCATCAATCCGCCACAGTCGGCGATTCTCGCGGTCGGCCGGCAACGAAATTGCGTCGTAGCGCGTAACGAAAGCGTCGAGGTCCGCCCGCTGTCAGAACTCACGCTGACGGTGGATCATCGCGTGGCCGATGGTCGCCTCGCGTCGGAGTTCCTCGCACGTCTCGTCGAGCTACTCGAGGGCAGGGACTGGCGCCTGCAATAGCGATGGCTATCGAGCGCTAGAGGCGACCCTTGAGCACGCTTCGTACGCCGGCGATGATCCTCTCCTCGTCGGGGATTACATAGGCCTCGAGCGGCTCGCTGTAAGGCACGGTCGTGTTGCGCGCCGTGACCTGCACGATTGGCGCCTTCAATGATGAGAAGCCTTGCTCGGCGACATCACCGGCAATGATGCCGGCGACTGTGGCATGCCGTGGCGCCTGATCGACGAGCACGAGCCGACCGGTCTTGGCGACCGACTTGAGAATCGTTTCCAGGTCGAGCGGCGCAACGGTGCGCGGATCGATCACTTCCGCCTGGATTCCTTCGCCAGCGAGCTTCTCGGCCGCGGCGAGCGAACGCGGAACCATCCAGCCGGTGGCGACGATCGTGACATCGCCGCCTGACCGTCGGACTTCGGCCTTGCCAAACGGCACCAGGTGCTCACCGTCAGGCACTTCGCCGTGTTCGAGCGTGAGCAGGTAGTGGTGCAGGAAGACGACCGGGTTATCATCGCGGATCGCCGTCGCCATCAAGCCCTTGGCGTCGGCGGCGGTCGAGGGGACGACGACCTTGAGACCGGGAACACCCATGAACAGCGCAGTCAGTGAGCCCGTGTGCTGTCCTGCCCAGCCGCAGGCGAAGCCGAACCCGGCCTTGAGCACGAGGGGCACCTTCACCTGTCCGCCGGACATGTATCGGAAGCGCGGCGCCTCGTTGACCACCTGGTCCATGGCGACGAGCATGAACTCCGCCATGTAGAGCTCGACGACCGGGCGCAAGCCCGCCATCGCCGCGCCGATCGCGATGCCGATCTCCGCAGTCTCGGAGATGGGAGTCACGCGCACACGGTCGTGCCCGTATTCGGCGACGAACTCATGGTTCTCGGTGGTCGCCATGTTCTGGCCGAAGTAGAGGACGCTCGGATCGCGCCGCATCTCCTGGTGGATGCCGGCGTCGATCGCGGCGATGAAGGGCAGGTTTGCCATCGTGTACTCCGGCCTATGCGTAGATGTTTTCGAGCGCGGATTCGAGCTTGGGGAAAGGACTCTTGATGCCGAAAGCGACGGCAGCATCCATTTCGCTCGCTACTTGCGCCGCGAGCTGGTCGGCTTTCGCGGCGCTCAACACGCCACTTTGAACCAAGGTGCCTCGGAAGCGCGGCACCGGGTCGCCACGAAGCGCGGCCTCGTACTCCGCGCGGTTGCCGAAGACTGTGATCGCTTCGTGCTCTGGATAGTGCAGCGGCACGCCCGGCGGCGCGATGATGTTGCCGTGGGCTGAAAGGCGGTACACCTTCGACTCAACCAGGGTGGGACCGGCGCCCGAGCGAGCGCGTTCGACGGCCGCACCGACGGTGGCATACACGGCAAGCGGATCGGTTCCATCGATCGTGACGCCGGGCATCGAGAATGCCCTGGCCTTGGTGGATAGGGGCTCGCCGTTCGCCGCATTCGCGTCCTCCTGCGCGGTGGTCGTCACGACGTTGTAGCCGTTGTTTTCCATCACGAAGATCGCGGGGAGCTTCCACAGTGAGGCGATGTTCAGCGTCTCGTAGAAAGCGCCCTGCTTCGACGCGCCGTCGCCAAAGAAGCAGAACACCACCTCGCCCTTCTTGCGGATCTGCGCTGCCCAGGCGGCGCCAGCCGCGTGAGGAATGCCCGCGCCAACAATGCCCGACGTACCGAGGAACCCGCGTTTGACGTCGGTGAGATGCATCGACCCACCGAGACCCTTGCAGATACCATCCGCGCGACCATAGATCTCGGCCATCAGCGCCTTCGGATCGCTGCCCAGGACGATCGGGTAGCCGTGACAACGATAAGTGGCCAGGGCCGCATCGCCGCTGCGGAAGTGGCTGAGCGAGCCCACGATCGACGCCTCGGCGCCGTCGGCCAGGTGCGTGTGGCCGCGGATCACGCCGGGGTGTTCGGTGAAAGTGCGCTTGACTCGCTCTTCGAAAGCGCGGATGCGCAGCATCTGGGTGAAGATCCAGACCTGCCGCTCAGCGTCGGGTACCTGTACGTTCATTTGATCCCCTTATGATTGGCGAAAATCATAGGTAATCGGGACATGCCAATGCAATCAGATATGAGCGAAGTCCGTGACGATCGCCCGACCTCTCAGGCGCTATAAGCCAAATCTGACAGCGCGTTACGGGCTCAACCGATCCAGCACTTATGCAGAGTGTGAGACTCTAAGACGCGAACCCGCTAAGAGGTTCGAAAGAATCTCCGAGTAGGCCCGAGCCCGAACATCGCCAACGCGACGCTTCGGGCTCACTGGTTTGGGAGCGCCAGCACATCGCGTCGCGTTTGACCCCGCGCCGTTCGCCCTGATGAACACAAGGAGCATACGAACATGAAGCCGAAGAACACGATCTGCCTCTGGTTCA